>ERZ1292642.397-Hain-H14-01um-R1-397-length-26163-cov-7_pt1 | contig 26163 bp, 33 predicted proteins | sample MGYA00564403_ERZ1292642 | MGnify/ENA primary metagenome ERZ1292642 (study PRJEB36523, sample SAMEA6512643) | groundwater metagenome | collected 2019-01-09 | study: AquaDiva: Metagenomics assemblies of 32 groundwater samples
CTCCCCAGCGCACGCGGTAACGGGCCGGGCCGTTGATCTCGCTATCGACGGGACGCTGGAAGCAGGTGGCGCACCACCCCGGCACGTCGGAGGTCGGCGTGCTTCGGTTGGCGGCGGTCGGGAGCATCTGCGTGATCCGTGTCGTCTGGGCGTTGGCGCTCCAGGTGAGGGTATTGCTGCCTAAGGTCGGCACCGCGGGAGCCTGAAACACCCATTGCGTGCGGTACGGCGCATTGCTGATGATCGGCTGATCTTCGCTGTGGTACTTGCTGAGGAGTCGCCCGCCACCGAGCGGATCATCGACATTCAGCCGGTCGATGATGACCAGCTCATCCCGCGAGGCATCCGTGGAGGGGAGATAGACCAAGCTGCGGGTCGCCTCATGCACATAGCGGTTGTTCGCGTTGCTGATGTCGTTGCGCTTGGTCCCGGACGTGGACCCCGACACATACCCGAAGGTGCTCGCGGACTGCGAATCGAGCATGCCCCGGCTCTCGCCCATCACCGCCAATCCGCCCATGATGAGGGTGTTCAGGGACTTGCTCTGGTCAATCGGGCCGTCATAGAGGCCGTAGCCCTTCTTGGACGTGATCGCCCAGTCCGCGCTGCGGAAGAGGTCAAACGTCATCTCGTAGTTCACCGAATGCTGCGTTGTCCCCGGGATCTCCGGATGGGTGTCGTCGAAATGCGCGTAGAAGGCCGAGCCGTTGGTGTTGGACCAGTCATCGTGAAAGGCATACAGCCCCTTGCCCGACGCCGACCATCCCTGGCTCAAGCAGTTCCGGTAGTCACTGCTGGCCCCGTTGGGGTTGCCAAACACGAACGCCCGGGCGTTCAGATTGGAATTGCCCATCAGGTTCTGGTACTGATTCAGGCAGGGAAACCGGGTCGCATCGTCCTTGAGGACATGCGAGAGAATGATGGCGAGGGGCTTGCGTCGCACGGCATGAAACGTCCGCGGCTCATCTTGCACGTCACCCCATTGAAACCCCTCGGAGCGATCCGGCGTCCCCAGGAACATCATGTAATGCATATAGTCGGTGGCAAAGTTGCGAATGTTGGCGAGCCCTGAGAGGTTGCCTGAGAGGTTTTCCAGGAGCACCAGGCCCATGAACAACAGTTGCCCCGTCCCCATGTCGTACATCGACCCTTCGAGAAACGCCCCGCCGACCGCCCGGATGGTGACATATTCCTCCACGGCGTTGCGGTAGCTGGAGCGGTTCGCCCCGGTCGCCGTCACCCCGCCGATCTTGCCGGTCGTTTTCAATTCCGTGGATCGCGTGTTGTACTCATCGCTGGCATAGGCCCACGCGATGCACCCCAGGGTCGTGCCGACCGTCTGATCCACGTCGGAGGCGCTGGTGGAAAAGCCAGACGGCTCATCGAGCATGAGATCACACCAGTAGTTGAGCATGGTGATCCAGGATGTCCGGTCGGCGGTGCTGAGCGAGGGCAACAGATAATCGAAGGCGATGACGGTGCCCAGGAACTCCTCGCGCAGAAAGTTCAGGTTGATTCCGACGGAGGAGGCGTGCGTGCCGGTGGCGTTGCCACTCGCGTCATAGCTGCTGCCGTAGAGGTTGTCGTAGAACCCTTCGGCGGCGGTCGCGTAGGACGAGGTCCCCGTGACCTGGTAGGCCACGGCGTTGGCGAACCGCTTGACGGAGGTGGACGACCCGCTGGACGCCTCGCTCAGCACATCCGTCCACCAGGCATGATTGGCCGCTTCCAACGCATCCCAAATCCCCTGCTGCGTGGCGGACCAGGCACCCCGTGGCGTCCGTCCCGTCGGCGAGGCGGCGGCGAAGACGGGCGTGGCGAGGCTCAGGGTCAGCAGGAACGCCAGCAGTCGGATCATAGGGGCAGGTAGCCTCCCACCATCGTGGGCGGGCCATCGGTGGAGGTGGACGCACCGGTCACGGTGCCGGTGATGGTCGTCGCGGCGTTGCCCAGTTGCGGCTCAGGGGACTCGCCCCAGAGCGCGTAGGAGCCTCGCAGATTCGTCCCCGGTTCGCAGCCGCCGGGGTGCCATTGGCACTCGATGATCTGCTGGGCGGTGAGGGTGGTATTAAAGTGCTGCACGTAGGCCACCAATCCCGTCAAATCGTTGTTGTCCGAGTTATCCTCTCCGAGCTGGCAGGACGACGTATTGGCGAGCGAGCCGACGTTCGCGCCCGTATCCGTATCCTCCTGGACGCCATCGACGTAGAGCGTCGTGGTGTCGGTCGAGCCGTTCCAGACCCCGCAGACAAAATGCCACGCGCCGTCAATGTCCGTGGTGGCCGTGGAGGTCACGGCATCCGTCCCATCCGCAACGTTCCAGGTCAGGACATCGGAGGCGTCCTGAGAGAGCCGGTAGCCCTGCGTCGTCGAGGTAAGGTCGGGGGACTTGACCACGATGGCATCAATCGAGGCATCCTCCGTCAACTTGACCCAGGCGCAGGTCGTGGAGGAGGAGCCATCGCCCACGTCGTAGTTATCCCCGAAATCAATCTCGTCGTTGGTGCCATCGAACGAGCGCGAGGCGGCCCCCAGGAGGAGGGGCCAGCAGAGGAGGAGCGCGAGCAGACGACTCATGGCGACAAGGGAATGTGCATGGTGAACATCCGAGCCTTGGCGTCATCCGCGAAGGTATCTCCGGCCGCATTCGCATCCCGGCAGACCATGAAATCCACCCGATCCCCCGCCACCCACCCCAGGCTACTGACCGTCACCGTCCAGGAGGTAATGGTGATCTGACCCGCCGTCCCTTGCGCCGCAGAGACGGGGGCGGTGGCCGTCGAGACCGCTTGATCCGGGTCGACCCCAGCCGCGACGCCGGAGTTGTGGCGCACATCCCACACGACATTGCCAGAGGTCACGGAGGCCGCATACCAGTCAATGGTGAACGTCACGTCACCGCTCGCATTGATATTCGGATGCACCACGTAGAGTTGGGTGCGGCACTCATCCGTGGACTGGTCAAAATCCACCGTGAGTTGGTCGAGGTTGGTGCCCGCATCCTTCGAGATGGGCGGGATGCTCTCGGCGGGCTCCAAGGGCAACATGGCCGCGAGGGGAATCCGCACCCGCTCCGGCGGCCACGCATCCGAGGCCAACTCGGTCAACCCAATGCTGTCATCGGGGAGTTGCACTTCGCTATCCCCCGTGCCATTCGAGAGGAACCGGTGAAACGGCACCGAGGCCGTCCCGTAGAAGATGCTGTGATCCGGCTGGAAGGTCAGGTAATGCACCCCATCGGTCTCATTGAGGATGAAGGCGCGAGAACTGCCCGCATCGACGTGATAGCCGAACGAATCCCCGCTATCCGGGTCAAGCGTGATGTTCGGCCCTGCCCCCTGAATGTCGAGGCTGTCCGCGTTGATCGTCCACGCATCCGAGCCGAACGTCACATCGGTATCCGTCCCCGACACATCCATCGTCCAAGCGTTGGAGGCATTGGCGCCATCGCTCCACGTCACGGCGTCGAACGTCGTCTCGTCCACGTCAGTCGTATCGACGCATCCGGCGCAGCCCACCGTGGCCGTGATGGAGTTGCCTCCGGTCAGCGTCCAGTCGATGTCCCCGTTGAGGAAGTCGGGATCGGTCGCGGCGGAGGCATTGACCGTGATCGCATCCCCGCCCCCCGCCCCGGTCGCGTCCGTACCGCAGTAGATTCGGCCCATCGTGTCCGCCTTCACGTCACAGGAGGCGGCATTGAGGATGGGAAACTTGACCGCGCCGGTTTCCGTGAACTTCACGGCGACGGTGGAGGTGGTCTTGTTCCAGATGTTGAACTCATCACTGCACCCGTCCAGCTCCCAGTCATCATGTCCAGCCGTCGAGTCCTCCAAGACGAGCGCAGGGCACGCGGAGGAGATCGTTGCCAGGGTCGCCCAGGAGAGGACGCCGCTGCCGTCGGTCGAGAGGTACTGGCCAGTATCGCCGTCATTGGCCGGCCAGGTGAACGTCCAGTCGGCGGTCGAGGCTACCGCGTCCCCGGTCATGGCTTGGGATTGCAGCTTGAAGCTCTCGTTGCCGTCGTTGGGGGCCTCAAAGACGGAGAAGTTGCCTGCCGTGCCCCCGCCGGAGGAGTTGGTGTATTCGGTGGTCGTGCCGAAGGTGATGAGGTCTTGCGCGACCTGGAAGATGGTGGTGGGGGTGCCACTGACAGCCGACCGCGCCCGCAGAAAAATCCCGTTCGGATCGCTGCTATCGGAGCTGCCCAGGTCGATCAGGATGGTGTTGGCGCTGACATCCGTGTCGATGCCGGTGACGGAGAGGACGGAGCCCCCATCGAGGGTGGACGTCCAGGTGGTGGTGTAGTCGCCCAGGACGATGGTGCCGTTGGCGTCTGGGTCGGAGATGTCATCCCACTGGCCGGTCGACCCCCCACCCCCGCCGGTCATGCCGGCGTGGAGGGGTGCTCCGCCCGCGAGAAGGAGCGCCAGCGCCAGGAGGCGAGCTCGCCCGTTCATTGCCAGCTCACCAGCTCCAGCACCACACCGGCGATGGAGGATTGCGCGTAACAGGTCAGAGCATCCGTCAGGTACAACTCATCCTGCCAATACGTCGTGTCGGCGGGGATGGTCACATAGGTCGTGCCGCTCTGTCCTGAGATGCAGGTCAACTTGAAGGCTTGGCCGCCCCGTGACTTCAGATCAAAGCTCTTGGTACGGGCGGGGATCGTGAAGCTGTATTCGGTGTCGGTGAGGGTGAGCGTGGTATTGCTCACGGTCATCGAGGATTTGTTGGCGGCCTCGACAGGCCCGCCCAGACCCACGGCCAGCCAGACGGCAAGCGCCAGTCGCGTCCCCCACCCCCGGTGCAGTCGTCCCATCGCTCAACCCCCTTACGGTGCGGCCAACATGGCGTCGATGGTATCGAGCTTCGCCTGCGCCTCGGCCCGCTCCCGCACCATCCAAGCGTCAATCTCCTTCAATCGATCCAGGAGCGCTTGGCGCTGGGTCTGTAAGTCCTCGTTGTCAACGAGCACCTCCCGCACCACCTTTACATCCCCATCGGGGGCTTTGGCGTAGGTTTCCTTCAGGAGTTGCTCAGCACACACGCGCGCAGGAACGCCCAACACCACCAACGCGACGAGACCCACCACGCCCCCGACCACCCGCTGCATCTGCATCCGCTGTCCTCCTAGAGCGCGAGCAGCGCGGAGATTTGCACCCACCGGCTGCCCGTCTGCATCACCACCACGACATCATCTGTCGTCATCACGACATCCAACCCGCCCACTGTCAGGAAGCTCGCATTGGCATCCAGCGTGATCGTATTCGCCCCCGTGTTCTGCACCGTCATCAGGCAGCCCGTATTGCTCGCATCCGGGGCGGTAAAGGTGTTCGTGGTGTTGGTCGCCACCGCTCCGTCTGCGGTGATGAGCTTGATCCCGCCGCAGTTGTTGGCCGCGACGGTGTTCCCGGAGGCGATGGTCTGTGCGGTTTGCACATCGACGGCGAGGCCGTTTCCGCTCAAAGCTTCGTTGATGCGGAGCGTGCCGTTGCCCGTGTCGATGACGGGGTTGGTTTGGTTGTGGAAGAACGCGATCCAGTCCGCCGTGGTCGTGGCATCAGCAGACTGGAGGCGAATGGTTGGATTGCTCACCGTCGCCGCCCCGAAGTTCACGGCGGCATCAGCGCTTTCGACAATGAACAATATGCCGGAGTCTGCGGCCGCTCCCACCACGAGTCCCAATTTCAACGAGTCATTCGTCTCCGTCGTGTCCCATTTCAGGCGGGCATCGAGTCCATTCCCCCACCAGACGCTGGTGTCATCCAGGAACGTTACCCCCGCGCCGGTCGTGGAGCTCACGCGAACGCTATTGGCCACGCTTTCAAAGTTGAGGGTCAGGTCTTCGTTGTTCGTGCCGCCCACCCCCGCGAAGGTGATCGTCCCATCCGTCGCATTGCTGATCGTCTCGCCGTTCTGGAGCGTGAGCGTACTGGACAGGGAGAGGGTGCTGCCGCTGGCGGCTCCGAGCGTCGGCGTGATGAAGGTGGGCGAGGTGCCGAAGACCAGGAGGCCGGAGCCGGTTTCGTCGGTGAGGATCGCGGCGAGCTCGGCGGAGGTGTCGATGCTGCCGCTCACCAATCCCGCCGTCAGCGTGATGGTGTTCGTCGCCGCCGTGAAGGTATGATCGGCCTGCACCGTCGTCGGATAGCGCGGGGTGCCGGAGCCATCCGTTTGCTTGAACTCCAGCGGGGGGGCGCTGGTGTCTTGGGCGGAGAGCGTCCCTGCGACGCCCAGCAGGCAGAGCGCGAGGAGTCGGCTAATCCACTTCATTGACCCCAATCGTCCCCGTCACGCCCGCTGCCGTGATGAAGGAAATCGTAAAGGTGCGCTTGACGCTTTTGAAGGTGAGCGTTTGGTTCGGCAAGAGATAGACCCCCTTGTTGTTCGCGGGGCTGATGTCGGAGGAGCCGTACCAGACCGCCCCCGTCCCCTGGTTTTGAAACGTCACCCCCAGCTTTCCGGCCGGGATCGTATAGGTGGTCACGCCCGCATCGGTAATGGACAGCTTCGCTTGCGAGGTCAGCGCCCCGGCCAGCTCGAACTCTGAGAGGACAATCATGGTTCACTCCTTCCCGTATCCGACGAACTCCAACTCGCCGGTCTGCTCGTTCCGCACCGCCAGGCGCTTGACGATGATGACCTGCTCCCGGACGACGGGCTTCTCGTACACCACGTCGTGATAGGTGGGACGCTCCACCGACACGTCTTTGAACTTGGGCCGCTCCACCACCACCTCAATCGGCGTCAGGACAGGCTTCTGTACCAGGATCTCCTCAACGCGCGGTTCCCACTTGACGATCTGCTCCAGCTTGGCGAGCACCACCGGAAGCAGCTCCACCGCTTTCTGCAACCGCTCGAAGTCCGCGCGCGTGACCGCCACCAGATGCTCGTCCCGGATGATGACCGGGATGTGGTACTCCTTGTCCCGCAGCACCGGACGCTCGTAGGGCTGGTTGTAGGGCACCGGGCGCTCATAGGGGACATCCTTCGCCACCGGGCGCTCGTACTCTTTCTCCACCGTGACGATCTTGACCTTCTCGACCTCCACAATTTTTTCCACGAACTTGGGGCGCTCGACGATGACCGTGACGAACTTCGGCACCTCGATGGGGGCGGGAGCCGTGGACGCGTGCGACTGCTCCGCCATCAGGCTCTCCACCCGACGATTTCCAAGATGGCCCCGGCGACCGGACATTGCGCGTAGAGGATCAGGGGCGCTCCGCCCACGGCGTACAACCCGTCCTCGCTATAGCTCGACCCATCGCCGACGCCGAAGTAGGTGGTGCCGCTCTCGCCGGATTGCCAGCTCAGTTTGATGCGATAGTTGCTGCGGGACTTCAGGTAGAGCGAGACGGCGCCGACGGGGAAGGTGTAGGGGTATTCGGTGTCGGCCACCGTCAGCGTCAGGGTGGTGTTGAAGGGGGAGCGTTTGTTCGCCATCAGGTCTCCTGGTGTTTGCTACTGGGCAGGCATGAGAGGCCCGCCATCGTGCCCACAATGATGCAATACCAGAGGGTTGGCAGATGCGTAATCAGATAGGCGAGAGCGAACAATGCCACCCAGAGGATCATCGGCTATTCCCCTCCCGCCTGACGAGTCACCGTGGCGGCTCGGAGCGCTGGCCCGGCCTTCCCCGCTTTCCGTAGCCCGGCTCCGGCAGCGCGACCTGCTCCGGTCAACTCGTACCCAGTGCTGAGCACCTCCTGCCCAAAGGACGACCCCACCAAGCGCGAGGCGGCCCAATCCAGTCCGAGCAGCTTCAGCGAGAGCATCGGATTGACGAACATCGGGCCGATTTCTGCGGCGAGCCTGGTCAAGAATCCCGTTTGTGATCCGCCCGTGATCCGCGCGAGCGACGCCGTGCTCTGCGTCAAGGCTTCGAGCTTCTTAATGGTGGTGTACTGCGTCGGCGTCAGGATCGCTTGCAGACGCTCCTCGCCGTAACGTTGAACTTGCCGCGCAAGGCCCTGCGGGGTAAACGTCCCTTCGGTGTTCTTCGCGCCCAAGAAGAACTGCTCAAGGAACGCCGACTGCACCGACGGCACGGCCTCCTGACCGATCAACTCATAGATGCGCGGAATCTCATCAAGGGAGGTGCGTCGCGTGAGGAGCGTCGGCACGATCTTATCCGGTTGGTCTCGCAGCGAAAAGATCGCCTCGCCGTAGGCGCTGTTCAGTTTGCCGATCCCCTCTTTATAATACTGCTTCGCCGCTGCGACGTGCTCCGCGAGGTCAGGACGCGCCTTCAGGATCGCATCGTCCAGGTCATCATTGAGCAGTCCATGCAGCGCGAGCAGCTTGCGCTTGTTGCCTGCGACGAAGGGATCGTTGTAGTTCTGAATGATCTCTCCCAGCTCTTTGACCGCCGCATCAATATCTGACGCAGTCGCCACCTGTTGCTTCACCAACTTGATGACGGGCTGTCCGCTGGCGTCCAAGATCGCCGTCGGGACGGCTTTCTCGGTTGGCGCTAGACTCTCCGCGATCTTGCGGAAGCGATCCGCATCCGGCGAGATCCCAATGGCGCGACCCGCCGCCTCTTTCTGCGCCAGAATCTCTTGCACGAATGGCAGGGAACGCTTGGGATCGACGAGAATCTGTCGGCCTTCGTTGAAGACGTCGGCCTTCTGGTAGAGCGCCTTCTTGACCTGCTGAAACTCGCGCCGGAACTCATCCGCCCCTTTCGCGGCCATCTGTCCGGCCATCGTGAGGTCGCTGGAGCGTCCCGTCTGCTCAATCAGCCTGTCCGCCACCCCCATCATCCGTTCATTGGCGCGTTCAAGTTTCTGGAGCATCTGCCGTCCGAACAGTCCCTTGATCGCATAGGCTTCAAGCTGCGGGGTGAGGCGACTGGCGGTCTGCGCCGAGGCGGGCAAGTCCACTCCGAACTCTTGCGCGGCTTTGATGACCGCCTCATTGACCCGTCCGGCAAACGGCGCTCTGACCGTGCGCCCTCGCGTCATGGCTTCCGCGCCGGTTCCGAGGCCGCGCGTCACCGCCGCCAACGGATCAACCGCCCGCCCGACCCGTCCCACCGTCTGCCCGATCTCTGCGAGGCGGCTGATCTTCCCGGCGGTGCCGGCGGCCCTGAGCGCCGCCCCGCCACCGGTCAGAAGCAGGGAGGCATCGCCCGCGAACCCCACGGGATCGGTGTCCAGTGTCCGTCCAATGTCCTGAACGCTGCCATAGCGCCCCTTGTAGAACTGGCCGACGGCCTCAGCCAGTCCTTCGTGCGCTTGCTCGCCTGGAATGAACTGCTCGCCCACTCCTTGGAGCAGCGAGCCGACGGACTTGGCGGTCTGAATTGGATGGGCGAGGGTCTGGAAGAGACCCCCGATGTAGTCCTTCCCGCTCTGCGAAAGGGTTTCAAGAGGCTTTGTGCGAAGCGTGGGACGATCCGGCGCTCCGTTCCCAAAGGCGATCCGCATCAACTCCTGGTCGCTCATCGACGAGGCATCAGGCACGGAGGAGACGGCCTGCGGCTTGAGGCCTGCGATGCGATACAACTCCTCGTCTGAGATGGTCGAGAGATCAGGCATTACCGGATGCGGCCTCGCTTGCGGAGTTCGGCCATCGCGTCCTGTCGAGAAATCCCTGCGGAGGGAGCGGTCTGGGCTGGTCTGTCCGCAGCTTGACCTGGTTCGTCTAGCTCAAGGTCCAGCCCCCCGAACACATAATCACGCGGCACCGCAAAGTCATCCGCCAGCTTGCCGAATCTCCCAATCTCCCCTTTCAGGCTACCCTTCGCATTTGCCAGAATGGTGTCGGCCAAGTTCTTGATTTCCAAACGATCCGAGTCCGCCAGTCGCAACCCACCCTTGACGAGTTGCGTGGCCCGCCCGGAGAGCTGGTTGATGGCCGCCGCCCCTTCCTGCGTCCGAGAGTATTCGGACTCTCGCACCACCGATCCTGGGTCGAGCATCTTCTGGATCGAGACGCCGAGGGCTTGGTCTGAGGCAATCCGGCTCTTGGTCTTGGGATCGGTTGAGGTGACATAGGCGGAGTGAATATTTTTCTGGGCGCGTTCGATTTCCTGGTAATTCTTGAACACGGCGCTGCTCCGAAACTCATCGCGCAGTGTGTTGGATCGGTCGAAGGTCTCCTTGCCCTGCTCGCGCGCTACCTTCAGTCGCTCTTCTTCCGGCTTGCGCTTGGCCTCCTCCGTCTGCGCATGCTTCAGGCCAATGTCCGCCCGCTTGCTTTCTAACTCCGTCTGTTGCGTCTGCTTCACCAGCGGCGACTCGAACTTGTTCTTGAGCGTGGCTTCCAGCACAAACTGCTCCACCGGCGAGAGCGCCCCGCGTCGCTGCGGCTGTTGCGCCAGTAGCTCCCCGATCCGGCTGGGAGCCGCGACACGCGGTCTGGTCTCTCCCGGCACGCGCCCCGACAAGGCTGTCGGCGACTCCGCGATCCCTGCGCTGATCTGCGACTGGCCGACGGTCTGCTCTTGTCCCGCCTGCTCCGCCAGGAGGGTCTGCAAGATGGAGCGGGCCTGCTGAGCCTGGCGGCGCTGCTGCATGGCCTGGCCGATCTGCGAGACCGCCTCGGCCAACGAGCCGACGGCGTTCCCGTAGTTCGGGCGCGAGCTGTATTCGTCCCCGCTCGGTTGGGCATAGACAGGCATCGGGGCTCCTATAGCAACAAGAACGGCGTGGCGGCTTGTCCCACCTTCGCCGCGCCAGACAAGAGTTGCTCCAACATCGACGGCTGAAACGACGGCTGGTAGTAGTCCCGGTTCCCCGCGTTGCTGAGGGTGTCTTGCGCCGTGCCGAGGACGCCTTGCTCGCCCATGAGTTGACGGAGGAAGTCCTGGAAGGAGGTGTCATAGCCCGCCTGTTCCACGTTGCGCGGCAAGGCACCGTACTGCCCCACGGCAGCCAAGCGGCTCAAGGGCACGTTCTCCTGGGCGCGTCCCGCCTCCAACGCCTGCGGGACAGCGGAGAGCTTCCGCGCTCGTTCCGCCTCTTGGAGCGCCCCCATGATCGCCCCGATCCGCGAGGTGAAATCGCCACGAGCCAGCGCTTCTTCCCGCACGGCCCCCGTGCCGCGATAGACGCCACGCATCTGCTGACTGCGACTCAGCGCTTCCAACTCCCGATCCTGTTCAGACTGCAAGCCCTCCCGCAAGTTCTTGTAGTAGGGGGAGGCGAAGACATCGTAGTCCTCGCCGAACGTCTTCCCCAACTCCCCCATCGCCAAGCCGAGCGAGGACGGGGCGGCGCTCTTAGCGTAGTCGCCGAGGAGGGTTTGTCCAGACGCCTCTGTGCCGGTGAGCGGCGCGATCCGCTGCCCCTCATAGCTGCGGTAGGGGGCGCCACGTCCGGTGAGGGTGCTGCCGCCATAGGCGTCCAGGTAGGACTGCAAGGTGGAGCTGGCGGAGCGCTGCGAGGGGGTTTCCAGGAGACGCGGCTCAGGGGTGGGGGTCTTCTCGAAGATGCTCTTTCCAAGATACCCCTTATATCCTCCGAAGAGCGTGTAATCTTTAAAGGCCATGCGTCCTCCTAGTCGTCGTACTCGAACCACTTCACCAGCGTCCCGGTCGTGAGGATGAGCCGGTAGTACCAGTCCTTCGGGAGCAGGATCGCAAACGTCGCCTCATGCTCATTGGCCGCGCTATTGACACGCACCGCCTGTTGCGCGACGCGCAGCGTCGGTGGCGTCACGCTCTCAATCTCGACGTAGCTGACCAGCTGGCCGGTCGTGGCGCCTTTCACCACGATGGACAGCCAGCGCCGCCCCCCACTGTCGTTCTGGTAGATCGTCGTGGCGGCGCGCGCGGCGGTGCGATCCACCCAGACCGCCAAGCCGATCAGATCGCTGTAGATTTGCCGATGCAGCTCTTCGATGACATGGCTGAGATCGGTCAAGACCTTCTGTATCTGCGGATGATCCACGCGCACATCAGGCAACAACACCGCCTTACTCGTCTTCGGCATCAGCGCCACCCGGATGGGACGGCCCAGAACACGATCCCCAGGAACCGAAAGCGTGTCGTGCCGTAGCCTTGCAGAATGGCGTTGAAGAATGAGACATCGACGGCGATCCGCTGCCGCAAGATCGACGGGCTGCCGCTCAGACTCACCGAGCCGAGGGCTTGATAGCCTTCGTAGTCGGGGCTGAGGTTGAACGCCAGCGTCCCGTTCCCTTCGTTCATCGCAAAGATATCGACGAACAGCACGCGCTTCTTCAGATGGGGGGCTTTCTTTCCGCCGAGATCAACCGGCAGGGCAAACTTCGCGGTATAGGCCGCCCCATCGTCGGTGTCGGAGCCGAAGAGCCGATAGACCTGCCCATCGTAGGCCCCCAGGAGGTCGATGGGCGCATTCTCCAAGCCCATGCGCGTGTCCCATTTCTCCCACGGCCAGGTATCCCAGGTGCCATAGGGCAGCGTATTCCAGGTGAAGGCCGTTTCGATCTGATAGCTGCCGAGGCTGACCACATCCAGGTCCATCACGGCCCAGGTGTCTTCCGCCGGATCATAGATCAGCACCGTATCGAGGCGTCCGGTGGAGGCCGAGGAGGGGACCGCCCAGACGCACAGGTCAAACTCCTCGTTGTAGAGGCTCTGCATGTTCGCTTCGTAATCGGGATGCAGGTTCTTCAGAAATGTTTCCATGCGCCCGGAGATGGACTCCCAGGTGAAGCCGGTGAAGAAGCGGAAGGTATTGTCCGGTGCCCAAAAGTAGACGCCTTCATTCGTCTGGATGATGGAGTTCGGCGCGAAACAGCCCAGATCATCGACCGCCCGCTTTTTCTCAAAGACCGTCGTGCCCGTGACGAGCCACAGTTTGTCAATCGCCCGCTCCGAGAAGGCCAGCAGAAAGCCTTGCAGCTTGGCGAAGCCGGTCAGGATGCCGATGCCGTCGATGGTGAGATTCCCGCTGTCGCCGGTCGCCCAGCCGGTCGTCGTGGCGTGGTTCGGCCATTGGAGGCGTTGCGGGAAGCGATTGCCCGCATCCGTCACGTCCCCGAAGACCAAATACCCCTCATAGACGGTGAGTTGGCGGGTCTTGGGCGCCCCGGCGAGTGTGGCAGCTTGTCCGCTGCCGGGATAGGCGATGGGGTTGTCCACGCCGTTCGTCGCAATCCATTCATCCGTCAGCTCGAACGTGACGGAGCGCCAGTAATCTGTGGCGGTGCCGGTATAGGTCTGCCGGGCTTGATACGCCTGTTGGTAGGCCGTGCTGCCCGCATACACCGCCGTCAGGGTCAGCTCGGTGTCGTTCTGCACCGAGGCCACTTCGTACCAGGTATCGGCCGTCGAGTAGGTCGTCCCAATCGTGAGGAAATCGGCGGCGTTGAGCTGATCCGTCCAATCCCCTCCCACGATGAAGTCGAGGTAGAGGTCGAAGGCGCCCTTATCGACGACTTGATTCAGGCCGACGGCCACCACCGCCGTCAGATTCGCAGGGGTGGCAATCGCCACATTCACCCACGTCCAGGTATCGGCGGAGATGGCTGGGATGTCGATGGATTCGAGCGGCGAGGTGCAGGCCGCGGTGTCATCCAGCAGGAGCTTGAAGTCTCCGGCGGAGAGGGCGACGCTGGAGCGAATCCAACAGCCGATGGAATCGACCGCCGTGAGATTGATGGAGGAAATGACATGATGCGCGACGAGGCCCGTCCCGGCCCCGGCAGCGAAGGCCAGCTTGACCGAGGCCGTGTTCTCCTGCTTGATGGTCGTCTCACGGCTGACCGTGACTTGTCCGCCCGTATCATCCACCCACGCCACCGGATCGGTGTCGCAATGGTCAATCAATGTGCCGCCGTACACCTTCAGGCTGGCGTTCGTCACCATGATGACGCCGGTACTCCACTTTGGCGTCACATAGACCATCCGATTGTTGGCATCGTCACGGTAGGCGAGATCCCGCTTCGTCCCGAACATCAGCTTGAAGGTCTGATCGCGCTTGTAGAACTGGTCGATCAGGAGGACGTTATCGGGGAAGGACTGCGTGAACTCTTCCAGGCGCTTCTTCGCCCGCTCAATCGCCCCCTGGCGGTAGAACACATCGACCGTGTCGTCCAGCGGGCCGGTGAGATACCCGTCTTTGAGCAGGAGGGCTTCGAGGTCATCCTTGAGACCGAGGGTCGGCGAGAGGATACCGTAGGGTTCCAGTCCTGGAATCGAGGGGGCCTGGGCAACGGCGGGCATTATGCGGGCGGCTCCTTCTTCTCAGCCGCTTGCGCATCGTTGAAGAGCGCCGTGCGCTGCGCGACCAGCGCATCCCGACGCTGGGTGGCGAGTTCCAGATGCTTGGTCGCGTTCTTGAGGTCTTCCTGCTTGTTCCGCATCAGGACTTCGACCTCCCGAATCTCCTCCGAGAGCTTCAGGGCCGCGGTCTTCAGGTAGCGGATGGTCTCCGGGGAGAGGGGCATCAGGAGACTTGACAGAGTTTCGCGGTCACGTAGGCGGGGACGTTGCTGGTCGATCCCGTGGCCCCGGTGCCCTCGGCCCCAGAGGTCGCGCTGAAGGTATGGGCGTGATTGCCCGGTTCTGGCGTCCCGCCGCCGCCCATCAGGTCCGGCCCGTTGGTCGTGGACGTGGTCCCGCTGACCGCATGGGTGTGTGAGGGGCCGGTATGCGTATGGGTATCGGCGCCAGCGGTGGTGCCCCCCGTCGCATTGATGCGGACAAAGCGATCCGCATAGGTTGCGGTCACATCGCTTGAGCCGGTTGGACAGGAGCCGGTCACCATAAAGAAGACGGCACCCGTTGGGAGCTTGATGCCTGACCCGCCGACCACTCCATTGCTCGTCACTTGCGTCGCCGTCCCGTCATCATCGATCCAGTGCAGCTCACTGTGGGCGCTCACCTGCTTGGAGAAGGCTTTCCCCACCGCCGTAGCCGCGCTCGGATTGCTGCCTTGATCCTGCATCTGGATGACCTTGTGCTGCCCGATGTCGGTTGCATCCACGGTCGTCCCGGAGAGGTCGAAGTCGTGATCGACGGCCATCCGCTGCTGGATCGCCGACTTGAGTTCCCGAATGCGGTCATCGCCCAAGGTGGGGGTTTCGGTGCCGGCGGGGGTCGCGGTATCGAAGGTGTCGGTGAAGGCCCAGGCTGCCCAGACGCCCAGGCCCACGACGGCGAGGAAGCTGGCCCCGATGATGGCTCCGCGACAGAGATCACGCCAGGTCTGTTTCATGCTCAAATATCTCCATATCTCGTCCGGCCATTGCGTTCCGCGCTCTGCGCCCCCAACAGACGCAACACCCCGGTTTCATAGGCCACCTGATGCGGCGCCCCCAAGGTGGCCCCCAGATCGAGGCCCAAATAGACCTCGTAGCACATCCCGCGCAGCAGGGTTTCCCGGAAGCGGTCGGCGTAACTGATCGTGGTGCTATCGGCGTGGTAGAGTTCGGTCGTGATCTTCATGTTGGGGTAGTCGGTGGTAAGCGGCGGCGGGTCCAGATAGATCGATCCGTTGTAGACCACAAAGACGGTGGGCTTGCCATTGGAGGCCGCTGGCGAGAGCCGCCGCTTGTACTCATGCCACGTGATCTCATCGAGCGGGTCTTGTTCGACGGCCCCGAAGAGGACGTTGATGAGCCGGACGCGCTTGGTGTTGGTCGGGGTCGTGTACTGGCGCGTGCCAGTCGTGAGGGCTTGGGTCGTTTCTCCCAGGAGGTGGACCCCGCGCAGCGCCAGGTCGTGGAGGATCGCCTTCAACTCCTCCACATGCGTCCCGGTGCGTCCGGTGCGGGCGTTGACCAGGGTATCGAGGTCGGTCGCGGTGAGCGTCATCGCGTCTTCCGTGTGATCCGTTTCTTTTGACGATGCGTGGCCGGAGGCTCGTCGGCTGCGACAACCTGAGTCTCAGGAACAGGCTCAGGGGCTTGGACAGGCTCAGGCTCAACCACAAAGAGCCCCTGCATGGACGGTTGACAGAGATGGTCAACCAAGGGCTGATCCGCCACCTCGCCCACGGGATCAAAGACGTAACTGACCCCCTTCCACTCCACGGTCTTGCTCGGTTTCAGGCCGGTGTACCGGAGCCGCATCGAACCTCCTGTGTCATCGCCCAGAGCGTGCCGTAGAGGATCGCCCCCAACAACGAGAGTGGGCCGACGTGCCAGGGGACGCTGTACCAGGACACGGCGAGGGCACTGACCCCCATCCAACTCAGCGGGTGCTCCCAGAGGCGTTGCCGGGTGATCCGCCAGGCCAGCGTCCCCAGCGCCACCGCCCACGCCAGCACCATGACGAGCCCGCCGTCATACCAGGCTTGGAGCGTGTCCTGATGCGCGAGCGTCCACGGCAGGAGGGCCGGGTTCGGCTCAGGCCGAGGCCACGTCCGCGCATCGACGCTCCATCCGCCCAGGCCGTGACCAAACAGGAACGCCGAGAGGCTGGACGTGATCCCCTCCCACACCATCCGCCACTCGACGAGACGATCCCGCACACTGAAGCTCTCCCCGATCCCCCGCCAGCCCAGGGAGGCGCACGCTATCCCCCACGCCACCCGCGACGGCCACGCGCGCCACCAGCGCATCCCCGACCACCACCCCACCCCACCCACGAGCGCCCAGGTCTGCATCTGCCACCCCATCCAGCCCAGGATCGGCGCCACCAGCCACCCCACACCGCGCATCCAGATCGGTGTGGTGATCGTCAGCCAGTTCGCCCACGTCGTGCGGCTGTCCATGAGGCCCGTCAGGGGCCGATCCGTCACCGCCTGCCATCCCCACACCGCTATCCCGATCCCCGTCAGGAGGCGCAGTCCGATGAGCCACCGCGCCGGATCAGGCCGGGCGCGGACACACCAGCTCGCCACCAAGCTCCAGGCCAGCGTCCACCGAAAGACCGTCCAGGAGAGGCCGCACGGGTTGAGCGCGGTCAGCAGCAGTGTCCACGCCCCCACCCAGCGCAGGACGGGCGGCTGCACCACGGCCACGCCCCCAACACTCGCCGAGAGCCAGGTCAGCGTCCACTGCCCGGCCCGCAGGTTCCCCTGGCTGGCGATGGGCAGCAGCGAGCACGAGAGACAGACGATGGGCAGTCCCCATGACAGCGCGTCGCGGAGAGCCGCCCATCGTCGCATTCCTCACGTGTTATTGCTTCGCGGTGTAGACGAACTCCGCATTCCACAGATAGAGGTCCGAGATCACCGTGTCATCCCGGAACACCCGCACCGTCACCAACTGCCCCGCCGTCAGCGCCGACCAGTCCGCAGGCGTCAGTGTCACTTCCACCGGCGAGCCGGAGCCCCCGCTGGCGATCTGCGCCGCCGCCGGGTTCGTCACGGCGGCATCCAGCGCCGTGCTGCCGTTCACCGTCGAGACATACGTTTCATAGTCATAGTACGCATGTCCCCCGGCTAATCCCTCCGACGAGACCATGAGCCGCAACTGCCCATTGCCCAGGTAGTCCAGCGGCACGCGGACATTGATCGCCGCCGCGGTCGTCTCGTTATCATCCCATTTGATGGCCGGGATATTGCTCGACACATTTTCTTCGATGCTGGGCGTGGTCGCATCGGTCAGCGGGATACAGGCCGCCCCGGTGTCCGAACAGAACGCCGCCAAGGGCAGCGCCACCGACCGCTGCCGGGCCGCCTCGAAGCTCGGCAAGATGACCCGATGCGTGGTGTTCGACGCGCTGTTGATCTTGACCGACCGGCTGCCGCTATAGATCAGCACGTCCACGCTGGTGGTGCTCACCGGCAGGTAGAACTCGCCGACCCCGCTCGCCGTATCGACAGCGAAGTCGTTCGTCTTCGTGGTGCCTTCGTCGTTGCTGTAGATCGTCGCCTGCGTCGCGGTGCCCGCCGTGTAGACGATCACGTTGGCCGAGGTGACGGGCTTGCCATTTTCATCCTCCACCGAGACAAACCACTTCTGCTCCCCCAACGCGAAGGCAGGAGCGGCGAGGGACAGCGCGAACAGCGCCGTCATCGCCCCAGTCAGGAATCGTTTCATCATGGTCTCTCCGTTATGCCTCCCGCTTAGTCCGCCGCGTAGTAGGTATCCAGCGCAATCACGCCGAAGTCGATGCTGTTGTAGACCGTCTTCTCCACCTTGTGGATCACATCCACCAAGACGCCGGGGATGCGGTTGTACTTGAACAGCTTCTCGTACCACTCCGGCAACTGGCCGTAGGCATGGACGGCGGCCTGCGCCCCCAAGAGCAGCGCCCGCGCCCCGGTCGTGGCCCCGCCCGCCCCCCAGGTTGAGTAGGTCGGAATCCGCTCATACTCGAACAGGACCACCCCATCCCACATGCCGAGATTCCCGGAGAAGAGCGCATTGTCCGGCCCGCGCGTGCCGCCTTCCCGCTGTGCCTGCTGCCACGCCGTCTCCGCCTTCAGCGCCTTGCTCTGGTAGTCGTGCATGAGGCAGACATAGTGATTCCGCCCATTCACGCGCACCGGACGCACTTTCGGGGTCGTGAGGCGCGCCAGCCGCTTGGCCCGCGAAATGAGCGTCGTATCGAAGGTATCGCCGCTGTCAATGTCCGCCGTGCTCGTCGCGTTGCCGCCAAAACGGTTGCGCGTCGAGGTGGGGGCGGTGGTGAGCGCCGTCACCGTCTGCCGTTCCAAATAGTCCGCGAGCCAGTCCTGCAAGGCCAGCTTGAACTCGGAGCGCAGATCGAAGGCGGGCCGCTTGAAGTCCATCTTGGACTTCGCCCGGACGGCGTTGCCCTTCTCCTGCAAGGTCACGGAGAAGTCGTGAAACACGATCTCTTCCTCTTGGCCTTCCGGATCGTCGGCCTCGAGATCGATCCCCGCCCCGGTCAACTGCATCCGCAGCGGGGTTGTGATCCGATCCCCGGATTTCGCCGTGAGATCGGTGTTCATCTGGATGATCGAGTCCGAGGACTCGGCAATCCACTTCGAGAACCACAAGTCTTTCAACGCCGCCCGGAACACCTTCGTCGCCCAAATCTTGGCCGTCAGGTTGTCCCCGGAGGCGAAGGTCGTCATCGCCATTCGCGCTTACTCCTTTGGTGGCTTAGCCGGTTTTCTTGAGCAACGCATCCAACTCCTCATCGCTCAATCCGGCGATCTCTTCATCGGTCAACTTGGTGAGGTCTTTGTCTCCCGCCTTCCCCCCGCCCCCTTTGAGCGTCGGGAGCTTGCCGGTCTCGTCGATCTGACGCACCACGTCCTCACGCGCGCGCTTGCGCTCCAGATCGCGGAATTTCGGGGACTCACGGAGCGCGATCTTGTACGCTTTCTCCGCCGGCTTGCCCCCGGGCCGACGCGCTTCACGCTGCACGTCCTCCCACAGCGAGGGGTCGGACTTCGCCAGCGTCTTGAACTCGTCTAGCGCATCGTCGTAGGGCACCGCATCCTTCCCGCTCGTCTTTTCGGTCATGCGGGCTTCGTCATCCGCCATCCGCTCCTCGGCCCGGGCCACGCTGTCTTGCTCCCGCGACTTCGCCAACGCCTTCGTCAAGCCCGTCAGCGCCTTCTTGAACGTGCCCGCCGTCAGGTAGTCCTCATCCTTGAGGGTGGAGAGGCCGAGGTCTTCAACTTCCCCCTCCGCCTTCTTGACCGTGGCTTCGAGCTGTTGCCGCAGACGGCGTTCCTCGCGCAGATCGTTGACCGTCCCCGTCCGCTCATGCTCCAGTTCCTTGAGCTTCGCGGTCAGGTCGGTAATCTGCGTGGTCAGCGTTTGGAGTTGGGCCGCTTGGTCGGCGCTGGCCTCGGGCGTCTTCCCCTTGTTGGCGTCATCCGCCCCAGCCTCCAACTCCGTCTCTGCTGCCGCAGCCGTTCCCTCAATCAACATCGTTCCACCCTCCAGTGATTCGCCACGCACACATCCCGGTGCGGGTTCGGGATCATCGCCACTGACGCGGGGCGATGGTCGCGGATCGTCCAGACCAAAGAAAAGCCCGTGGGCCCAGCTAGGGATCAGCTAGCCAGATCAGATTGTCAGTGACGAGCGGCAGGGCCTCCTGTCGCGGGAGCGCCATTCGTCGTCTTCGGCGCCGTCTTCGCGGCCAGTTCCGCCTGCTGATCGGCCCGCGCTTGCGCCTGCTGCGCCTGGATGCTCTCGATGATCTGCTCTTTGTCGGGAATATCGGACGCGGCCAGAATCGCCTCCGGGGGAATGGGCACGCCCGCCTTCACCGCCCCGATCAACTGCTCGAAGTTCGCCATCCGGGTCGTCGGAGTGGAGGTCTGCATATCAATCGTCACGCCGTAGCTGCCCAGCGAGAGGTCGTTCAAGACGCGCTCCGAGGCCATCGCCAGCGACTGCTGCCGGACGTTGATGGGCACCTGCTGCACTTCGCCATCGACCAGGAGCGTCAAGACTTCCTGGTTGGAGTAGGCCCCAGATTTTTGAATCAACTCCAGCAACACCTGCCCCAGCGTCAGTTTGGTGAAGCGGAAATTATCGAACACGGACTCCAGCACCACCGCGCCCTGCTGCTGCCGACGGAGCATGGCAATCCCGGACTGCGACTCCGCTTGCCCCTGCGGCCCCGTGACCCCCAGCAAATCCGCATTGACGCCCGTGATGCGCTTGATCTCGTTATAGCCCATCTCGCCCAGCGTCAGATGCCCTTCGGAGATCGGAGAGGGATGGAGGCGCTCCGGCTTCGGTCGGCCTTGCCGATACTTGATATGCAGTCCAGGCTTGCTGCCGAACTCCTCCAGATCATCTTCGTTCGTCACGGAGCCTTCTTCGTAGACCCAGCCGGAGTTGGCCGATTGGTTCAGATGGTGCAAGGCTTGGCTCTTGCGCTTATTCGCCTCGCGCTGCGGGTCTTTGGCGTGGGTGATGAGGCCGAAGCTCTCCCCTTCGATCCAGTAGGCGAAGAAGGGCACGGTGGTAAAGCGCGTCTGGCCGGGGTAGTGATCGATCTCATGGAACAGCTCGACATTGCCCACCCACACGGAATGATGGAAGCGTGGGCGCGTGCGCTCGAAATACTTGAAGGCGGGGCGGTTTTGGATGAGGGCCTTCGCTCGCGCCCGGCCCATGTCCAAGCGCACCATCTTGCCGGATTCGACGTTGAGCAAGAAGCGCTGGGTCTCGTAGTCCTTCCACTCGCCTTCTCGGACCCGCAGGCGCAACCGAGCAATGTCCATGCGGCTGTGCGAGACCGGGGCGGGTTCCTGCGTGTAGCCCGTGGTCTCGACCCCCTGCTTGACCATATCGGCGTTGGTCAGGTGCACGCCAGCCAGTCGCTCCTTCGCGTCGGGGAACATGCGCTCAATGCGGCCCCGCGGAAGCCAGCGGTCTTTGAAGACGTAGTCCCCATCGTTCAGATCATAGGCGTCGTGGAAGGGATCATGCTTCACGCGAAAGGGCGAGAACCACTCGTAGACCAGCTCGCCGGTCGTGGGGTCGCGGTCGTAGTCCACGCGGGCCGAGAGGAAGGCTTTGCCGGTCACGCAGCCATAGACAAAGGCCATCGCCTCGTGCCAGTCGCCTTGACTCGTGTGCTTGATATGCTTCAGGAGCGCGGTCAAGACTTCGGCGACCTGGCGCGTGCCATCCTTCTGCGGGTAGGCTTTCCAGTCCTGCCGGTTCTGGCGCTGGAGGCCGGACACGAGGTTGACCATGCCGAGGAGGTAGTTGAAGGTGAGCGCGGGCCGATTCTCTTGGTCAAGCGTCTGGAGGTCTTTGGCGTCCCACTGGCGTCCGAGGTAAAAGCTCAGGTCTTCGCGGGCCTGGCGCTCCCATTGCGCTTGCGCCGACTCGCTGATGGTGTACCAAGTGTTGAGCTGTTGGATTCGCCCGTCTTCGGTTGAGAGGTCATAGGTCGCGGTGGGATCGCCGCCCTGGGCGGGATCATCCGAGGTCGGGGCAAGGCGGGCGAGTTGGGCGTCGGTGGTCATCAGTTCAGCCGTTCCACATCAGCATGAGTACGATTAGTAATGTGATGTAGAGCGTGCCGTAGATCGCTGCACACATGTCATCGGACGAAACGCCCTCATCCTCAGCGGTGAGCTTCACACCGTCACCAAGATCGGCTTCTTGTGCTGTTTCCAATACTCAGCCAGCACACGAAATACCGCATAGACAGGCCGCTGCTCCACGTCGTAGTCATGATTCAGAATATCGGAGAGCCGCCGCATGATGCGCCGACTCCACAGCGACAGCGGCACCGCCTGGAAATCCTCGCCCACGGCCCACCGCATGAGCTCATGGACGTAGTACCAGTCCAGCTCCGCATCGGCCAGCGCGTGCTTTACGATGCGGGCGAAGCGCTGATGGTCGGTCGAGAAGGCGCTGCTGCCGAATAACGACTCCGCCGGATCGACCCGGATCATCAGCCGGTCGTCTTCGGCGTAGAGACGTGGCTTGCGGTGGTAGGGGAGCACCCCTCGCCTCATGCCATCGTCTCCCGAATCCGACGGACTTTCTCTTGCTTGAGTTTCCGAGCCATGCCCTGATGCTGCATGGGCCCGATCTTCCGCACTTCCACGCCCACCTCCGTGCGCTTCCCGTTGGTGATCGTCTCAGACGTGCCGCGCAATTCGACGGTCGCCTTGACCGTCTGCCCGGGTGCAATCGCGGGGAACTTCTCGGCCTCGGTGCCGTACAGATGCAGCGAGGGATACGACTTCCCTGGCACTTTCATCGGCCTAGCGAGACTTTCACGTTTGGGGGTCGTGCCAAGGTCTTTCATGGCTTACTTGTGCGGATCGACGTTCACGCGCTCTTCGGTGAGCTGATCCGCCGCCTTCGCTTTGTTGACGCCGGTGCAACTCGTCTCGCCCACCTTCTTTCCCTGTCCTGGGTAGCTCTTGGTGGTCGCGTCCGACTCCTTGCCTTTAGTCGGCTCGTCTTCGTAGCTCGCCATCATCGCCTCCGTCGTTTCTCCCGCTGCAAGCGTAACTTCATTGTGGCCTTGCCAGACCGATCATTCACCAGCCCGCCCTCCGCCGCCTTCGCTTCGGCGTTCCGCATCGCGCTCCCCAGTTTCGATTTCGGCATCAGCCCTCCGTCGTCAGTCCGCCGTGGTCTTTCAAATCCGCTTTAATCGCCAATTCAAGGTCGTAGGGCGAGCTGTGCTTCCGAGGGAAATAGTGCGCGGTCTTCCAGCCACAGGCGCAGAGGACAAAGGCTTCGAGGGAGTCGTTGATGGGGGTGACGGTGACGTGGAACTCGTGGCCGGGGGGCAACTGGCCGAACCGCTCAAAGCCCGTGAGCGTGAGAGTGCGGGGCATCCTAAACTCGGAGTATAGTCCGAATCAGGAAGTCAAGCAAATTATTGTGGCGTCGGCTCCTGGGGTGGCTCCGGTTCCACCGTATCTGCCTGTGCGTCCGTCGTCGCATGGTAGGCGCAGCTTTTGAATTGGCCGGTGTCGTCGTTCTCCATGCACCCACACATGAAGCGCGTCCAGCCTTCCTTGAAAAACCGAGACTTCGCGCTACTCATGTTCTCCTCACGCCGCCATCGCTGACCCGCGCTGTCGGCTTCGGCTTCTCCATTCGTCCCGCCAATCCTCTTTGTCATCCTTCCGCTTCTGTGGCGGCCCGTACAAGTCCGCCCCCAGCCCCTTGACCGCCAACGCCAGCGCGATCACGCAGTCATCGAAATAGCCTTCCCCTTCGGGACAGCCGTAGTAAATCTGCCCCGTCTTCCCCATCGTGATCTGAAACTCCTCCAACTCCTCCTCCAATTGGGGAATCTTCGGGAACGTGATGAGGCGGGAGGCTATCGCCAAGCGCAGCAGCTCAACCAGCTCGCGCTTGCTTTGGCTGCTGAACTTCACGCCCTCAACCGAGAGGCCCAACTGCCGGAGGTCTTCGGCAATGGGATCCCCGGCCGTGATTCCGGTCGTGTCAATCCAGACCCAGGCGTTGTTGTACCGCTTGGCGAGATCGGCAAGGGCTTGGCGCTGCACACCCCACATGGTATCCGTGAGCCGCAAGAACGCCACCACATGACGCGCCACCACATCGATGACGACATACACGGTGGCATCGTGGGAGCGCCCGAAATCGCCCCCCAGAACGTAGCGGCGGCCGAGCTGGGGTGGCTCCAGCTCGCCCAGGACACACGCCGGCCAGCCCCGGAAAACCGACATGGCCCCTTCGAGCCACGCGCACTCAAACTCCTGGCTGTAGAAGGCATCGAGCATATCGGCCTTCGCCTCATCGAGCGACCATTGCGGAATCAGACCGCTCTGCGAGGCTTTCAACTCCCACGCTTTCCAATGGCCGCCTTGTTGCGCCCGCTGCCAGGTGTCCCACGCATGATTCTTCCCTTTCGGCGTGAAACAGAACAGCGCCCAGCCGCCGGACGCGGCAAGGAGGGGCCGGAAGATTTCGGTGTAGGTCTCCGGCTTCATCTGCGCCCACTCATCGAAGACCACGCCATGACAGGCCGGTCCGCGCAAGCTATCTGGCCGGTCAGCACCGGCGATCCGTAAGGTCGAACCGGAGTGAAACGTCCCGACGAGATCGGATTGATTGAAGGGTTTCGATAACGCAGACGCTGGCAGATACCGCGGGAGCATCGACTGATCCGTGAGCAGCGTCGCCTTCGCCTGTTTGAGTTTCGGGAAGACGTGGAAATAGGTGTGGTTCTGGTGCGTCGCGGCGGCGGCGATGAGTTTATTGAGGGCCAGCGTCGTCTTGCGAGACTTCCGGTGCCAGTTCAACACTTGGTTCGGCGTCTGATCCTCCCACACCTGACGTTGCGGGTCGTGCATCTGAAACGCTGGCACGGGCACGGAGGGGGGAGAGGTCATTTGTGCTTTGACGTGCGCAATCGCCTGACGAATCACCTCAGGCGGGAGGGAGGACGGCTTTTTCGGTGGCATCGCTCACGGGCGGCAGTTGTCGCTCCCACTGTTCAACAAACTTCAAGCGTTCTTCTGGATTCGGGAGGAGGGCATTGATCTGCATGACGATGAACGCCACCAGTTGCTTCGGATCTTGGCTATCATCACGGTCTCGATAGCCGTGATTGTTCTTGAGGTCGAAGATCGCCCCCGCTGTCGAATACACGCCAGCGTGCAATCCTTCAAGGAGTTGATGCAGTTGGATTTGCTTCGCTTTTTTATATGCTTCACGGAACGCGGGCTGCGCATCTTGCCACCGCGACATGGTTTCCATCGTAATGTTGAGCTGCGTCGCAAACGCCTCGAAGCGACCCGGCAGCTTGCCCAACGGATGATCCTCAATGTGGCTGCCGGACTCCTTCCCATCGCTGACGACCATGGGGCGTGTGACCATCGGCCCGCCGCGCTGGATGAACGCCACCAACTGCTGGCAGTAGGCCGGGCGGTAGGTGGTCGGACGACCGATCTTACGCCTGCGCGGTAAGGCACTAGGACGGGATGCGTGCACGCTAACAGTCCTACCGGCAAGGCGTGTCATCTCCTCCAACACCGATCCGCGGCGGACTGCGTCGGCGCTTCCGCGCCTGCGTCCGCCGCGCTCTCAACGCCTCACGTTGCGCGGGCGTCATCCCTACCGACACCCTGTGAGGGCGAGGGTGGCCGCCTCCAGGCGCCGATCCTCCGCGCTCCGTCGTCGCTCATCCAGATGTTCCAGCCGCGTGACGGCTTCCGTCATCTGCTGCCCGAACTCCTCCCGCAGCGTCTTCAGTTGCGCCTGGGTCTGGTAGGTCATCTCCAGATTCGCCATCACCGCCAGCTCATGGTCATGCGCGCGTTCCAACGCCCCACGCCAGAGGACGGCATACCACAGGTTGATCGGGATGGACAGGACGGCTAGGGTGACGGACAGCACCCCGACGGCGGCCCAGCGACGGGAGAGAGGGGGCATGGTTAGTGTGCGTGTTCCACAGCGAGGATCATGTGGCCGATTACTTCGGCGATCTGAGGCACAATCGCATTGCCTAACGCTTTAAGTCGGTCCACCCGATGGGGAACCCCATGAGCCACTCGACCCACATTGGGTTCAGGGAGCCACTCACAATGTTCCGTCCGTGACTTTGTAGACCGTCGCGCCGATTGGCCGTTGGTGTTGGCATCATCGCTACCGCCGTCTGGAGATTCTTGCCGCCCTGCCGTCCCTGTGTGCCCGTGCCGGTCGAACAACTGCTGTGCGGTGTCGGCCACATCCGCACTTGCGCCGTCAATGCTCCTTTTGTCGGTTTCTTCTCTGCTTCCGATGCTCTTGGCGTGAGCCAGAATCCAGAGCCGCTCTCTCCGGTGCGGGGCATTGACGGCACAAGCCGGAACAGTAACCGCCCCGACGGTGTAGCCGAGGGCTTCCAGG
>ERZ1292642.166-Hain-H14-01um-R1-166-length-43348-cov-10_pt1 | contig 26130 bp, 44 predicted proteins | sample MGYA00564403_ERZ1292642 | MGnify/ENA primary metagenome ERZ1292642 (study PRJEB36523, sample SAMEA6512643) | groundwater metagenome | collected 2019-01-09 | study: AquaDiva: Metagenomics assemblies of 32 groundwater samples
ACGCGGACATCTACTTGCTCCATCCGCGGCTGTCCTTCAGCCGGAAAGCACCCCGGAAAGCACCCCGCCCGGGGGAGAAGATTCCTCCGTATCCGAAAGACTTGATCCTGGCGTTTTACAACCCCCCCACCTCCGCGCCCCCGGCGGTATTCCCCTGGAGATGGAACGCCCCCGAGGGCCGCGGAGCGGCCGGAGGGGCACGGCTGACGGATGCTGAATAAAAACCTCAAAAAACCCCATCGCGTAGGAAGGGGAGATCCCCGGGTGAACCTTGCCCCCAGGCGGGCGGGGGGTGGGTATCGCGGCGGGGGCGGCGGGGTTAGGTAAATCTACCTAAGCCCCAGGCGGCGGCCCCCAGCGGCTTAGGTGGATTCACCTAAGCGGCTTAGGTGAATCTACTCGGCTTAGGTCAATCTACCTCGGGGCGCAAAACAGCCACATGTGGCAATCCTGCCACACATGCCCCCCGCGCGGGGACGTCGCGCGCACGTCGCGCCTGCCCCGCGCCCCCGACGCGCCTCCGGCGCGACCCCCAAGCGTTGGGGGTTAACCTTGAAAATCGAACATCCCCACCCCCCGCGCCCCCGACGCCGAAGGCGCCGTACCCACAACCTCCGACCAGTACTCACGTCCCCGATACCCCATCGGGGTCAATCCCGGCGCGCACTTACACCCCGAGGCCGTCCGAATCCGTGAGAAAACGCCCGCCCCCTCTTCTAGACCCTCCTGTAGTAGTTTATTGTAGCAAATTTGCCACACTGTTCGATATTCAAGGTTAACGTACAGATAGCATGTTGAATATCTCTCTATCTATCTGTATCTATTGTAGTTACTGTTATTTATTACCTATTTATCCCCGTAACTACTTTAGAATCAGTAGTTAAGGCCTTATAGGGGTATTTAGAAGGGGGGTGGGGGACATTCGGTGTGATACTCGTGGGATGTCCTTTGTTTTCAACGGGTTAGCCGTTCCGACTCGATGATACCCGTGCGGATTCCAGAAGCCACGTCGCCCCGGCCTGGCCGGAGGCGAGCGCCGCGCCCGAGGACCAGGTAACCTTTACACTTCCCCTTTACACTGTGTGTAGTTTCTTTACACTCTCTGACACGGAAACCCCGGTTTTGCTGGCCTTTTGACACGGCACGGCATTTGCATATCGATTGATAGGTTCGCCCTCTCCGCCGGAGGGTGCAACGCACCAGTGCACCTGGAATAAGGTGCAAGGAGGCAAAATGAGAGCCTGGGCCATGGTCTTGTTAGCTTTGGGGATTGCCCCGGTAACCCCGGGGCATTTCACGGAACGTGGAGACTCCGGCTATGTGGCCGGCTACTCGGCCACGGTGGCTTTGCCGGAGGGAGGTCGCCTCGTGTGCGACCTCGTGGCGATTTGGGAGAGCCGGCGGGAAGTCGAGGTCGGGGATTGTCAATAGGAGTGGTACGAGAATTGCAACACAGGATTAGCAAGGAGGAGGAAAAAATGCATACCAAAAAAGAGGAAGGGATCTATGAGACCGCGCTCGCCTCGGCTTTGCAGGCTCGCGCCGACTCCAACCGCCGGCGGGAGGCGCGGAACCTCCAGACGGTCGCGGCGATCGAGAGGAAGCACCTGGCTGGGTGCCGAGCCGGAGATCGCTGTCAGTACGTCATCTCGTGGAAGCTCGGCCAAGAGCGCGTCCGGCTGAACGCGGAAGCTCGGGCGATGCGCGAGGGATGAGGGGGAGATGAACGCAAAAGAATTTGTACGGGCGATGGGATGGGATTTTTCCCATATCGAATCCACCGCCCTATCGGGCATATCGGACTATGACCTTGCGACGCTTCGGGGCGCCGGGCTTTCCCCGGCGGCTCTCTTCCTCTGGTGCCTGGAACAAGTTGGGCAGCCCGGGAGGTTTTGCTTCGTCTGTGATGCAAACCTCAATCTCGCCACGGGTCCCGGATGCCCCTGCCCTGGCCCCGACGTGGATGACGGATCGCCGTGTACGCTAGCATGCAGACTGTGTTCCGTGCCTGGCGTCCGAGATGGTGGATGTGGGCATTGCTTGACCCATCATCTCGCGCGCTATTCGCAGGCAGAGCTATGAGAGCATGGCTGCTCACGAGCTGGAGGTGAGGATGAACAACGAAGAGCAAGTAGAACAGATCCACGTGAGAGTCACCCTCCCGGATGGGAGTGTGACAGAATACACCGAGTGGGATACCCTCGCCGAGGCCGTTCGCCGCCACCTCGGCGAGACCGACGAGCGCGAGACTTGCCCCGCGTGTCTCGGGGTCGGCGGGTGGGAGGTCCCAGGGGACTTCGACCCCCATCAGGGGGAGCTGTGGGATTTCCGCTGGATCCCCTGTGAGGATTGCGGCGAGGCGGGGGGATGGTCATGACATCGGGCCCGGGCCCCAATGTGAAGAAGACGTGCCCCACGTGCCTGGGGGCCGTGGGGTGGGAGGTCCCCTGCATGGATTGCGACGACGGGTCACCGCGGGGGATGGGGTGGGACGAGAGAATCGCCCGCGCGAGGCGGCTCGGGTTTTCCCCGGAGGATGAGAAGGCGGCGGAGTCGTTCCGGACTTGCGCAGTTGGGGAGGCCATGCGCACGCGCGGGCGGGAGTACGTCATGTTCTCCTCGGCAGGACCGTGCTATCGCCCCCGCCGAGGCGGCGCGCCCACCCAGGCCCTTCCGGAGCCGATCGCGCTCCTGGGCGTCTCCTTCATGGAGGCGGTGAACCGCAACGATACGAGACGCGCGGGGCTCTTGCTTGCGGAAATCCGCCAGGCAGTTGGGGGGATGGCATGACCGCCGCGCGCGGGCCGATGACACCACCGGCCTCCTCCTCCTCCGAGAAGAAGCGCAAGACCATCGCCTGGCATCTCCTCAACTCGGGGAAGTGGGCCGCGTCGGCCAAAGCCCTGTTGCGCCAGGAGCAACGCGGCTACCCCGAACAGCTTCCCGGACATCGCCACCCCGGGTTCCGGGTTTTCGAGGGCGATAGATTGCTTAGGTAGATTTACCTAAAGCGGTCCCCCGGGGGGGATTCCCCTGTAGGGAAATCCCCACGTGGTGAGCCTTACCGTGGGGAAATGCCCCCGTTTCAGGCCCCAGGGGGGGCTGGCTCCACGGGACTGGTCAGCGCCGGACACGAAAGCGCCGGACACGAAAAAGCCTTGACAAACCCGCGTGGGCGTGTTAACAATGGTTAAGGAGAGACATGTTGGATCGAGCCGAAGCGTTTGAGAAAGCCTACGCGAGCTATTCGCCTGCCCACTACGATCCCCCAGCGAATATCCCCTTCTACCGCGCCTTTGCCGGCCTCCGCGCCGCATGGGGCGTGGAATTCTATGAAACTTACCACAACGCCGTCCGAGAAACGGCGTACACTGTTGCCAACCTGCCCGCTGGTGAGCGCTACGCTGTGGCCCTCGCCTTGCTCCACGCGCGAGTCGAAGAGGCAACACTCCCACGCGAGCCGCAACCCGTCTTCAATTCCCCATACGGAAATAGAATCAGACGCCAGACGTGGCTCGATCAAATCCACTCGATAGCGATCTTCGAAGCCCATGTTCGCAAGGTGACAGAGTAATCCAGATGTTCAAGCCGGGCGATCGAGTACGCCTGGACGAGGTGTACATGCGCAACACGGGCCAGATTGCAGGACCGGACACCTTGTCGGTCTGGACGATAGTCAAATGCAATTGTGATTTGTGCAACCAAGACTTCGTAGCAGTAAACGAGTACTCAGAGTTTTGGGAAATGCAAAGACACATCTGCCGAAGCAACCTTCGCCGTGTAGGCAAGGCGAGAAGCAAGGCGAGAAAGAAGAACGAGACGAGAAAGAAATGAACACGAAAAAAACAAAAAGCAAGCCCCGAACCCGAGAACACACCTCCGAAACGTGCCCACACAAACGCACACTTGACTGTATCGTGGGCGTCCTCTGGCCTGGTACCGGCGGTAAAAGGTGGACCATTGACACCCTAGACGATATCGCTTTCATTTTGCAGAATTTCGACCTCGCGCCGACACCAGACCAAGAAGAATGGCCTTAACGAAAAGCCTTGACAAACCCTCTTAGGCGTGTTAACAATGTAAGGGAGAGACAGACATGAACCGCAACATTTTCAATCTCAGAATATCCTGCCTGGAGGCCCGGTGGCCATACCGGCTCCAACTCTTGGGGCTATACCACCAAGGAACGCTCCGGGCTATGAGCGCCGGACGCCACGACGAAGCGGCGCGTCAAGCTCAGTGGTTGGCTCGAGCAGCTTTCCGCGCCTTCCCGGAACTACGGGGGGATGAATTCAGGACCATCCCCCCTCTCGATTTGGAGCAAGAATTGTGCGACCGGGGGTCTGGCGACCACATCAGAAAGGAGAGAAAGACAAATGGCATTTGGATCCTGGGGGTTGGGGAGTCCTGGTAGCTTCGGCTAATCAGTCATCATGAAAGGAGAGAAAGACGAATGGCAATGAGCGGGAAGGAGTGTAAGCTTGTCGCTTGGCTCCTCTACAAAGCGAGAGCCCCGATGGAAGTCAAATCGCTGTTTGTGGAGCATCTGGCTCGTGAGCACGAGCCGATGACTGCGGAGGAAGCCCGTGAGTTTGTGGCGCTCCAAGGAGGCCGGGGTGTGACTGTGGGGCGGCCTCCCCCCCCGGCCCATGAGCACGACCCGTGGGAAATCCCTCCCGCCCCTCGCGCACTATAAGCTTGCGGGAAAGCGTTCGCAAGTGGATAGAGGAAAGGAAGAAAGGAGAAAGCATAAGTGAGTGGGAGGAAGAAAGGAGAAATCATGAGTGAGTGGGAGGAAGAAAGCATAAGTAAGTGGGAGGAAGAAAACATGAGTGAGTGGGACGTAAGCGAAGAGGTTAAAGTCACCGTCACCGTCAACGGAAGGCCGGCAGAATCCGCGCCGGCGAGTAGCCTCTTGTCGGCGATCGTGGTTTCACGGTCCCAAGCCGCCGGGCTCAGCAAGGTGAGCGTCTATGATCAAGATGGGCGCGAGCTCCAACGAGTGGATGGGGGGAAAACCCTGGCGTTCCTGGGGATTTCGTCCCTGGTTCTGAAAGCCAAGGACGATCGGGCCGCTATCTAGAAAGGTGGGGGGCTTGCCCAATCCGAGCAGCCCCCCCATTTTCAACAAGAGGGAGGGGAGGAGAACGTGAAAGTCACGGTCGTGCCGATTGAAAACCAGGACAGGGGATACCGTATCCTCATTACTCCCCCCCCGATTCACTTTCCATACCCCTATCAAATTGCCCCATTCCTTGAGGGCCGTCCGCCAACCAAACGAGCTTTGCGCCAGGCGGAAAAGTGGTACCATGCGGAAACGTGGGAGAATTTCGCCCGCCATTTGGCAGGGCCGCATAAAATTGCGGATGCGATACTGGCGTACCTTGCGTCCCGCGTGCCTGCGAGCGCGGAACTTGCCGAAGGCGCCCTCGCTGACGCGTACTTGACGTTCGGCGATCACTTGTACGCGATGCGGCCGGTTGCTCAGGTGGGCACGGCCCGCGCGCTCGCGACAATGCGCCAGGCCGTGCGCTCCCGGGCTGAGGCGGAAGCGGCCAGCATAGTGTTTACCGCACAGGAAGCGGCAACCACCTCGGCACGAGACGCACTGGTGGCAGCGGAGCACCAGAGGGCACAAATAAACGAAGCGAAACGCGTTTGGCGCGAGGAGAAAGAGGCAGGATGCATTTTGCCCCGGTGGTTGTCCGGATGGCCCATTAGTTTTTCGAAGGATCTTTTGTTCGTCCGGACTACAATTCTCTTTCGCATCCTTCGTTATGAGTGGCTCGATCCGTGCGATAGCACACGGACATGTAAGCTTAGCCTCCCCGCCGAACCCGGACCCCCGATGAGACGTTTCGTGTACATCGCGCTCAGCAACGAGCACATCAACTACAGCCTATGTCGCTTGGACGTGGAACAGGATTTTTTACCCCACATATCTGATGTGCGAACGTGTATCTCGCCTGGTACGACTCCTCCAGCAGTACGTTGTGCAGAAAATATATTCGAGGTGGGAAGGCAGCTTCAGCGTTGCTGTGAGACCGTGAATCTATCCTCGCTGCTCGTGACTCCCATTGACTGGGGAGAGGATGTCCGGCGCACCATACCCATGCGACTGCGGGACAAGCTCGATGACCCCAGGGTCTTTAATAACTTTCTCCAGGACACGAATTTTTTCAACGAAGAAGAAGGCGTCGCGGTAGAAGGGCCGGGGTGGGAAGTCCCTCGAGCGCCACGAATCGCGACCGCGCCACCGACCGCGCCGTCTATTACACAGGAGCCATAGCATGGATTACTCGCGACAGGAAAGCCTCGTAAAGCATCCCCTCCCCCCGATCCAAGTGATCGGTTGCGGGGGGGTCGGATCTTGGGTGGCGCTCTTTTGCGCGTTGGGCGGCGTCACGGAAATAGAATTGTACGACGGGGATTGCGTGGAGCCGAGCAATCTCGCGCGCACACCTTATCTCCCGCGCCACGTGGGAGAACCAAAAGCCGATGCGCTTGCGGAGATCCTCCGCGAGTATAGGCCGGGGATCGGGGCGTTCTCCCACGGCCTGTGGCGCCCGGGGACGAGGATTACATCACCCCACCCCGCCACAGTTGTGATCGGTGCAGTGGACGGCACCGACGTGCGTGTGGAGATCTCCGCCTACGCCGCGGAAGCGGGCCTGGTCTATCTGGACGTCGGGGCGGAAGCGACGGGGTGGAATATCTCCGATTCCCCCTCCGGCTGGATTGTGCCCACGACGCCCCGCGAGCACGGGTACTACACCCCGATTTTCATCGCCCCCGTGGCGATGGCCGCGTCCGCAGTCACATGGACGATTCTCGCGCTTGACCGGCCTCCGAGACATTTTCGATTTGACGCAACCGAACTAAGAAAGGAATAAAAGATGCAAGAGGATGACGGATTCCGAATCCCATGCGTAGATGTGACCGCTTGTAGTCGCGCGCCGGTCCCTGCTGTGTTTATCCCGGAGGATCTTTGGAGCAGCGTGATATCCCTGTGTCGCGAGATTAAGGGGGAGTGGTTCGGGTATCTCACTGGCGCGCGCACTGAGGTTGGGAACTTCGAGGTTGACGCGCTTTACTTCCCCCCGCAAAGTGCGGGGGCGGCGCACGTACACCCGATCCCCGAGCTGACCGAGACGCGACCGCTCACGATTGGGGCAATACATTCGCATGCCGACATGCCGGCCAAGTTTTCCTCGGTAGACACCGCCCATGCCAACTGGCCCCTGGAAGTCGTGGTGAATCGGCGGGGTGACTACGAGCTAACCGTGCGTACGCAATTGCCGTGTGGCTCGTGGATACGCGGCTCTGGCAAATTGCAGGTTGTCTCTTCCCCGACCACGGGCGAGCTGCTGACTACCGCGCGCGCCGCCCTCACGGTGGGCGATGCGCACGAGCGGGCGAAGCGGCCGCCAGACATACAAGACTTTCGGTCTTTCCCGTACGAAATCCGCCCTCGTCATTTCCCGCAGGAAACCCCTCGTGACGAAACCCCTCGCGACAAAAAAGCCCTCAGGAAATGCGCCTTTCATGGGTGCGGCCACCGGAAAGTCAGGGGGTCCATCTTTTGCGCTATGCACGGGTTCGTAGAAAGCCGCAGTTTCGCCGCCGAGTCCGAATCCGATTTCTAAGACGTCATGGCGCAACAACCTTCTTTGGACCCATTGACCCTCCTGGGGCTTGCGCTGTTAGCCCTTTTGTTGCTGACGTTTACGGTCGCGGCGATGGTGCATGCGGATGCATGCACTTTTTCCTTGACTTTTACGTGTGCGTGAGCTAACATGCCGGCAAGGGGGATAAAGAAATGACACACACCAAAAAAGAGGAGTGGATCTACTGCGTCGCGCTCGGCGCAGTTTTGCAGGCGCGAGCCGATGGTAACCACCAGCGCGAGGCCCACAACCTCCAGACGGTAGCCGCAATCGAAGGGCGGCACGTCGCTGTTTGCGGAGATGACTGTCAGTATGTTGTCTCAGCCAAAGCTCGGGCAAATTTCCTTCTGAAGATTGCCGCGCTAAATCAACATGCGAAAGCGCTCGCCATAGAGAAACAAGCTCGGGCCGTAGGTCAAGGGTAAACAGGCCGTCAATGATTTCTGAATGGACACTGTACAAATGGAACAATCTGTCGGCCAGGGTATATGATGGAGATCCCTATCATCCTGAGTGCTTGGCAGAGATGCGAACCGGAGCCCCAGGCGGCCCCGATGAAGACTTTCGCCCCGCTGTAGAGATTGAGGAAGAAGAAGTTGGCATCGACTTCGCTGGAAACTTTGACGGAACAGTATGCGCATACTGTGAAGAGTGCATAGGAGATTCTCCACCAGAACGAGACGAGGACGAGGACGAAGAGGAGGATGACGAAGAGGAGGATGAGGAGGAGGAAGAGCTACGATGAAAAACACGATTGAGGTAGGCTCATACGTACGAAAGACTGGCGTCTTCTTGCGTAACACTGGCCAGCTCGCGGGCAGTGACACTGTCTGGCGCGTAATCGCATGCGATTGCGGGCTTTGTCGCGACGGCTACATCGCGACGGACGAAAAATCCGCTTTCGGCGGCCAGCTTCACATACTGCGCGCCAACGTCGAGCTGACGCCCCCCAAGCTAGACCCGTGACTGAACGCTCGGGCCGGGGCGAGGTAGAGCGCCCCGGGGGGAATCCCCCGCGTGGTGCCCTGTGGGGGAAAAGCCGTGGGGGGCCTTACGGGGAGCCTTAACGGGGGAGGGTTTAAGCCCCCCACCCCCTCGCATCGCCGGATACCATCGCCGGACACCATTTTCGGGCCGGGGGCATTTTCCGGAATAGGAAAACGGACTTGCGCGGGCCCGGGTTCTTTGCTATGCTGGGGGATGGAGAGGGCATTGACAGCAAGTTATTGATAAGTAACGACAAAGAGAGGAGTTAACGGAGGGGTTGCGCGGGAAGTGAAAACGTGCTACTCTCCGGACACCATGCAAGGGCCACGCAAGATTTTCTACAATAGGAAACAGTACTGGAAACGGCGAACGCACATACTCGACCGCCGGACGCTGGAGATTCTAAACGCTGAGGCCCGCGGGGGACTTCTGGTTCCATTGAAGCACTTCTTCGACCTCGGCTATGCCATCGCGGAGTGGGGCGAGCACACGGAGAAACTGTACAACGACGCCGTGGGGCTTCGTCTGAGCAGAGGCGTCAAGGATGAACTGCGCGACGGGGCCAACATGCTTGAACTCTTCTCCAAGAAGTTGAAGAGCGTGGTGGAGAAGAAGTGGGGGTCGGAACTGCCGACGTTTCCAGTCTACTGCGCCGTCACCCGGGCCTCGGGGGCGTTGCCCTTGATTCCGGCAGTCCGGGCGCTTTTTAAAATGGGAGAAGAAGAGTGAGATCCGGAGCAAGCGTGAGTCAAATAGATCTCCTGCAAACCCGGGAGCCGGGGGGACACATCGTAGATTCCATCATGCTCATCCTGAGACAGACCGCTTGGGGCAAGATCAACGGGGAAACCCTTATTGAAATGCACCGGGTCGAAGAAGACGGCTCAACGGCCCGCGCTGTGGTCGGCAAGGACCGCGCAGCAATCGGCACAGCGGACCATCGTGTTCTGCTCTCCCTCGCGCATGCGGCGCTGGTTATGGCGGAGGAGTGGGACATCGCCAAGCAGATTGTGTTGGGCAATCGGCCTTCCGCCACAAAGGGAGAAGACAGGAGTGATCATGCGACCGACAACGACGAAGCAAGCTGAAGTGGAAATTCGCGCCGCCCTGGCGGCGGAGAAAAAGCTCCGTATCCAAGGCGCGGAAGAAGCCGTAGAGGGTTTGATCCGGGAACACAAAATCGTTCCCCGCGTGGGCAGGCCGCCAAAAAAGGTGGAGCCGCCGAAAACGAAGCGCCCCTGAAGGGGCGCCGATGAGCTCTAGGAGAGGGCTGCAATGACCGCTGAAATTCTCATTCAAGTAGAAGGAGAACGTTTCGATCCGGAACAGCTCGCTGAAGAGATCGAAGCCCTTCTGTCGGACGACGCGACACTGTCCAAGGTCTATGTGGATGTCAGCGACGTTTCTAAACAGGACGACGAAATCGAGGAGGAGGAATCATGAAAATCTATTTGGCTGGACCTATCACTGGTTCTTCGTACACCGAGGCTACTGGCTGGCGCGAAGAGGCCACCGAAAAGCTGCGGCGACGGGGGCTGGTTGGGTTTTCTCCGCTGCGGGGTAAGAAGTACTTGGCGGAATTCAGGGAGAATATCCCCGGGGGAGGCCCTGCTTTAAAACAGGAACTCTCCACACCCGCGGCAATCGTCATGCGGGACTTTTACGATGTTCAGTCCAGTGAAGCGGTGCTGTTCTACCTTCTGGGCGCCGAGCGCGTATCCATCGGGACCATGATGGAGATGGCCTGGGCGTTCGATTACAAGAAGCCCGCTGTTCTAGTGATGGAGCCAAGAGGCAACATCCATGAGCACTGGTTCGTTCGGCAGATGTGTGGAATACACGCCGAGACGTTGGACGAGGGGATCGCGCTGCTCTGTCATCTGGTGCTGCCATGAAGGAGCTGGGGACAAATCCCAAGGATCTCATAGGAGCCACCAAGGTCCCCATTCACACCCTTCCGCCCGCTGGAATCATCTACGGCGCCCTAGGCATGTGGGATGGGGCCAAAAAGTACAGCTCCTATAACTGGCGAGGGAACAAAGTGATCGCGTCGATCTACATAGACGCTGTGATGCGACACATTCTCTCCTGGTTCGACGGAGAAGATTTGGCTCAGGACAGCCAGAAGCCTCATCTAGGACACGCCATTGCTTGTCTAGCTATCCTGGCCGACGCAATCGAGACAAGCAACTTGGTAGACGACCGTCCCCCGAAGGGCGTCGCGGCCGAGTTGCTTGCGCGTTACCAGTTGACACGCGGCAACGCGGGAAGTGAACCATGATGATAAACAGTTCTCGTCTCGACACGTTTCAAAAGTGCAACCGGCTGTACTACTGGCAGAGTGTCTTTGAATTCGGGGGCGCCTCCCCGGGTATTCGACCGCAGCACTTCAACGATGACCAGAAGCTGGGCGAGGTTGTTCATCTCGGCTTGGCGGCGTTCTACCGTGGCGAGGGGATAAAGACCTATCGAGAAGGGGCATTGAAGGCCCTGGACTTCGACGCTCTCTCCTGGGATCGCCGGAACACCTGGCTGGACAACCTCGAATGGGTAGACCGTCTTCTCGCTGCGTACGAAACATGGGCCAAAGAGAATGATGACTTCGAGGTTATCGATGTCGAGCGGCCCGGCTTCGTCGTCCTGGGCGCCGGCTGTTGGCACTGTGGGGAGCCCTACTCAGTGGAAGAAGACAGTTGCCCCGCATGTCACTCCCCGGTCCATACTCTCGCGTTCATCACGGATCTCCTGGTGAGCCAGAGCGGCGCGGTCAAGGTCGTAGACCACAAGACCGCGAAGAGTGCGAGTGGACCATATCTCGCGTCCTGGCACTACTCCATGCAGTTGTGGGGCTACTCGTATGGCCGCATGCAAGACCACCCTGTCGTGGGCTACGGAGTGAACATTCTCCGCAAGCTGAAAACTGTCGGGGAGCCTGAACAGACGATGAGGCGTTGCCCCGAGTGTCATGACGGAAAGCGCAAGAAACTCGCGTGCGACGCGTGTGAGAAAAAGGGGCAAGTGAAAAAGGAAAACAATCCGTCTGAACACCCCTTCCAACGGGAGTGGGAGAGTTTCGACAACTCGAAAGTGGAACTCCTGCTGCGCAACAGGCTGCGCACCATCCAGGACATTGAACGTGAGACTTCGCGTTTCGATGCCGAGCCTGACGCCGCGTTCCCGATGAATACCACGCACTGTTTCACTTATGGGGTCTGCCCCATGTTGAAACTCTGCTGGGACTGGGGGCTTAGGAATGCAGAGAAGTGGTATGAGCCCCCCATTTACATGCTCGACCAGTTTGATCCACAGCCGGACGACTACATAACCACTGAACGGCTGCGGAGAGAGGAACAGACATGAACTCCCGTGTAACCGATGCAGCGAAGATGGCCGACAGCCAAAAAGCTCGTGTTTTGTCCGAGTTGCTATACCTCGTGGCGTTGAAATACGGCACAAGCATGGTCCTCTCCGTCTCGCTCTCCACGATACCGAAAGATATCGTGATAGAATGGCACATCGTGGGGGACCTGGGCGCCATCACGGTGACTGAAAAGCCCCTCTCTTTCAACTAGGAGGTCAAATGAAAATTCTCACTACCTCGTCTCTCGATGCCCCGCACTTTCACATCTTCCTGATGAGCGCCCCGGGAGCCGGGAAGACGAAATTCATCGGGGATTTTCACGAAGCAGGGGAACACGTCCTGAGAGTCGGCGAGTTCGACCGGGTGACCTTGCCCGCTCGGGGTATCCACGTCCCCACAATCATGCCTGAGACCGAGGGGGAGTTGCGTGCCATCATAGAACAACCCGAGGCCGTCATCGAGCGCGTGGTCCGCAAGATTCCGGGGTACGAAGACTATGCGCCGAAGACCATCGCCTTTGACAACTTGCGCCTGCTCCAGCGCGTGGTCTTCGGGGTGGGGGCTTACGCCACCGAGACCGTCTTCGACGGCGCCGTGGTCCTGCCGGCGCATCGGGGCAGCGGCATCATGGCCATGCCGAACAAACGGGATGCCACGGGAATCCCCGCGAACAAGGACTACCGCCTTCTCGATGATCATATGAGATCCCTCGTATGGGGTATTACGAAGATGCCGTACCACACCATCGTGACCACACATGAGGAACGGGACCTGACCATCGAGTCTCGCCTCAAGCTCAGCGGCGATCCCGACAAGGACAAGCTCGTTGCCCGGACCATCAGCGGCTATCCCGCTCTTGATGGCTTCTCTCTCAAGCACGACCTTCCGGGATTGATCTCTGACTACTTCCTCCGCCTGGAATGGGACGGGGAGCAGTACTTCATCCACACCCGCCCCTCGCAGGGATTCCATGCGCGCACACGCATCAACCAGGTCATGCCCCCGGCCATGGACTGGACCGAAAGGAACGCCTACCATCTGTTGCGGCAGAAGTACGAGCAGGCCCAACAAAAAGCACAGCAAAAGAAGCCCAACGGGGTTGTGTCTTCAGTGAAAAAGTGATAGGCTCAATTATGAAAGGAGAAAGTAAAGATGAGTGAGGAGAGAGTAGACCAGGAAGTGGTGGACGACATCGCTGCGCGCTACGAAACTGACCACGAGGAGTTCCTGAAGGCGGGGCTGTTCCCGGAGGGAATGTACCGGTGGGAGTTCGAGAGCGTGTCGCCCGGAGTTACAAACTTCGACGAGGTCAAGCAGGACGTTATCATTTGCCGCCTGCTGGCCGCCGCGAAGGCGCATTACATCGACGGGGAGTTGGTTGAGGTTGAGGAGTTGGAAACTCCGAGGTACAAAACCCACAACTTCAAGCTGACGGGAAACGGGCCAGAGCAACTTCTGACCGCCTATCAGGCTGTCGTTGGCCGCCCTCCTACGGGCACGCTGAATGAGAAGACCGGGCGGTACACGTCCAACCTGCTCGACATCGCCGAGAAGCTGGTGGGTGGAACCGCTTGGAACAGCATCTACCACTTCAAGCCCGAGGGGAAGACCGAAACGTTCGCCGTGCTGTCGAAGAAGTTTCGCAAACAGCCTCTTCAGCGCTTCGGGAAGAAGGCGGAGGAGATTCCTTTCTGAAGTACTCAGGATTTCGAAGCCTCCGGCGGTAAGGAGACGCGACTTGAGTTGGCGCAAAGACCCTCCCATTCCCCGATACCGTACGGGTCCACGTTGCGGCCCGGGTTCGTTAGGCGCCGACGACCCGGGCTGCGCTTTTCGTTCTACCTCTTTCGGCTATGCCCCGCCCTGCGGGGACCCCGTGAGCTCCCACTTCATGTTTCTGCTCGAAGCCCTCGGCCGCGATGAAGTAGCCGCGGGGCGTAATGCCGTGGGGCCGACGGGGGAGATCTTCAATCAGCTCTTGCGCAAGAACACGTCCATACGCCGCTCAGAGCAGTGCGTCACGAACACCGTTCGTTGCCGGCCTGTGGTTTGGGAATCCGACGGCGCCGGGGGCCAACGCCCCCTGCTCCAGGACAACGGGGATCACAAGAATGAGAAGCCGTCTCCGGGTCAGATACGCGAATGCGCAAGACGCTATACCGATGACATGATCGAAAAGTTCCAGGGGAAAGTCATCATGGCCCTGGGTAAGATTCCGTTGAACTACATGACCGGCCGGCCGCTCAAGATCACCGAATACAGGGGAACGATCTTCGAGCCTGGGGCGCTAGCCCCCTGTGGAGGATGTGATGGAACAGGACACGTCAAGGGCAAGGCTGTTACGTGCAGTAGCTGCCACGGTCGAGGAGTTAGACGCCTTTGCGAAGAGCACCCCCGAGCACGCAAGAGTTGTTCAGCCTGCTCTCAGTCGCCTTGTGAACCTTGCTTGGGCACTGGGAAGCTTGACGGTCCCCCCCGACCGTGTAAGCACTGTGAAGGGAGCGGTGTAATCCCCCATGATCCTAAAAACGCGCTCGTATGCCCAAAACTCAAACCTGGCCAACTTCTCTTCACCACTTTCCACCCAGCCTACCTCGCGGGAGATCGGGCCGGACCTACCCAATGGCCCGTGGTGGCAAGGGATTTTTCTCGCTTGGCGCATCTGGAAGAGGAGCTTGTGGCCGTCGTCGGAACCCATTACGATGAGTATCCCCCTCCGGGTTTTGAAAGAGAGGCCGCTCTCCTGGCGGCTCCTGAGCTTAGCATTGACATCGAGACTAGCGGGCTGGAGCAGGCCGAGGGTAATATCCTCTGTGTCGGATTTTCTCACGTGCCTGGCTACGGATGTGCACTTAGTGCTGAAGACGAGCGAATCCCCCGCTTACTTGATCGGGTACAAATTGTTGGACAGAATTTTGTCCTATTTGATTGGTGGTGGCTTCATAACCACCATTACGTTATCCCTGACGAAACCAAGATATGGGATACCCGCTTCGCTGGAAAGCTGCTCAACCCGGACACGCCCAATGATCTCGTCTACCTTGCCGGAGAATTTGCTTCACCCCCGATTCGTGGTTACTGGAAAACGCGGGAGAACTATCGAGATCACAAAACACTTGTCTGCTGCATCGACGTTGATGCTACTCTCCGAGTTCGACTAGGTCAGGAAGAAAAGCTGCGGGAAACGGGACAACTCTCGATCATGCAAAATTACATCATCCCTCTTTCCCGAGTCGTGCACAAGATGCGCATCGGAGGGATGAAGATTGATCGTGGGCGCATGGGGGATGCCTGTAGAGTCCTCGAAGCGGAGCTCTCTGAGGAACGACTTCTTCTCCCCGACTGGGGCGGGGTCAGAACAGAGAACCAGTTCGCCCGGGTTCAACACCACCTGTATGATGTGTTCAAACTCCCCGTTCAAAAAATGCGCGAAACGGGCCGACCCACGTCGAATGCCGAAGCTCTGGAAGAGCTCATCAGCCGCTTGGAGACGAATCATCGATCAGTCCACCATCTGTCTGATGACGAAGTCGTGACGTCCCTGGACTTCGTGCGCCGAACACAATACCTGCGGGGACTGGCGAAGCTCTCGAATTCGTTCCTGCACTACAAGCTCTCCACCGTGGATCGGGTCCACCCGGTTCTGAACCCCGTGGGGACAGGGACATTTCGATTCACTTGTCAAGACCCCAACGCCCAACAGGTCCCCGACTGCACGTGTGGACTGAAAGACAAGGCATGTAAGGCCGAGTGCGAGTACGCGAAGCGCCGTGTCCCTTGTCACGGACACTGTCCAACGTGTCGCGGGGCGCGGTACATATTCATCCCCGATGAACCCGACTGGGAGCTGATGTCTGTCGATGTGAAACAAGCGGAAGTCTGCGGCTTCCTGTGGATGGCGGAAGAGTGGCACACGCTCAATGCCGTTCTGCGCGAGGGGATGGATGCTCATTTTGCGATCGCAGCTAGAATCTTGGGACAAGACCCCACGAAAGCCGAACGAGACGACTTCAAAACGACCACCTTCGCCCTGCTCTTCGGCGAGCAAGACCGCACGACCGCCGCGAGATTGCACAAGCCCCTCGCGGAGATCCAGGCTGCGCGGGCATTCTACTTCAAGATGCTCCCCGGGGTCGTGGAGTTTCGTCGGCGGATCCTCTCCGGGCTGCGCGCCGGCGGTTACGTCGAATCCCCCGCGGGCATAAGGCGTTACATCCATCTCGGAGAAAGAGACACGGGCCGGGCCGCGAACCAAGCATGCAATCATCCCATACAAAACATCCCTCCCATGGTGATCGGTGAGGCCATGATTCGCATCGATCGCGAACTTCCGCCCCCAGCACGAATGACAATGCAGGTGCATGATGAGCTTTTACTCACATACCCAAGGGAATTACGGCGCGAGGTTTTGGACTGTGTGTGGAGTAACTTACGACGACCCGTGGCCTGGCTACCTAGCGCACCTGTTGGTATGGCTGGGGGGCTGGTCTTTAACCTGGACGTGGCGGTTGGCCCGAACTGGGGTACAATGACCCCCCTAGAGGTCAAATGACACCCGAGGTCAAATGACACCCGAACTTGTTCCCATTGATCATGTCTCGGGCTTGTTCCGACCGCGGCGCATACTTCAACTCCCGAGGGAGTTGGACCTCGAACAGATGCTCGCGCTGATTCGTGCAGAGTCCCCTGCCGCGGTGATGCCGGCCCCAGCTCCGCCCGTAACGACCGCTCGGACCGCCTCGATGCTGCGGGATCATCTGGCGGGATGCACGAAAATCTTGATCCCGTTGCCCGATTCCGCGCGGCATGGGTTCCGTACACTCCTAGGCGCCCTTCGCCGCGACGGGTTCAACAATTTCGCCTTTCCCCCGATGATGGGCGCCCACGACATCGTCCAACTCGTACACTTTACGGGCGCTCCGACATTCCGCGAGGGGGATTGGTATCATCTGGCCTACGGCCGCAACCCGGGGGATATCACGGCCCCCGGAACTTGGACATGGAGCGAGGAAATTCTATGAGCAGCGCTTTTGAAGTCCCCGTCGTCAAGGTGAAACTGCGCCCCCACCCCAACGCTGACATGCTCTCCATCGTGGACGTGTTCGGGTGGCAAGTGGTAGTGAGAAGTGACGAGTGGAGAGATGGCGACCTCGGGGCGTTCGTCCGTCCGGACAGCATCGTCCCCGAGAGACTCGAGTGGTTTTTCCTCGAAGGAAAGCGGCGCATCAAGACCCGTCGGTTCCGCAAAGAGTGGAGCCACGGTCTTCTCATTCATGCCCCCTCTGGTTCTCATTGCGGAGATAACGTCGCAGCCCTCTTGGGCATAGTCGCCTACGAACCCCCCGAGCGGCATGGGGGTTCCAGCCCGCCTCCACGCGGCTGGTGGGCGAGAGTCATAGCCTACCTCTCCAAACCCCGCGGCCCGCGGGGCGTCTTTCCGTTCTACGACGTGGAGCATCTTCGCCGATGGGCCGAGCTCATCCAACCCGGGGACCCGGTTTTCGTCACGGAAAAGATCCACGGCGCGAACGCTCTCTACACGTGGCGAAAAGGCTGTTTCGGGCTAGGCAAAGTCTTCATGCGCTCGCGCTCGGTCTGGCAGACCGGGGGCTGGTGGAAGAAAGCGCTCGACGCCACGCCAGCTCTGGTGGCCTTCTTGAAGGCACATCCAGGCGTGGCGGTCTTCGGCGAGGTTTACGGCAGCGGCGTGCAGGAGTTGACCTATGGCGTCCCGAGTCCACGCTTCGTGGCGTTTGATATCTGGGAGAAGGGCACCTGGTGGCCGCTGGAGAAATCTATCTTCAGACTAGCCCGCTTTGATGTCCCTATGGTTCCGCTGCTCGACAGCGGGGGGTATGATCCCGCGGAAGCACTGCGTCTCGCTAATGAGAACTCAGAGTTGGCAAGACGCCACGGTAAAACTCAGATCTCCGAAGGGATAGTCATCCGGCGGACGGGTACTGAAAAAATCCAGCTCAAACTCGTCTCGGACCGTTATCTCGAAAAGGCGTGATGAGCCCACACATTCAGAGTTTGCTCCGAGATCTAGCCGAAGGTCGAAAACCTGACATTCACGATCTGGCCTCTTGGCTAGTCAGACAGGAGATCGATTACGACGAGTGGGCCGCAGTCGCCGAGGGCCTGTGCAAGGCATATGGCCTGCGCGACGAGGCAGAGCTCGCAGAGTACATCAAGAAGCCTGTCTTCCTCAAGCAGTCCACGTACGTCGATGACTTCCTGCCCCTTCTGAAGGACATCGGCCTTACGGGTTGGCTCGCAGACTACGTGAACCACACGTGCGAACTCAAAGCCCCCACGGCTTTTCATTTCGCGAATGGTCTAGCCATCATAAGCGCGGCGCTACGGCGCCAGGTGTTTATCGACCAAGGGTACTACCAGGTCTGGCCGGCGGTCCAGGTGATGAACGTCGGCCCCTCGGGTCGAACGGGTAAGTCCACGGCTTCTGAATACGCGGTGCATTTGGCGCTGGGGGAGGCCGGCGAGGCTCAGAGCCTATTCAACCTTCTGCCCGACGAGGGGAGTGGAGAAGCCTTGAAGACCGAACTCTCACAGCTTTCTCGCAAGCAAGGTGAAGCAACAGGTCTTCTGTATGTAAGCGAGATGGCTACCTTTATGGGGAAGCAGGAGTACAACGCCACTCTCATCCAGACCCTGACGGACCTGTTCGATTCGAGACTGGAGAAAAGACGGCGCACCGGGGCGCGCGGCAACGAGCGGATGAAAAACATCGCCGTCGCTGCGATCTTCAACACGAATGAAGAGTGGGCGATCGAAGCCATTCCTTCTTCCGCCTTCGGCGGGGGCTTCTTCGGTCGGCTCCTGCCTTTCTATCAACACGACACGGACCGCGGTTCCGCGCGACCCAAGCCTCCCTTCCCCCCCACTGAACTCGTGGCGGGCTTGACGCGCTTGCGGTTCATAAAAGGCCCGGCGGTGCTGACCGCCGAGGCGGAGACATGGTACGATGCCCGATACAAAGAACTCGAACGCGGTTGGCCAGAAGACGAGCGTCTCCTTCCCTTTTGGGAAAGAGTATCTGTCCATCTACTACGAGTGGGGATGCTCTTGTCTATTTCCCAAAACCTTGGGCAACGAGATTCGGTTCGTATTGAAGCTGCCCACCTTGAACAGGCAGACGGTGTGCTACGTTGGATTCTGCGTTACCTGCCTCGCCTTTACTCGTTTCTCGGAGTCACCGCTTTCGGAGCCGAGCACGCCCGAATCTTCCGAGCCATCCAGCGAAAAGGGGGGACCATCTCCGACGGGGACCTTGGGCGCTTGATGTCGCGGCGCATGCCCCGACGCGCGCTGGAAGAACACCTGGGCGACATGATAAAGAACGGTCTAGTCGAGCGGGTGAAGCTAGCCCCCTGGGAGGGGAAATACGGCTGGAAACTTCTGAGGAAGATGGAGGATTTGAGCTGAGGGCGGGAGGATTTGAACCCCACGCCCCGAACAGCCCTCTCCCTGGGTGGGGAACCCTGGGGAGAGGAAGAAGGAGATTAGGTGAGGGAGGGAACGGAGAGGAAAGAAAAAGTGGGGGGTATCGGTGACTGACTGGACTTACGTGCCGCGCCTTTGTTGCACCGATGCGACGACTTACGCACTGCCATACCCCCCGAGCTGTGCGTCCCCGCCATACAGCACAGCATGCTGGATCCCCGTATTTTGACCAGCGCCCTTACTCATTAGTTCACCAATTTCTTCGGCACGTCCGGCTTGGCTACCTCAAAACGCTTCAGCAGGTTGAAGAGCGCCACGAGCGCGTCGATAACGGCCCCCACCTTTTCTGAGATTTCAGGAATAGCCCCAAGCAACCCGATCCAGTTGTAGCTTGCGTGAATCGGGTCTGCGGAGTTTTTCAGGGCCTCTTTCGCAATCTCCGAAATGTGTTCAATCGTTTGTTCCGTGACGGTGTCGCGCTTCTCCGGCCCACGCCCGCGGCCTCGAATGAATCTCTCCGCGGTCTGGATTCCCGGGATGATGATCTCGATCAAGGAAAGAATGCTTGAAAAAGAAATGCTCATAGGTCTCCTTTTGGGACCCCCATTATCGCATGGCCTGGAAACTTGTGCCACCCATAGCTACCGCCAACTTCCCTTCTCGTCGATCATGCCCACGTCTCCGGTGACCCGAGACGCAATGGCATTGAGCATCATCACATCGGATTCGCACCGTTCGACGAGCTTGACCCATGCGTCGTCGTCGTCGTCGAGTAGAGCGTGGCGCCACACGTTGGGCTCGATGTGGAGCTTCTTGTGCGGGATCTCCATGAAGTCCCCCATGGCTTCGAGGCTATTGCGCCCCACCAGGTATTTCTGGCGGCCAATCGCCGCGGGGTCGATGAGTTTGAATCGGGGCATGGAGAGGTTGTATCTCAGCGCGACCGTGCGGAGCCAGCGGACATCGAAATACTCCCCATGATGCGCGTAAGCGACGTGGCATCCGCGCAGGAGATCGAAAATGCGCTCCGCGAGCTCTTGGTCATCTGACCGTCGCCCGGCTTTCCACGCTTTCGTATCTCTCAGGAGCAGCGTGGCCTTGCGCGGTCCGCCCGCGAATCCATGAAACAAGAACGAGCCGACCAGCGTGACACCCCAGCCACGATCCAGTCCCCACGTCTCCAGATCGAAGACCACTTGTTTGAGAGGCGCGGGGGTTTCGTGGGCCTCGGGGACATCTGATTGAGGAGGCTCGTTGGTGTCCGCCGCTTTTACGCTGCGTCTGCACTGGGGACACAAACGCAAATGGTTCTCCCCGGTGGACAGGAGCGTCGCCCTGTGAGGGGGAATGAATGCCTTGGTACAAACCTGACACAAGCGTGTCACATATGCCAACAGACACCTCCAGTGTGTGAATGGTGCGTTTTATCCCTAGGCCGTGCAGCTCAGGCAGATCAACACGACTTTGTACGTAAGGCTGACTACTATCTTGCCTTTTGAGTGGCGTCCCTTCTTATCGAAGACTAGCCGAACCACGGAGACTTTGATCCCCAACTCCGCGGATTGCCCCGAATCTGGAACCTCATCACGGAAATTTGGATCTCCTGCTGGAGGCCCCGCGAATTCAGCTTCTGGGCCACGGCGCAACGTCGCAGCAAAGTAATCGTCCTGGCCGAACGTGTAGCGGAAATGAAGAAGCCGCATTTCAGTGTTCAAGCGGGTGGCTGCAATCATCTCACCTTCCACTTCGATCGTAACCACCAGCGGCGCGTCGCCCTCGAAGACGCCCATGAAGAAGAAGTCCAAAACGAAAGGGGTCCCCACGACTGCTGTGCGGGCGTTCGCCATCGTATGGTTCTCTGTCGAGTCGAACGTTACGGAAATGCGCGGCTTGGGGGGTTTTTCTCCGGCCCATCCCATCAACTCTCCCAAGAAGAACAAGCCAACCAGCAGTAAGCGTTTCATAGAAGGTCTCCTAATCGAGTAGAAGGATCCAAATCAGTGCGGACTTGTATGAAGCGAATGTAGTTCTCGGTGTTGTTCTCGCTGGGCGGGGCGTAGGCATGCATGAGGTCCGTGATAGTGCTGTTAGGTCCCAGCTTGGTAACCGTCCGCCCCTGTGCCTTAGCTTTTAGATCAAACAAAAGAGCGAGGAATCCAATGTGATAGTGATCGAAGACGGCAAACTCGGTTGTTCCTCCTCTCGCGAGAGAGCTCTTACGAAGATTACCCGGATTGTTTTCCAGGTTGCCTTCGAAAGCTTCGATGGCCCGGGCTACGCGATACAAAAGGGGATGGAGAACTTTGAAGCCCGCGATCCCGCATCGGGCGTCCCCCCGGGAGATCACTTGCGCCACTCTTGCAGAGCTATCAGCTCGTCCAAGCGCGTGCGGAGATACACGAGAGTCGTCTTGACCTCAGCGATCTCCCTGTCGGCGCGTTCGTTCACACGCCGCTCGACGGCCTCGGCCGCGCTGGCGCCTAGAAAATCGCCGCGGATGACGCCCCCTACCCCGGCCACCACGAGGCCCGCTAGGAACATGGCAACGCTGAACCAGTTGGTCGATCTTTCGCTCATTGTCTTTCCCCTATGTCCACCGTACCACTTTTCAAAGCGTTTTGCAAGCCAATTTGGGGCCACCACGAATAGGGCGGTTTCGCGCCCAGGCCCTCCCGGCTGTGGTAGATCCAGCCGACGTCGGCCGCCGCCGCGGCATCCAAAGCCGCTTGAATACGCTCCCGATCAGCGGTGCAGAGGCCACCGAAGTCGTTCGGGTCCGCGTAACACACTGTCTCCGAAAGGATTACCGGCCGCCCAGTCGAGCCCGAGTTCGCGTCCAGGAGTTTCCGGAGCCAGGAAACAGACGGATCCCAAGGCTGGGGACGCGGCCCAGGCGTCTCACGGCAGGGATGGAATGAGTAGAATGCGGCATGACCGAAGAGGCGATGCTGGAGAGTGAAGTCCCCGATGCACACGGCGTCGTCCGTGCCCGTCAGCACCCCGGAGGCATTCCACGCGGAGATCATCCCCACGATGGGCACCTTGCCGATCAGGCTGTCCGGGTGCCAGAACTCATTCACGACCTCAACGGCGACATTCTGAAAGCGCCATGCAGTTACAAGCTCGCGGACCCCACGATCCCAAGCGAGTTGCTCCGCCACGGGGACGGCGTCTCGCAAAGTGCAATTCGGCACGAGCAGGACTTGAATCCCGGCGAGCCGCGTGGCATCGCTCAGGAACTCGCGCAGACGCTCAAGGCTTCGGACGAATCGCGGATGGTCATCATCAGGGGCGCCGTCCCAGAATTCCGTCTCTCCGCACGCACGCACGGTGGGGAACCCATGCTCCCTGCCCTCGACCATCAGGTTGATGCGATCTTCACGGGAGCGGCCCACGATGGCGAAGGCGCTGTATCCGCGCAAATTGGACAGGTCAAAAGGCGCATCCACCCGGTCCACCGGAGGATCGGGAGGTTGTACGGGAGGAAACTTGGATCCACTCGGCCCCGCGGGCGTGGGGGAATCACATCCGAACAGCGTCGCCGTCAGGAATAAGACACGCCACGCCCCACGAACTCCTCCTTCGATGAAAATGCTCTTCATGCGCTCCTCGTCGAGCTGTTTCTGTTCTCCTCGGCTAAGTATAACTCCAACCAGCATTCGTGTCGACACTTGCGAGCAGGTTTATCAAGCCAGAACACGATCCAGCCACGCCGCCGTAGGAACCGAACTAGGAATCGTTCGAATCTAAGCATTTCTCGTCTCCCCCTTACCACGCCCCACGAACTCCACGGCGCGGTCTAACCGTTTCTGTCTCTCTTTGCATTTGCAATCCTCTTTCTGTCTTATCCCCGCGGCTTCAACGATTTTCTTCACGAGGGTACCGGCGCCCATGCGGCCCTGCATTCCGGGCACAGGAATTTTCACTGGTCAATCGTCCCGGCTTTGAACGCTGCTCCCCAGAAGCGCAGCGGTTCTCGCGTCCGTCTCACAGCGGAGGCGACTGCAAACGCGGGGAAGATGCCCACAAGGAGTGCCCGGATGCCTTGACGACGGAAGAAACGCTTCACGCGGGTCTTTTTCGTCTCCGGCGGGGCAGGTTCGAGCGGGGCGGCCTCACAGATCTCACAGACCCCCACGAACGCTTCGGGCGCCGGCTCAATCGTTCCACCAACTGTGAGTAAAACCAATAGACTCAGCATCTTAACCTCCTAGACTCATGCCAACTGTCAGGGAGACACAGGCACCAGGAAGGCCCACATCTCGTTGAGGGGGGCCGAATCCCCTACCTGACAGTTGGCAAGAGGCCACGAAGTAGATCCCTGTAATTGGGGCGTTTTCTGTACTGCGCGAACTGGCGCATGCGTCCATCCACGGCGCGCCCCGCGCGCATGAATGCCGCGTCTAGCAGCAGTTTTTGCTTCTCCGGCGGAAGTCGGTCAAACCCGGAAGCGCGTAACTGCGATTGCATGTAAGCCCGCTGGAGCGCGCCTTTCGCCTGGCCCAGTACGACTTGATCATCCGGGCCGTAGACATCGGTGAACTTCACCTTCTTGCCCCGGATCTGAAGCTGGATGTCGGTCGCCGGGGCGACGTGTACGGCATTGACTTCGAGCATCTTCCGGATGAGGGGGTCTTCCGTCAGAGTCCGCGAGCTCATAAGCGCGCCCGCAACACCCGGGGCGCGAGTCACAAACTCGCCGAAAAGCCCCAGTTTCTCGGGTCCCTCGGGGACTACCGCTTGACGCGCGCCCGCGACCACGTTGCGCAGGAAGCCCTGCTTTGCTTCCTCTTCGGGAACGGGCACCACGGGCTGTCCCGCGCGAACTACAGCCTTCGCGATGGAGGGCACGAATGAGGCGCCGAAACGCTGGGCAAACACTGGAAGTGACGTCTCTGGATTCTTCCACGCCTCGTGTAGCTCCGTGAGATTCTGTAGGAACTGCTGGTCCGCTACGCCGAGAACTAGGCCCAGTGAGGCTTGGCGCGACCAGAAGAGAATACGTTCCGGGGGCGAGGTCCCTTGGGGATTCGCCTCTCGCCATATGTCAAATTCGCGCACCGCTTTTTCCGTGGAGAGAATGGCCTGCCCCAGGGTTCCAAGGTTTCGCACCGGGACGTTGTAATTCCCGATGGTCACGCTTTCCTGAGACTGCCCCGCGGCTTCTTCCGTCGTTCGCAGCGCCTTGCTCTTGCCCGTGTAGAACGGGGTCACCTTGAACATTCCGCCCCGGAGGGCTAGAACGATAGACGCCAAGCTCGCCGTTCCGACGATGGCCTGTCCGACATCCTCATAAGCATGTCGGAGTGCGCTGTTCGGGTCTGCCCCGGCGGCGAGGGCCTGCTTGTATTTCACAAACGCGGTGACTCCTCCCACGGGCGAAGAGCGCAGGAATTCGCGGGCTTCATTGGCGGGAGTTCGACGGAAGGGGGCGAAGAGACTTACCGCCCGGCCGGTTCCTTTATCGATTTCCTCCAGGAGGTCGAGCATCTGGTCCAATCCCCGGCCTTCTTTGTTGATGAAGATGGTGCGTTCGACGAGAGTGCGGGGATCCGCCAACTCATCGGGCGTAGCCGCGCGCAATGCTTTGCCGATCTCTGCTTGAAGCTGTTGCTGCGGCACCGGCCCCGCCTTGGACAACTTGTTGAAAACCTCTGCCGCTACACGCTGGGACAGCGCGTCAGCCTCTCGCGCTTGCTCGTTCAGAATCCCATCGACTCTTGTCCAAGCCGCGGCGCCCTTGTAGCCTTCCGCCCGTGCACGCCGATAGGCAAATCGGGACATCTGGGCCGAGTAGTTGAAATTGAATGAGAAATCATCCACCCAGGAAAGCCCTTTGAAGGGAAGACTGACGACAGCCCCCGCGGCCCGCAAGCCTTGCGTCTCAAGGGTCTGCGCCCCCGAGCGGCCCGCGATATCCTCCAGTGAACTCCCAATCAACACGTCCCGGGTGCTCTTCGTCTGCCGCCCGAACGAGCGCAATAGCAGGGGTAAAGCGTGGAAGAAACCGTACAGATGGGCTGTCACCTCGCCCGCGTATAACTGCTGGGGCACTGGCTGTCCAACCACCGCGCCGACGGCGCGTGTCCCCGCTTCAACCCCGACGGCCGCGGCTGTTATCGGGACACGAAAGAGGGAAGAAGCGATATTGAATGCCGCGTTCTTCACCTGGGAGAACCCCGTAAGCATGGCCGCCGCGCGGAATTCGCGGACCACGTTGGGGGCGTCAGTGACTCTGATGCAGCGGGGCATTATCGGAAGCACCTCAATCCGCTCAAGTGAGCCGCGAAACGCGCAATGGCGTTGGGATTGAGATCCGCAAGCGTTTCTTCAATCAACGCCGTGGTTTGATCGTCAATCGCCCCGAAGACTTTAGGCAAACTCTGCGCGGCCGCTGTGGCTGCCTCTTCGCCTTGCTCCTGTGCGATGGATGCAATGAGTTGGCGCCGCAGGTTTTCTCTCCCCAGCAGTCTGGCCGCTTCGATGTCGCTCACCGGCGGCGCGGGGTTGACGAATCTCTCTTTCAACGTGGACATGAACTGTGCCGTCTCGGATGGCGTCACGGGCGGCGGTGGACCGGGCGGCAGCAAACCGGCTGGACCGGGCGGCAGCAAACCGGCCGGGGTTGGCCCGGGCGGTAGAGCAAGCGGC
>ERZ1292642.400-Hain-H14-01um-R1-400-length-26085-cov-9_pt1 | contig 26085 bp, 32 predicted proteins | sample MGYA00564403_ERZ1292642 | MGnify/ENA primary metagenome ERZ1292642 (study PRJEB36523, sample SAMEA6512643) | groundwater metagenome | collected 2019-01-09 | study: AquaDiva: Metagenomics assemblies of 32 groundwater samples
AGCACCAGAGCGAGCAGGATGCGCATCAATAACTCCGGCAGAGCACTTGGAAGCTTTCTGCGGCGGCCGAACTCGCATAGCCCAGTGTGATATTGAGCGTGGACGGCACCACCGTCAACACCGGCACATTACCCAAGACCACCGAGACCGTGCAGATCGGCGTGGTGGACCATGTGTGCCCGAACGTGACAACGCATGTCGTATCGGTGCCGGTCGACTTCGTCATGATGAAGGCGTAATCAGTGCCCGCGATCGTCGTCCCACCGCCACAGCCTGAAGCACGGGCCGGTGTGCCGACCGAATCAGAGATATGACTGCTCGCACCGTAGGTGAAGTCTCCAGCGGCATTCACACCCCAGCGGACCGCCGTCCCACCGGTATAGAAGCGCAGCGCCCCTGATCCGCTCGTCGCGGCGATGCTCAACCCGCCCGCATCCTCTGCTTGGAGTAAGCCGCCACTTGCCACCTGCTCGTTGGACGTCGTAAATCCCTGAGAAAAGGCGAACAGTCCGACATCGCTGGTGCCCGCCGTCATCGCGATCCGCGTCAAAGCAGCCGTACCAGACGTCGTATTCTGTAACGAAAGGATTTGGGATCCGTTTGACCCTCCCGAGAACGCGTGCGTGCCGAAACCATTCACGGTGAGGATCGTTCCGACCGTCATCGTCGTGACGGACGACACGCTTCCGGCACCCACGAAGTTCCTCGTCCCGACAGGCATACTCCATGCGGCATTCCCTGCGGGGTCGAACACGGTAAAATCGTTCGTGGCGCCTGTCTTCGTAAACCAGTAACTGCCAAACGTGCTGTTGTATCCCAGATCGCCAACACTCGTCACGGCACTCGTCGTGGCATAGTTGGCTCGGCCCGTGAATGTGTTCACCGCAGCATCCAAGAGCGCGACATTTGCGCTGTCAGACAAATCGCTGACCGCTGGACGCACGACCGTGACCGTTGCGCCGACGGTATTCTGCCGCAGGAATTGCGACGTGCCGCCCGTGCCGGAGAGGTCCACGCCCGTGCCGCCCTTCGACAGCCCGATGACCGTCCCACTCCATACGCCCGTCGTAATCGTGCCGATCGAGACGAGCCCGGCCATCGTCGTCACGTTCGGCTGCGAGACTGTGGAGAGCGTGCCGCCGAGCGTGGTCGCATTCAGCGTCGAGGCGACCGTGATCGTGGTGCCGCTCTCGGTCATGATCGAGTCGCCAACCGCATTGGATGCCGTGAACTTCGCGATCGCGCCAGTCGTGCCGGAAATCGATCCGCCGATCGCGACCGTCGAGCCGTTCCATTTCAGCGTGCCAGCGTCGTTATACAGACGAAACGTCGTCACGCCTGGAACGTTGTTCGCAATGCCGATGAAGCCGCTTGACGTGACCGAGGCCACATCGATAGGCCCAGCGATGATGCCGCCCGTGCAGGTGCCGCTCTGTGTGCAGCCGACGCGCACCGATGTGGCGGCCGTGCTGGTCGTCCGCACCGTCGTGCCGACCAGCGCCGCGGGCTGGGCGTAAACCGTGACCGGCCACAGCAGCGCTAGGAGAAGTAGAACCTTCCTCATGCGGTCCTCACAATGCGTGCCCCTATCAGATAGCCATCATTGGCCGAGACCTTTGTTTTAACGCCGAAGGACTTGTTGGATCCGCCGGCTGGAAACACAATCGCCGCGCTTTGCACCGTTTGCCCGGTCAAGCTGGTGATGGCGCTTTCGACCAGGGGCGTGTCAGGCGCCCCATCGGTCAAGTTCACGAGCGCGGCCGTGAATGTGCCACTCGTGGTCTGCACGCCGACGGCTTCGAGCACATACGTGCCGCTCAAGGACGCCGGATCCACAATCCAGACGCTCGTACCGGGGTGCAGCTTATCGTAACCCGCGCCACTCGGATACGAGGTCGCCGTGATGTTCGCCGACGAATTCGAGCCGAACACAAACACTTCGCCGAGTCCAGCGGATCCCGCATTGGTCGGCGTGACGGGATCCACGGTGGGGCCGACTGGCACACCGAGCGAATCCGTCATAATGAGGCGCAAGTTACCAGTCGCCGGATTCAGATACACCACAATGCGGCCGTTGGCATCCGCGACGGCAGGCTGTGTCCAGGCCGTCAACAGGTCGCCATCGTGGTAGACGAGCGCGGGCGTGCTGCCACCCGAGAGATAGAAATTCAGCAAGGCCCCCGGCAGAATCGCGCCGTCATTGTTGAGGGCGGTGAACCAGAACGATGGCGCTAACGCTCCTGAGGCCATAAGTCAGTCGCCTCCCAACAGCGACGTAATCTTGTCGGTCAGCCAGTAGCCGCCGCCAGCCGCCGCGCCAGCACCGACCGCATAGGGGAGCGCCCGCTTCGCGCCCTTGAGCACATCGTCGACCATGCCGCGGAGTTTCATCGCCTGCGCGTATTCCTTCATGGCTGAGGCATATTCCTGCCCCTTCCCGGCTTTGCTGGCGGCCTGTGCGACGGACTTGTTGAGCGCCACCCGCAACTCGGCTACTTCGCGCGCGACAACCGGCGTGAGTCTTCCGAACTCGTTCACCGAGAGACGGCTGATGTTGCTCGCGAAGTCGCGCGCCTCTTCGTAGGTCAGTTGGGCCTTGGACGGGTCCGTGATGCGATTCAAGAACTTGCGCGCAGCCATCGGCATGGACCCGCCACGCTCGGCGAGCTCGCCAATGCGCAGCGCCACGGCTCCCGGTGCGGTGATATCGACGGGGATGTTTTTCGCCGCGCCCATCACGTCCTTGAAGGCTGCGCCCGCGCGTGCCGTCGATGGAATGGCGCGAACGGCCGCGCTACCTAGCATCTTCCCAGGCACAACTAACTCGGCGATCTGTTCAGCGCCCTTCCCGATCATCTGCGGCGTGTTGGTCGCGGTGGCCGCCTCTTCTAGCCGCGTGAAGGCTGGCGAGCGCATCGCGGGATTCAGTAGGGACGGCTGTACACCGGGAATCATGCCCGCATTGGCCGCCATCTCCCCGAGGCCAGCCACGCTGGAGACGACGCCTTTCCCGACCCCGATCGCGAGATCCTTCGCGGTATCGCCCCATGTCCGCGCGGGCGGAGCGGAGGCTGGCTCAGGCTTCGGCGCTGGCGATTGCGGAATATCATCGTAGACGCCAGGGAACTTCGCGCGGACCTGCGACTCCAATGCCTGATCACTTAGGTCATCATAGGCGCCCGGATATTTCGCCCGGACCATCTGCGAGAGGGTTTGCGGCATCAGCGGATCCCCAACGGGTCTTTCGGTTTGCCGCCAGCCATCGGCTTGGCTGGACCGCTCGTCGCGCCTTCCAAGTCGGAGATGATGCCGAGCACGCGTGACATTTTCCGATCGCGCAGCGTCTTGGAATCACCGGGCCGCGGGAACAACGCCTTGACGCTATCCACGTCCTGTTGCGTGAGCACGCCGGTATGTCCGAGCGCGCGGGCCACCATCGGCGTGAAACCAGAGACGAGCGCGTCGTATTCGGCTACATCGTCGTTGTAATTCGCTTTCGCGGCCAACTTCGCAGCGCCGCCGCCCATCTTCGCGAGCAGGCCCGCCTGCGTGTTGATTTTTTCGCTCAGCTCTGTGATGCCGCGCAGCACCGGTTCCGCTTTCTTGTATTTGCGCTCGTCGAGCGATTCCATCGCCGAGAGCGGCTTGCTGGCGCCTTGCTTGCGAATCTCTTCTGGCGTGAGATAGGCGGTTTTCCCTTCAGGCGTCTGCGCCCATTCGTATTTCGGTTCTTTCGGTGCGGTCGGCGCGCGTCCGGCCGCTTCGTATTCTGCCTTCGCGAGACGCATCTGCCCTGCGGAGAGTTTCTTTGGATCGATGCCGAGCTTCGTCGCATAGCGCACGGCGTAATCTTCAAAGCTCCCCAGCTTCGGCGTTTCTGTTTTCTCTGGCGCGGTATAGATGGACTTGCCCGTCTGCGGATCGACGAGCGAACTCCCCGCCGCGACCGAGACCGGCGCACGCTCTTTGACGCGCCGCGCGGGCGAGGTATCACGGACGTGCTCGAGCAGCGCCTTGACCTGCTCCGGCGCCGCACCTTGGAGATGCGCCTGTAGCGTCTTCGCGCCCTCGGCGTAGTCCGGGAACTGCTCGACGGCGTAGGACAGGCCGGTATTGAGCGCGTCGAGCGTGCCGCCATGCGAGAGTACAGAATCAGCGATGTCGCCGAGGAAATCAGCTTCGTGATTCGCGGCCTCTTGCTTCAGTTTTTTGATCGTCGAAGCTTTCTCGTCGGCCTTGTCGAAAAACTCGGTGAGCGTAGGCACACTGTTCGGCGCGTTCGTGCGGGCCCAGTCGAGCGTCTGGCTGCGCACGCCGCCGCCCTGCTTGATTGCTTCGCCTTGCGCGGCGCGGTCGGCGGCGTCCTGCTCTATCTTCGCGGTCTGCGCGCGGCGCTGCTCGGCGATGGCTTCGCGCTGCTCCTTAAGCCCGCGCATGTTCTCCTGCTGCGCGCGGAGCTGCAGAATCGTCGAGAGATTCTCGAACGGCGTGTTGATTTTAGGCGTTTGGATCTGCCCGTAGACGCTGGCATCAATGGGCATGGCTACGGCTGCGCATACAGCCCTCCTCCACTACCGCCGCCGGCTGCGTAGAGCCCGTATTGATTCGCCGCGTTCGCGATGCTGCCAAGCGCGCCGTTCCAGGCATTCCCGCGCGCGATGTTCGACGCCGCATTCGCGTTGCCCTGATTGGTGTAGAGTCCGGACATCTGGTTGCCGTAGTTCTGCGCGGCGTTCTGCCCCATGTTCCCGAGCATGTAGTTCTGATTGAACGCGGTGTCGCGGTTGTCGCGGAACACGCCGTAATTCGTGTTGAACGTCTGCAACCCCTGCCCGAAATCCTGTGCCTGCTGATTGAGTCCGAAATTCGCCCAGCCGAGATTCTGTCCGCCGAGCCCGAGGTTGTAGGACTGATCCGCTTGCCGGTTGCCGAGCGACAGATTCCCAAGGCCAAGATTATATTGATTCGCATTCGACGCGGCCTGATTCGCGAGACTCCCGGCGCCGAGCTGTGCCTGCGTGTTGGCCCCGAACGCCCCGAGGGTGTTCGCGTTGTTTGCCTGCTCCACATTGAACCGGTTCTGAAAATTCGCTTGCGCGGCCGCGGCCTGCTGCGCGGCGTTGAACTGCTGATTTTGCTGCGCGAGCGGCTGATACGCCTGATACGCCGCGAGCTGATTCGCGATGTTCTGCTGCTGTGTATTGAAGTTCATACCCGCGTTGAACTGCCCGGCCTGCAGGTTGGCTTGCTGATTCGCGAGCGCCGCTTGTTGCTGCTGGGCGCTGTTGAATTGGCCCGCCTGTAACCCGGCGCCCTGGTTCGCGAGTGCCGCTTGCTGCGCCTGCTGCGCGTTGAACTGCTGCGCCTGCTGCGCGTTCCCCGCATTGAACATGCCGGCCTGCTGCGCGTTCCCGGCGTTGAACATCCCCGCTTGCTGCAAGTTCCCCGCGTTGAACATGCCGGCTTGCTGCTGTTGCCCGACGTTGAACTGTTGCGCGCCGAGCGTCGCGCCCTGGTTCGCGAGCGCGGCCTGCTGCTGATACTGATTCGTCAGGCCGTAGGCTTGCGCTTGTGCGGCGTTGTTCTGGCCGACCACTGACTGTTGATTCCCGAGATTCTGCTGATAGGTCTGCCGCGCGCGTTCGTTGGCCGCCTGATACTCCTGACTCGCCGACTGTCCGGCGTAATCCTGGAGTCCCTTCAGCGTGCCGCCGGTATGAAGGAGCCCCTTCGCCGCAGCGGAGGATTGCAACGCGCCGAGTCCTTGCTGTAGGCGAAACTGATACGACGGATCCTGCTGCAGTTGGTCGGCGCTGAGGTTCTGGAAGCCGGTCGGGTCGCCGACATTGCGTGCCGCGAGTGCCGCCGGACCGGTGACCTGTTGCGCGCTTACCTGCCCCGGCGCGGCGACCGTTTGCCCTTGCGCGGCCTGCCCCTGCACGGTCTGCCCTTGGACCTGCTGGCCGGGACCGACACGTTCGGCCGAGACCCGCTCGCCCGGCCCAACCTGATTAGCTGTCAGGGTGCCGGGCTGCTGAATGCTGCCGAGCGTCAGCTTGTCTGGCCCTGTGACGTTCGTCGGTGCGTAGTCCTTCGACTCGGTCAGCGGCGTCGCCGAGACGGTCCCGACATTGATGCCCGAAGACCCGCCCGCGCCCGCCGGTCCCAGCGGACTCCAGCCGAGATCGCCCATGCCGGCGACCGGTCCAGCCGGCGCCCCACCGCCAGCGCCGCCGCCCGGCTGCTCAATGCCCCAGTTGTAGCCGCGGCCGCCGGTGCCAGCAGAAATGACGGCATCGATCGTTTCGCCGGTCGGAAGCCGAATCTTGTCACCCTTGGAGCCGAAGCGCTCCAGCCCCTGAAATTCCTGCGCAAGTTGCGGATAAATGCGGTTGACGAAATCGGCCGTAGAGCCATTGCCGCCTTGGCTCAGCGCTTCGGCACGCTGCCGGAAGGCGTTGTAATCGAACTGGCCGCCGCCGCCGCTCGCGGGCATGGTCGCCGCGCCGCTGTTGTTCATCGGGCCGCCGGCAAAACCGGTATTGGCGCCCGGAAGGTTGCCCGCAATGCCGCCACCTGCAATGGCCGGGTTGTAGCCGCCAGAGACCGGCATCGAGGCGCCCTCTTCGGGCATGAAACCGTTTTCCGTGAACCAATCAGATTCGGGCATGTCAGCCTACCTGTCGCGCGCCACGTTGTAGCAGCATCTGCACCTGCGGCGAGCCCGCCGGCAGTTGCATCGTCTGGCCTGTGGGCGCCTGTAGCGTGACCATCTGGCCGCCCTGTGGCCCCTGTGGCGGTCCCGGCTGGCCCATGGGCGGCCCTGGCTGGCGCTGCGGCGGCATCATCCCCGGCTGGCCGCCCTGCGGCATACTAGGAGCGCCGCCAGCCATCGACGCCAGCGAGCCCGGCGGCGGTCCCTGCGGCCCTTGGGGCCCGCCCTGCATACTGCCAAAGGCCTGAACGCCGTTGCTGCCCTGCGGCCCGCCGAACTGCTGCGTGTAGGGCTGCGCATTGGCTGTGAGCGCGCCGAGTCGTCCGGCCGCCTGCCGACCAAGGTCCATGTAGGGCTGGTTTGCGGCGGTCTGCGCTGCGAGTGCCCGGTCTGTCGCGGCCTGCTGCGCCTTCTGCGCCTTGCCCGCCGCACTGGACGCCATTTTCGCGCCGCCGAGTGAGGCGACTGCACCGATCGCGGTCGCTATGAGTGGAACTGGCATGGTCGTGACTCCGTGACGTTCAAGGCGAATAACTGCGCCGCGATTTCGACCCCGCCGAGACCCATGATGATGTCCCGCATCGACTCGCTATCCGATGCGGGGAACACGACCTTGACCCCGAGCGCCTCTGCTGCGGTCCCAAGGCCGCTCAGTAGATGGCCGAACACCGCCGACTTCCCGCGATGCGCCGGATCGACCCAGGCGCCTTCGGCGTGCCAGAACGGCAGTAGGAACAGATAGCCGAGGATATCCGTCCCGTCTTCAACCACGAGCACCTGCGGATCGGCCGCGCAAAATGGCTCGACCTTATGCAAGGCCTCGCGAAACTCCGGCCCGTCGAGACGCGACCACTCCTCACGCGGCAGGATGCGAGTCATCATACAACCACCAGGACATCACCGGCCGCCGTCTGGTAATACTGCCCGACGAGCACGCCTCCAGCAATAGCCGCCGCGTTGTTCGCAAAGGTGCCGTGACTGGTGACCGTGTTGACGGCCTGTGCGACGGCATTCAGGTAGACGGCCCAATCGTGCGAAATCACGCCGCCGCTGAGCACCGGCACACGAAGCGGAACAGGGGGCAGTTGCGGCATCAGTGTGTCCCCACGCTCATGTCAATCACCGCTTCGGCGATCCGGAACGGCACCGGATCGGTGAAGGTGAACTCGTCGACGTAATTGCGCGCCTGCCCGCACGGCTGCCAGATGACGCGCGCGTTGTATTCACCGACCTTCCCCGCCGACTTATAGCGCTCTGGTCCCCAGGTCTTCCCGCCGTCCCGCGAGCAGCGCCGCATCACCTGCGGGTCGTAACCTTGCGTCGTCGACAGCCCGCCGAGTCCGATACCCACATCCATCACGAGCTGCACGGATTTGACTTGCACGTGCCGTTGCTCGGAGGAAATCCGCGGCGGTTGCCGCATCCGACGCATCGGCACGCCGCCCACATCGGCGTAGACATCAGAGGCCATGCGATAGAGCGCGCCGTTCGAGCGGGAGCCCATGATGTGCATCCCGAAGGCATGCGCATGACAGGAGACGCGCCACGGTTCGTAGGTGCTCGTCAAGCTATTCCAGTAGGCACGCTCGTGCCACGCGCCCTCCGTTGTATCGTAAGCCCACGTCGTCTCATTGGGAAACGTGACGCAGTAGAACGTGTGCCCGTCCTCCTGGTAGATGAGCGAATCAACGAGCGTCACATCGTCGTATGCGTTCAACTGCTGCTCGATGCCGTGCGTGCTGATGCGCTGCGCGGCGTAGCCTTGCGCGAGCATCACCATCCGTTCACCGCTCGAATTGCGGCTGACCCACATGAGCGGCGCCACATCGCGATTCGCGCTGAACGCCGACGCGACGCCTTGTTCGATGAAGGCGCCGGGAATGGGCGCGAACGGAAACGGGAATGAGCCCGCGTCATACCAGACTTCTGAGGTCAGCGCGCCCATTAGCCAAATTTCCCGGTGCACGACGGTCATCGCGATCCATGGGTCGGCGGCCGCCGTGCGCTGGGCAATCTGCGTCGGATCCCACGTGGTCCCGTCCAGCAAGTCCGAGAGGCGCAGCGTCCCAGTCGACGAATCGAGTGAGAGGAAATAGCCGTCGAGGAACGCGCCCATGCTCGCGCCGCTGGCGAGTTCGATTGTGAGGATATTCGTGGCCAGTGTGAGGATGTAGCCCACATCGCCGCTCGTAATGAACAGTTCGCCGCCCGCTGGCCCGTTCCAGCACAGCGTCGCCGGGAACTCGTCGGCCGCGAGGGTGCCGCGTGCGGTCGCCGTCGTGCCGTTCCACTCGTAGAGCGCGAACCCGGCGACGAAAAAGCAGCGGCTGTCCACATCGCTGACGATGGCACGAATCGGACCTTCCGCCACGGTCACGAGGAGTTCAAAGCCCGGCGTCGGCAGCAGGCAATACGGCGTCGGCGCGTTCGGCGTCTCGTTCTTTTCGAGATAGAAGTTGATGCACCGCTCCGTGGCGGCCATGTAGGACGCCGACTGATACGCGGGGCCAAAGAAGCCGGGATAGGGCGGCATCAATAGGCCTGCACACGACAGAAACTGCCCGTGAGGATGTTCGCCGCTGAACCGGCGACTTCGGTTCGGAATCGCACCGCGAGCGTGCCGGAGGCGTTCGTGAGAATCTGCCCGCGAATCTCCACGGGGAGCGGCACCGCAGCGGCACCGGTGGCGGGGTTCGTGTTGGTATCGTAGGCGGTCTGTGTCGCCGCATGGCGCGCCGTCGCCGATGTGGAGGTCTGCACGGTGTAACGCAGGCTCGTTTGCGTGGGCCCGTTCAAGGCGACCTGGAGCGCGGTCGTGCTCACCGCCGTCGTCGAGGTCAACACGCAGTTGACTTCATAGCGCGTCGTGGCGGCGAGCGAGGTCGTCAGATCCGTGACATCGGCGAAGGACGCGGAGGTCGACGAGCGATCGGCCGAGACAACGAGCAATGTCGGTCCCGCGCCGCCCGAGGGCGTGGCCCACGTCCCATCGCCCCGCCAGTAGGTCGAGCTCGATGCGCCGCTGCCGCTGTTCAGATTACTGACACCGAGATTACCGGAGACATCCGCGCCGAGCGCCACGCTCGCACAGGTCGCCGCACCGGACGCGTTGAACGATCGCGGGAATTGATTCGTGCAGGATGTTCCGCCGTAAGCCGAAGGAACACCGACGCCAGCGGAGACCGTGTTCAGCACGAGCCCAGTCGTCAGAGCGCCCAAGTTCCGCTCAGCGCTCAGTGTGCCGTTCGCGGTATCGACCCAGTAGCCCGCGTCGGTCGGCGCGCCACTTCCAGACGCCGCAGCCCATGTGCCATCACCACGCCAAAATGTTGACCCGGAAGCACCGGACCCGCCATTGAGCCTGGATACCGGCAGATCGCCAGTGGTGCTCGACAGCAGCCGTGTCGCGAGGTCCGCGATGCTGGAGGTTGTCAGGTCAATCTGCGACCACGCGCCGATCGTGCCGGCGTGCTGCGCCGTGCCGTGCGCCGTCGGCGTGCGCGCATCGCTCAGACGGCTGTCACCAGTCGCCACGTAATCCGTAGGCGCAGAGGCCGTCGTCAGGACGCCGGTCCCGGTCGTGACTTTGACCAGCCCTGTCGATAGTGCTGCGAGTGCCTGCTCAGCGCTGAGGCCGCTGTGCGTCGTCTGCGTGACGTAGGACGCATCTGACGGCGCACCACTGCCGCCAGCGACACACGATAGCGTTTTCGACGATGCGGTATAGGCGAGTGTGCCGATGGGGCAATCCGGGAACACGGGTAAGCCTGGAAAGAGCGACCCTTGAGCCATCAAGCCGATCGGCACGAGCGATGCGAGGAACACGCGGCGCATCGGTTAATTGCCCCAGGCCCAGACCGAGACCGACCCACCGCCCGTGATCTGCGCCGAGATGCGTGCCCGCACGGCCCAGTAGGACCCGACGCTATGCACGACGGTCTGCGCCCCAGTGGTCAGCGTCGATCCGGTGATGCTTTGGATAGCGCTCCACGTGCCGGATGGTGCCGGTTCTCCCCCGAGTGGAGGCCCGTTGTAGTAGGCCTCCTCAATCACGATCGTGCCGGTCGTCACTGTGCCGTTACCTTGACAGACGACGGTCAACCGCTCGCAATTCCCCGCGAGGTAGAGAATGCCGCCCGTGCCCGTGGTCGCCCCGGTCGTGTTGCCCGTGCCCTGCAATTGGAACGGCAGGTTTGGAGTGAGGGTATAACTCATCGCTTATCCACCTGTATCGGAGAGCACGTTGTAGGTGCTGGTCGACGACCACGCCGTGAGCGCCGGATCCGTGCCGAGCAGTCCGGGCTTCGTGTTCGGTCGCGTCATCGTCGTCCACGCATTCGCCGCGAGCTGCACAAGGTCTTGCGACACCGCGACGCCGAACGGGCGGCAGAGCCGTAGCGCCAATTGATAGAGAAACGCTTCCTGATAGCCGGACGGCCCGATCACGTCCGTGTTGAGTGAGGTCGGCACGCCGATGCCTTGCGGCGAGTAGAGCACAATATCAACGTTCTGCGTGACCTGCGGCCAGAAGAACAGCGAGCCGTTCGCATTGCTCAAATTGATCTGATAGAAACAGAGCGTCGGCAGCGACGATGACAACCCCTTAATGGACAGGGACGCGTAGGTGTCTTCGTCCATCTGCCCGATGAGCACTTCTGTTGTCGGCGTCGTGCTCGGAATGATGTACGTGACAGTGTTCAGCGAATCCGGCCGCGCCATCGTCCATGTGGCGCCTGACGCCCCGATCGTCACCGTGCTCGTGCCGCTCGTCAGCGTGAACGAGTTGCGGGCTTGCAGCGAGAGCGCCAGCTTATTCGCGGCCCACGCGTCGATCTGCTTCTGAAACCGCGTGAGTGCGAGCGCGCCTTGCTGCGCGTCCATCGCGTCACCGGGTTCAAGCACGCCGATTTCAATCAGCGCATCGGTCGCGATGGCTCGGACGGTCGCCATGCTGGCCTACTTCTTTTTGCCGCCGCGTGCGGGTTTCGCAGGTGCGTCGTTGTCTGGCACTTCCCCGGCAACCGTGACGGTCATATCCAGTTCAGCCGCCTCGACCGGCTCGTCGTCGAGCACTTGATCACGTATTGCGCGATACTCGCCGGAGGCGAGTTTCTCGTCGAACTCTTCTGCCGACATGACGGTGATTTCGCCGCCGTCCGTGCGCCACATCAGCCGCGGATAGAGCGACATTACGCGACGCCCTTCTTTTTCGGCGCGGGCGCCGTAATGGCGTCTTCGAGCGACGCGAGCTCGTCGCTGGACAATGCCGCAAGTTTCTCGGCGAGCGAGGCCATGCGCGCTTTCTTCTGGCCGTCCATCAGGAGCGCCTGATCCTCCGGCGACAACTGCGCGAGTTGCACGCGAAGCAACTCGACAGGATTCAGCGTCTCGGCGTTCGCAGGCGGCACGAGGACATAGCCTTGCGCGGTGTAGGTCTGCTGCGCGGTCGGACTCGATGCGGTGACTTCTTGTCCGGTCTGCCCATGCCACATGAGGCGCGGATAGAGCGTCGTGCGCGTCAGGTCGCGTCCGTCACGCGGCGGGGCGGCCGACCAGAAGAACGTCGGACGCGGGTCATCGGCCGCCGGCAGAATCCGCAGGTCATGCAACTGCCTCGGCTTCATCGGCGAGCGTCCCGAGGTATCGCTCAGCGCGTCGAGCTGCGCTTTCAAGATCGCGAGTTGATCCGGTGTCAAGGCCGTCAGATCCATGGAATCCTTCCAGACTGTCAAAGCCGTCCGCACGCAAGCGCGCGAGACGGGCGAAATACCGACGATAGGACTCAACCGCCGTTTCCAGACTCCACAGCCGAACGGCGCGGTCTCGGATGACGTGGCGATTGAGTGACCGTGCCAGATCGACCGCCGCGACGTATTCACCGAGCGACGTGCAGCGATAGCCGGACACACCGTGATCGATCGTCTCGACATACGCGCCGAAGTCCGGCCCGAGGACCGGCGTCCCGCATAACTGCGCCTCGGCCGAGACTTGCCCGAACGGCTCGATGTAGCGTGTCGGCATCAGCACGCACAAGGCGCCCGCGAGTAGACGATTCCGCTCCTCGTCAGATACGCTGCCGAGATTTTCGCCGTAGGTGATTTCCTTGGCATCGCCGTAGCCGATGAGCACGAGCCGCACGCCCGCTTCTTGCGCGATGCGACAGGCGAGCGGCGCACCCTTCACCGGATCCGTGCGCCCGACGAACAGCACGTAATCCTCTGGCGCGCGCGGCGTGAACGTCGCCACGTCGTAGAACGGCGGAATGACCGCATCGAACTCCCGGCCCATCTGCGTCGCGGTATACCCGTGCACGCAGGAGCGCCAAGCGTGGCTCTGATAGATCCGATGCGAGTGCGCCGCGACGCCTTGATACCCGACCGACCATTCGAGGTAGGTCAGGTCCGGGTGTGACTGCGACACGATCCCGTTGGCTGTGCCGCAGATCGTCGCGATGAGATCCCCATGCCGCTTCAATCCTGCGAGCGCCGACGAGGCCCGCGCGTTGAACGCGCCGAACATGGGATTTTCTGCGGCGTAATTGCACCGCTGGTAGGGCTGGCCCGCGAGCATCGTCTCAATTTCAGCTTTTGAGATGCACGTGACCAGCTTGGACACCGACGCGTCCGTCTCCTCGGACCCGTAGAGGATCGTCTGGACCCCAAGGCGCTTCAGGATTTCGCAGAAGCGCAACGTGATCATGGCGAACCCGTCCATGACGAAGGCTTTCGTCTGTTGAACGTTCGGGGTCGCGAGGAGATGGACGGTCATACGCTCCTTACGTCGGCCGCATCGCGCGAATCCATGCGCCGGTCGCGGTGGTGCAGGCGAACATCCCGCCCCGCGTGCCGGTGATGGAGATCCCGACTGCCGTGGTTCCGGTCGTGCCGTCGAACGTGCCCCCGACGCAGTAGACGTTCAGGACGCCTGTCGTCACGTTCGTCACCACGAAGACCAGACCTGCCGGCCCGGTCGGCAACCCGATGCCCATACCTGACGTGCCTGTGCACACGAGCACGGCTGGCGCCAGCGCCGCCGAAATCGCCGCCGCATCCGTCCCCGTCGCGCCTGTGGCGGTCGTGAGGAGGGTATTGAGCAGCATCGTGGCGCCAGACACATTCAGTGTGCCGGTTGCCACTCCGGTAAACACCGGGGCCGTGAGCGTCGACCCCGTGGTTGTGACGGTGCCACCGTTGATCGTGGCGCCCGTGACCGTACCGCCGCTGATGGTCGGTGAGGTGAGGACTTGCCCCGTTGACGGGGGAGGATCCCCGGGAAGAAACACGCCGCCGGCTGATGCGCCCATGTGCGTGTCTCCTTACTGCGACAACGGCGCAACCGCCCACGTGCCGGACACTGAGCAGCGGTAGATGCTGGTCAGCGTGCCGGTCGCCGTGATGGCGTTGGCCGTTGTGCCGGTGGTCGCGTTGATGGTCCCGCCGACGCAATACACATTGCAGATGCCGGTCGTGTTGTTCTTGACCTCGTAGATATCGCCGACGTTCGGGACCGGGAGGTTGACCCCCGCGCCTGACGTGCCCGTGCAATTCAGGAAGCCCGGCGCCGGCACCGTCACGATCGCCGCCGTCGTCCCGGTCGCACCGGTGATGGTGACGACTTGGATGTTCTCGCTGAACGCATTCGGGAGCGTGCGCGTCTGGAACTGCACGAGGGCCGGCCACGCCGGATCTGAGAGCAGCCCATACGTGAAGCCCTCCAGGCTGTTGTGTGGCGTGGCCGTCGTGCCGGCATAGCCGCGCACCACGCCGATCGTCGGCGAGTTGGTCACGTCCGTGATGAGCACGCGTTCGCCCGTCACGAACTGGCCCATCGTCTTCGGGCTGATTGCGCCGACGCTGGGACTCGTGAAGGCCGCGAGCGTGAGCGTATTCGCACCGGTCGCTACAGCTCCGGTCACATTCGTTGTGGTCAATGCCATGATGTTTTACTCCTCCTACCCAGCCACCACGACACCGAGCTCCTGACGAAGCACGGCCGTGCCGTAGAGAACGTCCAAGCGCTGGATCCACTGGTCCGTCGTGGACACGTAATCGCGGATGACGCGGATGGACTTGCCCGACTTGCGCGACGCCGCGCGGTAGGCTTTGTCCGTGCCGCCCGGCAGCGGGAGGTCGACCATCGCGAGCGTGCCGAAGTCCTTGTGCCCAACGAGATTGTTCGGCGTCTGCTTCGCGCTGATGGACGCGAACGACGCGGCCGGTGTGTTCCACACGTAGATCGCGGTCGTGGTCGCCGGCAGATTCGTGACGTTCTGCAGGTTGCTGCCGGGGCCGTAGATGGCGGGCGCAATCGGAATCGTGATAGCGCCGCCCGAATCGGTCATCGTCGCCGTGACGACAAACTGCATGGGTGAGCCGGTGGACTGGAACGACTGCGGATTGATCGCGTTGACCGGCGTCGAGGTGCTGATGAAGCTGATTTTGTCGCCCGCATTCAGCGTCGTGGAGGTCCAGGACTGCGTGATGACTGAACTCGCACCCTGAGCCGGGACACCATTGGTCGTCGGCGTGCCGCCGAGCGTGCCGACGGTGTGGACGTAGATGTTTTGATCCATCCACCACGACATGCCGAGCGTGCTCGATTTCGTCATCGAGCCCGTGTCGTATTGCGAGCTGATTTCGCGCCCGTTGTGAAACAGCCCCTTGAGGTTGTCCATCAGCGTAAAGTCGGCCATCGGATTCAGGATCGCGAGGCGCCCATCGTCGTCCGGCGCCGCGTTGTTGTCCAGAATCACCTTGGCCGCGCCGTAGGTGGACAATGTGGTCGGGGTCGTGCCCGGCGTGCCGACGCTGAAGTTTAGCCCTTGCGCCAGATTGCACACGTCCTGGTCGATGAGATTCGATAGCCGCACGATCTGCGGCTTCAGGATGCGCGTGCGGTAGTTGTCGATGTCGAGTGCGAGATTCTGCGAGCTGACCTGCGTGTCCACGCCGCGTTGATACGACAGCGTGAGCGGCACCTGCGTTTCGGTGATGGACTCGATACTGACCGCCTGCCCGAGACGGCCGATGTAGCGCGGAGGCTTGCGGATGTTGAGCGTCTGCCCGAGCACGGCGCCGCCGAACTCGAATTGGTCCGAGTATTCGCCGTTGATGCGCATCATCGCCGCGTCGGTGTTTTCGAGGACATCGAGGGCCTCGAAGGTGATGATGTCGTTGGTGAGGAAATTGTTGGCCGTAGAACTACCCTACTTCCTACCGTCGACGCGCCACTCCTCGCTCAGCCGCCCGCTTTTCGCGATAGCCTGACTTGTCGAAGTCAAACGATCCGCGTTTCGCGAGATCTGCCGACGAAGGCGTCGTCGTGGTGCTCCCGGACCCCACCGGCTGAAATGGGGCAGGAGGCGTCGCAACGGGCAGGGCTGGCGAGGCCGGAGAGGCGCCAGACCCCTGCGTAGGCACGAGAGCAGCGAGCGCGAGCCCGAAGCTATACGGGTCCATCTGCTGAAGCCGGGCGGCGAGCGCCCCATCACGCAAGATGGCGTATTGGAGATGTTCCGAGTGCGGATGACTGATCACGAATTGCGCGCGTTCAACGGCTTCCTGTGGGAAGCGCCCGAGCGGCACTTGCGAGCCCGGCCCTTTTGCGAGTTGCTGATCGAAATCGGCATAAGCCTTGCGCCCGCGCTCTTGCGCCTGAAGCGCCGTCTGCTGGAAGCGCTGTTGCTGCTGCGCGGCGTAGATACGCTGCTCGATGCGTGCGTCGAAGGATTGCTGCTCCTGTTCGAGCACCCAGCGCGCCTGATCGCGTGTGAACTCGGGATAGGTGGCGTATTTCGTCCCGATGTCGTCTTCGGTCGGCTCTGGGCGCGTGTATTGCGGCTGGGCGGGCGCGGCGGGTGGCTGGGGCTGCGCGACCGCCGCGGGCGGGGCCGCCAGACGCGCGCGAAGCTCATCGCGTTCGCGGGTGGCCGTTTCAAATTCCGTCCGGAGCCGCGCGGTTTCGGCGCGGGCCTCTTCCCGTTCGCGCGTCAGGTCGGAGAAGCGCTGCCGGCCGCGTGAGGGTTTCTCGTCGACGGGCGCCGGAGTCGCCGCAGCCTCGGCCGTCGCAGGCGCCGGGGCGGGAGTGCCTGCGTTTCCCAGCGGCGTCTCTGCGGGCGCCTCCGGCGTCGCGTCGCGGTCCATGACCGCATGGAGCCGGTCTTCGGACACGCCCATGCCGCTGAGCACGCGCCCATCGCGCTCGACGGAGGTTTGTGCGTCCGGATTGATCACGTCAGGCATGGAACGGGCCTACTCTAGCACAACTCGCGTCATGTCGCCTGCTGCTGCATCGCCGCTTGTTGCGCGGCAGCCTCTCGCCCGGCTTCAGCCTCGGCGGATTCGTGCGCACGCCCAGCCTCGGCGTCGGCCTGTGCTCGCGCGGCCTGCTCAGCATCGCGTTCGCGGGTGTCAACGTTCCCCATCGCAGCCATCCCCGCCTCGTGTGACTGCGCCGCTTGCTGCGAGTCTTGCTGCTGCTGCGCACCGAGCGCTGCTTCTCGCGCGTCGAGCTCGGCCTGCATCAGCGTGCCGCGGAGTTTATATTCTTCGATTTGGAGCTTCGTGGCATTGTCCATGCGCGCGATTTCGAGCTTGATCTGCCCGTCCATCTGCGCGCGCTGCATGTCGGACTGCGCGTCCAATTGCGCCTTCTGCATGGCGCCCTGCTGCTTGACTTGATCGGTTTGAATAATCTGCGACGCCTGCTGCAACTGCTGTTGCATCTGCTGAATTTGCGCCTGGAGCTGCATCGGATCCGGCTGCTCGCCGCCTTCTTTCTTCGGCTGAAGATTCGGCGGCAGCGATTGCTCCAGCCGTTCCGCGATCTTCTGCGCGCCGGGAAACGACAACTGCCGCACGTAATCCGGCGTCGCCACCGCGGCCATCTCGGGCGGCAGATGCGGAATCAGTTCGCCGAGCGCCATCGCGCCCTCTTCGCGCTTCGTCGCGCTCGCCTTGCCGACCGTCACGGTCACCGCGTAGCGCCCGCGCGTGAAGTCATAGAACGAATACAGCGACTCTTTCAGCTTCGCAATCTCCGGCGTCACATCAGGCCCCGCCGCTTGCGGCACGCCGTCCGGCCCCTTCTGGAAGGGTGTGCCAACCATGACCTGATCGGGTTCTTCGTCCATGCCCATGATGTGCACGATTTGCCCGGCGCGCGTAATCTTCGGGATGATCTCCACCATCAACTCGGACGCGTAAATCAGCGCACGCCGCACGTTGTCGGGATAGTTGCTGTTCGCGAGGTCGGATTGCTGCTGGAGTTGCTGCAGGGCGCGTCCGCTGCGCTCGTTCGGATTCGTGTTGCCGAGGGACGCATCGCCCGTGCTTGTGCTCGCCTTGATGGCCTCTTCCGACGTGCGCATCAGCATGACCGCGGCTTGAATCGGCGCTTCGGTCGTGTCGAGCGTCGGCGGCGGCAACTGGCGTCCGTTATCGTCCCACGGGTCATACGGCAGGTAGGAATAGCCGTAGGTGGTGCGCGTATCCCAGATCTGCTTGTAGTTCGCAATCGCGGCCGCGGGGATCATTGGTGCCTTGCGGCTGTCGAGCGCAAAGATTTCGACGCCAGCGCTGTAGGTGTAATTCACCATGCGCTGCGCGTCCATCCCCATGTCAATCACGCCGCGCAACACCGGTTTCCCGTCCACGTTCAGTTCTTCACCGAGCACCGGAATAAACGGAATGCGCGAACCGGTCCAGTCCCACGCTTCTTTCCCGCCGCCCTTTTTCTTCAGCACTTCGCACGCGTTGATCTTGCAGCCCTTCACCACGGGAATACGCAGCGTGCGCTGCATCTTGACTTGCGCGCCCTTCGGCGGCGGGCCTTCGCCGCCCGTGCCGTCTTCAAGCAGCCAGATCTGTTTCAACTCGTAGAGAATGCGCCAGTATTCGGCGATGCGGATCGTATCGTCACTGACCCAGCCCTGCATGTCCCCGACGCCCGCGAATTCTTCCAACCCGCGGAGATCCGCATCGTAGCGGTCCTCGAACTCGTCGCGGTCAATGTCTTCCGTCACGAACATAAACTGCGCATCGCTACGCGTCGGCTTGTTCGCGCTCGGATCGCAGTAGACGGTCAGGTTGTTCGCGATGCGCTCCATGCGCAGCTCTTGATCGAACGCTTCGGGATCGGCGGGGTCGCCTTCCCATCGTTCGTGCACATAGTCCGTGCGCAAGCGGAACCAGCCGAGGCCGCATTCAATCGCACCATCCGCGGCCCACTCCAACGGCGACTCCCCGCGCGCCTGGTTCTGCACGCGCCGAAGAATGCCCTTGAAAATCTCGGCGGTCTCGATGTCCGCGCCGCCGCCGTTCGGCAGCACATTGAAGCCGAAGTCGGCGTTCTTGATGGTGTTGGAGATTTGCCGCACGGGCTGCGAAAGGCGATCAACGACGAGGCACGGGCGCGGCGGTTGCGGGGCCATCCCCTGAATCGAGGCGCCGCCTTCGCGGGCGACTTTGATCGCGGGATCCCACTGCTCCAGCGCGCGAAACTTTTTCGCCTTGAGCATGCGCGTGCGCTGCGCGTCTTCGGCGTCGCTGCACTTCGCCCAGCGCTTCCGCGCTTCGGCGATCAGGTCGGCGTCGGCCTTCTCGCGCTCAGCCACGGTCGGGCTCGTAGACGCCGCGAGGACAAAGGCGGATGTGCGGCTCGAGGAGATCGACCACGGCGTGTTCACTGCGCGGGCGCCCGCAGTTCGCGCACGGCGGCGGGTCGGGCGGGTCTACTGGACGCTCGTCAGCCATGGGGCCCATTTCGCCATGCTCTTCACAGCTTCGCGCTGCGCTTCGATATCCGGCATCGCCTCATGCATCAGCACGCGCCAGATGTCCGGCCGCTTCGCCGCCGCGAGCAACCGCACCTGCATCTCCGGTCGGCACGCCTGGAGTTCGAAGTAGTGGAAGATCTCGTCGGTCAACTCCTGATTGATGCGGAAGCCAGACCACACGCGGCCGGCGACCGAGCGCCAGCGTTCGAGGCCTTCGACGACAATGGTCAGCAGCCGCAAACGGTCGCGTTCGATGGCGCGCATGAACAGCATAATGCTGTCGGATAGCGCCTTTTCTCTCGCTGTCGAGTATCCAGCGTTTGGCAAATCCGGAAGATGTGGAAGCTCTGGTGCGCTCATCGGACGATGCTCCGTGAAATCAGCCGCGCGGCCAGCAAGGTATCGGCGTTCGTGTAGCTGCGCTGTTCCTGTGTGCCGTGCCGATGCGTGACGAGCACGCGATACACCTGTCCGAGTTTCGCGATGGAGGCCGTCACGCGGCGATCTGGCGAGAGTCGCGTCTCAATGATGGTCACGGATTCAGCCTCGCATGACCGCGTTCGGTGAGCACGACGCGCGTCAGCGTCATCGGCAACTTCGGGCCCTTCGGCTTATCCGCGGTAACTTCGATATCCGCATCGATCATGCCGCCGTTGGTGCCGATGCGCGGCACCAAGCCCGCGTCGGCGAACAACTTGATCATCGCGTCGCGCTCTTGCCGCAGCGCCGCGTCCGGATAGCTGTCGCGCGCAAGGTCCGGCATCTACCGGCCCTTACCTTTGCGCGCGACGTTGAGCGCAATCGCGACGGCTTGCTGCTTCGGTTTGCCAGCCGCAATCTCGGTGCGGATGTTCTGCGCGATGGCCTTCTTTGAGGAGCCTGATTTCAGCGGCATGATCACTCCAAAACCAGCGCACGGTGTTTCAAGAGGTCAGTCTGCCCGTCGCGGGCTCTCCCCGCGCACCATGCCGAGCGCTGAACACGCACACTCTAGCACAGGTCTATCCCATCCATCCCGTTGGCTGCCCTATATAGCTTGGCGCCCTAAACGCCTGGACTTTCTTCGGCAGCGCCACGCTCATCGCGAACGTCAGCGCCAGCGCATCGCCATCGTCCGGCGAATCCACGCCACGCGCTTTCATTTTTTCCTTCGACTCCAACACGAGCCGATCCTGCTTGTCGTGGAAATAGCCCGGCCCGGTCAGGTCCTGTTCAAGCCGCGGCGAACTGTCAATCGCGCCAATCGGCAACCACTCGCGCAGCTTCGCCCACATGAACGCGCGCATGTTCGCCATCTTCGGATTCGGCGCTTCGCCGCCGAACTGGACATCCATCACGTTGCGATGCCCCATCTGCCGCAAGCGATCCGCAATCGGCCCGCCGATGCCCGTCGCATCGACGAACAGCATCGCGACCGTGCGCCCGTCGTAGGTGCGGCCGAGAATATCCGCCGCGAGTGTCACAAGTCGCATGGAATCGCGCGCTTGCTCACCGGGTATACGAACGGCTGGTATGGTTCGAGCGTCCACGCCGCGACGAAACCTGAACACGCAGTCGTCGCCGCCACCTCGGGCCACGTCCAGTCCACACAGGAGGGGATCGTCTCCGAAGGCGTGCGCTTCACGACCTTGCGCTGCTGCGACGCGCGCGAGATCGATAAACTGGAGATCGCTCGCACTCGGTGGGAGGCCGCGAACTCGGACCCGCACAAAATCTGAATCTTCCCCATAGTCCTGCACCCACTCCGCGATCTGTTGTTGATTCGTAAACCGTGACGTGCGCGAATCGACAATCGTCTGCGCCCAGCGATTGCGTTCGCTCCCGAAGCACACGCGATGAAACTTCCCCGTCGAGCGCGTCGGGTTACCAAACAGGAACATCATCGGCTCCCCGTCCGTCAAGCCGCCTTCCGCGACGGTGTAGATCGCTTCAGGTATCGCGGACGCTTCGTCCATGATGTAGAACGAGGTCGAATCGGCCGCATGCTGCCCGGCGAACGCTTCAGAGTTTTCTTCTCGACACGTCTGTGGCGTGCAAAACCACGACTTCGGAAACTGCGTGTGATACATCCGCGCGCTATTGATCGCGAACCAGTGGCCGCAGAGGCAGAGCGGCAACCAGCGCTGAATCGCCGCCCAAGTTTTCGTCTCAAGCTGCGTGCTCGTGTTCGCGGTGACGACGCCTTGCGCGTGCGGACGCGTCGACATGATCCACGCGACGAGCCACGCGACCATCACGGACTTGCCGATGCCGTGGCCGCTGCTCACGCCCGCGCGAATCGGCATCACCGGCGCGATGCCGTCGAACTTGCGCGCCTGCACTTCCACGCCGAGCGCGGTGAGAAACTCGCGCTGCCACACGTCAGGGCCCGGATGATTCGCGAGTGGACCGGGCTCGCCCCATGGATACATCGCGAGCACGAAGCGGAGCGGATCGTCGTAGCAACTCGCCACGAGGTCGGCGATTTCCAGTTCGAGCTCGGGGAGGCTCGGTGTGCTCATAGCGTGAGCCCGGCCACGAGCGCATCGGTGCGGAACATCTGCACAGTGTCGAGCGAGTAGTCGTTGAGGTTCTTGCCGACGAGCACCAGCTTCTCGAGCATGTCTGACGTGACCGTGATGATGTGGCAACCAATCGCATCGGCCTGGAAGATGTTGAGAACTTCGCGCGGACTCGCCCAGATCAATTCGGTGTTGGGCGCTACACGCAAGATGTTCACGGCGGCGGCCATCATCGGCACCGGATCGACGCCGGTATCCGCGATGCGCCCCGCGAACACCGAGACGTAGGACGGCGCGCCACCTGCGAGATTGCCGGCGACTTCGCGCACCTGCTGCAGCGTCATCAGCGCGGTCACGTTCACCTGCACGCCGGCGCGAGACAGGCGATAAATCAGCGCGCACGACGACTCCCCGCGCGTGTTCGTAACGGGAATCTTGACGTAGACGTTGGCGCCCCAACTCGCGATGACGTGCGCCTGCCGCTCCATCTCGGCGAACTCGTCCGCGATGACCTCGAATGAAATCGGCTTGTCGGGAATCGCTTGCACCACGTCGCGCGCAAACGCCGCGTAGTCGGTCACGCCCGCCTTGCGCATCAGCGTGGGATTCGTCGTGAAGCCCGCGATGTGCGGTTGCTGATAGAGATCGCGCATCGTCGCGAGATCGGCGCCATCGGCGAAAATCTTGACTGAGAGTTGGCCACGCGTCACTTGCGCTCCGCGAGCCGCTTCCGCGCATTCGTCAAGCGCGTGACGACTTCGATCGGCCCGCCATCCGCACCGCTGATTTCGTGATGCTCCGCAGGTTTATCGAGACAGCGATTCATGAGGTCAGTGAACGCTTGCACGCTCGGATCTTTTTCCCAGACTTCGATTTTCTCCGCGTCTTGATCCACCGCGTCGATATTCTTGACGCGCTCGAACTTGCCAGTTTTTTTGTCGCGATAGACGAGGTATGACAGCCCCTTCGCGTTGCTGATTTGCGACTCGATGAGGGCCTTGAGATGCGGCGCGATGAGCGCACGGGCTTTTTTGCGGAGTGCTACCTTGTCCGCCGTGACCGGGCTGGGCGCGCCCTTCTTCGGGCCTGAGCCGGGGCGAAATCCTCCACGTGGCATATGGTCAGCGTTCAGAGAATAGCACGGGCGAGTGTTCCATTTTTTACCACCCTCCCACCTACCTCAGATCGACTTTCCTAAATATATAAGCGCATATTCTCGTATACACATGCACAGGTGGGAAGGTAGGAAGGCGGGAATGAGTCGGGAAACATTGCGTGTTTGTCTTCCCACTTTACTTCCCACCTTCGCTTTCTGGCGCGAACCACACCCATAGCTCATCCTTTGCGCTGGCCACATAGACCTTTCGCCGCGTCCATTTCGCTCGGCGCAAAATAGCCGCCGCGCGCATCTGGTGTTTTTTGTCGACGAGCTGGAGCGGGAGCTTGAGGCCGCTAGTGAGCACGTCCCCAATCTGGATGTGCTCGGCGCCGTGCATGGCGATTTGTTCATGCGCGAACTGGAGCACGTTCGGCGTCCATTCGTCGTAGGTTTGCCGATCGGCTTGAACGGCGAGCGTCGGCACGGATGGCGTTTCCCACCACGACTCCCCGGCCACGAGACGGGCGTAGGCTTCCGCGAACAACTGCGGCCGCGCCACGGTCAACGAAGTCGGGAGAATGTCGCCGCAGACGAACGGCAGAAACCGCCGAAGGCCGGTATCGTCGTTGCCGTAGTCGTCTCGGTTTGTGGTTCCTGCGAACACGCATTGACGAGGATGATCCTCCGCGCGGCGACCATAACTTGAGCGATAACGGTCGACTGGCGTGCTGATGGCGAGCTTGACGCGTTCACGCTCTGCCCGGCTGAAGGCATCCATTTCCCCAACCTCGATGAGCCACTTACCTGGAAACGCTTGGAAGAAATCCTTCGAGGTGACGGATTCTGCGGCGAGCATATACCACGCCCCGCCGACGATGCGTAGGGCGCGCGACTTCCCAATCCCTTGCGGGCCCTCAAAGATAACCATCGTATCGAGCTGGCATCCTGGATGGACGACGCGCGCCACCAGTCCGAGAAAAAAATTCGCGCTGATGGCGCGCAAATAATCGGACGGTTGATGCACACTGGGCACCGCGCCCCAGTGGTCCTCAAAGGCGAGCGCAATGCGCGGTTCATGGTCCCATGTGAGGGAGGCCAACCAGTCGAGCACGCAATGCTTTGACCGTTGGCGCGCGACGTAGCGGACGGCACTGGCGACCTGGGATTCGTGAATCGTGGAGAGTTCGGCGTTTTGTTGGCAGTAGACAGTCAGGCGGGTATCGTCATCGTCGCGCCATTCTCGTGATGTGCTATTGGCCGTTAGGACGCGATCGAGGAACGGGTCATACCACAGCGTCTCCGGCCCCCATGCCGGATCGTGTTGGAGCACGGTGACGGCGTTGGCGAGCGTGCTCCGCGGCACCCCCTTCGCGTTGACATCGAGGAGTTCAAGCCATGGCGGACCCTTCATAAGGCGCGCTCACGGACGTATCCGTCTCCGTATGGCCGCTGGTTGCGGTCGATTTGGTCTACGGCTCGGTCGAGACGATCGAGGCGCTGGAGAATCTCGCGGAGGAGCGAGACAACCGTCCCGTAGCGTTCGTGCGCGGATGGGAAATCGGGCGGAAAACCATGAGGCAATACAGCACCTTCCCGTCAAAAGGGTGGAGGGGAGGCGCCGGCCGAATGCGTGTGACGGCACGCACGCGCGAGGGGTTCATGAGGCCCACCGGCGTCAGAATCCTACCACGGAAGTGCCAATCCTACGCTCCTTTCACGGCCGTTCCAACCACAAGATACATGGCTGTTTCACTGCACGACTACCACCCGTGTGCTCTGCTGCCGGTAGGGTCCGCGCCAGACGTTGACGAGCAGTACATGTGTCCCGATCGGTAGCGCGCCGGGGTAGATGTGCAGGTCGAAGCCGGTGCTGCTGCTCACGGCTGGGCACTTCGCGCGGTAGGCCGCCGCCACGTCCGGGCGCTCGACACCGAACGTGAGCCGCGTCAGCCACCAGGGCAGGGGCTGGTAGAAGCCGCTGTCGTCCGAGTAGAACGCCTCGACGCGATCGACGGCTGCGCCGCTCTGGCACTCGAAGCCCCAGCCCCCGATCGCCCAGTCGCCGGAGATGACTGGGACGGGCCAGTTGAAGGTGACGGGCAGACCGTTGCTAATCGTCATCGTTGTGGCGAGCTCTCGCGGTGTGTCGATGTAGTGCTCGATGCCGCAGGCGGCGCAGCCGTTCGGGTAGCCGGGCACCTGGGCGGCGAGCGGGGCGGCGAACAAGAGGACGGCGGCGAGCGGTAACACTTTCGTCATAATCCAACCTTTCAAACTGAGGGGCAAGAAGAGCATAGCACGATTCATAAAATTAAATCAATTCCCTCTTGACACACCCCTGCGCCGCATGTAGACTGGGTTCATGGACAACACGAAGCGCATCACGGTGATTGTGGTCGGCCGCACGCACACTGGCCGGTTCTCGGCGGCGGTTGCTGGCTTCCCCGCGAATCGCGTGTTCAAGACCGCGCGCGGGGCGCAGCGTGAGGCGCAGCGGCTCGCGTTGATGCCGAATCGCGGCATGGTCGAGATTCGCGACTTCACGCAGGCGGCCAAGTGACCCGCGAACAGCAGCAGAACGCCCGCGTCGAGAAAGCGCAGCAGATTGCCCGCGCCATCCGCATGGCGGCCGATCCGCAACAGCGCGAAGTCTTCTGGGGCAAGGCTGAGGAACTCGGGCTCACGCCGCTCGTGCGCGTGGCCCTGCGGATTTCAGGAGGTGTGAAGTGACCAAAGGCCCAACATCCATACTCGCGGTCGGCGACTGGCTCCGCGCCCGCGCCGACTTCCGTGGCATCCCTGATGATGCTGGCCAGCGCGCGTATCTGCTCGGCATGGCGGAAGCGCTGCTCGCCGAGGCGTATACGGAAATCGAACGACTGGAACGAGTGGCAGGTGCGCGATGATGAACCGCACGCGCATCCCCGCCCCGCCGCCGAAGGATGGCCGCTACCTGTCGTCGCACCGGCAATTGTGCCCGCAGTGTGACGGCCTG
>ERZ1292642.402-Hain-H14-01um-R1-402-length-26074-cov-8_pt1 | contig 26074 bp, 30 predicted proteins | sample MGYA00564403_ERZ1292642 | MGnify/ENA primary metagenome ERZ1292642 (study PRJEB36523, sample SAMEA6512643) | groundwater metagenome | collected 2019-01-09 | study: AquaDiva: Metagenomics assemblies of 32 groundwater samples
CATGCTTTCATAATTTTCTCCTTTTAAGATGAGGTATTGCTTTCGTTTTTCTGTCGCATTTGCTGGAAAATTATTTCGTCCTTGTCCGAAAAAATAGGAAGTCTTCTCTTATAGAGCCTTTTTCGTCTCTTAATTTTTAATCCAGATTGCGCATGTACTCTAACCTTTTTATAAAATTTTCCTGTTGGCCTAATATCAGAATTATCTAATTTGCCATAACTCCTTTTCATTTTTGATGCGGGGATAAATCTAATATTATGTGCTCTTGCGATGGTATCGTATAATAGGATAGAATTAGCATTATTGGTATGCTCAAGAATTATATCGCCGTTTAATACCCAATCTGGTAATTTTTCTCCAGGACACCATAATGTATATGGAATACCATGTTCAAGACAAAAAGTCGCAAATACAGCTTGCCAATAATCTAACACACTTTTCGGATGTGGCTTTACTTCAATAAATCCTTTTATTCTGCATCCATCGGAATCTAAAACCATATAATCTGCAAAGCCTTTTCTTTCCCACTTTATCTTATTAGCTATAAATAATTTTTCAAGCGAATCTTCTGATTTATTAATTTTGGCCATAATAAGAAGGCATTATCTCCTTTTTATAAAATATTCGTAAAATCCCTTAAAGCCCAGGGTGTCGGAATGCCAATTCCTAGAGCGGTACAGGCTGATAATAGTCGTGGGCTGGAAACCCAATCCAGGATGTTATGCGCCATCTGAAAATAGCAGATTTGGGGAGCAAGTTATAGGGCATCATGGCTGGCACTGGCTATAACCCTCAAAGACGAAGCTATGAGTAAGCTCGATTGGAAACCTCAAACATTTCCAAGAGAGGTCTTCCCAGGCCTCTCTATGTTTCCTAAACATCAATAACATTTCCTAATAAAAGTGCGAGCAAAGCGAGCACGGGAAAACAGCATCTCCTCCGCAATCATCAAACAAGAGTATAATACATTCTCTCTGCTACTAATATACCAATACATATTACAATTACTTATCTACTACATAAACATTATTTATTAATCTACATTCTACTAATAAATATCATTAAATCATTTATATCATCAACCATTCCTGTTTGCCAATTACCAAAACCTTCTCCCAGGTATGGAATATATGTAACACATCTATATATAATTCTTAAACCTTTGCGTAATTTGTACTTATAACGCAATTGTATAGTGGCTGGCTGTGTTCCTAACTTACAGTGCAGAATATTTTTCATTTTAATTATGCCAATAATTCCATACTTCTTTACGATACAAATCTATTCAATCTCTTTTAAAGCTATTGCTATAATTGCATTATGTATTGCTTCTGTTTCAGTGGAACCAAAGAATAGTTTTTCGCTAGGAAATATACTAATACTGGGCTGTTCTTTGGATGCAAAAAGATTATTAGTAAGAATATATGGCACTCTATAATGCGTTAGCCATGTAAGGCATTCTTCTGGATAAGGCCAGCAGAAGAATTGTGGACATTTGCACTGTATTCCTGTATTATCATTTTCATTATACCAATTATAATAACATTGTCCTTTGTGTGATGTGCTATAATGGTAATTATGACCATGTTTGCAGGATTCGCAATTGTATCCTGAACCCATGGGAAATCCCTTGTCTACCAACCATTTTGCTACTTTTCCGTCCATATCTTTTACCTCAGCTGCTCTAGATCAATGGAATCAATATTAAGCATTTACTGCTTGTGCTGCCAAAGCCGCTTTAATAGTTCCTTTAGGATGCCAAGAACCAAATGGATCCTTTTCCCATTCAGTTATACCATATTGTTCCAAACACCATTGTTTTGCTTGTTCTAATGTTTCTTCTTTTTCTTTGATGTTCCACATCATAAAAGTTTTATGACCATAATCGTACCAAGGGCCATTCCCGTTTGTATTAAATCCTACGCCAACAACTTCCCAAAATTTACCTCTGCCCCATCTACTCATATTATTGGTATAACTAAGAAAAACTTTACCATTACCTTTCTTGGCAATATCATGGGAATTATAAAGCCCTATTTCTCTTAAAGAACGCTTTGTGATATTCATCTTAAATATATTCTACCTCCTGCTAATTCTGCTTTTTCGGATTGCATTGCAAAATATATACAACACAACCGCCCACAACTCGAACAAGCCTCAAGGTACTGCCAACCCACCCCATAATTACAGCGCTCACACGACTTTCGTATCATTCGTTACCTCCGCATTGTCTGCTGTAATTCCACAGTGGCGACAAGAGGTATTCCTAGCTTTAACCAAGCCACCACCATCTGTTATCCAATAACCATTTATCTCGCTTGGTACAGCATCCGCAACCCACTCATGCGTACAGGGCGATGGCTCGTCGGCCAAAGCACTACGCAGTAAGCAATCAGGGCCACAGGTACCAGGTGGGAATTTACTGCCACAGCTAAGGCAACGATTATCCTCCATGTACTCTATAAGCTGCTCTAAAGCCTTCTTTCGCTCCTTGCTCTTGGCCAATGCCTTGCGGTAATTACCATCGTAGACATCCGAGCGCAACCGTTCATCATCCAACTCTGTCTCCAACGCGGTGATGTGTAGACTTAAGGCAACCTGTGTAGCATCATCGGTAACATGCGATAGCCAGAGATCCAGTTCCGCTGCCGTCAGTAATTTAGGTTCCATTGCTAACCTCCTTTTTACTTTTACACTAATAGGTAATACAATTAACTTAATTGAATTACTTGTCGGCAATCACAAAAATATAACCACATGCATAAATCTTCAATTTTGCAGAAAAATAAATCAGCTCTATGCTCATTATGGCCAAAAAGTCCAGGAAGGTGTCCGATTTTTAGGTTTTCCGCTATTAATATATGCATTTTATCTGTTTTTATTATAGGGTATTAAGCTGTAAACATAAGCTTATGTATTTGTATGGTGTGCAAAGAATAACTAGCGTATTAACTAAAGGTATTATAATAAGGTATGGTGTAAAAGTAAGCTTATGAAAATAAAAATACAAAATTATCAAAGTCATAAGAATACAGAGTTAAATATAGAGGATGGCATTACGCTAATAGCAGGCGATAGCGGACATGGGAAAACTGCTATTTTAAGAGCCATAAAAGCATTGCTTACCAATCAGTCCAGAGGAGATTTTATAAGGCATGGAGCTACTGGCTGCGAAGTGCAGATTGATAATGTAATATGGCATAAAGATAAGAAAGAAACATACTACAGCATCGACAACCAAAGATATGATAGACTGGGAACTAATGTTCCAGAGGATGTTTACAAAAGTTTACTAATTTCCCCTACTGATTTGGATGGCGAGCAAACATTTCTCAATTTATCTGAGCAGTTAGATGCAATCTTTATCCTAAAACTTGGCCCATCGAAGATTGCAAAACTATTTGGAGCATTTAGCGGAACGGACCCTATATATTATGGAATACAGAAATGCAACAAAGATATAAGGGACACACAGAAACAATATGATTATCTGAAACAAAGAATAGAAGAATTGCAATCAAGCATAGATTCTTTTCCAGATTTGGAGCCTTATTATAGTCTTCTGCAACAATACAAATTGCTATCTGCTTATATAGACTTATCTCCACAAATTATTGATGTAGGGATTCCAGACATAGAGTTTACTAATATCGATCTGCTAAGGAAGCACATTTCTGCAAAAGACAAAATACAATATATTCCAGATATAGATTTGCCAGACTTTAATGCAATCTCTTTGCTCAGACAATACTTTTACAAACAAGAAGAATATAATAAATTATCTAGGGATATAGAATCATTTATACAAGAAAATCCTGAGTGTCCGACATGTGGTAAACCATGGGAATAGTAACTGGCATAGTTTTTGGAATAAAATGCCTAAAATGTAATGGCAAAATAGTTGCTAATATAGATGGTAGTTTATCTTGTTTCTCTTGTTCAAAACCGTATAAAGGAGTATGATGTTAAGCGATACGGATTATAATAAGACAAAAAAAGATATGGAGCAAATGCATTCCTCTTTATTAGTAAAAAGAGCTAGAATACAAAGTTTAAAAGAAGAGCTTGCAGACCTAGAGAGGGAAATTCTTCAAGAGGATATTGTTGGCAATATAGAGGAAGTTCCAGGAAAATTAGAAGAATTGGAAAATGAAATGATAGCAAAACATAAGCTATTAAAAGAGATGGTTGGTTAATGCTAGTCCTAAGAATCAGCCCTTCTGTGTCTCCACAAGATGGAGAATATTATGCAGAATTTCAGCCGATGGGTATAGTTATTGTCGATAAAAATCGTGAAACGGCCATCGAGGGATTACGAGCTGCTATAATTGCCATGTACGATCACGACCCCCAAAGATTTTACGACAGAGTACAACAACTTAATTTGGTTTATTATACAGTTGATAACACCCCATTGTCTGGTATAATGGTAATTACTAATTCGCATTTTGGCTATTCGCTAGAAGAATTTGTGGAAAGATATCCTAATGCATTGCCATACGAAAAGGAGATGATAGTGAGTAACAGACCCAAATTGCCAGAGCCTCCAAGAATTATGCTTAGCACAACCGCTTGGGATGATATCGAGGAAATTTACAAATTGCAAAAATGGGCAAAGGATTTAACAGAATATCTTAGGATGCATTTAGAAGGAGATCATAAATAAAGAATGTACATTTATAGCAATCTTGGATGTGGATGCTAGGGCGATACTATAATTTATTCAAGATAATGCTATATAGAGGAGTCTCTAATTTCTATATTCCAAGTTCTTATTACTTGATACCATGTGGTGTGTTTTCTTAAAGATATGGTATGGTCTGAAAAGAACACTGTATTAAGCCGTCTTTCTACAACATTTCTTTTATTTGCCTCACGATATCCATCTATAAATGCTTCTGCCAACTCTTGTTTTATATATATAGCTATGATATCAATTGTCTGATTCCTCCTCTCTGTATCTTTTTCTGTGAGGAACTAAACTACTTTCGTCTCCAAATCTAATAGTAAATCTATCCCATATCGATCTGATAACTGTCTTAACTCTTGGGCGCAGTATATCTAAAAGCCCTTTATCTACTACCTCTGATTCTATTTCTGTTAATACCTCTCTAGTCAGGGTATTAAATTGCTTATTGATAAATTGCTGATCATCTGTATTACTCACGATTCTTTCTCCTGGTTAATAAATTAATTGTACTACTTAACTCTGTGATTGCTTCTTTTATGAAATTAACATTGTCTATTAACTGATCTACTCTTCTATACAAATCATCGCATTTGGACTCTAGCGCAGCTATTCTGTCCTCTGTTGGCTTTGGCGTCTTAAAGATAGACAATGCTTCTAACATCAAAACATCTAGTGTTTTCTTGTCTAGGAATGTACCTATTAATTCCCTAATGTCTTCTTCAGTATATTCCTGCTCTAGATAAAAAAGAATCTTTTCTACTTTCTCTGCTCGCCCTTCAATATCCTTTACTCTTTTCGATCGCCTCTTATTTTGCCCGTTGGCAGATTCTTTTATAATATTTGCCAGATCAGACTCATTAGATATTTCTGCAATATCGGGGTCTGGGCAAACTACTAATGTTTCTTCTCTCATATTTTCTCTCCTTTAATTTTCTTGCCTGTGTAGCACCATGCATCTTACTCCACCACCTGCTTTGGAAAATTCACTAATATTGATACTAATTACTTTGCAGCCATACGATTCTAAAAGTTTACTAATTCTAGCATTCTTATTAGACATTATTATTACGGTCTGATTGTTCTTGTGATATGATACCGAGTTGCATACGAAATTATGTGCTTCTTCGCTATCTACTGGAATAGTGGTATATTGATAAAATAGCTCTGGAATAGATTGCTCTGCAAAAGCTCCAGGATAATATAAGATTATTGTTTTCTCTTTAATTCGAATTGGCATAAAACAAGTATCTAGGTGATAGAAATATGGATTGCATAGCTTTAGTGGCACAATCTCTTTATTAGTGTGCTCGCTAATGAATTTAGCTGCTTCGAAATCACTACGATATCCATATCCCATTGCATATAGGTTATTGCCTGTGCGTACTAAATCACCATCGCCTTCAAAACATATTCCATCTGGCATGGGCGTAACAGTAATCTTATTGCCTACACACCATCTTGCTACAATTAATTTTTCTGGAGCTCTTTCTTGGTATTTGAATGTAGACAGGAAAAACTTATCGTCGATAAAAGATCCATAGTTTGCTGCAAATACTAGGTCTGGCAAATTAGGATCTGGATTTATCAGCGAAACACTTTCTCCTGTATTCAATATCGCAGAATAAACATCAAGCCACTGATCCCAAAAATTATTACTGGGCTGAATATTTGTATCCATCCATGGATTAATGCTATATGCGACATTATAATATGTTGGGGGTGTTAACACATACATTTTCTATGCACTAAATACTAAGATTTTATCAAGAACACTTTGTATATCTGATAGCTCGTGCTCCCAATTCTTTTTGCTAGCAGTTGCTATTCTAGATCTAGTTGCAATTGAAGCTGGAGCCTTTTTTCTTTGTGCAATGCTCATGTTATATCGCATTGCTGCTGTGCGTATATATTTTGCATGTCCTTTAACATACCTGTGTTTTGGGCTTGCAAAATTGCCACACCTACACAAACATTTTGTTTGGAGATGCGTAACAGGAATGAAACAGATATTCGGAGGAATATGCCTTGGATGTTTATAAACTTTCATTATTGCCAAAACCGCCATTCTTTAGGTACTCTTTTAATTGGAAGGCTAAACCCGCCCGCCGAGCGATGTCCGCCTCCTCCAAATTTGCTACATATCTCGCTCACATCTATGTTGCTATTCTTATTGGAGCGTACACTAAAAAATGCTTTGTCTCCATTTATAAACCAGCATACAGACATAGGAGCATCTTGGTATAATGCTTCTCCTAATTTGCTACACAATGTGCCTTGGTAGTTTATAATTTTTGCTGGGATATCTTCTAAATTTCTTGTTATCACATCATTTGTTTTCAGAAGATATTCTATTTCTCTTTTCTGTGCACTAAGAGCAACCATCCCAAGTTTACTAATATCCGAGTGCTGCAAATCTTCTAGAGTATCCCATACTTCAAAATCAAATGGTAATGTTTTAAGAAAAGCATTGTATATCTTACTTTCTGGTAATTTCCAATTCCATAGGTCTGCGTCTGAAATATATTCTATAAACCACGGAATATTCTTATCAGGATGGAAATATTGCCATGCAATCAAAGCACCAGACCTATTCATATCAAAGATAGTATTGGGCAAATCCGATAGCTGGCTTTGGGCTGATAGATGGTGATCTAAAATGTAGACATCGTTATCGCCATATAATCGCTCCATATCATTTCTTGGGTATGTGAAATCAATTAAATACAAAAGTTTACTAATTAGCTCTGGTGGAGAGCTACCATGCTGAGCTGGAATATATTCTGCGCTGTTTCCGAATTTTTTATATGCGCTCCAAGCCCCGCCAAAGCCATCGTTACACCAAGCATGATAAATTACGACTATATCTTTATTCATTTACTTAGTTCCTTTATAAAATCGTCTGTAAGGGCCTCTAGAGGGCCAAATTCAGTCTTATAGCATATTTATTAGCTTATCCCAATTAAACACCATTCCTGGGTCTGTTTTGCCCTGTGAGATGCCTTGTAGGGTTTCGTCGTGGCCTAAGAGATTATCTCTAATGGGCGCAAAATTATATTTCTTTGCCATCTCTTTTATCCAGTTTGCTAGGCAAACATATTGCATTTCAGAAAATGTATCTGACGATTTACCTTGTTCTAATTCGCATCCTAGATATTCTGCGTTATTAATTCCTGCATGCCAAGCTATATTATTGTCGGAAACAACTTTTGCTCTCTTGCCATTTACGGCAAATACCGCATGGGCACTCACCTTGCTATTAGGATTCATAAACCAATTAATAGTGGCCTGGTATTCTACACCAGGTATTTGGCCACCTCTGGTGGAATGTATTATGATTCCTTTGGTAATATTTCTGATGCCTGAAAAATTAGGACTACTGTATATTTCCCAGGCTTTTAGACTAAAGGGCGTAAGCCAATTAATCTTAATTCGTTGATGCCAGAGTGCGCCCTCTCCACTACAGCTTCAACCTCTTCATCTGTTATGTGCTCTCCTCTAGCTGCCTTTTGCCCTATGACAAATGTTTTAAAGTTATTCTCAACACCACCAGCATTTACCCATGCATTATATAGATCTGGATATTGTTCTATGTAACCCATATTGCCTTCTTCTCCTTCTGCATATAAGTTTACTAATTTCTGGTCTATGATAGTGTTTTCTATTTCGAATGCATCCCAACCACGCTGTCCTAGATTTGGATCAGATTCTGCATCTTTAAATCCAGATCTTTGGAATATAAAAGCGCATTTAACATAGTTATCTTTTAATAATTCATTGTGGTATGCCAATAATGAGTGCTCCCAATAATAATCTGGTGTTTGGCTGTGATATAAATATCCTTCGTCTGGGCCACCAGCAACAGCATTGGTAACACCACATTCTAAAAGGAATAAGCCTTGCGCATTGGGAATTGCTAGATACCATTCTCTATAACGTAAAGCATGATACGGAGCTTGAGACAATAAATCTGGGGAGCCATATTCCTGGCAGCCATAATATCTTGCTCCATCTACTGCAAAACCATTATTGCCTGTGGGGACATTGGCAACTATACATTCTTTACCATCTTGTCTGGCAAGCACCACACAGCTCTCCATAAATTCTTTAGCCCACTCTAAATGCTGATGGCCTGGTACAGCCATTGCTGGTGGAGTTACTATTCCCCAGCATCCAGGATACCATTCGGATCTTTGGCATTCATAAATAAATTCTGATGCAGCTTGATATGCTGATTTTCCAGAAAGCCAATCATCTCTAGCCAAGTCTGAATTGAAATCATATTTGTAGGAGTGTCGAACAATTACATTAATATCTAATGTATTGCATTCTTCTACAGCCCATCTACTAGGATCGATGGTGTGTATGTAAGTAGGCTTTGCATTGTTAGGGAATGTTTTTAGCCAATTAATACAATTATCTAGCTTTTGGGTATGTATCGATAATTTGGCCATTATTTCTCCATTAGCTTTACAGATAAAGTTTCAAATTGTGATAATGTCTCTGCTTTTGATTGCGATATAAAATATGGTAATTTCATTTTGTATGCTATTTCTAGAAAATCATTTTTGTATGCAGGAGCATTCGGATACATATATGGGATGCCAATCAGATGCCATATGTCTACTATTTCCGATCGTATTATATCGTCTTCGTGCTCTATAACTGTCCCCCAAGCCCATATAATACCAAGACATCTAGGAGGAAATGTTTTGGCTGTGTCAGTAGCTCTATATGCAGCTTCATAATCTTTATAGCTATAGAATCCGCATCCAAATTCCTGTTTACAGCCTTTATTAGGAGATTGTGTACAAGAAACATACATGTGCTCTTCTTGTGCATGCGGAATACATTTAGCCCAATTGCTATGCGAACGCCACTCGTGTGCCATTGGTCTGGATAAAGACATCAATCGACACTCTGCCATATCATAATATTCGTAATCGTAAGGATCTGTGCTATAATCGGGATTCATCGACCACGAACGATAAGCTAACATATCACTCTTCTCCTACTGGCACTGGTTCTTTACTTGGAATAGTAGGCTTTATGGGTGTTTTCGTAGGATCTAATGGCATCGGAGCATCTATCTCTCGTTTCAAAGGTTTTGGCGTTCTGCTAGGCTCCTCTGTCACTTTGCGAATCGGAGCGGTGGTGCCACATTGGAAAGCAGAATAATTCTTTGTATAGTCTGCAAAGGAAGATACAGTTTTCATAATTTATTCTTCCCTATCATTATATTTTACATAAATTCAACTAATTTTATTTCTCTCCATTATGGTATCTTACCTTTTTATTATACTACTTTTAAGATGCTAATATAATCTACTGTGCCAGTGGATCTTCTTTTGGCTGTATGTCCCAAATTCCAAATCTATCTGTTGGGGTTCTGAATGTGCTAAGATTGCCATTTTTGTTAGACCAAGTTACTCCAAAATCGGTACTCAAGGTAACTTCATTTGTATCTACATCAAAACCAACATTGTTAGATGCTGCATATACTCTGTTAGGATCGCTAAACCATCCCCTCAGTGCATATGCTGGCGCTGGAACGGAGTGTGGGTCTGTAATAGTTGTCTCGTCCCATGTGCTACCACCATCAAAGCTTCTTGCAAATACCCCATTACCTTGAACAACCATTATTCTATTTCTATCATATTTATTGATAAAGAAATTAACAACAGAATGGAAGGTATTTGGCGATCCAGACACAGACCAGGGGTCTGTAGCAAAGGATTCGGAAGAAAACCCATTTGCCGATACCGACCATACATCCGTAGGTGCATTAAAGGAAATATCTGATCCGACTGAAATGCCAATTAAATCGCTGGCATTATTATTATTGGGCACAAGGGCATATCTATCCATGGTAAAATAGCACCTGTAGCTGGACAGGTCTGCCCAAGATAATCCTTTATCGGTACTTCTTTTAAGCCTTATAGAAGTAATCAAACCCAAATCTATATCCTGAGTATACACCCATACATTATTAGCATTATGATGGGATGCATAAACATTATATTTATCAGTTGTTGTGATGGCAGAATCTCGTCCTGTCTGTGCAGCTGTCCAAGTAGAGCCACCATCTGTACTACGAAAAACGAAAAAATGTAGCCTATCTAGATTACTTGATCCTAAAGTAGAATCTCTTGCTATAATTTGGCAAAATAATAATCCCGTTTCTACAGTAGACGCCTCAATTTTACCGAAAGAAATAATATCTCTAGCTTGGTCATTAATAACATCTCTAACATTTTGCAAGGATAGAATTTGTGTCCAAGAGCTTGTGCTGTTCCACACATCGCTATTTCTATATAATCCATCTTCTGTAGAAATATATGCCACATTAGGATTAGATGGATACAAAGTAATAAATCTTGTCCATAAAGCATTGCCACTTAATCCTTGGTTGTGGGCAACCCATGTTGGACTAGCAGCATTAAAATTATAAGATATAAGGATGCCAAGCGCAATATCGCCAGCAGCTCCAGTTGTTCCACTCCTACCACAAGCTAATAATACTGTTCCATCATCGTTGCCAAAAGGAATGCTTACATCTGTGGAAAGATGTATTTCTTGATGCTGGCAATATACTTCTAACGATGGAACAAGAAAATTCACAGGAGATTCTATTAAAGGATTTGCAATATTTCTATTATGTGGCGCAGACACAACAAAGCATCCCAAAACGGGCTCGAAACTTTCCATGCCTGATATTGGCCCTCTAGAAGTATAACTAAAAGGAGTGGCATTCCAATTTCTATTAACTGCCGATCTTGTACTAGCAGGCATTCTTAGCTCTATATAATCATCATCATTAAAGTTACTACGCAGCACTCTATCGAATCTTATTCTTATCCCATATCCTCTTCTTTCTTGGTTATAATAACCTTGTTGCATTAGTAACCGATATATATCTTGATCGTCTGGATGTATATCGATTTGAAATTGGTATCGTCTAGGGGATTCTAATAATTCGCTAACAATAGGAGTGCCATATGCATCTAGATTATTAATATAAAATTGTGGCTGCAAGCCATTGTCTATTGATAAGCGAAATCCTCTGATTCTAGCATATGTGGCATTTTGCAATGGCCCCTCTGGCTGATTATTGACATTGGGCTCGTATATTGCTATTTCCCCGCCAGAGAAATAATATAAATCATCAGTAAATGTAAAATCAATTGGGTTATCTGCCTCGCCACTTTCTACTGTGGTATCGAAACCTAGCCAGGTTCTTTCATTGGCATTAGTGGCAACTTCGCTAATATTATGTATAATATCTCTGGCAGAGACTTGTAGTGTGTATGCCAATGGTTTTCCCTCTTGGCCAATGAGAGTAAAATTATTTAGTTTACAGCCAGAGTATACTAAGCGCAAGCTATTATTTTGGTTTCCACTATTATTGAAATACGATGCTTCCATTGTAAAAGATGGAATGATAAGTCTTTCGCTAACTGTGTGTGTAGCTATGTCTCCAGATGCTCCATTAGACATATCTCCAAGTGCGTAAAGAAATAACAAACACGATGTTAAGTATGCTTGATTAATACCACCTTCTAATACTTCTGCTGCATTATAAGCAGCTACCCAATTACCAACGCCCACTCCTTGGAAATTAGGATTAATAATCCCATCTACTGGCATGAATCTATTTGGCCTTACGCCCATATGTGTTGTAAATTGATGTGTTGAGTCTGGAGGAGTAAATTCTTCTACTAATCCTATAAATTCTCCAGATGTATGCACATCTTGATTAACAACTCCATATTCATTTTCTCTTTTAAAGAAAATAGTCCAAGCATCAGGCCTTAAAGCTGGAGTAGCGGGTATAATTGCCATAGTTTACTAATTATCCTTGTTTATACCACTGTAAATAATGCTGTTCTTGTAGTTGAGAATGATGTAGCTGTTACCGTATGCGCTCCTAATGGACTGGTGCCAGGAACTACAAATGTTTGCTGCCAACTACCATCAGAATTAGGGATAATTGTTAACAAGATTTGGGATGGATTATCCCAAGCAATTGTAATCTCTTCATTGGGATTCCAGCTACTACCAGTAATTGTAACTGTAATAGAAACTGCTCCAGATATTGGATCAATTGCCATGTTAGAAGAGTATACAGACACAGCAGGAGCTTCTGATGAAATAATATATATGGTAGTTCTAGATACTATACCTTGTGTAGCTGTAATAATATGCTCACCAAGATTTGCGCTATCTGGTATATTAAAATTCAGAGAGAAACCTCCTATAGAGTTAGGAGTTGGAGTGCCTAGTGTAGAAAGAGGCTGATCCCAATCAATAGTAACGTTAGAGCCTATATTCCACCCAAGTCCTAGTACATTGGCTGTAGAAAAAATACTACCATTTGTGGGACTAGCATATATATGTGGTTCCAAAGAACTAGAAATTAAAGCTGGAGACGATGTTAGTTCTTTTACCATGAATTCTGTAGAGTATTCCCAATGAATTTGTGATAATCTTTCATCTTTAACAAATTGTATTGGGGCAAGTAAGCCAGTATATGTTATATTGCCATCTATTTCTAGCGTAGCCATTGTTAATACTGCTGGATCATTTGATCGATACCAATTAAGACAAGCATTCCGAAAGCTTTCTTTTTGCGCATCAGTGCATGTGCCCATTAATTTAATTTTATGTGTCATGAAACCTATATCAATAACCATGGTAACAGGCTCTGGTATTGCATCTAGTGGTGTTTGTAATCTAGGCAATGGATTTGGCCTAGTTTCTCTTTCGTACACATGCTCCAGTTTTTCAACTGGTAGAGAGAGCGGAGAATCTGTTTCTGTTGTTTTAATTAATCTAATTGAAAAAATAGCCATATCTTACGAATTCACCAAAAATGGCTCTGGATCTACTCTTCCTCCATAATTAGGAATATTATCTGGGTTCGCGTTAGGATATGTTAAATCCATATGTAAGACTACGGCTGTAGATGGCGTAATATATCCAGTGCTACCCGCCTTCCCTATTTCTTGTCCTCTAGACACACTAGAGCCAATTACTAATCCCCCGCTAATACTGTGTAAATGTAATAATCTTACTGTTATACTAGACGATCCTATTCCAGCAGTAATAGCTAAATATATGCCAGCACTACTAGAATCGATTGGGGCAATTTCTGTAATTGTCCCAGCAATTGGCGCAACCACTGAAACCACACCATCATTGGCTCCACTTTGGCTGATCAAGAAATCTAGACCATGATGGCCATCATATCCAGTAGCAGCAGTAAATCCTGTATCAAGCTCTCCAAATCTCCAGCTAATAGCATATTGTGTGCCAATTGGTCGTAATAATGTAAAATATCCAGGAACGGGATTATCAGCACCATTGGGCGTAATTAATGCCCCAGACTCGAGTGGTATCCCACCAGATGTTTTTGTTGCTGGCAGACCCAGCGATACCCTTCTGCTCTGCTCTGCTGCGGTGGTATCTGGCATTACTCTATTAAGATCTTCTAAACTAAATCCACTGCCAGATACTGTTTGTGGGCCGAATCCTAATGATCCGTTAGAATCAACAATATACGCTGTGCCAGTTAGTCTGCTATCTGGGAAGCTGGGAATCATGTCTGATAACTTATTAAGCAAAAAGCTATTGCTAAATAATGCTAATCTTTCTATACTAAAAGTTCTAAGTCTATCAGCTGGCAGCAATTCAAGCAATGCATTAGACAGCGGGTAAAAGAATAAATTATTTGTGTTTGTAAGCTGTGCAGTAGTTGGGGCTGTCCCGAAAGTGGCAGTATAGGATGTAACGAATCTATTATATTCTGCGGTTGTTGTTGCGAATGATGGTGTTGTTCCAGTAGGAACGGTGCCATCCGAATTCAGTCCTACACCAGTGCCCATAGCAGCAAACAAAGCCATTTTAGTTTGTTTCATAAGACTAATTATTTGTCTGTCTAAATATTCTAAAAATGGAGATCCAGAGCCTTCTCGAACCAATTCCAGTTCTGTTATTTGGCTTGGCGAATGATATTTTAACTGATAAACTTGGAAGGCATCATCAATACTATATTTATTGTATCGAACATGCACCATATCGCCAGCATGGACAGCCTGAAAATCGCCAAATTGATCTCGATAAATTGGATATCCATATACTTTTACTTGTGCACGAACTGTTGGCCTACTTACTTTAGTTAAAGTTGCATTGGCAACATCAGCAGCATGGATAACATTAGTTATTGTTGTGTCTACTATTTGTAAATTGGCTCGCCCAAAAGCTTCTTCAGGCGTTGATACTGGAATGAAATTAGCAGTATTTCCGACTGAAATAATATTGCCCTTTCCCCTTACTGCTACTGAATTAGATGTGCCTCTATTCGATTGCACAATAAACGATTCTTCTAGTATGGCTGTTTTGAAACGGCCAGGAGTAGTAGCATCATCAATATCTTCGCCGTATACCAATGTTAAACCATTATTTAGCGGGTCTGTTGGATAACCAGCAAATGGCCTCTCAAGAATAAAGTTCCCATATTCATCAAGATAGACATTGCTTCCTTGTGTGGCTGTTGCTGGAGCTGTTATCCAGAAATCGCTAGAGGCTATCTTCTCAATAGCTTCCATTACTGGCATGCCGCTATCTCTGAAATCTCTGTATACAGGAGAATGGCCAGCAGGAGAAATATTATTAATTGCGCTAATGTTTATGCTAATTTCTTTTATTCCAGCCTGATTAAATGTTCCGCCTAATCTAGCTTCTGTTACTAATGTTTGGATGGCGCTCTTTGCATCTAGTCCCGATATAACGATGGCCGAATCTGGCAATTCATCAACGTTAATGTTTGCTAATTCTGCCATGTGATCAACCATCTTTAGATCCAAAACAGGGCCTCCTAAAGATGACCTTTGTGAGACTTCTTGCACCTTGCCATAAAAGAGAATTCTTGTATACTCATCATTAGAGTTTAAAGAATTAGAGTCAACAATTTGTATTCTCTGGCCGATCCCGTAGCGATTTGTTGTTTCTTCGAACTCATTACCTTCTGCATCTCTGGTGAAAAGAGTAATAAGATTGTTTGTTGCATCTTGTATTGTGGCATTTGCTGTATTAATGTGCGAAACCAGATCTTGTACAATTTGCATCGATATAATTTGCACTTCAGTAGAGACAGGAGTAAACGGTGAAGGACTAGCAGTAGATGGATCGTCTGGCCTTACTCTTTCGTATCTTAATATAGCATATGTATCTCTCTGGTTTCTTGACCGAGCATAGAAATTTATAGTAAATTCTGCAGTTTCTGGTTGGCCTCCTATTCTGGCCACAGAACAATTACCAAAAACTCCAGTATAAAATGAAGTAGGACTCTCTACAAAATAAATTAGAGAATCCTGCCACCAATTGCTTATCATATCTTCTAATTCCAGTTCACCTGGAATAACTATGTTTGTCCCGTTCCAATTAAAAGAATGGCCAGCTCTGAATGTTGTTCCAGTTATTGTGAAAACATCGTTAGCAGCCCCAAAGTCTAAAACAATAGCATTCTGAGAGTTATCAGCTGGCTCTATATAACCCTTATGCACGACATTCTTATTAACTTGATGAGTAATCCTAGCAGATGGCAATGTATATATAACTGATCTATCTGCCTTCATAAAACTTGTATCATACATTATTGATATCCACCTCTGTAGACATCAGCCATCGATTGTAACTTTTGATCATTAAAAATACTTTTTTGTATGCTCTTCCTCGCTTCTTCGGCTGCTGTTTCTAATCTATCCGCCTGAGCAAGATTAACATTTACAGTAGTGTTAACATTATTGTTAATCGTATTACCACCACTTTGGCCTCTATCTCCAAATAATGCGCCTGGACGGAAAAGCCCTGGAGCATTGGCTCCATATATTCCCATTCGCTCTCCTGGGTGATAAAATGGATTCTGTCGGAAAGGCGCATTGGCAATTAAAGATGGAACCAAAGCCGCCCCAACTAACCCAGCTCCTATGCCTCCTCCTACTGCACCAGCAGTAGCTACTCTGCCTAGCCCGCCTAATCCAGCTCCTGCTGCTCCTATTGTTTTTCCGCCTCCAAGTAGCATAATGGCAAATTTTAAAGTATTAAGAGCCACAATTGTTGCAAGCAAAGTGCTAATTAATACAGTAATTTTCTCGTCTGTGCGCAACTTAAAGAAACCACCAACAAGATCGCCTGCGCCTCCTAGCCAATCGCCACGCTTGAATTTATCTCCTGCGCCGCCAATCCAATCACCAACATTTTTTACTATTCTAGGCCAATTTTGCTGCATCCAATTTAATGCCTTTAGAGACACATCTAGCATTTTCATAAATATTGGCATCAAGGGAAGCAACATCGTGTCAGCAATAGCACTCCACACTGCTCCTAATGCTCTAATCCAGCTATTGAGCACTGTGCTAGTTAGACCCATTGCTCTTAGTGTTCTGTCAATGGCATATAAGGCCAATAGTGGGCTGAATAGCCTAACAAAGCTTACAGCACCTTGTATGAAAACAGGATTATTAGGAGATCCAGATGGTGTCTTGCCTTGTCCTGATTGGCCTGGCGCTCTGCCACCTCCTCTTCTGCCGCCACCACCAGTTGTAGTTCCAGTACCATCAGCTGCTGAACTACTACCAGCAGCTTGCTGTGTTGTTACGAAGATATTGATCGATCCAGTGGATGGAGACATATTTTATGTCCTATTATGCAAACTTTGCATTTGTATTTCTTGGTCTCGTGCTTGTTTAGCTAAAATTTCGTTAAGAACTAAATGACGCAATGATAATTCATCATCATCCATTTCATTCACATTTATATTGCAATCATAACCATGCAATAATAGATGCGTTTCTTGTATGATGCGAATGACTTGTAAATTATAGACATCCCACTCCCTAAAAATTTGTCCTAAGCCACGATATTGGCCCATGACTGGATCTAGGATATCTTCTATGCTTTTTTTAGTAATTCCTGTATTTTAGGATTATCTACTGAACCAACCTTTGGCAGGAAAACTTCTAATTGCTCTAGAATTTCTGGCCTTAAATTAAAAACTTGCTCTTCTGTTAATATTCCGCCTGTTGTTGGATTATCAACAATCATCAGAGATAACATTTTGATAGCATAAGCTCCAAAATCAATCTCTGTAGCACCATCAGATCTAATAGTGATGCATTCATTCAAAACTTTATACTTTGTTCCACCAGGAAGTTTTCGCAAAGTAAATTCTATTTCTTGTCCTTCAAATAGCATTGGTACTGGGAAATTTTCTTCTACGGAAAATATATTTACCACTTTCTTTGGCATAACTTTTCTCCTTTGCTCTAATTAAGGTATGCTCCCCATTTATCTCTTATTAGAAAAGATAATGATGGGGCATTAAATTCTATATTTACTCTCAGCCTAGCATCCTCTGTTACGCTGTGTGGGGCTGATATTGCAAATGCTCCAGGGTGATAATTGGCTGTCTCTTCTCCAGCAACTGGCGTAACACTATTTATCGTATTCCAGGTGTGTGTATTTGTGTCTCCAGGTATTCTTATTTCTAAATAATTATTTGCTAAAATTGATGGTCTTTTTGTAAAAATAGCTCTTATACCGTATCCTGTTTTTTCTACTCCTTGTCTTCCTTGAGCAACTAACCATTTATATACATCTTGGCCCATTATATCAGCAGTTATACTTACAGCATATTCTCTTCTGCCCTCTAAATATTCATAAGGAGTTTGTGTTGAGTCTGTATTAGATCTGGTATCATAATATTTAGGCGTAAGATTATGGCTTATTACAACAGAGAATCTAGATATATTTCTTATTGTTAAATTGCCAGAAGGAGAGTTTAACGATCCGCCATCTAAAAGCTGTATTTCTCCACCACTGAATAAATATGGATCCCTCTCTCCGCTAAAAGGATAATCAAGAGGAGTAACTTCTGTTAATGATAAGTCCCATTTAAGATATCTTCTTTGAGAGTCAGTAGATGCGACAGCACTAACATTGTGTGCCATATCTAGGGCAACTATCTTTTCTAATGATAGCGATAAATATCCTCTCTGATCACAGAAAATATGTGCCACGTCTACTTTGCATCCCATCCACCTTCTTATTAAATCTGGATATGTTCTATCAACATTGTAAAATCTGCCATCCAAAGTGAAAGTCGGAAGCGTTAATGCTTCTCTTATGTCATGTTGTATATAAGTACCACCATCAGTGGCATTTTCCTGCCCTAGAATAAATGGCAAGACATGTCCAGTAACTAGAATCATATTAGCGAATGATCCGCTAAATTCTTGTTTACCATATTGCATTACAGCCCAAGATCTAGCATTATCTGGTCTAGCATTTGCTCCTATTCCATATACAGGAACCCATCCATATATCGGATCTGGTAGATTAATAGTAGAATGTAGCCCAATATATTGCCAATTATCTGGGAACGTTGCTGTACTGGCAACCCCAGTAATTGTCTCATTTTTAAAAAGCAGTTGGAATAGGGAGTTCCTGTATTCGCTTGCCATATTATTATGGAATCCCCAATTCTTTCTCTGCCCAAATCTCAAACATTAGATTGTTGGACAAACAATATTCTTTAACAGCATTAATTTTTAGCATACTTTCTTGCAATTTAAATATTGGCTTAACTTCGATTATTCTGATGCGATTTCCATATAACATCGCCAATAAATCGGGAATTGTATTTCTCTTGTGTCCATTTTTATTGATGTATGGTATCCTAATTGCCTTGTATTTATATGATAAAATTTCTTGATCATTTTCCAAAATCTCAAAAGCCTTCAATTCGTACGAAGAGCGGTAAAATATTCTTTTCTGATTTTTATATGAATAGAAATGTCCAGATTTGCCATAAGAATTGCGTGTCGGATTGCTTCTGCCGTCGATCATTGCATTGGCCATTCCAATAGAAATCTTTTCCTTTTCCCATTCTTCTCTAGGCTTGCCGAGATTGTGTGGAATTATTTGTCCAGAAATATATTTGTCTTTTAAAACTTTAGACAATCTAGGATTTGGGACTCCTTTTCTCCTTCTTTTGGCTATATTCGAATTCTCCAGGGCCTTTTGGGTAAACCGATTCCCCTTAACAGAATCTCTTCTCTTAATACCAATCTCAGGATCTGCCCAACTTTTGCGATTCGAGTCTGCTATTTTATCTTTTGTTTGCGGAGACATCGGCCCATATATTATTCCTTTATGCGAATTGCTTAACTTCTTTCTAAGTTCTTCGGAAACTTTCTTGCCTGAATTGTGTGGTATTCGACCCTTTTTGAATGTTCCAGAATTTGGATACAAACTAAGATATCGGTTAGTACATATTCTGGAGCAGCATATTTTTTGTTTGCCAACTAATAACTTTCCACAAATAATACAATCCATGCTATATTATACCTGGCGACAGATAATCTCGATTTCTGTCTTGTATTCTGACATCGCACGATGGAACAAGAATCCTACATGTAACATATAATAGCGGCTCTGTTGTTGATGCGGCAACTGCATATGGCGTAGAAGCGAAGAAACAGCCAACAGCTGTATTAGTGCTGCCCATTCCTGCTATTGGCCCAGATACACTTTGCTGTGTGGCATAATTAAATGATGCACTCCATTGCCTATTTGCTACACCAGAAGTATCAGCTGGCATCCTAAATTCCATGAAATCTTTAGTATTGTCTGAGTTAGAAAAGGCATTGCTATTATTTCCAAGAACTTGTCTTTCTAATCGTAATCTAATGCCAAATCCTCTTTTCTCTCTGCCAAACTTTCCTTCACTAACTAATCTTTCATATATATATTGGTCTGGAACAGCAATAACCATTTCTAATTCGTATTCTCTAGATCCTTCTACTAAAGCAGTGGGATGCTGTTGCCCTATTAGGACAGCTGACAAATCATCATCTCTTAGCTCTACAATAGAAGTACCATTATTATCTGGGCCATTGGTGGCTTGTCTATTCAAATTATTAATCCAATAATTTGCTGTTATATTATTATTTACTGTTAATCGAAACGACCTAATTCTGGCAAGAGTGGTAGTTTCTAAGGTATTGCCATTTTGCGCATCTGCACCAGCAGGAGTATCTGGCAAGTTACTGGCATTAGGTCGATATATCTCGATGCGCCCTTCACTGAATTTATATATATCCATATTTTCTAGGCTACGACCAGACGTATTGCCCATTAATATATCTATGGGCTGTTCAGTGGATCCCCATGCTAAATTTGTATGGTAGCCAAGATAATCTCTGTAAGGAGTATTGTTAGTACCAGCTTCTCCCGAAACAGAAGAGCTATTATGCCTTGCTCCTTTTGCTAATATTTCATCCAAGCTAACTCTTACTACACCACCTTCTTCTGCCGATATAGTAGCTCTGCTAACCTTGCAGCCTCTAGCTCTTCTAACAAGATAATGAGAAACATTGCCACTGGTATTAAATAGCACACCTTCTAGGGTAAATGATGGTAGCTCCGATCTTTCTACTATATAATGACGATACAAGTTTTCTGTGGCTTGTACGTTAGCAGCTTCATTGGATGCAGCACCAAATATGAATGGCAAAATGTGTCCACTAAGCAGGCGGATATCTGGCACTGTTCCAGCAAATCTTTTTGGCCCATCATATATGGCGACCCAGTTTCTTACGCTAGGAGTACCAACAGAGCCTGCATATGTATCGCTTAGAGCACCAGTAGTTACTGCCCCAGGAGCAGCACCAGATGCTGTTGTTGCCAACCCACCAGAAGAATCTGGAGGCATAAAAGAAGTTGGCCTAGCATATCTAAATGTGTAATATTCATATTCAGGATCGGGAAATGTCCACGATTCCACTAATCCTAATAATTGTCCTTGGGTTCTAACAAGATTATTTTCTCTGCCAAAATGGTTCTCTGTTTTAAAATTCAAAACCCAAAGTCCATCGCCACGATAATTCCTATTTCCTGGGAGCACAGCCATAACTAATACCTCATAAAAAGTTTACTAATTTATTATGTATTCTCTAATGCAGACTGAGGAGCAATTGGAATCCCATCAGCCGAAAATTCTACATCTATAGAACCTACAAATATTTTTTTATTTGCATCGTATTCTTGCCGAAATCGTTGGTATCTTAGCCTATGGAAAAAGCCAATTGCGGCAAAGTTAATTTGATTAGCATATATGATTCTAGCTATTTCTCTTCGAAGGTTTAATAGCCTCTGTCTTCCATTTTTTGTATAGATTAAGATTTCTACTGGAATGCGTATTGTTCTGAATAGAAATAGGTATCCTACCTGAGTTTCTTCATATCCTCCGCCAGCTCTCAGAGCAATTATATCTGATCCTGCATTAGAAGTAACTGTTTCGGCATCTAGCTCCATTTCTATTCTTTCGATATCCTCTTCATCCACTTCTATAATCCTTGGCAATGGCACTCTATCATACTGCGATCTCCATTGATCTGCTATTAGCGTTTCTAATATAGAGTGAATATCGATATCTGCTATATAATCGTCCTCTGTTACCTCATACGATACACTTCCATATACTACTCTTAGAGCATTAGCACTTAAACTATTAACAACAGTGCTTAATCCATGATACAAATAAATATTATGATTTCTATTATCTGCTGAGCCAGATCTGTTGCTAAATGTATGTATTGCATCTGGATAGTCATCTAATGATGTAGAAGCTCTTATCGGAGCATAATCTTGTTCAAAATTCCAAGTTGTCCCATGATCATTGCTCCAAAAATGAGCCAATCCATTATCTGGAGGAACTGCTGCTGAAGAAGGGGCGATATATGCATGCAATCTTACTGGATTTAATTGCTCAGTAAAAACCCCATATTGTCGGTATGATCTAGCATTTGGATCGTAAGAAGTTATGTTAACAGCAGTGCTAAATGCATCACTGCCAGTTCGCCTAGTATGAAAATGCTGATTTGTGTCTCCTCTCCAATACATAGCATGAACATATCCATCCATGCCATTAAACATATATGGATTGCTAACTAATAATGGATCAGCTGGCCCACCAGGAGATCTGTCTAATAAAGTTATTGCTGCATCCATAGTAGATGCGCTAATGCTAGTAACTCTACGATATATTACTTGGTCATAATTTGATTGATTGTAACTTCTTATCCATAGCAAATCTACTGCGTTGGCTCCCATTGGAACTATATGCGTATACAATGCCCTATATAGTTCTCCGCCTTGATGAGAAGCAGAGGAAGCTTGTACAGTTATTGCTGTGCTCCATCCAGCCTGATTCAGATTTCTAGCTAATAGTAAATTAGCATTGTTATCATTATATGCCAGAAATAATGTATCATTCGGCCTATCATATGCCACAGACATATAACCATGCATAACACTAGAATGTGTCCAGCTATTAATTAATGTCCACTCTCCAGCAGTTATAGCAGTATTTGTTAATGTATTAGCAGCACCATTAGAACGATAATGCCTAATTGTCCTAGTAGTTCCAGCCTGAGCATCAGTTGTATTTGTTTCTATATAGAAGATATGTAATCTATTGCTGGAATCTAGCAGGATGCACGCCCCCTGGTATACAGAGCCGATCCTAAATGTTAGAGGTGTTATCACTTCAGGCTCTTGCCTGTTATCTATGCTGTATAACTGGAAACTATGTATACTTCCGCCAGAGTTAACAGCTTGAATTGTATACCATAGCGTCCCGTCCCATACGATCTTCGGCTGAGTGTGGCTCCATAAAGGAGCCCATCCGTTTGTTATATCTGCATTTCCGATTGGATCCGATGCGACTGAATTTTGTTCTGTGCTATAAAAACTTGGCATGTTTTCTAACTTTATCCCAGAATTATCTCAGAGGCTGTTTTTAGCCGATTCTCCAATAAAAATACCAATAAAACTACTTATGGTGCTTTCCGCACCATTTACAGCCTGGAAGCCCCCTGACAAGGATTTTTAACCATATCGGCAAAATCATTTTTTCTCTATAGTTTCTAATATTTTGTCTAATTTATTATTAATATCTTCGGTATCAGAATTCTGGCTTCCCTGCAACAAGAAAATCATGAGAAATGTCACTATTGTAGTTATGGTATTTACAAATAATTGCCATCCAGCTGACCATCTAAAAACAGGACCAGACAAAGACCACACCAATATTATCCCTAGCGCAATAGCAAAAGCTAGAGGTTGGCCTGTAGTTTGCGCAAACCACTTAGCAACTTTTTGGAATCGAGTATTCAACTGTATTAGTCCAATATATAAATTGGGTTCTGAGTCGTCTTCCATATCAAGCCGTATTACGATCCCGTACAGGCTGTGTTCTCTCCAGCTGAATTATTTGTTTGTATAAAACTGTATTACACATTTATGTAGTCGTATAGGTAAACGTTGTAGTTTCCCATGGCGGAGATGTCGTAGTGCTAGTACCAACATTTGGAGCCCAGATATTACTAGGATGCGTTGCCCATTCTTTCTCACACTTTAAACATTGCCATACATCGCACACTTTGCAATATTGCATTTTATGTTTACATGCTGTTATTTTTGTTTTGGGATGCTCATGTTTATTCATTAATTGATTCCAAATCTTTATAGTGCCATCCTAATATTCTAAATCCTTGCGAGACTAATCTTCTGTCTATCTCTTGCATCATTACATCAGGCTCGACGAAACCATCTTCCTCATAGCATAATTCTAGATAATGCTTCCTAATATCATGCTCTAGAGCCTCCCAGGAGCTTTCTTCTATTCCTCCATCATTATGCATAGACACAATAAATAATCCCACATCGATATCATAATCATTTAGAAAGGTTTCTTTTTTGGTGTAATTGCCCAAACTTATACTCTCCTTTAATTTTTTAAATCACAAAAAGGCGTTCTTGCTCCAATTCTATTTTTTCCAGCTCTGTCTGCCAAAACTTAACTTTATTTTCCAAATTTACTTTGTCAGTTCCACTAGGTACTAATACCGAATAATCATTTGAATTTACTATTTGAATACAAGCCCAAATTGTAGCAGCATACTCTATCGCTCTGGCATATCGATCTCTTAAATTAGCCCCAGATTGCTGAAAATATTTGCCATATGTATAAGTAACTTCCACAGGTTTTTTGTAAGATCCCCAGGAATTCCATGCTGCAAGTTGTAATGGCCTAATAAATCTAATGAATGGATCATTCGTGAAATATATAGAGCCATTTTGTAAATCTACATGATAATCTGCAGTTCTTCCTTCAGTTAGCGTATCAAAGGTGCTTCCATTCCATAATCTGACTCTGGTTACTGATCGAATAGGATCATTATTTAGTTTTACCCCACGATCCACAAATTCATATATTTCTGTTACAGCTCTAGATTTCCAGGATGTTTTCATTATTACATCCAGCCAATCTTCTGCTTGCAATATCCATCTGATAACTTCATATCTTGTTGGAGTAGTTGTAGAGCTAAAATTAGGCACTTGCAACTGTCGGGCTACTTGCTCTGGTGTGGTGTATGTAGTGGCATCAAGAGCAGTATCTCTAGCATTGGCAGCAGCAAAGAAATTAGTCATTATATTTTGTGCTGCTTTATTCTGTGGGCTATAATCGGCATCCCACATTCCGCCTAATGTTGCATATTGTCCAGTGGCTGGCGATCTTCCTTCACTAGGATTTCCAGTCCAGCTAGAAAAGAACATACCATAAAACCAGCTAACATCCCACCATCTAGCTAATGCTGCTGTATAAGCTTTCTCTTGTACTTCTGTGTCCTCTCTTAGAATATTATTAGTTCCCCATCCCCAATTATTATTGGTATCATTTTGATATGTTACTATTACGCTATCTTTAACAGCTGGAGGATCTGCATCTTCCCAAGGAAACACAACCGCACCGACTATGGATCTATAGCCTATTTCATTAAAGATAATTGGCTTGCCATATGTAGTTGCAATAGTTTGCACAAATGTAAAAGGATTATCGCCAGTTCTCCCATTGTCCCATCCACGAATAATGTCTGATATAGATGGAGTTAAACCAGAGGCCTCTACTATTCTAGCATTTTGTGCAGTAGTATATGCATTATCAGTTGCTTCCAATAGAGTAATCACATTGCCAGTGATATTTGTTATATAATTAAATTCTGCATTAATATCATCCTGTAAGATAATACCAGCATTAAGAATATATTTTGCAGTTTCAGTAGCATTAGGTAGAGTTATTGTTGACGCTGCGGCAGCAACATTAGCATTAAGCATGGTGTAAGAACCAGTTAATTCAAAGTATGCATCAATGCCGATGATATCAACATTATTAAGCCATGTAGCACGAGTGGTAACCGTAGTTAAATCTACTGAATTTCTAGACCAATTGATAGCATAAACTATTTGGCCACTGTAAACAGC
>ERZ1292642.403-Hain-H14-01um-R1-403-length-25950-cov-5_pt1 | contig 25950 bp, 55 predicted proteins | sample MGYA00564403_ERZ1292642 | MGnify/ENA primary metagenome ERZ1292642 (study PRJEB36523, sample SAMEA6512643) | groundwater metagenome | collected 2019-01-09 | study: AquaDiva: Metagenomics assemblies of 32 groundwater samples
TCGAGCTTACCCCAGAGGGATGGTGCGAACAGGTGCTGGTGAAGCTGGTTGAAACGAAGAAGAAACTGGAGCAGTTGAGCGAGGTTCCGCTGGACCGCGTGATTCTGGCCTACGGAGAAGTTACCGGACACGCGCATGTGCTGGTGCGCGAGAAGGTGACTTCCCCCTGCGCCTTGATCGGCCCCAGCGCGTACAGGGGGTTGCGCGGGTCGAGCAGGTTGCGGAAGTACACCGCGTCCTCGACCTGGACCTTGTCGTGCGACCCGTCCTGATTGTAGTGCTTGAACTCCTTAGGCTCGGTCGGCCGGTCCTTGTTCGGCACTACCTCGACGTTGCGGGGGTTCCAGATGTCAAACTCGCGCACGGTGCCGAACGCGTCGCGCCTCTTGAGCCAGATGGCGAACCCGTCCGTCAGCTTGTGCTGCTCGATGTAGCTGACCGCGGACCTGTACGTCAGGGTGGGGGTGACCTTCTTGAACAGTCGCCACGCCGGGTGGCCGACCGGCAGGTCCTCCTCGGTCCCGTCGGGAAGCTCCCTCACGAGCTTAACCACCGGCCGCTGAACCGCCCGCGACCGCCTTCGGATGGCGGCGTAGATCGCCGTGCTCAGGGTGAGGAGGTCCTGGTTGGTGCGCAGGGAGCGACGCATCTCCGGCGTTGAGCCCTCCGCCGGGATCATGTTGTGGTGCATCCACTCGCCGTCCTCGACCCAGGCCGCGCGCTCCTGCGCCTCGACCGGCCGCCGACGATTGCCTAGACCGCGTATCTTTCGGATCGCCACTCCGCCCAGTGCTCCCTGTCCGTAAAGACGTCCAGAGAAGTCGAGCGAGCTCTAGGGCGTCAGGACGCCCCTGCTTCCGCTACGGCTTCTTTCGAGCTTGCGCGTCGTTCTGCTGCCGCGCCTGCTTCTGTCGTCCCTTGTCCTTGTTTCGCGCCGCGCGCCTCGACTTCTTGTTGACCTTCTGCTTTCCCACCTGTTCGCCTCCGCCTCGACTCTCGCATCGCCTCAACCCAGACCAGGGTCGCCTCCCGCCGGGGCAGCGCGCTGACCTCCCGGGTCAGCTCGCCCAGCCGCTGCCGGTTTGCTTCGCCGGCGCGCTTCAGAATCTCGCGCGTCCTCAGGGCGACGGCTAACTCCTTCAGCAGCTCGTGTCCGCGCTCGGAGATCGGGTCGTCGGTCTTATCGGTCTCGGTCGCGGGTTGGCCTTGCGCCTCATCGCTCATCCCGTCTCCTTCGTCCCCTTGTCGGGGTCAGCTAGCGGCGGGGCGCAGTACGAGCAGGCGCAGCCCGGCCGGTGGGCCTGTCCCTTGCCCTGCTTCTGGCCTGGCCTCGGCGTTCCTGCTCCTGCCGCTCGGTCGTGTTGTACAGCCATCTGCCCTTCGGCCTCTTGGTCCTCTTGTTCTTGCCCCGATCTGCTCTATTCGGCCACCGCACGTCGGGCCAGGTCAGCTCCGTGTTCGCCATGGTCAGGCCAGGCCCTCGCGCTCGAGCTGCTTCTGGTCGGCCTTCCTCCGCCCCTTAGGATAGAACAACACGTCGCCAGCTCGCTCCTGCTTGACGTCCGTCCCGACCAGCTTCACGCCGGCCGCGCGCGCTTTTTGCTCTGCTTCCATTATACCAGAGTCCGGGGGAACGGTAAAGGTCTTCCGGCCGCTCGAGCGCGCCGGCCGCGTGCCTGCCCCGGACGACCCGCCGGCCACTATCACCGCCGGAGCGTAGGCCTCCCGCCGCGTCAGCGGCTTCCCGCACTGAAACATAGTGTGCTGGTGCGTCGGGTCGACCGGGTGGCCGCGCTCCTCACAGTGCCCGTAAATGTAGGGGCAGGCGCGCTCGTCGTTCCGCTCCGCGATGGGGACCCGGGTCAGCTCGACCTCGTGGCCCGCCTCGCAGCTAAACAGGTAGGTCGGCATCCTGCACCAGCCTCCAGCCGCGCTTGCCCAGCGTCGGCCTCAGGTGCGCCAGCCGGACCTGCGTCCGCCGCCCCGTCTCCACGTTCTGGACCGAGGCGTACCCGTCGTGAACTCCGGTCACCCGGACCCTGCGTCTCATGTCTCTCGGGTCCGTGCTCTGGTAGACCTGGCCCGCCTTGACGTCAGCCTCGCTCCACACCGAGCTTGCTCAATCGAATTCTCAATGCCACAACGTCGCCCCATCATCCCGCGTCCAGTCAAATGCTGTCCCGCACCAGCACTGATAGTGGAAGCTGACCAGTCTATGCGGACCCGTCTCCGTATACGCCAGCACCGCCGCGTCCATGCCGCCTGCATGGCCGAACAGCCTGTGCCACCACCGTCTAAGTATCCTCGTCATCCTTCCACCAGCCTCTCGCGAGTCAGCCGCAGCGCCTTGGCGCTCGCGTCCCCGACGACGAACCGCCGCCCGGTCCGCTCTGCGGCTACGGCCGTCGTCCCGCTTCCGCACATCGGGTCGACCACCAGGTCTCCTAGGTCCGTGCTGCCGACGATGAGCCGCTTCAGCAGGACCACCGGCTTCTGCGTCGGGTATCCTACCTTCTCCTTGGAGAACGACGCCTGGTCCACGGGAGTGATGTCGTCCCACCAGTCGCTGACGACAAAGCCTGACCCGCCCCCGCCGCCGCGTCGCACGTAGCCCTCTGGCTTGGGCCGCTCGACTCGTCGCCAGCGCCAGCCCTCCCGAGCAAAGCCAGCGATGAGCTGGTACTGCCGGGGCCAGAACCTCGTCGACCGGCTCTTGAAGCCGCTTACCCAGCCGTTCTGCCAGGCGATCCAGCCGCAGCACCTGGGCAGGGCCAGCCAGTTCAGCGTAGAAAACAGCCGGGGGTCGCCGTGTAGGTAGACGATCCCGTCGTCCGAGGTCCGGTCCCACGCCAGGTTCACGAGGTCGAGGAGCTCGCCGGGCGAGAACCTGAACTTGGTCCCGTGCCCGAACGGCGGGTCGAGGTAGACCATCGCCGCCGGCTCGCTCAAGCAGGCGAGCGTGTCCAGCACGTCGCCTTCTACGACCACCCCTCCCATCCCGCTACCTCGCGTTCCTGATGCGGTCCTCGTCCCGCGGCCCCGCCGGCGCCTTGGCGACCTGCTTGGATTCCGCCCGCACGACGCCCTCCTTGATGACCTCGACCTGCGGCTCGTCCACCCACACCGGGTCGACGTGCTTGCCGTCCTTGTCCACCGGGGGCTGGACGACCAGCCGGCGGCAGCCGTACAGATAGTCCGTAGTCCCGACCACGACTCCCTCCAGGCCCGTGATGACGTCCCTCACCCTGTCTCCGTTCTCTGCCATCTCTCTTCTCTCCTCTCTAGCCGATTGCCGCGACCTCCGCGTCCCAGCCGTGTAGCTCTAGTACCTTCTTGACTTCCTCCGCTGCAAACACCTGCCGCACGACCTCCTCCAGCGGCGCTGCGTCTTCGCGCTTCTTGACGACCCGCAGCGACACCGTGGCCCGGCCCGCTGCTCCCTCGTCGCACAGCTCGCACCGCATCCAGTAGCCGAGCTCGCTCTCCTTGATCTCCTCGACGGCCTGCATCCCGCAGATCGTGGCCTTCATGTCCAGCGTCTTGTGAGCCACGAACCGGCCCGGCGACCTGGCGTAGCGGAGCGTTCCCTGTTTCACTCTCCGGCCTGTTTCGCCGCTGGGTGAAACAGCGGGTTCGGGTGAAACTGGCACCTGCCGCGACCTCCTGTCCAGCTTCGGCGCGTCCTCGCTGCCCGTGATCCTGACCCCGCTCATCGCTCGCTCGGCGGGGGCGGGTCAGGCGGAGGACGAAACACCAGCGGTGGCTTCCGTCGAACGCTTGACCCATATTCCTCCAGCTTCCCGCCTCTGTGCAGCGCGTCCCGAGCAGCCGCCTGAACTTCGTCATGCTCGATCCCGTCTCCGTCCTCCGACGCGTCGAGCCGAACGACCGCCTCGCGGATCCTCTCCGACAGCGGCCTGCCGAACAGCGGGAAGCCTCGGACGGGCACGACCGCCACGGCCGAGCCGACGCGAACGAGCACACTGTCGCCCATCCTGTCGATCTCCACTCTGCGTCCCGACGGTAGGACGTCCTGCAACAGGCGTTGTGAGCTTACCTTCCCGTTCACGGTGACCTCGCTGCATTCATGAAGGCCATTCTCCGACCCTCTGAGCACCCGGACAGCCCAGAACGGAGTCGAGAGGTGTGAACACACATTGCGTCCTCCTCAGATCCTCTAGGTACCATCGCACGATACCAGCCACTCCCCGTCCACCTTGACCAGCCTGGCCACCTTCGGCAGGCCCTCCGGCGACGTCAGCTCGATGATGGCCTCGGTACCCGACTCGTTGACCCAGACCTCTGCCACTCGGAACGCCTCGCCAAACGTCAGGCCCGCGCTCTCAAGTCTTGCGCCGGCTTCTTGCACGTCCTCCTCGGCCACATGCTCGCAGGAGGAGTCGACCAGAGCGTTCGCGTCGTCAACCCGGCCCTCGTCAAGCGCGAGCAGGTGCGCCTCGAACGCCTGTCTCGGCCCGTCGTCTTTCCTGCCGACCGCGAAATACGTCGTTATGAAGAGGGCGGACAGACCGGCCATACAGACGCTGATGAGGATCGGGATCCACTTCCACTCAGGCACCTGTCTCTACCTCCTTGGTCCGACGACGGGCACACTCCGCACAGTCGTCCGGCGACCCAGGCTTCTGGTTCTGCGTATAGCTGCTCCCGAAGTAGACCCACTGCCCACAGAGCGAACGGCTCTCGCGGAAGTAGTGCGCCTTGCGGCTGTTCATCAGCCAAGCCCAGCCTTCGTTACTGCTCACAGTCTAGAGTACCCTCACTATCCTCTTCTCGTACCGGCTTCAGGCTCAGCACCACTATCCGGCCCGCGTCCCGACAGACCAGCTTCTTGCCGGAGTCCTAGCTGAGCGTCCGCTGCCACTCGACCTCGTCACCAGCCAATCGTAGATGCACCACAGGCAGAGCACATCTGGTCGGGATCGTACGACGTCTTCTCGCTCAGCTCGTACTCGGTCAGGAGCTCACACAGCTCCTTCGCCTCCTCGACCTCGACGAGCTGAAGCACCTCGGCCCGCGCCCCGTCGTGTGCGTCGAACGTCAGCGTAACCTGCGTCACCTTCTGGTGGTCCAGCCCCAGCACGTCGCAGACCGCTCTGTTCAGCTCGAGGTTGATCTTCTTCACGCTGCTTCCTCCTCCTTCTCCTCCTCGTCCCCGCCCTCGAGAACGCTCAGGCCCAGCTTCTTCCTGTGTGCCCATACCAAGTACCGTGCCGCGTCAGCCGGGTGAGACCACCTGTGGTTCTCCGGCGCCGGGTCCGGCTCCCTGCTCCAGCTTCCGTCGGGCAGCCGCTTCGCCCGCAGGTTCTTCAGGCTCGCCACGGTCACCGAGCAGCGGGGGTGCACGAAGTAGCGCCGCGTCCCCTCGCCGGCGTGGAACGCCGCCCTGAGCACGTCCTGGCCGACGACCACCCTGTGCTTGACCGACCTGGGCTTGCGTGCCCCGACCCCGTGCTCGCGCAGCTCGCTCCTGAGCTGCACCGCCGAGGGGTCGCCGGCAGCGTCCGGCCAGACGGTCGGCCAGGGGTCCGGCCAGGGCCTCTTGCCCTGCCAGACCTTCTCCCACTGCGCCACCGTCGGCCCGTCGTAGCCCTCCAGCGCGACTACCTTCTGGACGATGTCGCGCACCCACTGGCGTTCGCCGCGGCCTCCGCCCGTCAGCTCGTCGAACTGCCAGAACGCCTCGGTGCCCGGCCTGGGCACCCAGCGCCGCTCGTCGTCCTCCCCTATCCAGTCGCCGTCCGGCCTGTACTGTACCAGGAGGTAGGCCCCGTCGTCCGTGAAGCCCCAGTCGTACGCGAGGTAGAGCGCGCCTGCTCCCGGGACCCACCCGGACCGGTCGGTCACGTTGGCCGGCGCGAACGTCGGGTAGATGAGCGCCCTCTGCTCGGGGATGAGGTTGAGGTACTGCGACAGCCACGTGTCCCGGTCGACCCGGTTGAACGTCGCCAGCACGTCCGCGTAGGAGCGCCAGCCGTCCGCATCCCGCAGCCCCTCGGGCGGCAGCCACGTCCAGAGGGGCGACCCCGCCGGCACGTCGCACGGGGCCATAGTATCGAGGACACAGTTGTGCACGACGATGCCTGCCGCCTCGAACGAGTCGAGGCCGGGGACCGACAGGTCCCAGACCTTTATAACGGGACCGTCGTCAACCCGCGCGACCTCAGCCCAACGGACAGGTCGCGCCACCACAGATGACGACTCCCATCCGAAAGCACGATCACGTCGTAGCCTGCCGCTGCTAGTCGCTGTAGCCGCACCATGTCCCGCGCCGCTACCTCCGAACGCGTGTGGTGGTAGCCGTGCAGCTCCACCGCTATCCTCGTCCCCGTCAGCAAAAAGTCCATAGTCAAGGTCTCGAACGGTACTTGCCGCTCGAAACGCAGCCCGAGCGCCGTCATGACCACCGCCAGATCGTCCTCGCTCCTGGACGTACCGCGGCTCTGCGTCCTTCGCTGCGCCCGCTTGAGCGCCCACTCGTGCCGCTTCGTCCGATTGACGTTCGACATGTGACAGGGCGGACACCGCTGCGAACGCTTTCCTACTGGTGTCCCGCAGCCCGCACAGAGTTGGGGTAACCGCTTCGACGGATGATTGGTCCTCCCCTGCACCCGCCCGTTGCAGCGTCTGCACCGCTCGCTCGTCGACAGAATCTCGCGCCGACAATCGGTGCATCGCCGCGGCGACGTGGTCGCCCGGCCGGAGGTCGCCGGCCGGTCGCCAGCCTGTATCGGTAAGGATCCTGTGCTCACGCGTACATTGTATCACATCACCAGCCGAAGTTGAAACATAGACGGTGGGCGCAACCTTCGTCGGCCCGACCCACGTGACCTGACCGACCGCCAGCTTCTCCCCGTCCCAGCCGTAGACCTCGTCGCCCGGCCGCAGGCCGTCCAGCCGCACCTCGCCGCGCGGCGTCCCTACCGGAGTGTCCGGCGCGAGGCACCACTCAAAGATAGGGATGTCCTTCGCCTTGGCGTCCTCGAGCGCCTTCTGCATCAGCCCGCGCACGCTGTTCCTGGTCGACGTGACCACGAAGATGCCGGGCACGACCTCTCCCCTCAGCCCCAGCCGCTCGTTGGTCGTCCCCTTCGCGTTCTCGTAGGGCTGGTACTTGCCCGAGTCCAGCTCGTCAAAGCTGACGACGTGGTGGTGCCCGCCCTGCGTCTGCGCCTCGGTCGCGGGCAGCACCTCGATGTGCGATCCGTTCAGCCAGTCCGTCGCCGTGATGTGGGGATCCGGCACCAGCCCCCGCAGGGTCTCCGAGCGCACTGCCCTGAGGTAGTATGCGTAGGCGCGCTTGGCCTGGGTTTCGATGGCGCCGAAGTGCGAGGTCTCGTGCCCGTCCTTGAAGAAGCCGTCCGCCAGGTGCAGCGCCGCGAGGTCGAAGGTCTTGCCGCCGCCGCGGTTCGCCAGCACCACGCACTCGCTGACCTCCTCGTTCCACACCGCCCAGACGAAGTCCAGCGGCGCCTGGTGGTGCTGACAGACCGCGCGGCCCGGGATGTGCCAGCCCGTCACGTCCTTAATCCACTTCTGGAGCTCCCACTTGTCTGCCGGAAGCGCGACGTCCCGGCCCTCCGCCGTCGTCGCCTTCAGCTTCAGGGCCTCGAGCACAACCAGCACGGCCTCGGGGCCGTGCGTCGCGATCAGCTCGTCCCAGCCCGACTTGTTTACCATCTCGTGTGCTTCAGCCCGCGCGACTCGTCACGGTAGAACTCCACGGTCGCGCAGGTCGGATAGGCCGTGTCTCCGTCGTACCCGGGCACCGCCAGAAAGCCCGCCACCTCCAGACAGCCGTTACACCGCGCTGGGTCGAGAGGATGGTTGCGCTTAACGGCGTGGGCAAGCGCCCGCGCAAGCCGACGCTCCCGCTCCGTCCAGGTCGAGGGCAGGCAGCTCACGGCGGCAGCGGAGCGTCCCGCAGGACCAGCATGACCCCGTGGGTCCCCCGCGGAACAAGCTGCTTGGGGTCGAGCTCGGGGCCCTGGTAGTTGTAGCCTACGTAGACCAGCTCCTTGCCCCTGCCCACGCCCCTCAGCTGATCGGTCAGCTCGGCAGCGATCTCGCTCGTGCCGCCCTCGGAGAACACAAAGACCAGGTCGTCAACTGGTACCGTCTGCACCGCTCTCCTCCTCCTCCTCGTCTTCGAGCTGCCTGACCTCGGTGCTGAGACAAGAGCTTGTCCGAACGGGCTCCTGCCGGTTGCTCACCTCCAAGGCGTGGGCCGCGTCCCTGGCCCACACGTAGTACGTCAGGGACGTCGTGACCGTGACCTCGAACTCCGACAGCTCGTCTACGTCCCTGCCCACGTCGTCCACCGGCCTTCCCCTTTCCGGCTCGTCATCGGTCCTGGGCGGCATCGGTACGTCCCTGGTCGGCCTGCTGAGCTGCTCGTCCAGCCCGTTCACGCTTCCCACCCCCAGGTCTCGCCGTGCGCGCACCTGTGGTCTAACACGTGCGTCTCCGGCTTGATACACCGACAGGACCGCAGGGGCCGGAGCACCAGACGGGACAGCCACCACCGACAGCTGTGTGTCGTCGCCTCGCAGCGAGGAGCGATCTCGCCGATCACCTACCCATCCTCCTCCTTCACCTCGTCGCGCCAGCCTGGGCGGTGCTCGTCCAGCCACTCGACGAGGGTCGCCAGAGCCTCGACCACCGGCACCAGCGCCCGTCTGAGCTCGCTGAAGAGGATCTCGGAGACCTCCCGGACTGCGTGGTCCAGGGTCTTCTCCAGCTCGAGCTCTACCGGCTTCGGCCGGTTCGCCCAAGCTGTGTCCACGGGGATGTAGCTCAGCGGGAGAGCGCCGCGCTCGGCCTGTGCTGGACACTTCAGCCGACCCAACGCCTCCTCGTCTTCGTTGGTAAAGGCCACTCCCCTCCCGAGCCGCGCCTGCTGGAGATCCGCGCCGTGCTGGTCGCACAGCTGACACGTCCCCGGCGCGTGCAGCACCAGGGGATCGCAGTGGACCAGCCGCACGGGCAGCCCCTCGTAGGGCGCCGCGGTAAGGACGCCGTTCCTCCCGTCCTCGCTAAGAACGGCAGCGTCAAAGAGACTGACCGGTCTCACAGCGCCAGGCCCTCCTCGCCGGGCGCAGCCGGGGCCCGAAGCAGCGTGTCCGGTTGCCCCTCCTTCCCGTCCTCCCGCATCTCCACTACACACCCGAAGTGGACCGCCGTCTGCACCATCCGGCCCGGGGTCCCCGGCGGCGCGCCCTGTGGCGGGGGCAGCAGCCCGGTCGCCACTTGCAGCAGCACAGCGTTCGGTTGAAACGGCTGGCCGCAGGCCGGACACCTGGGAGCAACGATCTTCTGAAGCACCCTGCCGTCGGGCAGAGCGATGCCGGGCTCCGGGGGGACCGTCAGGTGGTTGCTCACTTTCTCACCTCACTCCTGATCTGTAGTACCCTTAAGGCGGACGAACGTTCAGCGACCCCGACGCCCGTCCTGCCGGGTCCGGGCCTTCACCCTGCTCCAGAAGTTCCGGTGAGAGCCGACCCGTACCTTGTGTTCCCTGCGCGTGACCGTAGCTCGGAAGCCCAGGACGTACATGCACTCGCGCAGGGCTCGCACGAACTCCGGCCCGTGCCCGACAACCTGCTGGCCGTAGTTCTCCTCATTGAGGTGGTGAGCGAACTCGTGAACTAGCGTCCCGTAGCAGATGACCGCCTGGTCAGCTGTTGCCGACCGGGGCCTCTGCACCCGGATCCTGCCGAAACGATAGTCACCGCTACGAGTGTAGGCTCCTCCAGGCAAGCGAGCCAGCACCGGCATGGTCGTACGGAAGCGGCGGGCAAGACTCTTGAGCGTCCGTTCGGCCTCCACGACCGAGATGTTCCGAGCGAACGCCTCGCGAAAGAGACCGTGCTCAGCGTCATAGACCTTCTGTCTCTGAGAGTCAGTTCCGCGAAATAGAACCCGCCTACCCATAGCAGTTGTAGGGGACCGCTGGGGGACCGTGGAACCGGTCCGCCACCTCGGCCATCTCCCGCTTGAGCCGGCGCGGCCACCGAGCCTGCGCCCGCCGGACGACCCGCCTCGGCCACCGAGCCAGGACCTCCTCGCGGACCGCCTGCCACTCCCGCCTACCCACCGTCCTTGCTCCTGAACACCACAACTCCGAGGGTCAACAGCGCCACGCCGAGCGCGGCCAGCCCGCCCCACCAGGGCAGAGAGTCGCCCTCATTCAGTCGGTACAAATCACCGCTGTTCGCCCCGGTATCGGGCAGACGCAGCACGGCCGGTGGCAACAGCTCGCTCACGGTCGTTTCACCGGTCAAGAACACGGGCGTCTCAGCTAGGGTCGGCGTCGGAGTCGCCCTGTCCGTGGGCCTGCTCGTGGCCGTCTCGGTAGGCACCGGCGTCTCCGAGACAGGCGGAACGAGCGCCCCAATCGGCGTCGCCGTATTCGTAGGGGTAGGCGTGTCCGTGGCCCGCGGCGTTGGCGTATCTGTAGCGGTCGCCGTCGGGGTGTCCGTCGCTCGCGCCGTCGAGGTCGGTGTTGCTGTGTTCGTTGGTGTTGGGCAGACCCCTAGGCTGTCGTCGCCCATGTGGCCGTTCGTCCGCGTGTGGTTCGCCAGGTGCTGCTCCACCGCCTCCGGAGCGACCTTGATCGTGTGCGGCCCCGCGTTCGGACCGCCCTCGTTCCTGTCGTAGTGGCAGACCGTGACCAGGTCCGGGCTCTCGTTGGCTGCCGCCCTCCCGATGCTGCAGCCGATTATCAAGACGACGGCGAACAGGAGGACCACGCCCCAGCTTACCGTTAGACTTCTGTTGCGCATCTCGTTGCTCCTTTCTCTGCTCCTAAACCCTGTAACGAGTCGAAGCGCCGAGCGTTACTCCTCGTCCTCTGCCCAGGCGACCGCGCCGTCCGACGTGCGCTCGACTCGAAACCGCTTGCCGCTGGCCTGGATGCCCTGGATGGTCAGGTCTCGGAGCTCCTCCCTGTCCGACCGCCGCCGCGGGATACCGTCCTCGCGGACCGCTGCTCTGCGCTCTGTCATCCCAACCTCCATCCCCACCACACCAGCTTCAGCCCCGCCACGGCCGAGAGGAGCACCAAGAACATCTGAAAGCTGCCCGTGTCTACCATACTAGCTCTCCTCCCTTGGAAGGGTCAGTTCGCTGCCATGCTGGCTCGCCACTAGACTCGGCTCGATCTCCTTGGCGATGGCGACTACCCGGTCGTGCCAGGCGTATACCCGCGCCTGAGTTTGCTCGGTAGCCCGATGGGAATAGCCGATCTCCAGCCGAATCGCCGAAGGAAACTGCCAGCGGTAGTCCCGCCCGCGCTTCCGTGCTGCCCGCTCTTGAGCCCGGTTGTATCCTTCACGCTCCCAGTCAAAGCCCACGCGGACGGTCACGCCCGCCTGGGACACCTCACCCCAGCCGCGCACCATCTTGGACATGTGCCACCGGACGGCGGGGATCTCTTCCTTCCGCATCCGGCTGCGGAGGACCTTGGCGATCTCCTCTAGCCGATCTGTCCTTCGCTGGTCCTCGGTGTCTCGAATCGTTGCCATCTTCTGTACCTCCACTTAGGCCTGCGACGGCCGAGAGGAACACAAGGAACATCTGTGGGCTGCTTCCACCATCTCCGTGATCTCACCGACCTCGGGGCGACTCCTCGCGTAGTAGGCCAGCACCTGACGTCGGGCGTCCTTCGGGTCTTCGGCCCATATGCGAACGTTGGCAGTCTGGGCCTGCGGCCCGCGTACCGTCCTCACGGTGTAGCCTATCTCGACCTTGTAACGCTTCTGGGTGGGACTGGTCCGTGCCGTGTTCATCTTTGCCCTCCTACCTATATTATCGGTCGGAGAACCAAAACCTGAACCCCCTAGCACCGGTACTTCTTCCTCAGGCGGGGAGCCGCGCCGAGCTTGGCGATCTGATCGTAGAGCGAGGAGTACTCGGACTCGAGCTGGGAGCCCCGCCCCCGCACCGACAGCCCGGGCTGCATCCTCCGGCTGACCGCCAAGAACCTGGCCCACAGGCCGGCGAGCAGCTCCTCTCGAGCGGTAGGTGTCAAGCCCACAGTCCTAGCTCCCGTGTCCTGTTCTAGAGTACCCCGAACATGCGACGAGGACGCCGCTTCAGGACGCCCTCTCCGGCCGTCTAACGCCCCAGACCGCGTGAACCCTCCCTGGTCCGTATTCACCCACCGTGCTCGCGGAGGGCCGCCGCCACCCGGGTCAGCAGCTCCTCCTCGTCGACGCCCATCGCCGCGGTCACGTCGGTCACCAGCTTCTTGACCGACACCTCCAGGCGCCGGCCGTACCGGTCCGGCCTGGTCCGCTCCAGCTTCCAGGCCGCCGCGCGCCAGTCTTGGATGGAGTGCAGGTCGATGATCCCGCTCAGGTCCAGCTCGTACAGAGCCTCCGCCCCGCCCAGCTTCAGGACGAAGTCGGCGAACTCTGTCAGCCGGACGGTGTAGCCCTTCTCTATCGCCTCCTCGGCCATCTGGAGGTCCAGGGTCCCCCGCTTGACCCAGCCGGCCAGGGTCGACTTCGGCACCCCGACCGCGGCCGCAGCGACCGACCTGTAGGCCCCGCGCCGCACGGCCTCCACGATGGCGCCAGCCAGCTCGGGCCTGAACGTGCTCTGCCGGCTGTGCTCGGGCTGGTAGACCACCAGAGCCCGGGTGACCTCCTCCTTGTCACCGGGCCCTACCTTCCGGCCCTGCCGCCGGCGCTTGTGCTTCTTCTTGTCGTCCGCCATCCCTCAATTCGCTCCGGTTCGAGCAGTGCGCCCTTCGGGTACCCCACCAGACAAGAGCAACGCCGGCCCCTCAGCAGCGTCCCGTCTCGCTATCTTCAGAGCTTGATAGCGCGTCGGGGCCGTGACCAGCCACGTCTCCTCCACGCCCTCTCGCCGCGCCTCAACGGCCGTCCACTCGAGGTCTGCCTCGTAGGAGGTCCTGCCTCCCAGTCTCATGCAGTGATACGATCCGTCCCTATCGTGAGCGACCATCCACCTGTTCATCTATCTCCAGCCCGGGCCGGCTGCTCTGTCTTGCCCACAAGTCCCACCAGGGTTACAGCCCCGGACCCTCACCGGCACAACTCCTCGAAGTGCTGCTCCATCTGCTCCTCGGTCTTGCCCAAGTCTAGCCGGTACTTGCGGAGCGCTACACAGACAGGGCACTGCCCTCGGTAGTGACCGCCGCCCTTCCACGCGCCGCAGGCGCAAGTTGGGGAACAAAGCGTACCCGTACTTGCTCGTCTTGTCAAGGTTCATGCCGCTGTGCCCTTGAACCTCTAGCAAGTGTGCGAACACGTCGGCAATCGAAGCGTTGGCGATGTCGATCATTCTTCCTCCCAAGGCAGCACACCGGCGCACACCGTCGTTTAGTGAGACGCGGGCGCGTCAGCGCCGCCGCAGATTCGGCTGACCCTCACCGGGATCTCACCAGGCCAGCAGCTAGTACCCTTTATTGGTGGAGGCGGAGGGAGTCGAACCCCCGTTGGCGCGTGCCCTGGCCAAAGGCCAGCATTGTGACACCCGCTTCTTACCCAGCGCCCCCTGTTCCTTCGATGCGCTCGTACCCCAGCCTCGCCAGCAGGTCCGGGTCAAGCGCGACCTTCACCGACCGCCACGCGCCCCAGCCCAGCAAGCCGGCCCTAAACGTCCACCTGCCGTCCTCGAGCCGCGCGACCTGACAGCGAGCGCTGGAGCGCGCTACCTCGTAGAGCTCGACGACAGCGCTCCCTAGCGCCTTCACGCTGCGGCCCTCCGGCCACCCCAGGGCGGTTCCCACGGTCCGATCCCCTCGGACAGCCTCGGCACCTCGTACCACCGGAGAAGCATGTCCTCGACCTCGCTCGCCGACAGCGAGCGAAACACGACCACCGGCTCCAGAACAACCTGCCCGATGTACTCGCTGATCGCGTCCGTCACCGCGGTCGCGAAGCACTGACACCGAGCCAGATCGTAGTCGCCCGACAGCAGCTCGCGGTTGATCACAACCAGTCCGTCCTGGTGCCGACACGGCGCGATCGCGTAGGGGATGTCTATCAGCCGGAGCGCTAGGATCCGCGCGAACTCGGCCCGGATCACCCCGTCCTCGTGCTCGCGGATCACGCCGCTCGCGTCGACCGCGCCGACAACGAACAGCTTAGGACCCGACTGGGTCGGCCTCGTCAGGAACTGCCTGTTCGCCGTGCCCTCCAGCAGCGCGTGGATCCCGTGCAGGGTGCCGAACGTGCCCTCTTGGGGCAGCTCAGGTACCCGGCCCGCCGCGACCCTGTCCGTTGACCACCGGAACTTCATGAAGGTCGAGTAGAGCACCGGAGCCTGGTCCCCCTCGCTCCACTGGATCCGCCACTCGCGCCACGCCAACATGCTAGCCCCGCTTCCGGCCGTTACGCCGCCAGACCACCCACGAGGTAGCCAGGAACAGGATCCCCAGCACGGTGTCCGTCGTATTGACCGCGTGAAAAAAGGTGTCCCAGTCCACCGTCCACCTCGCTGTTCATCGTCGCTCATCACGCCGGGACCGGTTCCCTCTTCGGCGTCACAGGAACGGGCACCGTCCGTGGCGTCTCGCCTGGCTCGATCTGCGGAGCAACGCGGAACGGGTTGCCCGGCGTCTCCGGTACCACGATCGTCCGTCTGACCGGTGCCCGTGTTCCCATAGCTTTCTACCTCAAGCCGAACAGGTGCTCGACCCTCAGGCCGACCTTTCGCGCCTCGAGCAGAGCCAGACCGGCACAGACCAGCCCGACCGCCAGATACTGCGGCAGGTGTGTTCGCAGAAACCGGTCGAAATACTCCGCCCCCATGTAGAGCGTGACTGCCGCCGCGAGAAACGAAAACGCACCGCGGACCAGATCCTCGCGCATCGCCCGTTGACCATCCCCTTCCCCTCTATTATACCACATCTGGCGGCTTCTGAGAATCTGGTGCGGTCACCAGCGCGGCGTCGCGACCTGCCGCGACCAGCCTGATGTAGGCAAAGAACAGGGCGACGCAGCCCGAGACGTCTCGAAGCAACGCCGCCCCGACCGGCGTCCAGCGCGGCGGATCGCTCTCAGCGTCCACCGCCAGCAGCACGATACACACTGGCACCCAAGTGCCCTCCTACGAAGGACGCTCGAGTAGCAGGTCGAGCAGGCCCTCGACGAGGATGTACGCCAGCGGCGTCGCGTGGGTCACGACGTCGGCCGCCTGCGACTGGTCGATGAACCCCAGGTCGCTGAGCACGGCTATGAGCGCGGCCACGGCCGCGGCGATGAACTTCCGGCTCGTGAACCGCTTCAACAGGTCCGTACGCATGATTGCCTCACCTCCTTTCCGTTACAGAAATTCAGCTGCGCCGAACAGCCGCAACGCCAGATGGTCGGCCATGTGTGCTGCGGCAGCTCCGTCAAGCCCACGCAGCACGGCGTGAGGAATCGACAGGCTGGCCTGTCCGCGCCCGGTCTCAGGATCCCTCACAAAGTAGCGCAACATCACGATCAGCGACTCGTTCGGTCCGCCGTGAAACACCTCGCACTGCACGACGTCGAGGTTCAGCTCCTCCAGACGGCCCTCGAAGCCCGCCTGAAACGCGCGCGTCTGGTCTACCGTCGCGCCCACCTCTTGCTCTACCATCGCTTTATCTCCCCTCCTTCCCAAGCAGCATTCTCCCATACATCGCCACTAGGACGGCGTCGGACACGTCCTCGCTCAGTCCCTTCTCCCCAAAGGTCTGCTCGACCAGCTTCCGGACCGCGGCCTTGCCCTGCCGCATCATATTGAAGGCAGCCTTTACCGTAGAATTGTTGCAGCTCTGGTAGGTCCGGCCTGCCAGCTCAAGCTGCGCCATCACCGCTCCCTGCACCATCGCCATGTCCAGCTCGTTCTTCCGACTGCGGATGAACGAGATGTCCTCGATGAACACGACCTCCACGTCCCGAAACCAGCCCTCATGAGTCAGCTTGCGAAAGCCGTGTACCAGCTTGGGAAAGCGGTCGCCGGCGCGCTGACCGACCGCCGTCACCTCGGTCCAGTGCACCAGCTTGCGGCCGTCGATGGCCGCCACCGCGATCTTCTTCGTGGATAAATCTATTCCGGCTATCATCACTGCCGCCTCGGCCCCAGGATCAGCTTCCCGAGGTGCCGCGGGATCGCCGGAAAACGCTTCCGGGCTCCACACCTTCGGCACGTCCCCGCCATGCTCGTCCGCCCGTTCGGGCTTTCGACGATCCAGTGGTGAACACAGATAGCCTGTTTCGCCTGCGCAAACCGTCCATGAGGATCACGTCGCACTAATGGATGAGAAATACGACGTCCCCTCTCTTTCCCAGAATACAATAATTGCACGACACGCAGTCCCTTTTGCGGCCCGTCTCCTCGGGACAGACCAGTGCTGCCCTAGTCCTGACGTCTGGTACCGTCCCCACGTCCGACCAGTCAACCGGCCGCCAGTTGTGCTCCGAGTCCTGTCCATTCAACCGCGCCCGAGGATCCGTCTCAAGCCAGGCTACCCGCCAGCCTGCCGGCGGCAGCTCGTCCATGCTCTCGTCCACCGACGCGAAGAGCTGCACATTGGGCAGGTCACGCAGCCGTTCCAACGCCCCCGTCAAGGACAGGCTGCCCCAAACGGCATGCTGCATATTCTCACCCCTCGTCACCCATTCAAGGTTCCGTGGGTGATTGTCCAGTCGATTCCAGTTGCGATGGTTCACCTCATGCTCAGAAGTCGGCCGCGGCCGCGATCCATGAAAGGCTTCAATCACCAGTCGATGTACGTATGGATTGCTGACCTGAGAGTGCCGGCTCAACGCCACGGTCGGATACCGCTTTCCCTTCTTACCTCCAGAGAGCTTCTGGCTGAGCACTCCCTCACAGCTCGTTCCCGAGGTCTGCTTGATCCGCCGTACGTTGCCGCAGGTCGAAACCTCGTAGATTCCTTCCCAGCCGACGACAGCCTTCCACCATTCTTCGCAATCACCGTGAGCAACCGGCCTGTCGTGTTCTTCTGCTGCCTCCACCCGCCAGCTTCGCGTATAGCCAAACATGCGCACGTCCGGATGCGCGAGGGCCAGCCTATACCATGACCAAACATAAGCAACCGTGTCGAAGTCGCCCGAGACGTGAAACCGCACGACCCGCGCGTCCGGCGGCAGCGGGGGTACCTCGTCGCCCCGCTCCGTGTTGGTCGTCCAGAGGTCCCACACGGGCCGGTTGGCCACGACCCGCTTGGCGTAGCAGATCAGCTCGCACTCCGCCGTGCTGCCGGGACACGACCCGCCGACCCGGCCCGGCAGCTTGGAGTATGAATAAATGCTCGCCCCCAGCTTCCGATTGCCGCGGCCCCACGGAGAGATCTCGCAGCCCCGATCCTCCACTAGGTGCACCGTCAGGTCTGTCCCTTCCTTTACCACTCCGTCCTCACCTCAGCGTCCCAGCCCCACTTCCTCAGCCAGCCCTCGACCCAGCCGGCCAGCTTGACCGCCTCGGGCGCGGCCTCCTCGATGGTCACGAGAAAGCTGCCGCCCTCGAACCTCCTGACCTCGGTACAGCCGATGTCGCCCCAGTTGACCGACTCGTCCCGAAGTTCCGGCGGCGGATGCGCCCGAAACGTGGTCTCCTCGTCCGGCCTGAACAGCGTGGTAAGCAGCGAGTCTACCAGCCGCTGGATGACAGCCTCCTCCTTCGGCAGGGGCCAGATGGGAACGTGTTCTACCAGCTCGCGCCGCCGCTCCCATTCCGCTCTCGACATGCCGCAGGGAACACTCACTCGTCCAGCCACCCTCCACTACCGAGACCGCCGTCGCCCTCATCCTTCTCGAGGTCGTGCTCGTCCAGGTCTCTGTAGCCGATCCCGACCGGGGCCGTGTCCAGCGCGAGCGTCCTGTCCTCGCTCTCCCGGGCCCGAGCCTCGACGTACTCGGTGACCGTGTCGAGCAGGCAGGAGACGCACTCTTGCCACCAGCACTTCCATGGGTCATAGACCTCAAAGTATACGGCTCGCAGCCGAAGCCGGCCGCACGCATCGCACCGCGCCAGCCAGAGCGTCTCACCCTCCAAGGTCCAGGCAACCCCGGGTCCGTGTATACAGCCCTTGTGTTTCACCGTCACGTCAGCCTTTCCATGAACAGTGCGACCAGCACGTCCCCGTGACACGACTCCGGAGAGCAGAAGCAGCCGAGCCGCTTACCCTCCAGGAAGGGCAGCCACCTCAAAAGCCGCTCACCGGCCGGAGAGGAGAGCAGCCACTCCCTGTACTTGTCGACGACCTCGTCCCGGGTCCCGTCCCGTCCTACCCTAAATGGGTTGCCCCAGGGCGAAGGCCGGCCGATGTAGACGTCAAAGTTCTGCCGTCCTCCCCTAACGTTGACAACCCTCGGCAGCTCCCTAGCCACCCGACTGCCCCGTCGGGACGAAGTCGGGGTTGTACCGAAGCAGGCTGTCCTCGATGTCCAGCTTGGCCTCGCTAGCGCGCCAGCCCCGGTGACACCGGTTATGCTCTCCGGTCTCGCCGCAGCTCACGGCCATGTATAGTGACCGGTCCCCGGTCCGCCGATTATGCTGGCGCTCGCGGACCACTCCCTTCTCCATGCGCTGCCCACAGTCGACACACCGACCGACCTCGTTCAGGTAGGCGATGGCCTCCCGTTGCTCCGAGGTCCGCGGGGTCAGCAGACGGAGCGTCCCGCTGCTCTCCCGCACGAGGGGCACCACGTGAAGCCGCCAGTGCGACGAGTCCAGGTACGCTAACGCCTGACGCACCGTCCTGGTCGCGTCGCCGTGCCACCTCTGCGCGAGCGGAAAGCCCTGGGCGAGAAAGGTCTCGAACCGGTTGACATCCGCCGTCGAGACTCCGGCCTGCTTCAGCCGCGTTCCTATCAGGCGAGCGAAGCCGTGGCTCCGGTCGCACAGCTGCCTCAGCTCGAAGTGCGACCGGTCCAGACCGTCCGGTATCTGGTAGCCGGCCTGCCGCAGGGCCGCCAAGATCGACCGGCCTCCTCCCATGTAGTTCAATCCGGTCGCGTATCCGAACTCCTTGACACGCTCCAGGTAGTGACCATAGGCGATCAGCAGGGGGTGCTCGCGCTCTCGGCTGCGCCGGGTCACGCCGTCCCTCCCTTACGCTCGCCCATCTTCTTGAGCGCCTCCGTGTATCGGCTCTTGTTCGCGCGCAGCCACTCCGCCGAGTCGTCATCAAACTCCTCAACGAGGATGCACACGGTCTGGAAGGCCATCATGTTGGTCAGCCCACCACGCCGCACGGAGTTGAGCGCCTGAAGCACGGTGTCCGGGATCTCTTCGCTCACGACCCTGTTTCCTTCCTCTCAAGCTCATCTAGATGAAACAGCCGGCTTCGTCCTCCGCTTAATAGTACCCGATAGACCTCGTACCTCGTGCCCCGATGCTTGACTGCCGCGGCCCTGCCGCGCTCGCCCCGCTTCACGTCCGAGTAGGGGCTGCTCAGTATCCGCACCTGGACCGGCGGGTCGATGGGTTCTTCGCCGTGGTGGGACACCCTACGCCGCCCCTCCCTGTCTAGGAGGCCAGCGCGGCGGGTCCTCGTCCTCCTCGTCCAGCCAGCACCGCAGCGCTTCCCACAGGCCCAACATGTCCGCCGCCCACCAGACCACAGCCAACACGATCACGAGATAGACGATCTCGCCGAAGCTCACTGGCCCAACACCGCCTGCTGGTTGTCCAACGGGATCGTCGCCTCCTGTCCAACGCCGATGATCGCGTGGTAGACCTCGACCGCGTGCTTGCCCAGTTTCGCCCGAGACAGGTTCGCCAGCCAGAACAGCTGGCCGACGCTCAGCGTCACCGTCGCCCCGACCTGAGTCCCCTTCTGGATCGCGCGCACCGGGCAGTCCGGCAACAGCCCCGTCACGAACACGAGAGCCTCATCCACCAGGTAGAGGTCCTCCAGCGCCGGAGATCCGTCCGGCCGGTGCGCGTCGGGATCGAACGCAGGCGCGGACCGTTCGTCGTTCCACTCCTGTCGCCACCGATCGCCGCCCTCGTCGTACTCCTCGCTCACCGGCCCGATGTAGAGGTACGGCTCCCTGCACTCAAACGCCCATCGCGTCGGGTCCAGGACCACCCTGCCTTCCAGCACGACCCAGCCGTGCCGCACGATGGTCCCCTCACGCTGCTTGAACATCGAGCCCTCGGCGATGGTCCCGCGGTAGTGTCCGTAGACCGCTCGCGCCCGAGGGATCTTCAGAGCGCTCACCATGGCGCACGCTATTGTGTGACAGTTGCCCGGCCACCGCTCGACCGGTACCTGGATCGCCTCGGCGATCTGTCCGACCGAGTCAGCCGTCAGCTTCAGTTCGTCCATACAGTTCCCTCAACTGTTTCTGAAGAGCCGCCGGCACCTGCGGATTGCTACCGTCCGTCCCCGGACACCACAGTCGCACATCGCCCTTGTCCCAGTCATGCGAGCCGTGCCGTGCGTGCGTAAAGCAGGTCGACCGAGTCCGGCCTCGCTCAACGTGACCGTTCGCGCTGCGCCGCTGCCACTGCTCGCGAAAGAGCTGTCTCAGCCTAGCACGCTGGTCCTCCCGACGCCTGTGCGCCAGCTCCTCCAGCTCCTCGGGCGTGACCTTGACCACGCAGCTCGCGTACTGACCGTGCACGTCCGACTCGTCGTAGACCCAGCGACCCCTCACGCTGCGCACCCAGCACACCCGCAGGAAGTCGCCGCCCGTCCTGTACTGCTCGGCGAGCACCCGGTAGATCCGGCCCGTGTCGCAGACACAGAGGTCGCCGGCCTTCAGCTCATTCCCCATCGCGTCCCGTCGTGTCCAGTCCATCTCACTAACTATAACGGGCAGCCGGCCTGTCTGTTACAGCTCCTCCAGCAGACGCCGCTGGAGCGCCGCCGCCCTAAGCTGCCGTTCCACGATCTCCCCCGCGCAGTCCGTCATGATGAGGTAGCACGACCCGACGTAGGCCTCGGCCGCCTCCTGCTCCTCCCATGCCGCGCCGGAGTCCCGCAGCCTGCGCCACTCGCTCGCCGCGCCCACGAACTCGCTCGAGATCCCGCCCAGCTCGTGCCAGAGAGAAGCAAGGGTCCGCATCACCGCTCCCCCTTCAGCAGCCGCTCGAACGCTTCCAGGTCTCGTAGGTATAGGTGGAAGTAGTAGTTGATGAACTGCCAGGTTAGCCACTTAGCGTACTCGACGGCACCAAACTCGAACGTCGTGTGGTTGTTCAGCGCTGCACAAGACCCATGTCCTTCACAATCAACGAAAATGTAAGGCATCACACCTCGTCTCCCCAGGTTGCCCAGCCGGGCCGCTTCGCCCGGGCGAACAGCTCGAGCCGCGGCGCCGGAGACATCGCCTCAAAGATCTCATAGGCCAGATCTGGCTTCACACTGTGCTCTGTCCGGGACGCAAAGAAGACGCCAGGCCGCCAGTGCTCCTGAAACAGCAGCCTGCCCTTGGTCGCCACGACCACGTGCTCGGTACAGTTGCGAAACGAGCGACCCATGCCGATCTGGACCCGGGGGTCCTGTCCGACCTGGATCGCGTTGCCGGCCAGCGTCAAGTTCCTAGCCTTCACCCAAGTGAGTACCGTCTTGGGCACGAAGCCCCAGGCCCGCGCCACCGTGAAAGCACTGTCCAGGAACGAGTTGGTCGTCCAGAGGTAGAGGTGCGCATCGTCAGCCACGATCCTCTGGAACTCAAGCTGGGTGCACAGCCGCTGGATCTCCTCCAGCGTCATGAGCGAGTAGTGCTTCGCCGCTCCCCTGCCTCCGCCGGGCAGCCTGTCGCCGTACGGCCACGGAGGATCAGCGGCCACCGTGTGAAACCTACCCCTCGGACACCGTATGTTGCCCATCTCAACCTACAACGCCTGGATGGCTCTTCCCGTTACAAGAGATCTCGTCGACCTTCGCGATCACCCAGTCCTGCACCGACCGCACCGTCGGCAGCGTCGCGTGCAGCGACCAGAACCTCCTGATCTCATGCGCCGGGGACGGCACCCAGGCTCCCCACACCGAGCGGGCCTCACAGTACAACACAGCCAGCTTATGCGTCCCGAACACCGGCGTTCCCAGACCCACGACGCCGCGCACGTCCACCGTGCCCTCTGTGGCCAGGCGCACGGACAGCAGCCCGCCCGCGCTGTGACCCACCAAGATCACGGGTTGTAGGCGCTCGCACCGGCGGCGTAGCAGGTCCAGCTCGTTGCGTACAAGCATGTTGGTGTGAAAACCAGGACCCCAGCAGGCGAAGCCCTCATCTTCCAGCCGCTCCCGCAGCCCGGACAGGAACTCGGCCTTGCTGAACAGGCCTGGCACTAGCACGATGTTCATAGCTTGGCCTCCCTCAGTCCGTCGCAGACGCAGCAAAAGACCCACCACCGGCCGTCCTTCTGTTCGCAGCCTGCAACGTTGGTGCCGCCGCATTCCCCGCAGGTCGATGGCTTCAGCCTTGGGCGCTCCGGCTTCTCGTACCGGCGACCGAAGTCTCTGGTCGGGACCACGCCCGTGCCGTAGATATCGTCAACAGTCTGCGTCCGCTCGCGGGGTCTGGTACGGAGCCGCACAGGATCAACCGACCGAAGCCGATTGCCGCCGGTGCTTGTCACGGGCGGAATGCTCCTCACCAACGCCTTCCCACGTCCGTCCCGTTGTACACTACGACAAACCGATCGTCCAGAAGCGGAGCCACGACGTCCCGCACCCCGACCAGCTCGTACTCGTCCGGCTCGCCCTGGTTCACAGTCACCGGTCGCCAGAGCAGCCCGCCGTTGCCGCATCCGAGCCTGGGGAGGACCACCGTTCGCACGTCCTGCCGATGGACATCCGCGAACAGCCCGAGCTCCCCGACGCTCGATCGGATCAGCTCAAGATCCGCCGTCTCTCGCCAGTGGTGCTTCACGGGAAAGGTCGCGATGTAGAACCGTTCGCCGCTCTCGTCCGGTCGCCAGACGTACAGATGGTTTCCGTTCTTGAGACGATAGCCCAGCGCTTTGGATAGCCAAGGCCACCTGTCCGCCGCCTGTTTCGCCACGCCGCGGCCCATCACCGCGCAGCCGTCCGCTCTCACCGCGCCGTTGGTCGTGACAACCAGCGCGTCCGCTTCCCGCGCTGCCTCAAAGAGGTCACCCGTCCGCTCGCGCATCCTCACTCGTCCTCGTACTGAACCCGCTCTCCGGTCTCGCGCCACGCTCGCTCCGCCGCCCGCCCGTAGAGCCGGCCCAGAGCGCTCTCCGGCGACCCACAGTCCTGGAGGTAGACCAGCGCCCGCTCAACGGGCATCCCGATAACCACCGTCGCCAGGGCATAGTGAAACAGCACGTCCGACGTCAAGGTCGTTTCCTCCGCGAGCTCTCGGGCTACCGCCTGTGCCCGAACCTCCACACACCGGCCGCACTTGGACTCGACGCACGTTCGCCTTCTCTTGAACGGGTTGAGCAGCCTCACAGCAGCGACCCCTCCAACACCGCCCAACAGAACTCCTCGACGCTGCTCACCGCCCTGCCCAGTTCCCTGCGGTTGTACGGCCAGTCCCGCCGGAACAGGTAAACGACCTCCTCGCCATCGTCCGCCGCATTCAGCCGTCCCAGAGCCGCGAGCTCCTCCGGGCTGTCCTCGAGCACCACCGTGACGCCGTAAGCCCGCACTGCCTCCAGCTTCCGGCCCGCAAAGTCCCGAGACAGCACGACCGGAAAATCGGGCAGCCCATGCCGGTGCACCCAGCGCTCCGTCTGTCCTCGGGCCGACTCGCTGGTCGGAGCGAACCGGTTGGTCAGGTAGATGCAATCGGCCACGGTCTCCAGCCGGCACAGGGCCAGCCTGTCCGCTTCGGTAACGAGCAGCGGCAGTGTCTCCCAGAAGGTCGTGGATTCTCGTACACGGTCCCACGCTCGGTCCACCAGCGCCGAGGGGTACACGGCCTGGCCGCCGGAACCGCAGACCTCCACCGGCTCTACTGACAGGTCCCGGACGAGGCTGCTCAGCCCCAACGCCAGGTCTGCGAGCACCCCGTCCACGTCAATAGCGATACATCGTCGTCGTTCGGTCACCCATCTCCTCCTAGTTTTTGGAGCCCCCGTCCCGTCCACCGCGACCCTTGAGGATCGTCCGACCTCCTAGCCGCGCCTGCGACTCTCACCGAGGACGGAGGCTCCCGCAGCTCCCTGGGAGCACTGGGGCGAATCCCCGTGCCCACCGATAGATAGTACCCTACCGACGGCAGGCATGTTCACACCTCTCGACCCCTTTTCGGGCCGTCCTGGCGCCCAGCGGGCCAGAGAGGGCGCAAAAAGAAAGGAGCCAGGCTCGCCTGAACCTGACCCCTCGCTCGAATCTTCTCTAACTGGGTAGCGCCGTCTTATGCTAGCTCGACAGTAGCTTTCCCGCGCGCCTGAGCACCGAGCGCTTGTCACGCCTGCCCAGCCCGCGCATGGTGTGCAGGAGGGCGACCGCGTACTCATGGATCTCGTCTCCTACTGCACCGTTTTTCCGCGGCGTCCCGTCCGCTGCCATCGCCTTCCGTAGCTCGTCCGCTGTGATGGTCGTCATCCCATCCTTGCCGGCCATCACGATGCCCGCTTCAGCCGCACCGGTACCTTAAGCTCGTCCAGCTTCTCGTAGACGCCCGTCATGCCCAGGACGAGGTCCAAACCCCGCTGCCTGAACTCACTGGCTCCCTTGAAGAAGATGGAGTCGACGACGGCCTCCTCCTTGGTGTTGAACCGGCCGCCCCGGACGTTCTCCGGCGCTCGCACGTGATCAGCGTAGCCGGTCACCGCGTTCACCAGGTCCCAGCCCGTGGGCTTGCCGCTGCCCCTCCTAGCCTCGGCCTCGACGATGAGCCGGAACTTGTCCCTGGACTCCTCGATGTCCTTGGACAGCTTCTTCTCCTCGTCGCCCTTCTTCGCCGGAAACAGGGCCGACAGCAGGCCCTCGACGTGGGGCAGCCCGTCCGTGGCCGCCAACAGGTCGCCCGCGGTCTTGAGCCGCTTGAACGACTCCATGCCCAGCCCTAGGATCTGGCGCGCCTGCCCGAGCTTGTCCAGCACCCGGCCCGTGTGCCGAATGTTCACGGTCATCTGCCGCACCTCATCGTCCCGCGAGAACACCGCGGCGTGGAGGGTATTGGCACAGACCACCCGAACCAGCGTCGGCAGGACCTTGCACGCACCCGAGCCGTCGTGGGCGCTCGCCGCGAGCAAGTACGGGAACATCCTGTCCCCACCGATCTCCAGCTCCGTAGGGATCCGAGCGAGCATCCACACTCGCCGTCCGTTCCAGAGGCTGCCGGCCGTCTCGTACCTCAGGTCGCCGTTGGCGACCAGCGCGTCGAGGAACCGAAACATCTCCTTGTTCTGGATCGGCGAGTAGGACAGCCCGCAGGTCCCGAGGGCATAGCCCGTGTCCGACCGGACCATGATCTGGAAGTCCGCCGCCCGCTTGTAGGAGCCCTTGCCCTGCACCGAGTAGTATGCCGGCCGGAGCATCACCGTCCAGTCCAGCTTCGCGACCTCCATGGCCGCGTCGCTGGTGGGAGCCTCCTCCACGCTGACGCCCACCCCGTGCCAGGGAACGCCGCCCTCCTTGGCATAGAACATCGCATCGGATTCTAACAAACCTGCACTCATGTGTCTTCTCTCCTCTCTTGTTCGGCGCTACCCGTCAAGAGACAGTACCCGACTCTCGTGCGGCCTGCTCGAGACCGCAACTCTCTGCTCACTTCGCTTCCTTCGGCGCCACCTCGCCCTGCTCGCACTCCGGGCAGCCGTCGTCCGTGAGCTTGCTCGCGAACTTGCCGCACTGCTCGCAGCGGTTCGAGCCGCTATTCTCATAGCTGAAGATGCTGCCGCACTCGTTGCACTCGTAGAGCCTGACGAAGTCCGACTCGTCCTCAAAGACCTCATCGCACTCCTGACACTGGAAGGGTGCCGCCTCCCGCCGCGCCTCCTCCTCGGCATCCTCCCTGTCCGCCTCCTCCTTCTGCG
>ERZ1292642.406-Hain-H14-01um-R1-406-length-25857-cov-6_pt1 | contig 25857 bp, 37 predicted proteins | sample MGYA00564403_ERZ1292642 | MGnify/ENA primary metagenome ERZ1292642 (study PRJEB36523, sample SAMEA6512643) | groundwater metagenome | collected 2019-01-09 | study: AquaDiva: Metagenomics assemblies of 32 groundwater samples
GTCCGGTCTCTGTGCTGACGAATCGGCGGGGGCAGCTACCCTTAGTGTAACCGCGATGCTGGCTACGGAAGCCGCGCCGTAAGGGAGGGATGACCGTGAAGGCAAAGCTGAAATCGGACGGGCCGAAGAAAGGTCGTTGGAGCACCAACGTCAAGCGTGGTACGACGATCGAAACCATCACGCGGCGAGCCGGCGACGTCGTAGACGGGGCTGAGGCGGCAATGCTGCTCGAGGGGGCTCCATTCGACTGGGAGCCGGATGACGCTGAGGGCAAGAAGGTCCACGCGCCGGCCCTCGCGAAGGTGACTGACGCAGCGAAGTCGCTGCGGCGTGCCGAGCGACCGTCCACGGCCGGTGTCGAGGCGGCACTGCTCGAGGCACGGGCGGCCCGTGACGAGGCTATGGCGGCCCGTGACGAGTGCCGCAAGCTCATGCAGGACTACGCTGACCGGATGGCCACGGGCGGCGTGAAGAAGTAGGGATGTCGCTCGACCGCCTCGATACACGGCTCGTCACGCGGGCTGACTTGACGGGGTATCTGGACCCAGAGGCAGCCGGCCCGGCAGCTTCGGCGTTGCACAACACGCTCATCGACGCCTGCATCGTGCGGGCCTCGGGGGACGTGAGCGGCTGGTGTGAGCGTGGGTTCGAGGCAAGCGTTCGAACGGTTGTGCTGGACGGCACGGGCCAGCCGCGGCTCTACCTTCCGGCGTGGCCCGTCGCGCAGCCGGTGCCGACCCGAACGCGGACGTTCACGAGTGGAGGCACGTATCGGGTCAGGCAGGGCGACACCATCACGGGCGCTACCTCGGCTGCCACGGCAACGGTTTCAGGGGTTGGCTGGCTCACGACGGGGACATGGGCGCTCGGGACGGCAGAGGGGACGCTCTATCTCTACGGACAGACCGGGACCTTCGTGGCCGAGAATCTGAACATAGGCGCCGAGCTGAACGTGGCGACTATCGCCGCCGGCAACTCGACGGCGATTGCAACGGCCGACCAGCACGGCGTCTGGTACGACGCGGACCGCACCTTTGCCGATGCGGACCTGCTCACTGAGGACTGGGCCGGCTCGGGCGGGGACTACGTGATCATCCCTGGCGAGGACGGGCACGGCGTCCTCGAGACGGACAGTTGGGCCAAGGGGACGCGGGTCGTGCAGGTGCGGATGCTCATGGGCTACGACTACCCGCCGGAGCCGGTGAGGCAGGCGGCGCTGCGCTTGACCGCGATGTACTACCAGCAGGCGACCGGACCGCACGGCTACGACGTGCAGCAGATCATTCCGAGCGGTGGGACCATCGAGGTCACGAGCCGAGTCAGGATGCCGAAGGACGTAGAGGCTCTTCTTCAGTCGTATCGGCGGGAGTGGTATTGATGGACATGACGGGGCGACCAATCATCGACGCGGAGCACGCGCAGCTACTGGCCACGGCCGAGGACGGCGTCGTGATTGTGCGGCTCCCGTACGTGCCGACGCATGAAGTGTTGGCCTTGTGCGCTTCGATAGAGCAAGGGCTCCGCGAGGCGGGGCTGACGCAGCCGCTTGTCATGTTGCCGCATGGTGTGATGCTTGAGCAGGTGCTCCGTAACGATCTCGACTGGGTGCCGCGCGGTGAGGAGACTAGTGCGCGGATCGTTGAAAAAGTGGCCGTGCGCGATGCGACTGGTCTTCCAACGCCGATAGTCGCAGATGTGGCGTACAAGGCTGGCGACAAGCGCAAGGCCAAGGGCGAGGCGTGATGGATGCCGAACGCAGCCGTAGACCAGGCTATGGCGCAGATCCGGACGAGCCTGCTTACGCGGGTCAATGGGGTCTCGCCCTACGTCTACGACCTGGTCACGGTTCACAGGCAGCGGACCATCATCGAGAAGATCGGGGCGCTGCCGGCTGCGGTCATGGAGGAGGGCGAAGACGAGCCGTCCGGCTGGAGTACCGGTGCCATGTACCTGGACCGCATGCTCACGGTCGAGGCATGGATCCGCAACGACCCCGACCTCGACGAGGCGACGCAGGTCAACAACCTATGGGCCGACATCCTGCGTGCCATGAGCGCCGGCTCGAACGAGTACCACACTTTGGCGGACGGGACGCAGACATGCCTACAGACCATCTACGTCGGGTCGGATCGGTTGGTCCAGGCCGACATCCCATTGCTCTGGGTAACGATGCGGTTCAGGGTGAGGATAGCTATCAGCCGGACCGAGCCAACCGCCTTCGGGCCAGTGTAGGGAGGTAGCCGTGGCCATAGCAGCACATCGACATGCGGTCCGCGGGCTCGCCGCGGCGGCCTACAACTCTGGTGACTGGCAGCTGGCCGCCGCGGCGGTGGCCATGGGCGCCAACGATGGTATCGACCTGGACCTGGCCGGCGGCTGGCTTCAGCCGGCCACGGTGGCCGAGCGCCTGAACGCCGCGAATAGCACGTCGCTGCGGAGTCCCAGTGTCATCACGAGCACCAGCTTGGAGGGGACCATCAGGACCATGTGGAGCTACGCGATCACGAAGCAGCTCATGATGATCGCGAACCACTTCGGGACGGAGGTGACGGCGCAGATCGGCATCTCGACGGCCTACACCCATCTGCTCACCTACGATGAGGATTGGTATGGGCGGCACTACTCGCTTGGCTTCACTGACCGGCTAGTGCTGCACGAGATTCCCTTCGCCAAGACCGAGAAGGTTCACTTTCATGTCGAGGAGAATCAGATCGGCTTCGTCGAGTTAGGCGTTGTCTGCGACCGCGAGATCACGAACGATGGCGGCACGAACACGCTCGCCGCCTTCAACGCGGCAGTGACCATCCCGAGCCAGTTAACGGTGAGCCCTATCTATGTCACGTTGGCAAACGCGGTAGTCAGGATCAATGCCTTCTCGGGCGGGGACGTCGAGAGCGCGACGGCACGCACGCCGAGCCTCATCGACCTGAACTTCGAGCGGTCGGTGGAGCGCATCAGATCCACGTCGCGCGGTCTCATCATCGACGAGCCTGTCGGTGGCGACTGGCGACTCGTCAACGGCACGATCGGGTTCAAGCGCGACGAGGTGGTCGCCGACTACGCATGGATGACGGCACGGACGCCGCTCAAGATGTCTGTCACGATCAGCGGTGGTGATGCGGGGAGCGGCAACCTGTATCGGTACCTGTTCCAGTATCCGCACATCGTTCTCGACACGGCTGGCCTGCCCAAGGCACTGAACGCTCAGATCAGCAAGGTCGATTTCAAGTTCGAGGCCGAGCGGCCATTGACAGACCCGACAGCGATGGCCTTCCGCGATCCTCGCCTTACTATCACGGAACAGACCACCACGAACCTGCGCACGTCGGCATAGAGGAGGGGCATGGCAGAGATACGGCGAACGACTCAAGTCAGGTGGCAACCGCCGGACGGCTCGGCTGAGGTGGTTGGCGAGGTCGAGCTCCTGGGCCTCGAACGGCATGCCGAGTGGCTGGCGCTGATGAGTGAGCCGCGCACGCCGGAGACGGGAGGGCCTGCCGGGCATGCGCATCGCGTGCTGTCCTTCGTGGCGGCGCGGTGGCTCGGATGGTTCGGCGTGACGCTGAACGGCGAGCCTGCCGAGCTGACGTGGGACAACGCGTACCGCCTGCTCTGTGCCTACCCGGACCTCGCGCGTGCAACGGTCGAGGCGATGGTGGGGCTCGGCGTCCCAAAAGCCTCCGGCCCTGGGTCCGCCAGCTCCTCGACTGGCCCCACACGCGTTGCGGTACCGTCGTGGACAGTGACGGGAAGCGATGGGGATGCCCGGAGCTCAGTCGCTTAGCGCCTGAGGCGGCGTATCGGTGCGGTACCTGCGCCGTCTACACGCTGGACCCGGGGCCTGATGGGAGGCGCGCATGGGCTCTGTGGCAGTGGACACGCGAGGGCGACGAGACGTTGCGGCGCCTGCGCATGCGCCGTATCCGTCGCGAGCTAGGCGACCAGGCGGAGTGCATGCTGGCGATGCTCAGTGCCATCGACGCGGAGTACCGTGCCTGGTTTGCTGTAGAGCGAGAGCGGCTGCTTCTCGAGGCCAAGGCACGCGCCGAGGACCCGCATCTGATCCGCTCAAATCGGCACTACGCGTGGCGTTGACATGGCGGTAGTAACGATTCGAGTGGACGTGGACCTGGCGCGTCTGACCAAGGCTCGCAACCTGATGCCGCGGCTCATGCGCATGGCCTGCGATCGTATCGTCGTCGCCGTGTCGGCGGCGATTCAGGGCAACGTGAACCGTCGCTCTGGCATGCTGGCACGTTCGTGGCTCCCAGGCTCGAAGTACGCCGAGCGCAGCGGGGAGACGACGGCGACAGGCGCGCGCGTGACGCTCGGGTCGAATCTGCGCTACGCGGCTATTCAGGAGCGCGGTGGCACCGTCACGGCGTCGCGGTCCAAGTACCTGACCATCCCGACGGGTCCGGCCCTGACGCCGGCTGGCGTGGCACGCCGTGCCGGCGCTCGTGATTGGCCCGACCTGAAGTTCATTCCGTTGAGCGGCGGTCGTGCCATGCTGGCACGGACCAAAGGCAGCGGTCCGCGGCGTCGGCTCATCCCGTACTACTGGCTCGTTAAGTCGGTGACGATTCCAGGGACCTGGTATCTCAAGCGGAGTGTCGAGGCTGTCGAGCGGCAGGCCGGCGCGATTGCACAGGCTGCCTTTGATGAGGGGCTGGCGATGATAGTACTACGTAAGGCAGGGGAGCCTGACTGATGGCTGAAATAACCATCACTGCTGCTGGCGAGACATCCAGCGCTATCGAGTCACTTGAGGCTATCGAGGTAGCGCTCAAGGGCATCGGTGAGACGGGCCGCAAGGTCTCCGTCCCGGTGCAAGAATTCTCGGCCAAGCTCGACAAACTCGGGTCGGAGTCTATCGCTGATGTGCAGCGGCAGGGCCAGCTCCTCAGCAACCGCTTTGCCGAGTTGACAACGCAGTTCGGCTCACCTACAGCAGCGGCGCATCTCCTCGGCGGTGAGATCTCGCAGCTCTCTACGCACGCGAAGGGACTTGGCGTGCAGATGGGGGCGAGCTTCCAGAGCATTGAACAGTTCGGAACTGGAGCCGTGGTAGCGAGCAAAAACTATGCGGCAATGGCCGGCACCATCGGCGTAGTTGTCGCAGCCGTTGCTGCGATCCCGGCTGCCTTCGCCGCAGCCGGCGCGGCAGCCATCTCGGCGGCCAATGAGGAAGAGGACGCGCTCGATGCGCTCGAGGATGCGTTATCGGCCAGCGGGCAAGGCGCGTCCGGATTGTCGGAGCAGTACAGTGCCCTGGCCGATGCGTTCCAGCGCACGACGGCAGTAGGCGATGAGCAACTCCTCCCGCTCATGGGCAAGCTCGTTTCGATTGGACAGATCCAATCTGACCAGATGGAGCGGGCGACGCAGGTAGCGCTCGACTATGCAGAGGGCGCCGGCGTCGGCCTCGAGGCAGCGTTCACGGCCGTTGCCAAAGCGGCTCAGGGGCACACCGAAGCGCTCGGCAAGATGGGTATCGAGATTGAGAAGACGGGCGACCAGGCCGCCGACTTCGAGGCTGTGCTGGCCGCGCTCGAGGGGCGCTTCGGGGGGGCCGCGAAGGTGGACACGTTCAGTGGGGCACTGGCTCAGGTCGGCAACCGACTCGGTGACATCGGTGAGAAGTTCGGCGAGGTTCTCAAGTCAGGACTCGCGCCGTTGCTGCCGCTGGCAGGCAAAGCTCTCGACGCATTCGAGGCCATAGCGGCGAGCGAGATGCCACGCGCGCTTGAAGCCGCGGCTGAGGGCGGAGCGGCGCTGGCCGACATCCTCGAAGGTCCGCTCGGGGCTGCACTCTCGGCCGCCGAAGTGTTCGTCGGGAACCTCGTCAAGCAGATGGAGTTCTACAGCAATACGCTTCAACTCGCTCGCGATGCTGCTATTGGGCTCGGCCTCATCGAGTACGAGAACACGGATGTTGTGGAGCGAAAAACCAAAGCGACGGAGAAGAACACCGCGGCGCAAGAGGCGGCGGTCAAGGCGAGCGTAAGTCTGACCGACGAGGAACAGCTCTTCGGCGACTTGGCCGAGCAACTTGGGTTTACGGTTGATCAGCTCGCAATGCGCTATGACGACTGGGCCGAGGTGATGGATGAGGTAGCCGGGGCTCCCTCGACGAACCTTGCATCTGCGGTTCAGCGTCTGACAGGGATCGACCTTGAAGCGCAAGCTGCGCTCTTGCTCGAGCTAGAGGCGCTCGAAGCGGTGCCGGCGGCGATGCAGGCCGCGAGCGCTGCGACCGATGTGGCGACGGCTTCTAACAAGGCTTATTCGGAATCCGTTGAGGACCTGGCCGCTGCTTTTGAAGACCGTCTCGCTGCGGCAGCCGAGCGGGCCGGAGACCAGATAGCCAGCACGGATGACGTGATTTCTTCAATGGATGAGAGCTTCGCCGCAGCCGTCGCGCGTAGCAAGGAGTACGGTGCCGCGTTGGACGAGGTGATGAAGAAGCTGACCTTCTCATTCTCGACGGAAGGCATGGGGCTAGTTGAGGCGATCAAGGGCCTCGCTTTCGAGACGCCCGGCGCGCTCACCTTCGCACAGCCAGCTATCCAGAGCTTCGCTCAAGCCGAGGCGAGTGGGGACGTGGACGCGATGATAGCGGCGCTTGAAACCATCAAGGCTAACGCAGCATCGGCCCATGCTGCGCAGTCGGTAGACAACGAACGCGCCGCGCGGGACTTCGAGCGCATCGCGCAGATCCTCGAGAACAAGCTCGGTGACCTCATCAAGGCGGAGCGGGACCATGTGACCGTGGTGGAGATGGACGGGCGTGCCGTTGCAAAGGCCGTGGCTGACCATGGTGAGCGCGGCACGTCGCGGGGCATGTAGTGGCGCTCACTCTCTCGCGCGCTAACCTGGGGCACGTGAACGTGCCGGACGCGGTCGGGCTGCGCCTGACGACGTGGCGGCTCGACGTCATCTTCCGGGTCCGCGTCCAGCCAACGGCTGGGCAGGTCTTCTCGCTTGCGGCCAAGGGCGAGTTGACCACGGCGAGCGGCGGCAACTACGGGATCCGCTACCGCAACGACGCTGGCACCTACAGACTCGGCGGTCATTTCGTCGATGACGGGCTGGTCGGCGTGCGGAGCTGCGAGGGGGCGCTGACGCTCACGCCGGGGCGCTACTACCTGGCCAGCTACACGTTCTCGAACGCGACGAAGGCAGCCGAGCTCCACTACGCCGCGGCCGACTACCGCGGCGAGGACGGCGCGACAACATCGACCACGCTGGCGACAGCTACCCATGCGGCGCTCGTGCCCAACAACGCGAGCACGCGGCCGCTCCGCTTCGGGCTCGAGGACGGCGCGGCCGGCGACGCGAACGGGGCCGACATCGATGTTGCCGAGGTGAGGCCCTACTCGACAGCCGACAGCAAGGCCACGATCGACGCGGCGCTCTGGACCCGGGTCGAGCGCGACGCCGCGAACCTCATCGGCCTCTGGCGCTGCGACGAGCACGACGGCCCGACCGTCTACGACCGCAGCGGCGCCGGTCGCAACGGGACGCTCGTCAACCTCGACGCGGCGTGGTCCTGGACCGACCCGCCCACGAATCTGCGCTACTTCCCGTCTGGGCCGACGGCGCTCATCGGCTGGTGCTCGGCGACGCGGCTGCCGGGCACGACGATCGCGGGGAGCTCCGATGCAGCTACCTGGCCGGCCTCGCGACTCCGGGACGGGCGAGCCGCGAGCAAGACGCGCTCCACGACGGACGGGGCTACTACCTGGACGCTCACCTTCCCGCATCCCGTCCCGATCTTGGCGGTCAGCATCGGCGGCCACAACTGGACCTCGGCCGTCACGCTTACGGTCACGATCGCCGGCGTGGCCGAGACCGTCACCTACGCGCCCGGGCTCATCGTTCACGTGCTGGCCCGGGTCCGGGAGGGGACCACGGTTGTGCTGACAGCGACGGACGCGGCGAACCCGAGTAACTATCACGAGCTCGGCACGCTCGACGCTTGGGTCTGCTTCGACCCGCGTGAGGTGTGCGACATCGATCAGGCGCGCGAGTGGGTGGACAGGGCGCAGGCGGTCGTGACGTCGCAGGCGAGCCGAACGGTGCGTACGAGGACCAGGGCGCGCCGAGTGTCGATGCGCTGGGGGCAGGTACGGGCCGAGCTCTCGCGCGAGATGGAGCGGTGCCTGGCCTTGGCGCAGCGCAACGGGCGCATGCTCCTCTGCGGCGATGTGCAGCGGGAGCTCTACGGACCGCGGGCGGCCATCGTGGGCACGGTCGAGAGCGCTGCGGTCGAGGCGCTCGTGGGCCCGGCCGGGCGGTTCCGGACAGCGGGGCGCGTCGTCGTGCTCGAGGACGTTGCGTCGTGAGCCTGCGCCTCATTCCCCTCGCGTCCTCGCTCCTCGCCGGCATCGCCGCGACACAGCGGAGTCCCGCCTTCCCAGGCTTCCCGCTCGCGAACATCACGGACGCTACCGACCTCGAGCGGCTCACGCTCCTCCGTGGTTCGGTCCAGGTCGTGGCCGGCGGGTACGACCAGATTTTCATCGACGGGGCCGGCGCCGTGACAGTCGCGGCCGGTACCTACAGTATGCCGGAGCTCTGCGCGCGGATGACTATCGACTGCGCCGGGCTCGCGAACAATCAGCGCTTCCACTGGAGACAGGACTCGGCCGCGAGACACCACGTCGAGCACACGAGCAGCGCCGGCAGCATTCTCAACAACGGCACGACGATCACGCGCAACATCCTGTTTCGGCTCTGCGGCTACAACCAGGGCAATACGGCCAGCGCCACGACACACACGGCCGACTTCCCTGTCATCCATCACTTGCTAGCGAACGGCACCACGGGTGTGGGCGACCAGGTCCAGTGGGATCTGACTGCGGCCAGGACGGCGACGTGCGCCGTGCTCATCTACCCCGAGCTGAGCGCCGGCGGGGAGTACCGCGTCCACTTCGGGACGACGGCGACCGCTATCGACGCGACGGAGACCAGCATCTCTCAGGTTCAGGGCGTCATGCCGCTCTGGTTTGCGGCCGAGCGTACCTACCGCTATGTGACGCTGGAGCTCTACGACCCGCACCGTGATGACTTCGCGTCCGTGGGCGCCGGCTTCCTCCACGTCGGCCGCTACTTTGAGCCGACGAAGAACTGGGCGCCGAGCGCACACAACCTGACCCGAAGTATGTGGGTGAGGCCGGAGGAGCTCCGCGACGGGCAGGCATTCCTGGGGGCCGCGCGCGTCCGTGACCGACTTCGGCTGGCCTGGGACGGCTCAGGGCTCGGGGCAGACGACTCGGCCGGCCTGGCGGCGCTCTACGCGGCTGTGGGCCTCGAGGGCTACGTCGTGATCGCCAGCGACCCGACGGACGAGTCAGTCAGGGAGACGCGGCTGTGCCGGGTCGCTGAGCCGCCGACCCTCACGAGGCGGACCGGGACGGACCGGACCGGGCATGACCTGGCGGAACTGACGCTCGAGGTGGTGGCCTGATGGCTACGACCCCGACCCTCCTGAGCCCGATCGTAGACGCTACCGGGCTGTACCTCAGGGACCGCATCGCGTTCCAGTGGACGCGGTACGTCGATGCTTTCGCGCTCCTGACTCAGGCCGTCGAGGTCTACAGCGACGCCGGCGGCGTGACGCGCGTGTGGACCTCGGGGGCTGTCGGCCTCGTTACGGGCCGGCAGTGGGACGGAGGCATGGAGAGGTTCGCCGAAGACATCGGAGACAACGGGCTTCAGTCGATTACGGATTACTGGTGGCGTGTCCAGATCACGGACTCGCAGCCGAGCACGTCGGCCTGGACGGCGCTGCGCCAGTTCACGATGGAGACGGCTCGGGTGACGCGGACGGCGTGGAGAGAGGCGCAGTGAGACTCGGCTACCCGTCGGGGACCGACGCCGACACGCGCGGCCTATGGCGGTTCGTCCAGACCACGAGCTCGGCGGCTGCGGACCTCGCCGATGCGAGCGGTAACGGCAACGCGGCCGTCCTCGTGGGCTCCCCGACGTTCGGCGCGGGCTACTACGGCGAGGGCATCACGTGCGCCGTGGGCAGCTACGCGACCGCCACGAACGTCGCCGGTCTCGACGGCACGAGCTCGCACACGATCGACCTGTGGCTCCGCGTCACATCCATCACGACCGGCAACGACCAGTCCGTCATCCACCGCGAGTCGGGCACGGCGAACCGCATCTGCGTCCAGCTCTTCGTGAACGATGCGGCCGGCACGCTTGGCGTAAACGTGCGAGACGCGGCCGATGCTCTGACTGCGGCGCCAGCGACGCGGCGCGGCATCCAGCCCCTGCGGTGGTACCACGTCAAAGTGGTCATCGACTTCGTGCTCGGGCGGAGCTCCATCATCGTAGACGGCCAGCTCTGGGCACGTGCGGCTCATACCGCGGCTGCCTCCATTCGGGCCGGGACGGTCTGGCATGTTGGCCACGGGAACAGCATCGTTTCCGAGCTGCACTTCGCCGGTACTATCAGCGAGCCGCGCATCAGAACCGTCGTGGACGCGAGCCTCACGACGTGCGCCCCGCGGCTCCAGACGCTCGAGCTCTCGCGGCACGTGAACGAGCTGGCGACGCACTGGCTCCGCGAGGATGTATCAGACGACACGTGGACCGCGGACGCCGGGGACTGGTACCGAGCGCTGAGCGGCATCGATCTCGGAGCGCTGGTCGTGAACCGCGAGGACGTTCGGTCTGTCAAGGCCACGCTGACGGCCGGCGGGACTATCGTGACCTACACCGAGGTCTACGCGAAGGCGGACGTCATTGCGGCCACATGGTGGCTCGACGAGACGAACCGGCGCCTCTACGTAGGCACCGACCCGGCGACGCTGGACAGCCTTGGCATCGAGGCGGCCTTCCGCGTTGCGACCTACGGGTACCGTGGCGCGGGCGGTTGGTTCGTGTCCGCGCTCGAGAAGATCGGCGACGTGACCACCGTCTCGGCGCGGCTCTTCAAGCCGATGGACATGAGCGGCGGGTGTTCGCTGTCCCTCGCGTCGCAGCACGCGTCCGTCCCGTCCCGGGACACGACGGCCACGGGCATCTCGTGGGAGGGCTCCGACGTCGAGGTCGCGAGCCTCGCCGAGGGGGCGCCGTGGAGCGAACGGCGCGTTCTCGTCACGGGCTGGGTCGAGGGGAAGCCGACGGACGACGCGGACCGCGTGACGGTCCAGGTTAGGCCGCGGCTCGCACGCATGCACCTCGGCTCGCTCGCGCGCGTGACGGCGACGCAGCAGGACTACTCGGACATTCACTCCGACCACTCCGGGCGGCCCTTCGCTGTCATCTACGGTCAAGGGCACATAGACGTCCCCTGCGTGTGTTTGACGAAGACCGCGGTAGCGGGGCGCTACACGTGGCAGATCGGGCCGCCTCCGAACGCCGAGGGTGTCCTGTTCAGGATCGGTCGCATCAACAAGATCCACACGTCCGGCTCGGGCGCGGCCATCCCGATCTACAGCGTGAACCTGGAGCAGGGAGGGCAGTTCACGTGCGCGCTCGGCCCGAACACGTCGCTGGTAGCCGACTGCGACGGGTGGGCCGACACCGTTGTCGCGGCCACGGCGGCCGGGCCCGTCGTCGCGTTCGGCTCGCCTGCCGATGCCGAGACGCAGGCGGACAAGATCCTCCAGGCCATTCTCCAGTACTTTGGCGGGTTCGTCGCGGCCGACTTCGACTCTACGTGGGCGGCGACGGCGGTGCGCGTCGCCGTGCCGCTCCGCTACGCGCTGAAGAGCGCGGAGCCAGGCGCGCTCGCTGACCTCCTGGCCCAGGTGCGTGACGACTGCTATGCCTTCCTCGTGCCGCGCACGAGCGGCTCCATCGGGTGGCGCGACGTCGTGAAGGCCGAGGCCGCCATCGACACGATCCGGTCCAGCGACCTGCGCGGGTCGGTGAAGTGGGAGCTCGACCGCGAGAAGCTCGCACCGCGGCTCGAGATGACCCTCTCGGGACAGGCCGTGAGGCTGGACGGGTCGGTCTTCCCGCTGGAGACGATCTCGATTGCGCTCCGGGCCCGTGAGCGGTCGGACCGGCGCGAGCCGCAGCGAATCGGCGTCGCCGGCTTCATGACGCCAGGGGCCGGGTCGGACTACCTGACGCGGGTCAGGGCCTTCTTCGAGCAGCCGACGCGGGTCGGAGTGGCACGGTGCGTTGGCCGGCTCGATGCGGTAGACCTGTGGGACCCAGTCACGTTGGAGGCCGACCTCCCGGCCGGAGCTGGCTCGCGCTTCCGCGTGCTCGGGAAGGTGGGGGGGCCGAACACGGCGGACCTCGTCCTCGTGTCGGAGGACAACTTCCAGGCGAGCGCCGTCTCTGCCCCAGTGGTGGAGCCGCCGCTCGACCGCCCGCGCTTCAGGCCGACGACGCTGTTCCGTTGGGGGCAACGGACGCCGCTCGTCCTCGGCTCGACGGGGGGCGACTGGAGGCTCGTCGCGGACGATGCCGGCTGCCCAGTGGACGGCGAGGGGACCCCGGCCTGGCCCGCGACCTCGACGCCGAAGTTCGCTGGGGACGCGCAGCGGGTGGGTGGTGCAGCCGACACTGACTTCCAGCTCCGCCTGATCCGGCGCTCGGACTCGGCGGTGGTTGTCACGCTCTCCGGAGGCTTCCCTGCCGCGCGGGCGCTCCGCGAGGTCTCTGGCATCGCGAACTGGCCCAGCACGATGGACGGCTTCCTGCTCCAGTACCGCTGCCTAGCCGGGGTCTCGGCGCGCATCTGGACAGCCAGCTACGAGGCCGACGAGGACGCGTCCGTGACGAGCCTCGACAAGCGGCCGCCTCACCTCGACTGGTCCGTCTACAGCGATGTAGGCTTTCTCGTGACTGCCGCGACCGCGACCGGGTTCCTTGGTGCGTTCTCTGGGTTCCGCAAGCAGGCCGAGGTCCGCGGCGGGGCTGCCGGAACAGTCGAGGCTTGCATCGCAGACGTGGACCCAGGCGGGGCCGGGCGCACGGTCTTCGTCGAGGCGAACGGTTGGACGACCCCAGGCGCGGTCTGGAACTTCCTGGGAGCCAGCGAGGCCGGGCGCCGCTACGTAAGAGGCTGGGCGGGCGTGGTGTGGGGCGGGGGCGCTGACGTCCAGATAGGGGGTAGCGTGATTGGCGCCGGCTCACGCATCCATGGGGTTGCGAAGTGGAGGCACCACGGCGCGACGGCGCGTGATGCCGCTTCGAGCGCGCGCGTCGTGTGGGCGACGGGGCCACGCTCCTCCGGGATGGAGGTACTGCTCCCTGTCACCGGCGGCGCGTGGCTCGACCTCGAGACGGACGGCTACCTCCGACAGGGAGACATTCCATATCTGGCCGGCGGCTTCACGATCGACGCGTGGGGAAGATTCTCTGCCGTCGTCAGGGCCGGTGCGGGGGCAGGGGCACCGATAATGTTTTCTGTAGACACGCTGGGCGGGCCTCAGTTTCGGTTCTACGACGAGACGAGCTCCACGGTGATTGCTCAGATGTGGTTCGGCTCGACGGGCGGCGCCGTCAGGCCGTGGCGGAAGTCGGTGGCCGTCGTTCCGACGATGCCGGCTGACCTCGCAACGGTCAAGCTTCAGTATCGCTATCATCCTGTCATATCTGAAACCGGCGGAGGAGGCGTTCCTGGTGCTCGAGTTGACATCCTGACGCCGGCTGCCTGGACCGCGATCCAATTGCGGAGGGCATGACGTGAGCGACGGGATGCTTGAGGCGAGGCTGAGCGCTCTGGAACTGTGGATGCGGCAAGTCCGCGAGGAGGGACGCGTCGGCGCCGGGCAGCTCATCGTGAACGAACCGTCGCAGCCGAACGATACGCCGCCAGGCCCTGAGCTGCGCTTTGGGGCGGACGGCGGCCCGCGGCTGAGGCCGATGGGCGACACGCTGGCCTACTCGTCGGACGGGACAGACGATCGGGAGTCGATGTTCCTGCGAGCTGACGGCGCGGTGTGGGTCGAGGGCGTGATGACGTTCGTGGCGTCTCCCGTGTTCCTGAGCCAGCCTGCGGACTCGTGGAGGTACGAGCGCCAGGGGTTCCTCTACTCGGATGCGCAGGGCGACGTGCTGGTGCTCGCGCGCATCACGGATGAGCAGGCGTCTGGGGTGGACGCGGCCGGCGTCTGGTGGGAGTTCGACTTCGACGCGATCGGGGACTACGAGGTCGCGGCGGCCGGCATCCACCTTGTCAGGGACGTCGACTTCGAGAGGCGCGGGCCGCGGGTCCAGGCGCTCGGGAACTTCGGATTTGCGGCTCCTGTGGTAGCATCCTACTGGCGGGACGCGGCGAACCCGGGCTACAGGTGGACGGCCGACAGGTTCGGCGCAAGGCGGTGGGCGGTCCAGCGTCCGAGACCTAGACGATCGGTCTGGGCCGGACAGGCGAGGGCGAGATGGCGGTAGAGTGGCCGGGCGCGAGCTACAGGGTCCAGTCGATTCTCCACACGACGACGGCAGCGGCGCGCACGTTGTTGTACATCAAGGCTCCGGCGACGGCTTGCTGGCAGGTGACGCGGGCCTGGCTGTCAAACGCCTCCGATGTCGCGAGCGAGCAGCTCGCGGTCCGGCTCATGCAACCGACCGCGGACGGCGCCGCGGCAGGGACGACGGTCACGCCTGAGCCATTCTCGGACCTTTTCGCGGCGGCCGGCGGGACCGTGCTCACGCACCTGACGGCCGAGCCGACCTACGCGGGCGCTGACCCGTGGGGCTTCCACTTCAACGAAGGCGTCGGAACGCTAAACGGTCTGCGCTGGGAGGCGGGGCAGGGCGGAGGAATCGTGCTTGCGCCGAGCACTCGATTCGCGATCTTCATGGCGGAGGCGCCGGCCGTCAACTTCAACTACTACGTCGGCTGCGAGCTTCACATCGTCGGAGCGTAGTACATGCCGCGGCTACCTCGCGTCGATGTCTCGAACGGACTGTTCGAGATTCCACACGACACGGCTCTGCCTGCGACGTGTCAGGTGGGAGAGCTGTTTCATGATGACGACGGGGTAGCTGGCGCGCGGCTGTACCTTTGCACGGCTGTTAACACGTGGACCGCCGTGGACATGGCGGCGTGGCGGGCTATTCCTCTGATGCAGTGGGCATTGAGCGCTACGTTCCAGTCGATCAACTATTCGCCGGATGAGCTGGCGTGGGTCGATACGAGCTCTGCGGGCGCGTCCGGCCTCGCCATCGACGGGGTCATCCTCCCGCTCACCGGGACATTCAAGCTCTACGTCTACGCCGCGTCGGCGGCTGACACGTGCTCGCTGCGGCTCTGGGATACCGATGCAGGCGGCGGGGCCGGGGTGCTGATTGCGACCGTGACGCCCATCACTACAACGCCGGGCTGGTTCGAGTCAACCGCTTTCGCGAACTGGCCGGCCGGGAAGACGCGGGCCAAGCTCCAGGCCATTCGCGCAACCGGCGTGGGGTTCACGACGCTGACGATCACAGCGTGGGCGATCGTGCGATACTGAGCCGCCAGGGGGAAAGGGATGCCCGGGTTCACGCTTCATCGAGGTCGCAACCTCAATTACCGCTGCCGCTACGCGTCGGTCATCCTCCAGGCCAGCACCGCCGATGGCGTGACGGTCTGGGCAGCGGGCGGACCGAGGTTCCACACCGCTGGCCACCCACTTGCCCTCGCGCACATCGCCGGCATGGACACGGAGGCAGCGCTACCGGCGAGCGCTGTCAGCAAGGTCCGCGTGCGGTCAGACACGTGGTGGGTCCGGCTCGACTCGACCATGTTTGTCGCGGCTCAATGGATCGACGGGGAGGCGACCGGGACGCTGTGGACGCTGGCCGGCGAGCAGCCCAACGTCCCGATCGCAGTCGTCTCGCTCGTCACCGCGGCGATGGCGACCTGGACGTAGCTTGACCCGGCGGGCCACCCGCGCTACCCTGGAGCTCCCGCCGGTGACGGGCCGGCGGCGCTCATCATGTTGCCTCACCGCGGGGGCCGGGCGGGACCGCGAGACCGCCTGGCCCCCGCACCTCTTCTTGCTTCGGAACCCGCGACGCGGTACGATGTCGCCGTGCGGTTCACTTCATCTCCTCCTCATGCGCCTCGCGAGCGCGGACCTTTTTTGCATGTGGCCCGCGCGGACCGGCCCGGGGCGGCGGCGTTTCACCTTCTTGGCGCCGTCGCCCCGCTTCTTTCGCTCGTGCTGCTGGCAGGGTGCGTACCGCTCGCGCCGGTGCGGACCGAGGGGCGGGTCGAGCGCATCTGGCAGCAGGCCGTCGCGGCCGCTGGATACACCGACCGCGTCGCGGACCTGGAGCGCCCCGACGTCGAGTGGCTCGGCGAGTGCGACTGGTGCACGCGCCGCGGCTGGTGTGACCCGATCGGCAACGTCGTGACGGTTCGCCTGCACAGCAGCCGAGGCCGGCAGGCCTGGGGCGCCGGGGACGCCGATGTGCTGCGGCACGAGTTCGTCCACGCCGTCCTCTACCAGACGGAGGGCCTGGCAGCCATGCGTGACGAGGCCCGGGTGCGCGCGCTCCTCGGGCAGGCGCCGGTCGGCCGCCGTGAACCTCGGGCCGGGCGGATGTCGCTGCGGTTCGGTGGTGAGCAATGAACGAGCCCGAGCTCTGGATTCCCTGGCCCAACCTCCAGGCCGAAGTGGCGGAGGTCCGACGCTTCAAGGCCCAGGTGAAGCGGCCTAAGTGGCGCTTTCTCGACGCGTCGCCAGTGACAGCTCTGTCCAGTCTTGAGCGCCGGCGCCTACTTACAGCGCCTGGCCAGCCTGGCCCGCGACGTGCATCCGCCCACGGGCGCGTGCCATCGGCACGGCGGAGGCAAGCATGAGTGTCCTGGCGTACCTGGTCGAGCATGCCGCTTCGATCGCGCTCCTCGTGGGCGCGGCTACGGCACCACCGACGGCCGTACTTCTGTCGCGGCTCGTCAATGGCGTGAACCGGCTACTGGCCGGCGCGCCGATCGGGCGGCTCGAGGAGAAGATCGACAGGACAGCTGCCGCCATCGACCGGCTCACGGCTCGCGAGCGAGCGTTCCTGTCGCTCCAGCGCCGGGCCATCGGCGACTTCGACTCGACTGGCCGGCTTGTCGGAGGGGCCCGCGAGTTCTTCTCGCTCATCGGGCTCGACGATGACGACGCGATCGGCGATGGCTGGCTCGATGCGTTAGAGGACCGCGAGGGCTTCGAGCACCAATGGCGTCGCGCGCTGTCGGACGCCGGCCGTCGCCGCTTCGCCTGGCAGGGCAAGCTTCGGGATGGCGGGTCGCGACGGTTCACGTTCGTGGCGGTCCCGCTCCCGTCACAGGGCGAGCTTGTGGCCCGCGTCGAGTGGATCGGACTCGTCGAGCGCGCACCGAACGGGGCTCCGGCGACGCGGGACCCGTGAACATCCTCTGGCTATGGGCATGGCTCTGCGAGGAGGCGTCACTGATCACCATCGTCATCCTGGACGACTGATGAATGCCCTCGAGGCACGGGCGGACCGACGCGCGGCCCGGATGTCGCCGGAGCAGCTCGCGCTCGACACGGCGCTGCTGCTGGCCCGGGCGCTGCTGCCGCGCGGCGCGGCCCGTGAGCGCGAGCGGGTCTGGCTCGCCGAGGCCGAACGGCGCCGGCTTGTCGAGGCATCGGTCCAGCTCTCGCGGCGGCTCATGGCGCGGGTCGATGCGCGCGAGAGGTGGGAGACATGACGTGGAGCACAGAGGCGGCGCGGCGCTTCTTCGAGGTTCACCGCGTCGAGTTCGGCCCGATAGTCGGCGAGCGGCGCGTGACCGCGCTCGAGCGCCTCGCGTGTCGCATCTTCGAGGACCCCGGTTGGCTCTCGCTCGAGCACAGGGCCTATGCTCTCGCGACGTGCCATCACGAATGCGCCCAGCGCTTTGAGCCGATCGAGGAGTTCGCGAGCGGTGAGGCGTACGAGGACCGCGCCGACCTAGGCAACACGGAGCCGGGCGACGGCGTGCGCTTCAAGGGCCGCGGCTTCGTGCAGCTCACAGGCCGACGGAACTACCTGGCAGCGACTGTGAGGCTCCTCGAGCTCGGCTTTGACGGCGATCTTGTCATGACGCCGGATGGGGCGCTGAACTGGGATGCGTCCTACCTCATCATGCGCGAGGGGATGAACGGTCGCGGCCTCACGTTCACGGGTCGCAAGCTCGTTGACTTCGACCGGCCGACTGGCTTCGACTTCATCAACGCGCGTCGGATCATCAACGGGCTCGACCGCGCCGCGCTCATCGCGAGCTATGGGCGTAGCTACCTCGAGGCGTTCGAGGCTGCCAGCGCTTGACCCGGCCGCCCCGACGTGGCAAGATGTGTCAATGCGCCGGACGTCCGCCGAGTACGATGTGAGCCGTACCCACTTCGGCCTCGCGCTCCGTAAGGGCCGCGAGGTAAGGGGCTGGACGTGGAGCGAGTTCGCCGCGAATACCGGGATTCACCATCGCACGCTGCGCCGGCTCAGTAAGGGGGCGACCCCGACGGCTGAGCAACTAAGCGCCTGCGCGCTCGCGCTCGATGTCGAGATGGAGGAACTGTGGCCGTGAGGCCGTATCGTATAACCACCCGCGGTGGCAGGCGGGTCCTGGTCCTGCGTCGCCCGCTGGGGCAAACTCCGGGACGACCGCCAGGTGCAGGTTGCGTGTCCGGCGTCACGCGTGGCGACCGGAACGACGGATGCGGATCGGGAGCGCCACCGATCCAGAGCATCGCTCCGCGCGTGCATCGCCACCGTACACACGTACGCCCGCGCCGGCCGGGCGGACCTCACGTAGAGGTCAAGGCGGCGACTGTCCGCCGGCATGAGGAGGTTTGCTGGCCGCTGATGTTCGTTGCCGTGTTCGCTGCCGTGCTCCTATCCGGCTGCTCCACAGGACTGCACATCTCCAAGCAGGGCTTCGAGGTCGTCAACACGATCGGCCGGGCCTCTGCCGAAGGGGCGGCGCTCAAGGCCGAGGCCAGCAGCGGGACGAGCGCGTTCATCGAGCATCTTGACGCTGGCGACTTGGCCGGCATCCTCGGCAAGATCGCGCCCATCCTTCTCGCGCTCGAGGCGCCGCAAGGCAAGGGCGACTTCGAGGCCGCCCCTGGCGCAACGCAGGGCCGTGGCGAGCTCGACGAGCGACAGCGCGCCCTCTTGGCCGCGGCGCTGATCGAGCTTTTCGTGGCGCAGGCAGACCCGGCGCCTGTCGAGCGCGTGCCGAGAGCGCCGGAGGAGCCGCGCGGGCCGTGCGGCGAGGGAGGGATGCCGTGAGAGATTCACTGATTGACCTTGAGGAGCTCGAGCGCAAGCTGCGTCCGGCGGGCCAGGCTCAGCCTGAGCCGCCCGATGTGCCAGCGCTGCTACGCGAGGCGCTCGCCGAGCTCCGCGATCTCCGGCGCCGAAACGAGTTGCTCGGCGCGAAGGTTGAAGTAATGGACCTGTTCGCTTGCGTCCTGTTCTCGCAGCCAGCGAACCGAGGTGGTGGGATGTCGCCGGACGTGGCCTGGAAGATCGAGCAAGCGCTGAAACGGATGGCGCCGGCCGATCGGCGATGGCCTGGACCTCCGCCGGCCGAGGAGCCCATCCCGCCTCCGCCGGCCGAGAAGCCCATCCCGTCGCCGGACATGCAGCCGGTGCGCCCGTGAGCCCCATCGCATTCCGCGAGGCGACCGCGGTCCTGGCGGCCCAGGAAACGCCATCTGTCGAGCGCGAGCTGGCACCGGCTGAGCCCAGGGCGCCGGCGTTACGAGAGCCGTGCGGAGGCATGCTGTGAGCGCCGGGAGGGTAACACCGATCGCGCTTCCGCCGGCTGCCCCATGCCAGAGCTGTGATCTGCTCATCCGTGAGCTTGAGGATCTGCGCAGCTTCCGGCCGCCGTGGGATGAAGGCCACCGCCAAGCCACCCGCATTCTGCGGCTGCTCGGTGCTCTGCGGGCCGAGGCGACGCATCAGCATCCGGGCCAAGCTGACAACAAGGTTCGTAGCGGGCCGCAGGCCCAAGGGAGGATAGGAGGATAGGATGGCGAAAGTAGAAACAGAGACGAAGCGCAAGCTGAGCCGCGGCGAGGAGCGTGAGCGTGAGAACGCCCAGGCGTCGCTCGACAAGATCGGGACATCAGCCGCAGGGCTGACCTCTGCGCAAGCCGTGCTGGACAGGTACATCGACACGCTCCGCGAGGAAAACGATAGCCTCACGGAGCAGCTTGCGAAGCAGGACGTGAAGGAGTTAGGCAAGGCGCGTGAGGACTTCCTCGACGAGCGGCAGCGCGCCCTCTTGGCCGCGGCGCTGCTCGGTGGGGGCCACGCGCCCGAGGGAGGATAGGGATGGCAGCAGCAAAGGTAACGACTCGGGCCGGTGCGGTTCTCAACCGGACGGCATCGGCGGATGAAACGCATGTGCCAGGCGAGGCCGAAGCGCTGGCAGCGCTTGGGCGGCTTGACGACGCGCTCAAGACAGCGACGACGGCACACGACATCCTGAAGGCGTTTGCGGCCGAGCTGACGGAGCTGTTTCGGCAGCGCATCGGTGAGCTGGCCGAGACGTCGCGGCGCACCATGGAGGAGCTCCAGGGGCGGGCTACGGCGGCCGAGGCGAGGGCGGACAAGGCCGAGCGCGAGCGGGACAGCTATCGAGCATCGCTCAAGAAGCTGAGCGGGTCATTGGATGACGCGCTCACGGTCAAGCCGTGACCGGCGGCGAGACCTCAGGCAACGACCGCCTCGTGATCGGTGCGGTCGCTGGCGTCTTCATCGGGCTCGGACTGCTGCTCGCCGGGACCGGCTGCCGGCTCAGCATCGCCGACGTCGATGTCTTCCAGGGCGTTGACCAGGACGTCGATACGGGCGGCGCCAGCGACGCGCCGGACCCGTTCGCGATCGTTTTCGTGGTGCGCGAGGCGGAGCAGATGAGGGCGTTCCTCGACGGCGGCGAGCCGCCGTTCGGCTGCCTGTTTACGGACGCGGCGGCCGGCACCACATCGAGCGGGTCGAGCGCCGAGCGAGTCGTGACGCTTCCGGTCCCTGCCGCCGCGACCGGTGAGCTGGTCTGCTCCGACGCGGACGGGGCGACGGCGCGGCAGTCGTTCGTAGCCGCCGCGCTTACGGTTACTACCGCGGCGGGTGACAGCGAGCTACCACCGGACACGCCGAACAAGTGAGCGCTGGCGACTACACGCCGCAGTCGCGGTGCGCAGCGTGCGGACTGTACGGCAACGGTGCGCTCCGCGCGCTCATGCTAGTAGCCGATGCCTACTGCGACTCGCGCGTGATATTCGCGCCCAGGCCGGAGCCGCCAACCGTGCTCGACTCGTGGCGCTCGCCGGCTGGTGCAGCTACGCTGCGAGTCCTGGCCGCGCACGGGCTGGTCGAGCTCACGGTTGATAGTGGCCTGCGCGTGCGCGGCACCAAGACGGCGGCATGGGCCGCGGCGAGCTAGTCCGCCTCGAACGCCTCGACGGCGGAGCACGCGTCGGTGCAGCTCCGTTCACGATGCGTCACGCCACTACCTCGATCCTGTCTCGTGCAGGCTCCCCGCTCCCCTCCCGCGGGAGGGGAGGACGGGAACCTACTCCGCGATCGCTGCCCGCAGCGCCGCGGCCCAGCGCAGCGCCTCACCCTCGTCTTCAGGGTCGAGGTCCCGGGCACGCATGGCCGCCCGGACGCATTCGTTGATGTAGCTGTCGGTCCACTGGATTTCGTGGACCGGATTCGAATACGGCATCGGCTGGCACGCCGCGCCGTCAATGGCCGTCGCGATCTCGGCCTCGACCAGCGCCCGCGCCCACTCGGCGCGCTCGGCCGCGGCCAGGTTGGTCCGGAGCTCCTCGGCGTGCGCGTCATCGCGCGGCGCCCACTCGGCGTCGGTCAGGCCTGACCACTCGCTTACCGAGGGGGCGATGCCCCACGCGCCGCTCTCGCGTCTCAGGAGGGTGACCGCCACGGCCTCGCCGCCGGCCGGGCACTCGACGCCGTACTCGGCAGCGAGCGCGCCGAGCGTCGTCTCGATGGGGTCCGGCTGTGGGCTTGCGCACTCGGTCTCAGCCTCAGCCGGCGGATTCGGTAGGTGGGCGGCCCACCCCCCGGCCGCTGCAAGGATGCGGCGGCCCACGTCGGCGCGGTCGCGGGAGTAGAGCTCGCGGAGGATCGCCTCCATGCGGGCCTGGGTCTCAGCGCCGGCCTCGGTGTCGATGATGCGCTGCGCTTCCGCTTCCAGCTCGATCGTGCTCGGGCGCGCGCTCATGCTGCACCCCCGGGGAGCTCGGCGTTCTCGAGCGTGGCGGTCGCCTGCTCGGCCTCGGCCGCCCGTGCCTTGAGCCAGGCGGCGATCTCGTCGAGGAGCCCGTCGGCGACGTCGGCCGCGAACGCGAGCGTGGAGGCCCGGGTCGGACCAACGAAGCTCCGCTCGCGGTCGTGGTGACAACCGAGGTTGCAGGGACGCAGGTACTCCGTGTACTCCTCGCCATCCAGGCCGTCAATGAGAGCCCGTTCGCCATCACCACACGGCGCGCCGAGGTAGAGCATGCCGCCACCGCCGGGCGCGATCACGCTCACCACCTCGTAGCGTCTGGGCAGTTCTGCCCCGATGGGGCACGCCTCGATGATCGCGCCGGAGACCACCCTGGTCGCCTCGCGGAGCTTCGAGTTCGCTCGCGAGTTCGCGTCGCCGGCCCGCTCCAATCTCTTCACTGCGTCGATGATTCCCATGTTTCTCTCCCGCGTTTACGGCCCGCCGGCCTTCTCGGACACTCGCTCGGGTCAGGCCCCCACGTCGAAGGCTCGGCCGGCTCCTCGCGAGGCGCTCCTACTCGGCGCAGATAGAGGCCGATGAGCTGCCCTGTCCGCCGGTACTCCTCGAGCGCGTGGCGGATGGTCGCCTCATCGCGGACACGCGTCCGGGCATCGGCGTCGAGGATGACGAGCTGGCGCCAGGGAATCGCGGGGGTCATCATCGCTATCGTCTGCTGTGTGATGTAGGTCATGCCCATATATCTAGCAACCCCCGTGCCAGAATGCGCACCCGTGAATCGCGGGGATTTCGCATGTCGGCCGGCCCGCTGCCCATGGATTGCGCAAGCGTACATAAGCCTAGCACGGGCCGGGACTTACGGCCGTTTTGTGGCGGTCCGCCTGCCGGTGCGCTTGGCCGAAGCCTTTTTTCCCGTGGCTTTTTTGCCGCCAGATTGCGCACCCGTCGCGTTACTCTTGCGCAATCGCTGGGCACGACGAGCCTCGCGGACGATGGTGGCGGCCCGGGCGCCGGCTGCCTGGGCCTGCTCGACCGTGAGGCCGAGGCGCCATCGGCGAGACCGGCAGCGTGGGCAGATCGCGGGGAGCTCGCGGCCGAGCGGGCGCGTACTCCCCGGTGTCCAGGTGTGGCCGCAGGCGCGGCCCGTGGCATCGACGGCGCGGCAACGGAGCTTACGTGGCGTGGTCATGGCTGAGGAGGAGGCAAGGGCCGTGCCGGCGCGGCCGCGATAGCACGTGTCTGTCATCGCTCCTCGGGTAGGCTCTTCACGCCGCCTCCCACGAGGCTACGGCCTCCGGCGTGCAGGACGCGATGGCCTGGACCGCGTCGTAGCGCAGGATGAGCCCGGGTAGCTTGGTCCGTGACCCGGCGGCAGGACCAACGGTGGCGACCTCGGAGAGCTCGGTCCGATTCGGAGCGTGGATGGCGATGTCGAGGACTATCCAGTGCCCTGTCCCGTCATGCCGCTCGGTGCCGCGGCCGTAGTAGTACGTGCCGCTTGCGAGGAACACGTATGGTTCCCCGTCCTGGATGTTGTTCGTCGTGATCAGTGCTTGCTTCATCGTCTCCCCTCCTGTCGTTCGTAGTGCCACTCGTCAGGGTCCGGCCCGTCGTTGCTCTCGCCGTCCGTGACCGCCTCGCACGCGGCAGCCCAGGCCCGCTCACGCTCGTCACAGGTCAGGCCGGCAAGGGACCAATCGTCCGGCTCGACGACGCTGACGAGCTCCACATCCGGCACTGTGGCTGGGTCGTCCCGAGTAGCTGGAACGTCAGGCGTTACGCGGGCGGCGATGAGTAGCCGGTGCTCGCGGCCGTCCCGCTCTACTGTGAGCTCTACCTCGACGCGGCGGCCTACCTTCTCGCGCGCCGAGAGCTCGCGGCTGCTCATGACCGCACCCTGAAGCCGGCGCGAACTGCCTGCGCGCATTCGCTGGCGAGCGGCTCTGGCACGCCGAGCCCGTACGCGGCGGCGTTGCGGAGCTCTCGCTCAGAGAGCATGGACAGATCCGGGCGCTCCGGGCGTTCAGTGATGATCCCGGTCATTACCTGAATCACCTGGGCGCGGCTCATGCTGGCCCCCTCGAGCGGCCACCGTACGCCGTGCGTGCGCGGTCCCCAGATGTTCACGCGAGCACATCCGGCCCGAGCGCTTGCGTGTCGCTGTGCCCGGCCGCGTCGCGTATCAGGTCCTCGGCTCGCTCCCGCGCATGCTCGGCGCAGTGGTCGCAGCCGGGGACTTCACAGGGGAGGCCCTCGCTCATTGCCTCGGCGTGGGTGACCTCGCGCTGGCTGGCTTCGAGCGCATCGTCCTCGGCAGCCTGCCGCGCCTCGGCAGCCTGCCGCGCGCGGTCTTCACGCGCCTGCGTCCATCGTTGGATCGCGAGCTTGGCGCCAGCACACACAGCGGCTGCGCGTTCGACGTCGAGCTCGGCCTGAATCACAACGTCGAGCTCGGCCTGAATCAGGCGGGTCAGCTCAGCGCTGGCTGCCACGAAGGCATCGGCCTCGAGCATGGCCAGGCCGAGCCGGCCCTTGTCGATGTGGTCCATCATGTGCCGCGAGGCTACCCCGATCGTGTCGAGATGGCCCTGCATCACGGCTCCCAGTTCGCGCGCGCGTTCGTCCTCGGTCATTCGGTCCATGGTCCTACCTCCCATGAGTTGGCGGCGCGGAGCGCCTGCGTGCATACCGGGTTGAGCAGCGCCTCATTGGCGCGCTCGATTGCGGCCATCAACAAGGACCCACCAAGTCCAGTGTTGTGGTAGTGATGCGCTTCAAGCGACAGCGCCGAGAGCGCCTTGACGGCGACTTGCAGAGCGCGAGCCTTACGGCCCATGGGGACATGCTCATCGCTCATGATGTCACCTCGCGAGCGCTAGCGGTTTCTATCGCTACCAGCACCCGGCGCTCGTTGCCCGGCTCGGCCAGGTCGATGTCTGACCCGCCGCAGCGACCGCAGCCGTCTGGACCGAACGCCGCCCGCTCCGCCTGCGCCAGCGTCATCCGGCGACCGCACTCCTGGCATTGCCAATCTCTCGCTGCCGTCGTTCTCATTTCCGTCTCCCGCGGCCGGGCTCATCCCCGACCGTGGATCAAGTCTAGCACGGCCCCGGGGCCGTGTCAAGCGCGGCGCCAAGCGGGGCGCCTTGATCCCACTCAAACCAGTCGCAATCGCATAACGTGCAAGTGCCGTCCGGCCCATGATCATCTTCCGGATGTCCGCAGCCACAGCGGTCCATCACCGCTCCGGCGCGACGTAGGAGCCGGGCGCCCCGAGGAGCGAGCCAGGCGCGACATGCAGCGCCAGCGCCAGCCGGGCCAAGCTCTCCGGGCTCGGGCCGCGGTCGCCAGCCTCGAGACGCTGGTAGTGCCGCGGAGCGATGCCGATCGCGCGAGCTAGGACGCGTTGCGTTACTCCGCTGTTTTCTCGAGCGGCGATCAGTTTGCGCGGGCGAAGCGCTCGCCGCTCAACTCCGAGAAGTTGCGCGCAGACGCCGTACATGTCCGGATAACTCAACCCCATAGGAGCCCTCCTCCTCTCATCATACCACGTCCCGGGGGCCATCGCGAGCCGCCGGCCTTGACGCGACCCGCGGGCCGTGCTAGGCTCGGTTCACGGTCGGCTCGGGCCGATCGCATGAGGACATCGTGAGAGGAGGGATGCACGCATACCGCGTGTCGATCGAGCT
>ERZ1292642.412-Hain-H14-01um-R1-412-length-25612-cov-5_pt1 | contig 25612 bp, 33 predicted proteins | sample MGYA00564403_ERZ1292642 | MGnify/ENA primary metagenome ERZ1292642 (study PRJEB36523, sample SAMEA6512643) | groundwater metagenome | collected 2019-01-09 | study: AquaDiva: Metagenomics assemblies of 32 groundwater samples
CCGCGATATTTTTGGGTTGTGGGCCATACACGCGCCGCACATCGGATTCACGGCGAGCGAAGAACGCCGGGGCGAGCGCTTGCTGGCTAAACTCGGAATACCGGACGACGCGAAATGGGTGTGCCTGATCGTGAGAGACGCGGCGTATCTGAAGCGCACGCAGCCCGCAATCGACTGGTCATATCACGACTACCGCGACAGCAACATTGATGATTATGTCCCGGCGGTGGTTGAACTCACACGCCGCGGCTATTATGTGATCCGCATGGGCGAGATCGTGGCGAAACCGCTGTTGGTGAAGCACAGCATGGTCATCGATCTTGCCGCGAGTGGTCAGCGAAGCGAGTTCGCGGATTTGTATTTGGGCGCGAAGTGCGCGTTTTGCCTCGGCGCTTCAACTGGATTTACCGCGATACCTGAAATCTTCAAGCGTCCGGTTGCGTTCGTTAATTCCGCGCCGATCGAATATATTTCGACGTGGATCGAAGGACTCGTCATCTGGAAACATCATGTGAAGGACGGCAAGCGGCTTAGTGTGCCTGAAATCGTGGAAGCGTTTGTTAGTGCCTCAACCTTTGGCCCTGATTTCGAGCGAGCAGGAATCAAGATAGAAGACAACTCGCCGCAGGAAATTCTCGATCTTGCGATGGAAATGTGCGATTTTGTTGAAGGCAAGTTTTATCATAAAGAGGTGGGATTCAATTCAAACGATGGTTTCTATACCAAAGATGATCAAAAAGACTTTTGGGACGCTTTCCCGCGCCGGATCGCGAACTTCAATCCGTTGCACGGTGAGATCAAAATCCGGGTGGGACGTGAATTTTTGAAGGACTACCATGCTAGCTTACCGAGTTTTGGCTCGCCTAGACATCAAGGGGCCGAATCTGATCAAGGGAATCCAGTTCGAGGGCTTGAGAGTGCTGGGCAAACCGGCTGACTTCGCCAAACGATACGCGGATGACGGCGCAGACGAACTACTCTACATCGACACGGTAGCATCACTTTACGGAAGGAATCAACTTGAAAACCTCATCGAAGAAACGAGCAGAAATGTCTTTATCCCAATATCTGTTTCCGGCGCAATTAGAAATGTTGCCGATGTTCGTAAAGCTCTTTTCTTCGGAGCAGATAAAACCTGTGTTAATACTCATGCTATTGCAGACAATGGATGTATTCCACGAATACGAGATTCGGTTGGTTCCCAAGCAATTGTTGTATCAATCGAAGCCAAACGCGTCAACGGCGGGTGGGAAGCGTACACGCACTGCGGACGCAACCCGAGCGGCAAAGACGCCGTTAAGTGGGCGCAAGAAGCGGCGTCCCTCGGTGCGGGAGAAATCCTGATAACCTCCATTGACCGCGACGGCACGCGCAAAGGCCCGGACATGGAACTATTGAAAGCGATCAAAGTTGACGTGCCCGTGATCTATTCCGGCGGCATCCGGTTATGCGACGTGGTGGAAGTCGCGCAATACTCAGACGGCATGGCGATCGGAGCAAGCCTGCACTATGGGGATTGCACGATAAATGAGATAAAAAACGTGTTGCAAAAAAGCGGAAAGGAGATCAGATGATTGAACTTGCATTTTTGGGTTTGGGCGTACTTTTTATAGTTGCCGCAATCGCTCAATGCCGCGAGCATTGGGAGGAAGAAAAGCGTTTTGAGGATTTAGTTGATCGCGTGATACGCTGGGGAGATGGCGAGAAATGATCAACGGCAAACGAGTATTGGGCATCATCCCGGCGCGAGGCGGCTCGAAGCGCCTGCCGAGAAAGAACGTGCTTGAATTCTGCGGCAAGCCGCTCATTGCCTGGACGATCGAGGAAGCGAAAAAATCGGTGTGGATAGATCAAATCACATTGACAAGTGATGACAAGAAAATACTCGATATTGGTATGGAATACAAAATTAATTGTGTGCCGAGAAATAAGGAATTAGCTGATGATTCTGCATCAATGAACGACGTCGTCCTCTCTGAAATCGAGCGTTTTTCATCTTCTCATTATGACCTTATTTGTTTGTTGCAGCCGACTTCGCCGCTGAGAATCGTTGAGGACATTGATTGCGGCATCACGCTCGGAATGTCGATCAGCGTCGGGCCGACCGGAGCGCCCAATGGCGCGGTCTATGTAGTCGATGTGCCGTTATTCAAGCAATACGCGTATTTCGGCGGGTGGGTGTTCTACATGCCGGCTGAGCGCTCCATCGACATCAACACGGCGGTGGATTTTCTCGAAGCTGAACGGCTGATGAACGCGAGATTGTCATCTGCGGAGCGTCCATCAAAGTATCCCCGCAGCCGGTGCTCGATCGAAGTCTATGGCGCGGTTGATGACGAAATCGCGCACAAATGCGCTGGGGGCAATACGTGAATGAGGTCGATGAAAGAGCACTACCGATCCCGCCGCCCCGCACGCGTACCGGCTTTACGGCTCTGCTTAGAACGCTGAAAGTTGGAGAGTCGAGTTTGCTTCCGACCTTGGATTACAAAGCGCACACGGTCGCCTATCGGGTATTCGGCAAAGGCAACTACCGCGGCCGCAAGGAAAAGGGCGGCATACGGATTTGGCGCATTGCCTAGTCTATAAAAAATTCCGCTTCCATTATTGACACGTAAGTAAGCGCTCGCTCACACTTCGCGTTCATGAACGTACGCGACGTGCTAAAGCAACACGAGCGCGCGGTGGCGATTGTTCGCTACCGACCCGCTGAAACAGTGGATCACTCGGTATATGCCGGTTGTCCACCGCCTCAAAACCCCGCCGTTTACCTCCAAATAGCCCTAATTGCCGCCAAAGTATCGCCTTCCGGGAAACTTATCCGGTTAGGCGAGACGCGGGCCGATGAGATCATGGGCTGGACGAACCTGGATGCCATCGAAGTCATTGAAATCATTGGTGAGCTGTCTCTAGACGAGAAAACGGTTACGCCTGTTAAGTCGGCAGAAATCGTAAATTTCGAGGTCGGTTGATGCCATTTACCAATGCTCAAGTCCGCCTATTCGCCGCTGCGGCCCACCAGCCCGAGATTGCAGCCAAACACGGCATGAGCATGGGCAAGGCACGCGACATGCAAATGGAAGCCCCTCCGGCCCAGCGTAGCGCCGCCATGAAGCGTCGCGCGCTCGCCAAGGTCATAAGGGGCCACAGGTGATCATCCAGCTTCCTGCATTGAGTCATTTATTTCCAAGCAATTGGTTTAGACCGTCTCATAAGAAATTCGGCAGATGGGATATTGCCGCGTTTCCTACGAAGTTCTTTTATCGTATTGCAGTTGCAGCAAAGGACTTGAAGATTAGGAAATTTTCCGAGAGCGCGAATGCGTTCATAAATGGTAGTGCCGCCATTATTTCCTCTGGAGGACACTCCAAGTTCTTTGCGATGTTTTTTGCCATCATTGTTGATGTGATCAAGACAAAGGGCATCAACATCTGCGTTGAATCCGCACAGAGAGCATCGTGGTGGTCCATTAGAATACAGAGAAAGAACCTCAATCTTAACTCGGAAGCGATATTCGCTCTTGGCGCGGTTGTATTGTTGTCGGTTCTTTGCAATCCAATTTTTGTTCAACTTCGCGTATTTTTCTTTGATTCCTGGTTTGTTCTTATAACGTCGTTGATACTCGCGGTGTTGTTCTTTAGTAGTCATATGCTAGCTCGATGTCATCTTTGACATGTGATTATACCATATGACAATAATTCAATTACCGAATAATTGGAAACCAAGGGAGTATCAGCTTCCCGCTTGGTCTTATTTGGAAAGAGGCGGCCGTCATGCCGAGCTTGTATGGCATCGACGGTCCGGTGTATGCCCCCCGGATTCATATGAATCCGGGGGGAACCCAGCAAGGACGATCTTTCCCTGCACTGGACTTCGATGTCGGCCAACGACGTCGGCAGTCCGAGTTCGATAGGTCGCGTCGGCAATTACTGGCACATGCTGCCCCAAGCCAATCAAGCCCGCAAGGCGATCTGGGGCGCGGTCAATCCACATACCGGCAAACGGCGTATCGACGAAGCGTTCCCGGAAAAGCTCAGGGCCGCGCAAAACGAAACCGACATGTCGATCCAGTTCGCAAGCGGCTCAACTTGGCAGGTCGTGGGATCGGATAACTTTAATTCGCTTCTCGGTTCTCCGCCTGTCGGGTTGGTATTCTCGGAATGGGCGCTTTGCGACCCGGCATCGTGGGCTTATTTGATGCCCATTTTGGAAGAAAACGGCGGATGGGCCATTTTCAACACGACGCCGCGCGGCAAGAATCATGCGTACCGCTCGCTCAATGCGGCCAAAAAAGACTCTGCGCAGTTCGGGCAACTGCTCGCATCAAAAGATACCGGAATTTTTTCAGCCACACAATTGCAGAAAATTCTCAATAGTCTAATTGATGTTTTTGGCGAGGAATTCGGCTTATCGATCTTCGAGCAGGAATACGAATGTTCGTTCGAGGCGGCAAACCTCGGCGCGATCCTCGGGAGGGCGTTGGTCAAAGCTGACCGCGAAGGGCGTATTGATGACGCTTTCGACTACGATCCACTCGGCGCACCTATCGAAATTTCGTCCGATATCGGTCGGCGCGATGCTTCAAGCTGGTTTTTCTGGCAGCCGTGTGTCGGGGGCTTCAGGATCGTTGATTTCGACAAGGATTCAGGGCTAGACGCTGATGAGTGGTGCGATAGGCTCAACGAACGCGCCGTCGAGCGCGGGTATAAGATCGGCAAGATTTGGCTCCCTCAAGACGCGAAAGCGAAAACTTTCGCCGCCAAGCACTCAGCAATCGAGATATTCATTCAGCACTTTGGCACTGAGATCATGCGGATTACGCCTGCCTGCGAAGTCGCTGACCGGATCAACGCCGCCAGACGGGTCATTCGTAGAACGTCGTTTCATCGTACCAAAACGGAGCGCGGACGCGATGGGCTAAGCGCATGGGCTTTCGTCTACGACGAGGAACGCAAGGAGTTGTCGCGCGAACCAGACCATAATTTTGCCAGCCACGATGGCGATGCGTACAGCTATGGTGCGATCGTCATGGAAGAGCAGCAGCCTCAAGTAGCCGAGCCGCTGGTCAAAACGCTGACGGTTGGTGATTCGGATATTGGAGAAGGTGTTACACTTAACGATTTGTGGATAGATCATGAGCGGCATTTGAGCCGCGTGCAAAGGATTTGATAATGAATGTCATTCAGTCAGGCAGCTACGAAAACATCACCGCATCCGCAAACTGCATGTCGCGTCCCGGAGCGCTTATCGGGATTTTTGTCGCGTCGGCGAGTTCTACGCCGGTCATCACGGTTTACGACAGCGCGACGACAACGACGACAACGTTGATCGTCAATGCATTTACTCCGATAGGCGGCACCTTTTACCCGATCCCGGCGCAAGTCGCCTCGGGCGTATATGTCGTGATCAGCGGCACGGTGGATTGCACGGTTTTCACGATTGCGAACTGATGCTATTCACGCATCAAAATCTCGGCCAGTCCTACGGCAACGAGCCGGGATGGAATCGGTTTTTGTCGTTTAAATGTTCTTTTCTCGATTCCGGCTCGGGCGCGGTCAATACGACGCCTGATTATAATTTGGGTAGCGGCACGGCAACTGTTCTCCGCGCCACGACCGCCTGGACGCGGTTAGCTACCGGGCTTTATGCCTCGGTTGCCGCTGGCTCTCTTCGTAGTTACTATGATACGGGCGGGGTTTATCGAGGCTATCTTCCGCAGAATCAAAAGATCAATTACGCGCTTCAGTCGGATGATCTGACGCAGGCCGCAACGTGGGTGGCGACCACGATGACTACCTCAATGACCGCTACCGGCGCGGATGGGGCGGCGAACAGCGCCACGATATTAACGGCAACCGCCGGGAACGCCATTATCCTGCAAACCCTCGTCAGGGCTTCAGCACAACGCATTACGAGTTGCTGGATCAAGCGCCGCACGGGTTCCGGCGTCATCAACATGACGCAGGACAATGGGGTGACGTGGACGCCGGTTACGGTGACTGCCGATTGGACACAGGTTGCAATAGCGGCGGCGACTGCGGCAAATCCGATCTTGGGTTTGCAGATCGTAACCAACACTGACGCAGTGGACGTGATGTGGTTTCTGCATGAGGAAGCCGCGTTTGCTTCAGCAACTCCCATCCCGACGACGTCCGGCTCGGTTACGCAAAACGGGGATCAGTTGAGCTATCCGTCTGACGGGAATTTTGATGAGACGGTCGGGACTGCTTATGCGGAAATTTATCCGTTGACGGTGGGCACCAATATAACAAGTACTTATCTGTTAACTACTACCGGTGCTGCTAGTGGTTTCCCATTTTATATCGGCGGGACTGGAGTTTTACAGCTTGGCGACGGAACAAATTTTCCATCCTCGTCCGGTGTGCTTCAAGCAAATACGTTGTATAAAACTGCCTCTTCTTGGGGTGGGAACGGGCTGAATGTCTGCAAAAACGGCGGGACTTTAGGCACCGGATCATTTGACGGAGCTTTAGGAACAACCATTACCAACCTAAGAGTTGGATGGAGGGGGACCACGGGCCAACCAGACGCCGGCATTCAAAATGTTCGTATCTTTAATAAACAGATAACCAATGCGCAAGCGCTGGCGATGACAGTCTAAGGAGAAAAACATGAAACGCTTTATCGTGCCGATCCCACTAACGGGAATCAAGCAAGTGCCTGATCAGGCAGTCGTGGTGGACGGCTACTTCGACTACATCGACGAAAACGATCCTCCGACGCCCGCGGATGCCATTTATGCTTCGTCCTGGGACGGGAAAGGCGAAGAGATCGTCGAGAAAAGTCAGATCGCCGGCAAGGTCACAAGTAAGCACACCTTTGCGGGCTGGAAGATATCTGCCTGATGGATAAAAATCCACAATCTCCAGTCGATTACTACGACGGCATGATCGCCGCGTACGAACGCGCTTTCAAGACTTGGGAGACGCGGGCGGACAAAATCGTTAAGCGTTACCGTGACGAGCAACGGGCAAAGGATAATAAAGATACGAAATTCAATATCCTGTGGTCGAACGTCAATACGCTGGTTCCCGCGACGTACTCGAGAATTCCGCAGGCGGATGTGGGACGCAGATTCCGGGATCAAGACCCGGTTGGTCGAGTCGCGTCGCTCATTCTTGAGCGCGCATTGACCTTCGAGATCGAACACTATCCAGACTACCGCGCGACCATGCGGGAAGCGGTGCTTGATAGATTCCTGCCGGGACGCGGAATAGCATGGGCGCGTTATGAGCCGCATTTCAAGGCAGCGGCGCAACTCCCGGCTGATGGTCTGCAAGTCACCGAAGATCAAGACAAACCTGCCGAGCAGATCGACTACGAGTGTGCGCCTGTGGATTACGTTCATTGGAAGGATTTCGGCCACAATGTCGCGCGAACTTGGGAAGAAGTTTTTGCCGCATGGCGCATAGTTTATATGTTTGAGGACGGAGTTGTAGAGCGGTTTGGAGAGAAAGTAGCCAAAACGCTCGCGTACGACTCGATGCCGGAAGAGAAAAAACGCGAAATAGCCGGGGCCGAAGTCGAAAAGCAGGCTCGCATCTATGAGATTTGGGATAAGAAGAAAAAAAAGGTATTCTGGATGTCGCGCTCCAAAAAACAAATGCTGGATGAGCGTGACGATCCGCTTGGATTGCAGGAATTTTTCCCGTGCCCGCAACCGCTTTACGCGACGATGAGTAACGACACGCTCATTCCAGTGCCGGACTTTGCGCTTTACCAGGATCAGGCGCGTGAACTTGACACGATCGCGGATCGCATCGACGGGTTGGTGAAGATGCTGCAAGTCAAAGGCTGCTATGACGCATCAATAAAGGAACTCGAGCGGCTTTTCACTGAAGGCGTGAACGGGAAGCTGATTCCAGTCAAGTCATGGGCTGCTTTTTCTGAACGTAAGGGTCTTGCCGGAGCCATTGACATAATGGACTTGAAACCGATTTACGAGGCAATCAAAGTCTGTTTCGAGGCAGCGCGCGAGATCATCAACTTCATCTATCAGATCACCGGCATTTCGGACATTGTGCGCGGTCAGACCGAAGCCGGAGAGACGCTTGGCGCGCAGCAGTTAAAGGTGAACTTCGTCGGTTTGCGGCTCGGAGACATGAAGCGCGACGTGGCGAGATTTGCGACCGACCTGCTGCAACTCAAGGCGCAGATCATTTGCCAGCATTTTTCGCCTCAGACGATCATCGCTATGGCGGCTGCGGAGCAGCTAGCGCCAGCCGATTTGCAACATGTCTATCAATTCGGGCCTCCGGGACAAGACCCGATAACCGGCCAGCCAATACCGCCAAAACCCATGCCGGGGCCGGATGGCAAACCGTTGCCTGGCTCTGCCATGATGTTGCTCTTGGGCGAAGCGCGAATGAATGATCCGGCGGCTGAATCACCGAATCCGTTGCGGGCGTTCAGGATCGAGGTCAACGCGGACTCGCTGATCGAGCTTGACCAAACGGCGGAAAAAGAAGCCGCTAAGGAATTACTCGGTGGCATAGCGCGATTCCTGGAAAGCGCCGGGCAGGTCGCGATGCAAGCTCCGCAGATGGTTCCGGTGCTGCTGGAACTCATGAAATGGTCGCTCACCAAATTCAAGGTTGGTAAGAACATCGAGGGCACGATAGATCAGGCGCTCGAACAGATGAAACAAGCTGCGATGCAGCCAAAACCGCCTGATCCAGCGGTTGAAGCGGAAAGGGCTAAGACGCAAGCCGTACAACAGAAAGCACAACTTGATGTTGGCGTTGCTCAACAAAAAGCGCAGATCGAGGAACGCAGAATTGGCATGGAAGAACGACGTGACATGAGCAAGATGCAAATGGAGGGAGAGGCTCAAGTTATGGATATGCAAGCTCAACGCGAGCAGATGGCGATGAAAAATCAGGAGAGGCAGGAGCAACATGCGCAGAAAATGCAGCAGGCAGCCATGCCTCCGAGGAAACCAAGGTGATGGCGCTAGCGCATAAATTATTCGGTTCCGGGCTTTCAACGCTAGCCGTTGCAGCGATCGGTAACGACGTTGCGAGCGGCCTGACTGCGACCGGGACTACGCAAGCAACCGCCTATGCCATGACGGCTGCGGACAATGAATTCACGACCGTTGCAGACGGAACAGGGGGCGTTCTGTACGCGGGAACTCCCGGAGATAGTCAATACGTCTATAACGGCGGAGCAAACGCGCTCAAGGTCTATCCACCCTCTAGTTCACAGATTAACGGCCTTGGAACAAACAACGCAGTCTTGATTCCGGTTGCGACAGGGTGTATTTTTAAGTGCATGACCTCAACGCGATGGATAGGAATACTTTCCAGATGAGAAGCCGCCTGTGCAACGCCTGCCGAAAATGGTCGCCTGTCAGCGATTGGGATGGTGGTTGCCCGGTTTGCGGGCATGACAATTCGCAGCGCGCTGGCGTAAGTTATCAGGTTATGCCGGACATCAAGCCGTACAAGTCCATGATCGACGGACGGATTATTACGTCCCGTTCGCGCCATCGCGAGCACTTGCGCGATCATGATTGTATCGAAGTAGGAAATGACTCCAGTCTTCGGAGAAAGCCTAAGCCTATCGAATCACCGCCGGGGCTGAAGGAAAAGATCATCCGCGCGGTGAATGATGTAGAGGAACGCAAAAGGAGAAGCAAATGCCATTAGCCAAAAATGTAATGGGTGCGCACATAGCCGCAGCAAAAGCACGTGCGTTAAATGGAAACAATGTCAATGCGGCCGTCACGGCAGCCGGGACAACGCAAAGCGATGCAACTGCGATCACGGCTGACGTAAACGTGATCACGACCGGGACGACAGGACAAGGAGTTTTACTGTATTCCGGCGTGCCGGGAGACGATCAAATCGTCTATAACGGAACGACCGCTGATTTGCGGGTATATCCGCCGACCGGCGAGAACGTGAACCAACTCGCGGCCAATAGCGGGTTTGTGCTGGCCTCTTATACCGGCGTCATGGTCAAGAAGGTGAGTTCTACCCAATGGCTCGGATTCCTGTCGGCTTGATTTTTTTTAACCTTTTGGTGAAGTGAGCGCTTACAAATGTCGCTACGCGATACGATTGAATCGGCGGTAAACACCGTCGAGCAAGCCGCGATAACGTCGCCGGAAACACCGGCGATCGAAACTACGCCTGTCGTTGAAAAACCGGCCGCAGCCGCACCGGTTGAAACCGAGGAACAGAAACTCGGTCGCACCGCAGGCCGGCCACGCGATGAGCACGGTAGGCTTTTGCCTGGTAAGCCTGAAAAACCAGCCGTTCAACCAGCAGCGCAACCGGCGGTATCGGCAGCAGCCGAGCCAGCCAAGCCAAAGATCCCGCCCCCCTCGAGTTGGAAGAAAGACCATTGGGAGTCATGGGACAAGATCGCAGCCGAAAATCCGACGCTCGCAGATTATCTGACCCAGCGCGAGGGCGAATTCGCCAAAGGCGTCTCGACCTATAAGCAGGAATACGAATCCGTCAAGCCGCTGGCCGATGCGATGCAGCCTTTATTGCCGATACTTCAGCAATATAGGATCGACCCGGCCGAATGGATCACGAATATGGGGCAAGCGCATCACTCGCTTGTCTTTGGAACACCGCAGCAAAAGCTCCAGATGTTCGCAAAACTTTCTCAGGACTATGGCGTGCCGTTACAGGCACTTTATGATCCGCAAGTGCAGCAGCAATTTTTGATGCAGCAGACCATACAACCGCAACCCCCGGCGCAACAGCCGGACGTTAAATCCTTGGTGCAGCAAGAACTGACCGAGGTATTTGCAAAGCAGGACTTGGACCAGTTTCAGGCAGCAAAGGATGCGAGCGGGAACGCGCTCTATCCGCATTACGAGACGGTCAGGAACACTATGGCTCAACTCCTTGAGTCAGGCGTAGCCCCGGACCTCAAAAGCGCCTATGACAAGGCTATTCGTTTGCACGACGACATCTGGGACAAAGAGCAGGTCGCAAAACAAGCCGCCGCTCAAAAAGCCTCCCAAGAAGCGCAAGCGAAACAAGTCGCACAGGCGAAGGCCGCAGCAGTTTCGACCAAGACGGCAACACCGGCTGGCGAAACAGCAAAGACGACCAAAGGTATCCGCCAAGCAGTTGAAGCGGCAGTTGAAGCTCATTCTGCAAGCGGACGGGTTTAACGTAATTCAAGGAGCCTAACATGGCTTTTGCAAACAGTGATGTCAGCGACATCATCGCGACCACGATTGATTCGCGTAGCGAGGAATTAGCTGATAACAACACGAACAACAACGCCTTGCTCAGGCGTTTAAAAAGTAAGGGCAATGTGCGCATGGTTTCCGGTGGTGTAAATATCATGGAAGAAATCATGTACACCGACGCATCGACGATCAACGTCAATAGCTATTCGGGGTACGAGCAATTGAACATCACTCCGAATTCCCCGATCTCTGGTGCTATTTTCCCGCTCAAGCAATACGCGGGCGCGGTTTCCATTTCGGGTCTGGAAATACTTCAGAATTCCGGGAGAGAGGCGCTCATTGATCTTCTGGAAGGCCGCGTCAAAATCGCTGAAGCCCAAATTCTGAACCGAATTGACTACGATATGTATCAAGACGGAACCGGCAACGCGTCGAAGAACTTGACGGGGCTGGCAGCGGCGATTCCCGATGATCCGACTACCGGAACGTACGGCGGCATCAGCCGTTCAAGCTATGCGTTCTGGCGTTCACAAGTGTACGACGCATCTTCAGACGGCGGGGCGGCGGTATCTGCGGCCAACATCCAGCAGTACATGACTTCGCTCGCGCTGGAATGCGTACGCGGATCGGACAAACCCGATCTGTGGGTGATGGACGGCAATTACTACGGGTTCTACGTCAATTCCTTGCAAGCGATGCAAGTCATCACGAGTTCAACAGGCTCGGGTGCTGCGGGAGCGGGGTTTGGCCCTGAACTCAAGTTCTTCGGCGGCGGGATGTCTTCAGATGTGGTTTTAGGTAGCGGTATTTCAGGTGCGGTCAGTTCATCGCAATCAACATCTGGTGCGACGGCGAACCATGCTTGGGCACTGAATACCAACTACATCTTTTTCCGTCCTCACAAGGATCGCAACTTCGTCCCCATCGGTGGAGATCGCCAAAGCGTCAATCAGGATGCCGTGGTGAAATTGATCGGCTTCGCCGGCAACGCAACAAGCTCAGGCCCGCAATTCAGCGGTGTCCTGATCGCGTAAGCGGCATCTTGACCGCATAAGGAGATTATTATGGCTTTTGCAACTTCAAGTGTTTTAGGCGTTGACCTAAACAATTCATCCACCACGGCATTGTTTACGCTTAACCAGCGAGTGTTAGGTGATAACAATTCCGAGTGGGTTTACGTCATCGCAACCGGCACCATTACGACCGGCAAGTTCGTCTCGATCCAAGCGGCAGGCACGGCTATTGCGCCTTCGACTGGACAGTTGATGGCTCCTACCGGCGTTGCGGGTGGTGGTGAAATCGGGTGCATCCAATGTCAAGCGCTGCAAGGCGAATACGCATGGGTGGCTACTCGCGGGCATAATATGATCATTGCCTGCACCGGCACGATCGCTCCGGGAGTTGTTGTCTATCTCGGTGGAGACGTAGCTGGCGTAATCGGGGGCGCGACTTCCTGCACGATGGCCGGCATTTTCGTTACCACATCGGCCAGCACTTTGCAGGCGACTCCGACGACCACGGCTCGGGGAACGTTGGTTTATCCGCGTCTATCAAGCGCGGCTGCAACACCGTTAGGCTGATGGCTGATTATCCTGTCATCCGAGATTCAAGGGGTGAAGAAATCCCTTGGACTGGCTTGCGTCTTGAGAGTCACATGGCGAATACGACCGAAGATATTGATCGTAATATCGAGTATTCGCTCGGGCGCAAGTACATCGGATATCAGGAGTTAATCGGTACGGAGTCGGGGGCCGTTTCCGTTGTTGGAAGCGGCCCTTCTCTAAAAGAGAATTGGCACAAATTGCGCGATTTTGATGGAGATATCATCACGTGCAATGCGGCCTGTCAGTTTCTTTTGGAGAAGGGAATAGTCCCTAAATACTGGTTTTGCTTTGATGCCGACCCGTTGATGCTGGAATTCATAACGCCGCGTTCTGATATCACCTATTTACTTGCTTCCCGTTGTCCTCCAAAAGCATGGGAACTTCTTGAGGGATGCAAAGTTGTGTGCTGGCACGCGATGGGGGATTTGAATCTCCAGGCGATTCTTGAGAAACATCGTTTGATGGAACCGATGGTGGTCGGCGGTTCTGCCGCCGTAACCCGCGCAATGATACTTACACATTCCTTGGGATATAAGAGTGTTCATTTGTGGGGCGTGGACAGTTCATTTCATAACGGTGATACGCATATAAGGCAAAGCACCACGGTTGAAAAGTGGATACCTATTTTGTGCAACAAACAGGTATTTGATTGCGCGCCCTGGATGGCGCAACAGGCGGAAGATTTCAAGATTCTTGCGCCTAGCATGAGAGATGAATTGGGGATGAAACTCGTCGTTCATGGTTACGGGCTGATCCCGCATCTTGCGAAGGCGATGAAGTTCGAGGTTGATGACGAATCGAAAGCAACGCAATTCTGGCGGCACGCAAAAACGAAGGCTGGAATTCTTTGGTCGCAACTATAGGAGAGCATATACATGCTTGCATCTGATGTAAATAACACCCAATTTGTTGGCGCAATTGATCCTGATTCCGTCATGATCGTGCGTTTTTATAAACGCGCTGTAAGAAACAACTTCAAGTCAAAACTTGAAGGGCGTCCTATTTTCGAGGACAAGGTTTATTGCGAATACTATCCAGCCGGAGACACTACGCTGAAAATGGACGTGCCGGCTCATGAAGCCCATAAAGCGCGATTTGCGAAGCAATGGGCTTATTACGAACGCACTCAGGGCGGCGATTCAAGGGAAGTAGGAACTCCACTTTCCCAATGGGCGATTCTGTCTCCGGCGGACGTGGAAAATCTCAAGGGTCTCAAATTCAATACCGTCGAAAATATCGCCGCAGCTTCCGATAGTACGCTGCAAACTTTGGGTATGGGCATCGCTGGAATGGCGCCTCATATATTGAGAACGAGGGCGCAGGCTTATCTCGGAGCTGCAAAAGACAGCGCTTTACCTCAACAACAAGCGGAGCAAATCGAAAAGCTCAAGCATGAAGCGGACGAGCGCGATGAGAAACATGCCAAGGAAATGGCTGAATTGCGCGCATTGATACAGGCGCAAGGTGGCAAGAAAAAAGGCAAGCACGAATGGACACCAGAGCAAAAGCAGGCGGCCAGAGATCGTATGGCTAACGCAAGAGCTGCCAAACATAAGGCGGCCTGATGGCTTCGACGCTCCTTCAGCTTGTTGACCGAGCAGCGAACGAGCTTTCGCTGTCTGCCCCGGCGACCGTGATAAGCAACAGCAATCAGGAAGTGGTTCAGTTGCTTGCGCTCATAAACGCAGTTGGCTACGAATTGCAGGCGGATCACGATTGGCAGAGGATCGTCAAAGAATACCGCACAACGATGGTGAAGTATTCCTATACCGGGGATACGACGAATGCAAGTACGAGCGTTACCAATATGTCGTCGATTACCGGGCTATCGGCCAGATTCATGATCACTGGAACCGGAATCGAGGAAGACACCTATGTGAGTTCCGCTGTTGGAACCACGGTCACGCTTTCAAGAGCTGCGAGCGCAACCAATACCACGGTTACGCTTACATTTTCGCAAACTCAATACACTCTTCCATCCGATTTTGACCACATCGTTGACGATACGCAGTGGAGCAAAACGGATAACTGGCGGATTCTTGGGCCGAAAACAGGACAGGAATGGCAATTACTCAAATCTGGACTTATATCGAGCGGCCCGCGAATGAGATTCAGAATACTCGGCGGCTACTTCCAGATTTGGCCGCCGGATGGATCACAGGACTATATAGGCTTTGAGTATGTCAGCGATCAATGGGTACTCGCTGCGGCAGACTCCGTAACGCCTAGCAAGGCGAGCTTCACGGTCGATACGGATACTTGCGTCTTTAACGACACCTTGATGGTGTTGGGTCTTAAATCCAAGTACATGACCGCAAAAGGATGGCTTGATCCATACGGGCGCTCTTTTGAAATTCTTAAAGCCACAGAAATCGCAGATGACGCGGGAAGCAAGACGCTTTCGATGGCTCCGCGTGCGAGCGAAGTTCTGCTAGGTGAATCGAACATACCGGATAGCGGATTTGGGTCATGAACGTCGCTGAACGTTATGGCCTTCCGCTTGAGGTCAAATTTTGCAAACTCTGCACGATGTCTAATCAGCGGCCTCGCATTACGTTTGATGAAGAGGGCGTATGTTCCGCGTGCCGGTATGCCGCCTACAAACGCGAGAAAATCGACTGGACTGAACGCGAGCAGGAATTACGCGAACTTTGTCACCGCTACCGTAAAGGGAACGGCGACTATGACGTGATCGTCCCGTCAAGCGGCGGCAAGGACTCCGGTTTCATTGCCCATCAGTTGAAGTATCACTATGGTATGACACCGCTCACCGTGACTTGGGCGCCGCTGAAAGCAACCGAAATCGGGCGCAAGAATCTCGATGCGTTCGTCGATGCCGGATTCGATAACATTCTTGGGAAGCCTAATGGCAAGGTCACTCGAAAGTTGACGGCGCTTTCGACAAAGTATCTAGGTGATCCGTTTCAGCCGTTCATCTACGGACAAACAAATTTCCCGCTTCAGGTCTCGGTACGCTATGGCATACCGCTCATCATGTACGGCGAGAACGGAGAAGTAGAGTACGGCGGCGACATGAAAAACGCTTTCCGCCCAGACCGGGACTTGCAAGACCACACAAAACACTATTTTTCTGGCCTGCCACCCGAGTTCTGGACGGAGCACGGTATTTCGGAAGCCGATCTCAAGCCATTCATGGCCCCTGCGCTTGAGCGGATTCAAAAAACTGAAACGCGGATTCATTTCATGGGCTACTACAAGTTTTGGGATCCGCAGGAGAATTACTACTACTGCGCTGAGAATACCGGATTTTCGCCAAATACCGAAAGATCGGAAGGCACGTACTCTAAATACGCGAGTCTTGATGATTGCATGGACGGGTTTCACTACTATCTTGGATATATCAAGTTCGGCATAGGACGAGCGACTTCGGATGCGGCGCATGAGATCAGAGATGGCAAGATTACGCGCGATGAAGGTATAGCGCTCGTCAGGCAATTCGACGGTGAGTTTCCGAGAAGGCATTTGACGGATTTTCTCGAATTCTGTTCCATGACTGAGAACGAGTTTCATGAAATCGAGGATTACTGGCGTCCGCCGCATTTGTGGACACAACCGCGTCTTGGCAACTGGCAGTTGAAACATCCAATATGGCTAGCGTTAAACCGATAAGACCGCGCACCAAGATCGTAACGCTTCCGGCTCCGGTAGGCGGGTGGAACGCTCGCGATGCCTACGCGGAAATGGAGCCGACTGATGCGGTGGTGTTGCGAAATTACTTCCCAACGACTACCAGCGTTGCGCTTCGGTATGGGCATACGCAATTTTCAACCGGCATGTCAGGGCAATCAGATAGCCTGCTTGCGTATTCCGGGACAAGTACCAACAAATTCTTTTCAGCCAATGTCGGCGGCAGAATTTATGAGATCACGTCGGGCGGAGCGGTGGGCGCAGCGGACGTGACTGGCCTTACGAATGGCCGCTGGCAATACGTCAATGTCGCGACAACAGGCGGCAATTATTTGATGGCGGTTAACGGCTCCGATAAATCTCGTTTCTATAACGGCTCTGCTTGGGGCTATGATGGCGACGGCACGTATTCCATTACGGGAGTAGATAGTGCTGCCTGCATCCAGATCAACCTGCATAAAAACCGTGTGTGGCTGATCCAGCAAAATACGCTCCTCGCATGGTATCTTCCCACTGGCTCGATAGGTGGTGCCGCAGCATCTCTAGATTTGCGCGCTTTTGCTCCGCATGGCGGCAGCCTCGTGGCGATGGGGACATGGACGATAGATGCCGGGTATGGAGTTGATGATCATGCGATATTCATTACCAACAAGGGAGACGTAATCGTTTATCGCGGGAGCGATCCCGCGAGTGCTTCCACTTGGCAGATGGTCGGTCAATGGTATTTGGGAGCACCCGTCGGCAATCGACCATTCATCAAATGGAAGGGCGATCTACTTATTATCTGTCAAGATGGCGTATTCCCGTTGTCCGCCGCTCTGTTGTCCTCACGACTAAATCCGAAAGTTGCATTAACTGACAAAATCAAAAAAGCCATGACGACCGCCGTTGGAAGCTACGGCTCGAATTTCGGATGGCAATTGCTTCCGTTTTTCAAGGAGAACATGCTGATACTGAATGTTCCTATTGCCGTCGGCGCAACTCAAGAACAATACGTGATGAACACGATTACCGGCGCGTGGGCGCAATTTCAGGACTGGCAGGCTAATTGTTGGGAACTTTTCAACGACAATCTGTATTTTGGGGGCAATACCATTGTCGGCAGGGCGTGGAATACACTTTCGGACAATAGCGCGGCAATTGATGGATTGATCATTCAAGCCTTCAACACGTTTAAAGAACCTGGACAAAGAAAACGCTGCACTTCCATGCGGCCGCTGTTTCTCACTAACGGGTCTCCGTCGATATTCGGCGGAATGAATTGGGATTACGATTTGTCCGACACTTCCGCGGCATTGAGCACCACGGCGACGACGTTCGGCGTGTGGGACACAGCGGTATGGGATACAGGCTTATGGGGAGGTGGACTACATCCGAGTTACAGAATGCAGAATACGACAGGTTCGGGGTGGGCAGGTGCGCCCGTTTTCAAATCAACAACTTTGGGCCTTGAAGTCGAACTCGTTTCCAACGATATCAGCCTTGAGATAGGCGGATTTTTATAACTATGAAGCGCATTATCATCGGTCAATCGGTTGTCGAGTGGGTTGCCAGACACACAGGCGAATTCGGTAACTATGGTGCTGCTGTTGGATTCGGTATTGATGACGGTGTAGAATTGATAGCAGGAGTTGTCTTCAACGACTACAACGGCGTCAATATGAACATGCACGTTGCGTCTGATGACTCGAAGCGTTGGATGACGCGGGAATTGCTGTGGCTGGTTTTCGATTACGCTTTTAATCAGGCTAAAGTCGAACGTATCACGGGGCTTGTCGGAGAAAAGAACTGGCAAGCAAGAAAATTTGATGAACACATAGGGTTCACGCAAGAGACTACTCTGGCGCGCGCACACCCGGATGGCAGGCTGATCGTGTACCGGATGTTCCGGGAAGATTGCCGCTGGTTGAAAATTCGGAGTCGCCATGAGAGTTTACAGCAAAGCCGTCTGTCAATGGCAGCCTGACGGCTCGCTAAAGTTTTTGCCGGACGAATCGGACTCGTTCGAGTATTCCGGCCCGGTGCTAGAATGCAAGGGCGGTTCAAGTCCGCCGCCCGCGCCTGACTACGCTGGTGCTGCGAGAGAGACGCAGCGCTCTCAGATGTCGAGCCAATACACGCCATATGGATCAAGCGTGTATTCCGCTGATCCAAGCAGCCCATCAGGTTATCGGTCTGACATTACCCTGAATCCGCAGGCGCAGCAAACGCTTGACCAATTGCTGCAAAACTGGAACACAATGGGCGGGCTGTCAGGAGAGCAACTCGATCGCGTCGGGTCACAACTCACGCAGCCTATGGATTTGTCCTCGGTTCAGGATGTGTCGGATCGCTCTTATGGTGCAATGACCTCACGACTTGATCCGCAATGGCAGGCGCGTGATGCTGCTTTTGAAACACAGATGCGAAATCAGGGCCTTGTTCCGGGCGGCGAAGCCTATAACGAAGCGAAGCGGCTTCATGATGCTGCTCGAAACGACGCCTATCAGCAAGCGAATCTGGGCGCAATTTCGACGATGCCGCAGACCTACCAGCTTGCGGAATCCGCCTACAACGCGCCCCTGAACCGCTACAACGCACTTTCCACTGGCGCGCAGATTCAGAATCCGCAGTTCCAGCAACAGCCCGGAGCAAATTACCTCGGGGCCGCACAAGCGCAGAATCAGTACAATATGGGACTGTATAACGCGGATATTGCTAATCAGAATTCATTCCAGAGCGGATTATTCGGTCTTGGCAGTGCTGGATTGGGGGCTTACGGAACCTACGCTGGAATGGCGGCACTTTGATTGCACTTGCATTTTCTGGGGGCAAGGATTCATGGGCATGCCTGTGGCTGAATAAGGATAAGCTGAAGGACTTGACTGTTTTGTGGATAAACACTGGGAAAAACTATCCTGAAATGTTGGCAACTATCGATAGGGCAAAGGCAATCTGCCCCAATTTTGTTGAAATCAAAGTTGATCGGGATGGGCAAAATGCTGTCAATGGTATCCCCTCTGACGTTGTTCCGGTCAACTGGACAGCATACGGGCAGATGTTTACTGGAGAAAAAAGCACAAAGGTTCAATCCTACCTGCAATGTTGCATCGAGAACATCGGAAAGAATCTGCACGATTACTGCAAGACATTCGGATTCACGCATTTGATTCGAGGGCAGCGAAACGATGAAGCGCACAAGTCTATTTCTCGGCATGGTGATATCGTAGATGGGATTACCTACTTGCATCCTATCGAGAATTGGACGAAGCAGGAAGTACTTGAATTCGTCGCAAAGCACATGGACATTCCAGAACACTTTAGATTTATGCACTCATCGATGGATTGCTACGACTGCACTGCGTATAGGGCGGAGTCAAAAGACCGTATTGAATATGCCAAACTCAATCATCCAATGCTCCACGCACAATACGCAGCGCGAGAGGCAGCACTAAATGCAGCGTTGTCGGAGACTCTCTATGCCTATAGTTTCCTGATGGTTGATTATGGGGGATTGTGATGTCCGAAAACCTCAAAAATGTAGGTTTCACTGATTACGACGTAGAACGAGCAGAAATTGCTCGCCGGCAAAAGCTCGCGCAGTTGATGCAGCAGGGGGCGCTGACGCCATTCGGCCCTACCGAGCAGGTAGGCGGTTTCGCGGTCAGACGCAGCCCGATGGAGGGTATCGGCAGAATGGCGCAAGCAGGTGCCGGAGCTTATATGGAGAGCAAGGCTGACGAACGAGCCAAAGCGCTTGCGGAGCGGATACGTGGTGATCGGCAAACCGACTATGGCACGCTGATGACCGGAATGCAGGGTCAACCAGCGCAGCCTGCTGAAGTCATGCCGGAAGAAGTAGCCGGCCCTCCCCGTCCGGCGCAGGCCGCTGTTGCGCCCGGTCAGATCAACCCTGCGATTATCGCGCAGTTGCGCACGCCGGAAGCGCAGGCAATGGCGCAAAAGATGTGGTATGAGCAAAATAAACCAGTAAGTCCAGACGCCAGACTGCGATATCAAGGCGAAATGGAACGTCATGGGACTCCGAGTGCAGGCGCAATTTTATCAAATCAAGGGGCTATGACACGCCATGAAACGCCAAGCGGTAGCGCGATATTATCCAATCAGGGCGCTATGGAACGTCATCTAGCTCCGAGTGGGAGCGCGCAACTAGGAGCACAAACCGCGGTACGTGGTCAGGATATTGGGGCGGCGACTTCTGCAAGAGGACAAGACATTACGATGCGCGGTCAGAATATGACCGATGCTCGACAACGTGAGGCGACGGCAGTAGCAGCACGCACCGCAGCATTAAAACAACAAGAATTGGAAAACAAACTCAAGCAACAGGGAATAGCAAATTCTGGGGCGCTGGCTTCTTACCAGACGGCAGTTGATACACTTGGCCGGCTGGATAAGCATCCGGGTTTTGCGGAAGCTGTCGGTGCGGGTTGGGAAAAAACAGGTATTCCGTTTGTTGGCCCGATTATTCCGGGGACTGATCGCGCAAACTTCGTCGCAGAACTTGATGCGTTTAAGGCCCAAACGTTCTTGCCGATGGTACAGAACCTTCGTGGCATGGGAGCATTGTCAGATACAGAAGGTAAAAAGTTAGCGGATGCAGTTGGTGCTTTAATTACTGATATGGGCGAAAAGGCATTCAAGGAATCGGTGCGTAGAATTGCGGTTGATTTGGAAGCGGCCGGTAAACGAATCACCGGAAAGTCTTCGGTCACTATTCCTCAGAATATAGCGCCTTCAGGCGCTCCGCGCATAGTTGACTGGTAATGGATATCCAAACCAAAGATGGAATCTTGCTTCGCGGTATCCCGGAAGGGACGCCGGATGAAGACATCAAGGCGCGAATAGCCCAGATCAGAGCATCTGGTTTTCAGTCAACTGGTGGGGGTGCTGCGTTGGGCGGCGCTAGACAACCCGTCGGGGATCGTGGTGGTGAAGTAACCGACGTTCCGCATGTGATAGGTGGAAATGTTGCGGAAGCATTAAGCGGAATGGGTGCGTCCCCCGAGACTGCGGCGGCTGGCGGTACTGCGGTCAATGTGGGAATGAATTTGGTTCCGATGCTGATGGGAACCGGGATAGGTGCAGGCGTTGGTAGATTAGGCGCTTCCGCTGTTCGAGGGATCGGCAAAGGCATCAATGCCGCCAAGAACGTTATCGATCCGTGGTTGCCTGGTGGGATCAACCGTGCTGTTGGGCGAACCGCGAACGCTGCTGCCGGGCCTGGCCAACAAGCAATCATTAATGCGCTACGGGCTAATGAGCAGATCGTTCCCGGCAGTATGCCAACTGCGGGACAGGCGGCTGCGCCAGTAGGACGGGCTGAATTCTCAGGATTGCAGGAAGCTGTGAAGGGCCGCGCGCCGACTGAATACGAAAACATCACGCAGGCGCAAAATGCTGCTCGCGTAAAAGCATTGCGGACAATTTCTGGTGAGCCTGGGGCGATTGAAACTGCGGAGACAGCACGAAAAAGCACGACAAAACCGCTTTACGAGGCCGCAGAAACTCAGGGTTTAGATGTAGAGATGGCGAAGATGCTACGCCCACAAATCAAGAACTTGCTCGCGCGGCCAGCTATCCAGCCTGCAATCAGCAAAGCTAAACAGATTTTTGGCAATGAAAGTATCAAGCTCGCCAAAGAGGGTGATGTAAAAGGACTGCAATTATTAAAGCAAGCCTTAGATGATGTTATCGAGCGGTCAGGTGACCCGGCTTCAAGCATCGGGAAGAATCAACTGCGCGGGCTGCAAACAGTGCGCAAAGACCTTATATCAGTGATGGAGGAAATCGCTCCGCAACTTCGCGCGGCTGATCTTGAGTTTGCGCGTCTGTCAAAACCAATTTCTCAAATGCAAATCGGACGGCATCTAGAAGAAAAGCTAGTGCCAGCCCTAAATGAAATGGGCGCAACAGGAAGTCAGCGTAGCGCAGCCTATGCTAAAGCATTGCGAGAAGCCGATGAACTATCTAAGCGCGCGACGGGTTTTGCGGCACCGCTAGAAAAGATGATGGAACCTGAGCAATTGAAAACAATGGCTGCTGTTGGCTCAGACCTTGGACGCGCTGCAACTCATGAGCGCCTAGCGAAAGCCGGATCTGAAAAAGCGCGCGCACTTGTCGGCCAAATTGCGCAGCAGGTTCCGGCTGCCGGGATGTTCAGCCCGCACTATTCCGTCATGCGCGCCGTTATCAACAGGCTCGAAGGAAAAGTCGAAGGGAAATCCCTTGACGCCTTGGCGGAGGCTATGCAACCCGGAAATCTGTCGAAACTGGCGGATGCGATGGAAGGAATGTCTCCCAGAACAAGGGCGGCAATCGTGAAAGCATTGCAGGCAGAGACATTGCAAAATCGCATAATGACTGGCGGCGGAGCCATAGCAGGCGGCGCAATCGGCTATCAACAAGGACAGCAACCGTGAGTTTCTCAAGCGGCTCACAAAAAGTCTGTCAATGGGCGACGTTTGCCGTAGTAGAGAAATATAAACTGATTTTGTCAGGAGGTCAACTGTGAGTTTCAGTTCAGGCACCTACTCGTTACCAGCCGGAAACCCCGTAGTGACCGGCACCACGATCAGTTCGACCACGCATAACAACACCGAGTCAGACATTGCGTCAGCATTAAGCACGGCCATCCTGAAAGATGGCACTCAGACCTGTACGGCGGCGATCCCGTTTGTTACCGGCGTCACCACGACCTCGACGACGTTCGCTGTATTCAACACGACTGCGACGACGATCAACGCGTTCGGGGGTGCATCTGTCGCGCTCAACATGGGACATGCGTCTGGAACAAATACGGTGCTTGGTGCGACCACGTTCAGCCAAGCGATGACGCTATCCAGCACGGTAAACAAAGTCACGCTTACCGCTCCTGCTACCAGTGCAACGCTTACCATAGCAAATACAGGATCGCTCATCACGAGCGGTGCTTATGCCATCACGCTAACGGCCACTGCGGCAACCAACGTGACTTTGCCGACCAGTGGAACGTTGGCAACAACTGCGCAACTACCTCCGTCACCGGGCCAGCTTACTAATTCAATCGGCGCGGACGTTGCGCTGAATAATGTATCTAATTATTTCGATGGGCCGTCGGTCGCTCAAGGAACGACAGGTACATGGTTCGCGTCTGGGACTGTTAGTTTAAGCGATTCTGGCGGTGCATCGACTTTTTTTGCTCAACTGTGGGACGGGACTACCGTAATTGCCTCGGCTGTTTCCGCCACAGCAGCGAGCCAGAATAATACGATTTCTTTGTCTGGATATTTAGCGAGTCCGGCTGGCAATATCAGAATATCGGTACGCGACATTACACGGACAACAGGCCTAATTGTCGCGAACTCAACTTCGCTAACGAAAGATAGCACTATTTCCGTGTACAGAATCGCATAATAGAGGATGCCAAGAAATGAACGAATGGTTCCCCATCGCAAGTTTCATTCTCAACCTGCTGCTGCTGCCGTTGCTGGCGGTGTTGTGGGACATTCGCATTAAGATCACGCGCCTGGAAACAACGGTCTGCGCTCAAGGCAAGCGGCTTACTTCAGTTGAGGAACGGATAAATCGCCATTTGGAACGGGGTCAGATTACGCCGTGATTAACCGCGTTGATCTTGCCGTGATCATGCCGCAGGCTAAGGCAGCGAATATCGAGCGGTTTTGGGAGCATCTGAACTCGGCAATGGAAGAATTTCTTATCAACTCTCCTGCTCGGCAAGCTGCATTCCTCGCGCAGATCGGGCATGAGTCCGGGCAGTTTCGCTACTCCGAAGAAATCGCCAGCGGCGCCGCTTATGAAGGCCGCGCTGATCTGGGTAATACGGAAGTCGGCGACGGGAAGCGCTATAAGGGGCGCGGATTGATTCAAATCACCGGCAGGGCTAACTACGCGGCCTGTGGCGAGGCGCTAGGGCTTGACCTGATAGGGGAGCCTAGCCTGTTGCAAGAGCCTGAGAATGCCTGCAGGTCTGCGGCATGGTACTGGAAATCGAGACGCTTGAACGAACTTGCTGATGTCGGGAACTTCGAGCGCATTACTCGTAAAATAAACGGCGGATTAAACGGGCAGGCCGACCGGCTTATTCTGTGGGAACGAGCAAAGGAGCAATTGACATGAAATACCTGATCGCAATTATCTTGATCGCATTACCGGGCTGCGCGCCGTTAAACGCAGTTCAAAGCGGCATTGCTGACCGTGGCGCTGCGATATCGGACGAAGCGCTTCAGACCTCGGAATTCATGCTGTGCCGCGGTATCACGGTCGGCTCATGGCTCCGGGCCTACGGTGACAGCGCCGAGCGCGCGGCGGCATGGCGTACTCTGTGCTCAAGGCAGGCTAAGGAAACGCCAGCGAAATGATTTACGAGCACAATGGGATTAGGTACGAGCGCTTGCGTGCCGGGAAATACAAATATCGGTTGCTGGACTCCCATACTATCCTCACGCCGTTAGTGCTGGCGTTGCCAATAACCACACCGTACATAGTTCTGAGAGACGGTTGGTTGACAACTGCTCTACGCTACGAGTGGGACGGCCCGAGCGGTATCAGCATCGACACTGAGAACTTCAGGCGCGGATCGCTGGTACATGATGCGCTGTATCAACTATGCCGCGAGCGGTGGTTGGACTATAAAATCCACCGGGATATCGCTGATCGACTGCTGCAACAAATCTGCGTCGAAGATGGTATGTGGAAAATTCGAGCGGCGTGGGTCTACCACGGCGTTCATTTGTTCGGGGAGCGGCACGCTAGACCGCCGGGCTAATCACTCCTTGCGCGCGCTTTCGATTGCTGCGTCGATGGCGGCGTCAAGTTCGCCATCAAATTTGGCGTATATAAAGTCCGATCTACTGTAATTCCTCGACTGATTAGCGCGTAGCCACTGATACCGCTCAGCGTCTTTCCGCATCCCCGCTAGCCTGCCCTCGGCTTGCTCGGCGGCGTGAATGGCCGTATCCCTTGCTTCTCGCACAGCCCGTTCTATAGCACCCCTAAGAAGTCCAAAATTTGGTATCCGTTGTGCTCCCCAATATCCCAACTTGTCTCCAGGGTAAACGTGTTTAATAACGATATCAGCGATATCGAAAGTATCCAGCACCGCATCGCGTGAGGGCTGCTCTGCCGCGCGAAGGGTGGTTAAGATTACGCGCACTAATCTTTTACCGTAATCATTCAGTGG
>ERZ1292642.413-Hain-H14-01um-R1-413-length-25584-cov-245_pt1 | contig 25584 bp, 33 predicted proteins | sample MGYA00564403_ERZ1292642 | MGnify/ENA primary metagenome ERZ1292642 (study PRJEB36523, sample SAMEA6512643) | groundwater metagenome | collected 2019-01-09 | study: AquaDiva: Metagenomics assemblies of 32 groundwater samples
CCTGCTCGGGAGCCCACCAGTTCCTCATAGACCATGGCATCGTGCCAACCTGGCACATGGAGGGCGACCCCCGAGCGCACAAGGCCGTGTTCGTCAAGCACCCCCATCGCCGGGTGCAGTACCTCCTGGCCTCCTCCTGCCATCCCAAGGTCTTCCAGGCATTAAAGGGCTACCAGATCAAGGTGTGGCACGTGCTCTCGAATGCCCAAGATTTGGTCACTCTGGGCCACTACCCGCCTGGCCAGTGGGTCCTAACCGGGGGGACCAATGTGGGGATGCGGGCCATGGTGATGGCGCGGCTCCTGGGCTACCGGGACATCCATATCTTCGGGATGGACTGCTCGGCAGGGGAGACCTTCCATACTGGCCCCCACCCGAATGACCCGCCCAAGCCAGCCTGGATTCCGGTCCGGGTGGGCGACCGGGTGTACCAGTCCACAGAACTCTTCGTGAGCTACGCCAAGCAGTTCTTCCACGAGTTGTGCCAGCTCCCCGATGTGGAGGTCACGCTCCATGGGGAGGGGTTGCTCCAAGCTCTCTCCCGCCAGAAGCTCTCTGATCCCATTCAGTTGCAGGCGTGGCTGGATGAGCGTCGGAATGTGGTCAACTCAACCATCGCCGTGGTGGAGCGGCCTGTGGTAGGATAGCCACATGGAAATCCACATCCACTTTGACGGGTATGCGCCTCAGAAGCCCCCACAAGTGGCGGAGGAGGTCTCTGGTGAATCGGACCAAGAGAAGGAATATCGGCTCATGGCCAAGTATGCTGATCGAGAGCAGACCTTGACCGAGGAGGAGCACGACTTCCTGAAGAGGCGCGGATGTGTCCGGTACTAAGCCCCATGGTCCCACGAAGGAAACTCAAGCACTCGGGAACCTCAAGTCTGCCCTAAATCTGACTTCAGTCGCGGTATCGGCCCTGAGTGCAACTATTGAAGCCGTGAGTGCTCAGGCTGCCTCGGCTCTCTCCCAAGAACTCTCGGTGCGAGCGGCGGCTGATGCAGCACTCTCAGTCGCCGTCAATGTCGTCAGCAACACGCTCAGTCAACTCCAATCAGTCCACGATGTCCTCTCCAACCGTGTTTCGGCCAATAGTGCTACGGGGGGAGGGGGCACGGCGAGTGTCACATCTGCCGAATATCTCTCCCTCGTCAATCGGGTGTCCACAAATAGTGCCACTGGGGGGACTGCCAGCGTCACAAGCCAGGAAATGTCGGTGGCCGATGCAGCCCTCTCTGTGAGGATTGACACGGCCTCGAATGCCGCGAGTGTCATTTCACAGGCCGTAAGTGTCCTTTCCCAAGCCATCAGCGTTGCCGATGCAGCCCTAAGTGCGCGCATTGACACGGTTTCCAATGCTGCCAGTGTTGTGAGCCAGGCCCTCTCGGGGCTCTCTCAAGCGGTGAGCGTAGCCGATGCCGCACTCTCTGTCCGTGTAGACACTGCCTCCAATGCCGCGTCTGTGGTGTCTCAGGCACTCAGTATCTTGAGTCAGGCCACATCGGTAGCCCAAGCGGCATTGAGTGTTCGGATAGATACGCAAAGTCAGTCAATTTCCGTGATTTCCCAGCAGGTGAGCGCCCTGTCACAAACCGTCAGCACCATGAGCAGTACGGCATCGGCCAATGCGGTGAGTATTGCCAATGTGGTCAGCGGCACGCTCGGGGCTCGGATTGATACCGTCAGCCAGGGGGTCTCGGTGGTCAGCGCCGCCGTGGTCTCGGTTGATGGGCGGGCGACCTCCCTGGCCAATGCGATCTCGATTCTGAGTCAGGCAATCAGTGTGTTGAGCCAACAGGCCAGCACAATTTCCCAGCGGGTCTCGGTGCTGGAGGCAGCCCCACCCGGAGCTGCCAGTGTGACAAGCAATGAGTTGTCTCAATCGCTATCGGTGCTCTCACAGGCAATTAGCGCGGGGGATGCTGTTCTGAGCCTTCGGGCTAGTGCGATCTCTGCGGCGGTGACATCGGTAGATGCTCGCGTGAACACGGTATCTCAGCAAGTCAGTGTCTTAAGCCAAGCGGTGTCTGCCCTATCCCAGGCGGTCTCCGTTCTTTCGGTGGCGGTTGCAGCGGCGGCAGCCCCGCAAGTGATGGTCCGGGCGGCCACGGTATCCGTCATTTCTGGCACGGCTCGGGTGGACATTGCGAGCATGGTGCTTTCCATGACTGGAGGGGCAGGGTATGCCGTTGATGGGTACCTGGCTTGGGAATGTGCCACAAGCACGGGCTGTGGGTTTGGGTGCTCGACCCCAGCCTTGGCCGCCGCTGGAAGCTTCATTCGGATGCACCTGCTGAGTGCCCCCGTACAAACGGGTGCCCCTGGGGCCATGGGCATTGCATTCTTTAGTGCCATTGCGGCTGGGCAAACGACCATCGTCTCAGCGGCGAATATCGGGACCATCAACGTACTCCGGGGCACCAAGATTGAGGGCTTTCTGGCGGTAAGTGCTACGGGCACTTTTCGTATGATGGGCAAAACGAGTGCTGTCGGGGCCTCCCTCAGCGTCCGGGGTGGCTGGCTGAGGGCCTTCAAAGTTTACTAACCCATGCCAAAAAGTCCTTGACACGGCATTTGAGGAAGGGTAAGGTATAACCACTATGCCACGACCCGGTGCAGGGGGCTCTGAAGTCTACGTCGGGAAAACCGCCCCCCTCCAGCCTGCCCAAGGTGACTTCTGGTACGACACTTCCGCCACGACCCTGAACTTCCATAATGGGGTGGCTTGGCTGGCGGTGGCCGTCTCCGCTGGGCAGTTTGATACCCTATCCAACAGTATCTCCGTGCTTTCCCAGGCAGTCTCGGTGCTTTCTGTGGCGGTCTCGGTCCATTCTGCGGAAATCTCGGTCCTGAGTCAGGCACTCTCCGTGGTGAGTCAGGCCGTGTCCGTGTTGAGTCAAAAGGTGTCTGTGCTGTCCCAAGCCCAGTCGGTTCTGAGCCAGGCCGTCTCAGTCCTGAGCCAGAGCGTCTCGGTGCTCTCGCTGGCAGTGGACACGATCTCCCAGCAGGTCTCGGTGCTGAGCCAGGCGCACTCGGTTCTGAGTGCCAATGTGTCGGTGCTGAGTGCCAACCAGTCGGTTATCAGCCAGGCTCTCTCGGTCTTGAGCCAGGCCCACTCGGTTCTGTCTCAGGCCCATTCAGTCCTCTCGGCAGGGATTGGGCTGGTGCAGATCAAGGTGGTCTCCAACACCCAGACCCTCTCGGCCACCACGTCCGTGAAACTGAGCGGGCTCAGCGCCGACCTCTCGGCCTCAGCGGTCTACCAGATTGATGGCAAGATCATCTACAACCTCTCCGTGGCCGGTGGCGTGACCTTTGGGATCACTGCGGCTGTTAGTGCAGCCCAGCCTGCCGGTGCCCGACTCATGGCAGGTCAGGCGCTTTCTTCGCGTGAAGTCGCTCATCAGCAGGGCTTCCCGTGGCTCATCTCGACCACACCTGCCACCACTAGCACCTTCATTCTAACCATTGATGGCGTGGTGAAGACCAGCGCCGCCGCAACGGGCGCAGGGGCTCTCCAAGTCTATGCCTTCCTGAGTGCCGCCGGGACCGACCTGAATATCAAGGCCGGGTCCTACCTCAGAGCCTACAAGATCGGCTAATAGAGAACGCGGGCCCCTCCCGTGACAGACCAGGCGGCTCCTCCGCTCCCAGCTGAACCCAAGACCCTCGATCCATCCAAAGCCCAAAAAGTGTCATATTGTGTCCCTTTGTGGTTGCGTGATGAGCAGATTAAGCTGGCAATTGCGCGCCCTATTCCAAGAATTCAGCCACATTATGGATTACGGGATGAGCCATGTGCAATTGTCTGCTATGGTCCATCATTGAATGACACATGGGAACAGATTCGGAACTTTACACACATCTTTTCTTGTTCGGGCTCTCATAAATTTCTTATTGAGCGTGGAATAATCCCTGAATTTCATGTGGAAGTTGATCCTCGGTCGCACAAGGTCCAGTTGATTGGAACTCCTCACCCAGACGTTGAATACCTGATCGCCTCCACCTGCCACCCATTGGTCTTTGACCATCTGAAGGACTTCAAGGTGACCCTCTGGCATGTCTTTGACAATGCGGCAGATGGCCTCCGAACCCTGCCGACCAACGAGTGGGCGCTCACGGGCGGCTGTGGGGTGGGCCTCCGCACCATGACTATCGCTCGCTTCTTCGGGTTCACGGATCAGCACATCTTTGGGATGGACGGGAATCAACGGTCCAATGTGGGCAAACATGCCGCCGCCCACCCATCCCAAGCCAAGGATGCCTTCCTCACTGAATACATGGGGAAGAAGTATTGGACCACCCCGGCCTTCCTCGAAGCGGCCCGGATGACCTTCCACGAGTTGAACATGATGCCCGACGTGAAGGCCACGTTCTACGGGGAGGGCTTGGTGCAGCACATGGCCCAGCACTATGTCCCGGAACCCATCCCGAAGGAGCGGCGCTTGATCGGGTTCAACAAGCCCGAGCTGATCACCCCCGAGTTTCGGGAGTTGAACGCCCGCCTCCATCGGGAGAACTTGGCCTATGGGGTGGGCGGGGGTTCCCATGCCGAGACCGTCAAGAAGCTGGTAGAAGCCTGCAAGTGCGAGTCCGTGCTGGACTATGGGTGTGGGAAGGGCTACCTGGCCAAGGCCCTCCCGTTCCCGATTTGGGAGTATGACCCTGCCATCCCTGGCAAGGATGAATCGCCCCGGCCTGCTGACCTGGTGTGTTGCTTGGACGTGCTGGAGCATATTGAGCCCGAGAAGTTGGACCTGGTGCTGGATGACCTCCGGCGCTGTATCAAGAAGGTGGGGTACTTCACGATCCATGTGGGTCCCGCTCAGAAACATTACGCCGATGGGCGCAATACCCACTTGATCCAGAAGCCTAAAGCCTGGTGGGAGAAGGCCCTGGGCAAGTACTTTGATGTCGGGACGCTGAAGGAAGGGGCCGTGATGGACCAGAAGGGGAACGTGACCAGCAATCTGGAACTCCATGCCATCGTGGGGCCAAAGGGGCTCGCCCCTGCGCCCTCCATCGCCCGATGAGACTGAATCTTGGTTGCGGGCAGGAACCAAAGCGTGAAGGGGTCATCGGACTGGACAAGATGGCGGGTCCCACCGTGGATGTGGTCCATGATTGCACCATTGTCCCCTGGCCCTTTCCCGACGAATCCTTCGAGGGGATCATCGCTTGGCAACTCTTTGAGCACTTGCCCCCGTGGACCATGCTGGACGTGATGAATGAGTGCTGGCGGGTGCTCCGGACCGATGGTCTCCTAAAGATTGGGATGCCAGCCGCAGGGAGCTTTGGGTTCTATCAAGACCCCACCCACTGCCACACATGGAATGAGGCCACGCCCCGCTACTTTGACCCGCAGTATCCCCACTATAAAATCTACCAACCGAAGCCCTGGACCGTGCTGACCAGTGTGACCTACCCGAAAGCGTTGCCCCAGGGCATCGCTCCGGGTCCCTACAATGCGGGATTGCGGATCATTCTCCGCAAGAGGATGCCATGAACGTGCGTTTCCTCGCTCGTGCCGACCGATGGAAAGCCAGTTCCCGCATCCGGGCCTGGCAGGTGGTGGACGCTTGGAATCATCCCAGCGTGACGTGTGAACTCTTGCACAAGGGCATGCTCGACCGGATCACTGTTCCAGCAGATGTCATCGTGCTACAGAAGCTCAAGCCCTCATTCACGGGGGATGGTATCCTCGCTCGCCTCAAGGATCGTACGGGTGCCCGCTTGGTGTGGGACATGTCGGACCCTGAATGGTGTACCCGGGGGGACGTGTTCTTTCAGCGGGTAGCCAAGCACATTGACCATTTCGTGGTGGCCACAGAGGGGCTCCGGGACGGATTGGAGGCGGACCATGGCATCAAGGCAACGGTCATCGAAGACCGCTTCCCGTACACCGACCAGCAGAAGGTCCATGCGCCGACCGACGTTCCGGCGGTGGTCTGGTTCGGCATGTTCGGGAACCGGGAAGTCAGTATCGTCTCCACCTTGCAAACCTTCTACCGACTCAACGCCAACGACATCACCTATACCATCACGATCATTGATGAGGAACCGGAGACCCCGCTACCGGGGGCCACGAAACACGTCCGGAGCCTCGTGACCTATACGAAATGGGACCTGGCCACCGTTGAGCAGGAGTTGTTGAAGGCAGATGTGGCCCTCCTCCCGCCATTTCCTGGCGAGTGGGGGAAGATGAAAAGCTGGAATAAACCCATGACGGCGGCCTGGGCGGGGTTGCCCTTTACCGATGGGCAGTCCTATAATGAAATGAAGCGGCTCCTCACAGATTGGGAGTACCGGGCTGAGTGGGGCCAACGCAACCGAACGTGGGCTGAACGGGCGGGCAACGTGCTTCAATCGGTCCAACAATGGAAATACTTGGTTGGGTGGCCTGGTGGGGAATCCTAACCAATGGCTCTATCTCCAGCGGTTCACTCCACGTATTCAAGGCGCGGTCCTCGAAGTGGGCAGCAAGAACTATGGCACGACGGTGCCCTTCAGAGAGCGCCTCAGTTACACGGAGTATCTCGGCCTCGACAAGGAGGCGGGGGATGGTGTGGACGTGGTGGGAGACCTCGCGCTTGGGGTGTGTGGACTCCGGCCAGGGTCCTTCGCATTGGTGATCTGTTGCTCCGTCCTGGAACATGTGGCGACTCCGTGGACCATGGCTCAAAACATCACTCGCTTACTCGGGAGCGGAGGCATCTGTTATCTCGCGGTCCCTTGGGTCTGGCGTTTCCATGCCTATCCTGATGACTACTGGCGGTTCTCATGGCGGGGGATTGAGACCCTCTTCCCTTCCCTCCTATGGTCACATGGCTATTATTCGACCAATAAGGTTGGGACATTCCTACAGGCTCAGTCAGGAAGCGATGATATGCTAGCTCTGATGGTGAAGGGGCAGAAATATCTCCCCTATTTGCAACTCCACATGCTCGGGAGGAAGCCATGAGCATTACCAAGCGCATTGATGCCATCACCCTGATCCCCGAGGAACGACGCCTCCCGGCCCCACCGGCTCCCCGGAGCGTCAAGATCGAGCTGACGGGGCGCTGCAACTATCGCTGCTCGTTCTGTGCCCTCCGGTCCCGGGCCAGCCAGCCAGCGGGGGATATGGACTTCAAACTGTTCAAGCGCATCACCCAGGAGATGCGGGAGGCAGGGGTCGAAGAGATCGGCTTGTTCTTCCTGGGGGAATCCTTCATGGCGAAGCAACTCCTCTGCAACGCCGTATGGTTCCTCAAGCATCAGATGCCCAACCCCATGCCCTATGTGTTCCTCACGACGAATGGTTCGCTGGCCGATGCCCACACCGTAGATGACCTCATGGCTGCTGGCCTGGACAGTCTCAAGTGGAGCATCAATGCCGCAGACGCGGAACAGTTCGCGCAGATCATGCAAGTGAAGCCCGCCCTCTGGGAACTCTCCTTACAGAATCTCCGCTGGGCACGCGAGGTGCGCGATAGTCACAAGTATGCTACTCGCATCTATGCAAGTAGCATCAAGTATGATGGGGAGCAGCACGAAAAGATGGAGAAGTTGCTCACCGAGCGCGTCCGTCCATATGTGGACGAACATTACTGGCTTCCACTCTACAGCATGGGGGCCGTGGCGACCCAGCGGGAGGAGGAGTTGGGGTACAAGCCCATCGCGGGCAACCAGGGCCGCATTGGGGCCTTGCGGGAACCACTCCCGTGCTGGAGCTGCTTCTCCGAAGGGCATGTAACCGCCAGCGGCAAGCTCTCGGCTTGTTGTTTTGATGCTGATGGCCGGTTTGCCATGGCTGATCTTAATGAGGTCACATTCATGGACGGCTGGCACAATGCCACGTTCCAAGCTCTCCGGGCACGGCACCTTCAGAAGGACGTGACGGGGACGGTGTGCGAGGGATGTATCGCCTATGCTTAACATCTTCATCGGTTGGGATAAGAACGAGACGGCAGCTTACCATACACTAGCCCACTCCCTGATCCGTCGGGCCACATCCCCCATTAGCATCACACCAGTCTGTCGAGATCACTTCCCCTACTTCAACCGAGTCCGGGGGCCGCTGGAATCCACCGACTTCTCCATCTCCCGATTCCTCGTCCCATACCTCTCTGGGTATCAAGGATATTCGCTTTTCATGGATGCAGATATGCTCTGCCGCGTCCCCATCAACGAGGTCTGGCAGGACATGGACCCCCGCAAGTTCCAGCAGAAGGCTATTTGGGTATGCCCGCATGATTATGTACCCAAGGATTCCCCCAAGATGCAGGGTCAGGTTCAGACGGCCTACCCGCGCAAGAACTGGTCCTCGTTCATGTTTTTTGACAACGATGCCTGCCGTATTCTCACCCCAGACTATGTGAACACGGCTACGGGCCTTCACTTGCATCGCTTCGAGTGGCTGCCCGATGATGCCCAGATTGGGTTCCTGCCCCTGGAGTGGAATTGGCTGGTGGAGGAATATGCCCCCAATGACCAGGCCAAGGTGCTGCATTACACGTTGGGTGGGCCTTGGTGGGGCAAGTACCGGGGGTGTGACCATGCCGAGGAGTGGTTTGATGAGTTTCGGCACATGACGGGAATGGACTACTTCCCCACTCAAGCCTGGGAATGTCCACCCCCAATGGGGGAGAAGTCTCCAACCACGGGCAACCCTCTGTCCCATGGGGAGTGTTTCAAGAAGACTTGACGTGGTGCCAAATTGGCTCTATCCTACGGTTAGGAGGTGACAACATGGCAACTACCTTGACTGTCATCGCGGCATCGGATCGGACAGCCCTTCAGAACGCCCAGGACGCGATCGTTCGCTTCTCGGGCCAGGCGGGGGCTGGGTTCCAGAACCTTGGAGTCATCACGAAGATCACGGGTGGAAGCGTGGATGAGTCCAAGCAGACACAGAGCCGCCAGCGTATCTTCTACGATCCCGTGGGCGACATCGTGTACGTCGTCGCTGTGTCCTAATCATCGAGTGAAAAGGGGGAATTCTGAGTGGCACTTGTTCTAACACAGGTTTCAAGTCAGTTGGGTGCCCAGATCCATGCCGCAGCCCGGCGTCGCTTCAAGAATGCCCAGGGTGAGGATACCGGCATCCAGCGGATCGGGCATCTGACCAGCAATGCGGGTCAGACCTACACGCTCTACTACGATCCGTCTGCGGACGAGATCATCTACGACACCGGCACTCCAAACCTGAACCAGCAGTAGCCATGCCTGGGTTGAATTTCAATGTTGGCCCACGGCAGCCCGCGATGGGGGGCGGGGGCGGCTACGGGGTTCGGCAACCTGCCCAGGCGGCTGGGAGCCCATGGCCCTGGAGCCCGGAAGTTCAAGCCTGGCTTCAGCGAGCCAATGTGGCTAGCCAGGGGAACGTGCAGGCCCGGACTAACTTCTTGGTCAATGCCCGTGCTGAGAACCCGCAGGACTTGGCGTTGCGGAATGCTGAACATATGGGGATCGCCCAAGAATCGCCGTGGACCTCGCTGCTCGCCCCGGCCTATTCAGGACTCAAAGCGATTAACCAGGCAGGATTCATGCCATCCTCAATGGCCCAAGGCTTGGGTATTGCGGGCGCTACTGCCCCCGATTGGCAGGAAGCCGCTTCAGGGATGTTTGCCCCGTTCATGGGAATGGGTCCTAGTTGGAAGCCCGCACAGGCTGAGGAGACGAGTCAGTGGGAATGGGAGGGCATGTAACATGATGCACGCCAAGACGAAACCAGCCCAGGTTTCCCAGGAGAAGGCCAAGGAAATCATGCGCCATGGCGAGGTTCGAGGTCATGCCCTGACGAAGAAGCAGCGGGGCTACTTTGGGGCTCGGGCGGGCGGAGCGCCGGTCAAGCGTGGCTAAGGGTCCCCGCGAGAAGGTTGGGGGTACTCAGTCCAAGGCTCATTGGGCCAAGGAACAGCGGCTCAAGGACCGTGAGGCTCGGGTAGCCGTCAAGAAGGGTGGCGGGCACCAGGCCATGCACGCCGAGCATCACACGGAGGAAGCGGAGGCAGCGGAGTTGGCAGCGTACAAACTGAACAAACGGTCCAAATTCTAACAGGAGGAATGTATGGCAGACGAAACAGTGGTCACACCCCCAGCCCCAGGTGGCTTCGACCCCAAGGCCGTGGAAGCGATGGTCCAGGGGGCCGTCAAGTCCAGCATTGAGCAGCTTGTCAAGGAAGGGCAGGCCAAGGCTCAGGAGCAGGCGCAGGCCCGTGCGGCGGAGGAGGCTGCCAGGGCCGCTGGGACTCGAACGCCCTCGCCCTTCGAGGAGATGGTCCAGCCCGCGCTGGCCCCCGCCCTCAAGGCCGCCAAGGATGCCGAGACCCGGGCGCTAATGGCGTCCGATACGGTCGCCTTTCTCACCGACCCCGCCAACGCGCAAGCGATGCCACATCGGGCGCGGATCGCGGAAGTGGTGGCCCAGCAGGCCCAGAAGGGCAACTTGATCACCATGAAGGATGCCTGGAACTGGCTCCGGGGCGGGGAACTCTACGACACCATCGTCAAGGATCAGGAAGCTGGCTATGCCGCCAAGATCGAGGAGGCCAAGAAGGCTGCCACGGTCGGAGCCAGTACCCCGGTGTTCCGGGCCACCAAGCCCATTGATGACATGAACATGGAGGAGCTGGGCGCCGCGCTCAAGGGCGTCCCCTTCTAACCTGTGAACTCAGAGTGGCTGAAGCCCGTCTTCCAGTGGGGGCCAGTGGCCGCCATTGTGTTCTTCCTCCTATTCCAGTCGGCTGGATGGGTGCCGAGCCTTGCCCTAGAGGTCAAAGAGAGTCTTCAAGGCCATGAGGTCGCACGGGAAAAGGCTATGGTAGAACAGACTGATGCCTTGCGGTCTCTCATCAAGCTCCAAACAGAAGCAACACGATTGCAGACATTGGCATGTCTCCGGGAAGCGAAGTCGGAGGCCGACCGGCAGGCGTGCCTCAAGTAGTGTGATATAGTGTAGATGCGCTGAAGCCCCACCGTGGCTGGTGGGGGAGAGGCGCAGACTTCGCCATCGCTGCGACCGATGGGCGCAGAAGCGAGGTAAGGTGGCTGGCACAGTCCCTTTAGAGGTCGAGCCAGTCGCGCCAGAAAGGGGTGTGGGAATAACAAGTGCCTGATGTATTGACACAGTTTTCAACGGTCTCGACCGATGCCCCCAGTTACTTTATCGCTCGGCGGATGTATGAGCTAGCCGAGCGGAACCTGGTGCTGGGCCGGTATGCGACACGTTACGAGCTGCCCCAGCGGATGGGCACCACCCTCCGCGCGGTCAGAGTCGGACGCCTCGCCTTGCCGACCACGCCCCTCACTGAGGGGACGGCTCCGAGTGCCGTTGCTCTTTCTATCACCAACAAGGATGTCACCGTTCAACAGTGGGGCATCGTCGTCCTGCTGTCGGACGTGGCAGAACTCACGACCGTTCATCCGATGTTGACCGCCGCTATCGAGCGGACTGCCCTCGCCATGAGCGAGATGTTCGAGCGAGAGATGGCGCAGACTCTGCTGACCGGGACCAACGTGACGTATGCCGGGGCTGCCACCACCTCTGGAGCGGCCTCCAATCGCTCAGACCTCGCAAGCCACGCTGTCGCGTCCATGGTCTTCGGCACCACCGAAATCATTGGCCTGACCACCACCTTGCGTCGCCGGGGAGCCATTCCGATCAAGGGTCCTCTCTATGGCGGGGTTATCCCCCCGCAGATGGAAGCGGATATCATGGCGGAATCGAACTTCCAGGCGGCCATCGCTCGTGGGCAGGACTTGGAGCGGATGGACTTCGCCAAGATCGGAACGTGGATGGGTGTGGAGTGGGTGCGGAGTAACTTCCTGCCGTATCTGCGTGGAATCACCATTACGTCTACGCAGGGCTCAGTCGGGGATGTGAGTGCGGGCGTGTCGCTGAGTTCTGCGACCTACTCGTACCTGACCTCTGGGTCGATCAAGGTGGTTGTCGTGGGCCGGGATATCAACTCTGGCTACGAGCGCCTGATCACGCAGGATGACGCCACACTTCCAGCGGCTTCCACTGGCGCTGGGCTCAAGGTCACCACGCCGACGAACACAGGGTACACGTATGACATCTATATCCCCAGCGTGGCCGATGGGACCGCCCCACGGCTTGCCGCGACGGGTGTAGCGGCCAATACGGCGACCACGTTCACGGCGCTGGCATCGGCGTCTGCCAAGGCCCCGCCTGCCCAGTTCACCGTGGGCAAGGAAATCTTCATCGCGTGGGTCTTCGGTCGGGATGCCTTTGGGCGAGTCGAACTCAACGGCATGTCCATGCGGACATACCTCACCCCTGCTGGGGCCAGCTACTCGAATCCATTGGCTCAGGGCCGGAAGATCGGCGCGAAGGTCATGTGGAACTCGTGGATTCTGGACGATCAGTTCTTCCAGCGGTTTGAGGCCCTGTCCAACTATCCGGCGGGGTTGCCGTAATGAAGAAGCGGAAGGGTCTGGGGGCATCCCCATCTGCTCCCCGATTCATTCTGGAAGACGGAAAATCAGTCGAGATTGCCACGCTCAAAGAGATTCCCGGGCGTGTGCGTCGGCGAGCGATTCCCCCAAAACCCAAGATGGTCTCCGTCATGCTCCAACTGCGCCACTCGATCAATGGGAGGTATTTCGGTCCGGGGCGCGTCACCGTGACTGAGAAACAGGCCCAGAACTTCCTGCATGTGGAGCAGAATGCTGCCGAGAAGGAGCTTTCCCTTGTCCAGCAGCGGGCCTACATCATTGAGTTCCATAATGGGGTCCCGATCCGCAGAGAAGTCCCTTCGCAACGGTTTGATGACATCCTGATGCGAGAAGAGGTTCCACTACATTCCATGGGAGGCTAACATGAAGTATGTGATTCAGAAGGAGACGGGGCTGGCGGAAACCACGGTGGTCGAGTTGGACACCATTGACCAAGAGACGGTCCAAGAAGCCTACAAGCGCCTTGATGAGCGTCTCTGGGCCACCAATGCTAAGATCATCGAGATTCGGGGCTTTGTGGACCAGATCAAGGACCCCAACTATCGCTACCTCTTTACCACCTTCTTCGATACGCTGATGGGAGTGTCAAGCCAGGCAGAACCGCTCCAGCGGAAACTCAAGGTGGACGCTCCCATTGACTTCGAGAAGTGGGTTGCTGCTCGGGAAGAGAAGGCAAGGAAGTAATGGCCTACAAGGACGGGGAAGTGGCCATTGTCCGGGTGGACCCCTTCCACAAGGTCTCGGGCCTCCTGTTTCCCTTCATGCTCCACCGGATGATGGAGTTCGCCCAGACCCACATTCCCGAGATGAACCCAGAGGCCCAGGTTCGGGACCATGCCATGCGGGCCTGTGGGGGGGACAAGAACCTCCTGTTGCTGGCATTCTTAGCCCCGGATGGGCGACTCATTGGCCACGCGGTCTCCGTGATCCAGGAAGACTATGGCAAACGGTGGCTTTATGTGACACAATGCAAGGTGGACGAGCCCGGGGGCGACGTGGTCGGGCGGGCGATCCAGATGGGAAAAGACTTCGCTCGAGAGCGTGGAGCCACAATGCTCATCCATGCAACAAAGCGTAGTGATGGCGCATGGGCTCGGGCCTATGGGTTCAAGACCATGCGGCATTTGATGTGGATGCCCCTGAATGGGGAGCCAGTGGAAACGGTAGTGACACCAGTGAGAGAGGAACGTGAGACCTAGTGGGAGATTGGGGTGGCACCCAGACCCGGAGAGATGAGCCTGACCCGAGCGCCAAAAGTCTGAATCAACTCCGCGCCAACCTCGCCCAGAGTGTCGCCAGTGGGGACTGGTCTGGGATGCAGGGCTTCTTTGACAAGGTGCTCATCCCCCGGACTATGGGCACCCTGACGGCGGCTGGCTTGGGGCGCTCGGGAGCCCTTGGGGAAGCCGTCGCCAATGCCCAGTTGCAGTATGGGACGGAGTTCCTTTCCGCCCTCCTGTCCGGGGTTCCCTTTGGTGTCGAGCAGGAGCAGCAGTATGAGCCTGGCATCATGGATTGGCTCCAGCTCGGGTTGCAGGGAGCCGGGATGCTCATGGGATCAGGGATGTTCAAAACTACCCCCACCACTGTTCCCACGACTACTGCTGGTGGTGGGGCATGGGGGATGGGCTGGTAATGGCTGACGTGCCTCGCACCGAGTATGACATCCCTGATGCACCCGCTGGCTCCTATGCGGGGCCTGGCCCCACGGCGAACATTCCGGGGTCCACCCTCATGGAAACGACAGGTCTACGCCAACGCACCATGCCTGCCCCTCCGATGGGACAAACCTGGCAGAGCAAGATCGGCCAACTCTTGATGTTCACGGGCGCTGGCCTGGGTGATGTGTACCGTCCCCCTGGGATGAAGACCGGGGCGGCCCTCAAAGAAGTCCAGCAGATGTATGCTATCAAAGATGAGCGGGCGGCTCGGCAGGCCATGGGCTACATCGCGCGCCTGCAAGCCTTCGCGGCTGGGAATCCCGAGCGAGCCCAGGATGCCGCGCTGGACCTTTCCGAGTTTGTCACGACCCATGCCGAGGACATTCCCATCCCGGTCATGCAGATCGCCCAGCGGTCCCTGGAGCAACTTCGGGGTCTTGACCAGATGGAGAAGACTAAGAAGGCAGCCCAGTCCTTTGTGGCAGCGGGTGGGGCTGTCGCTCCCCAACTGGTCGCCTACGGACAAATGATTAAGGCGGGTATGCCTCACGAACAGGCCCTCCCCCTCGCGCATCTGGTGCCCCCCACGGCGGACAAGTGGGAGAGGACCTTTGACCAGAAAGGGAACCGACTGATCCTCTTTGACAAGGTGAAGCAGCGAGTAGAAATCGTGCCATTACCCACGTCCACAGGGAACCAACCAGAGGACATGACGATTGAGAACATCCCCCAGGGGGTTCGAAATGAAGCGGCCAAGGCACGGGTGTCCATCCCCGGGCTCGTGGCCGGGGTCAATCGGAAGGACCCTTCAGCCCTGGCACAGTATGATGCCCTTACACGGTCTTCGGAAGCCAAGGAGCTGGCGACTGAAGAGCGGAAGGCCCGGGTCAAGTTGACACCGCGCCAACTCGCCTATCTCACGAAGGCGGGCATCAAGGGCAAGCAATACCAGAATGATCTGTCGGACCAGGAAGCCTCCATCCTGATCCGTGAGGAGGACAAGGACCAGGACCGGGATCGGCTCCAGCAGGTCATTGATAGTCGGCTCGTTGAAGTTTTTGACCTTCAAGGGCAGCAAGCTCCGGCGTTGGGGGCTACAGATGTCAAGGCTGGCCGGGCGGTCACGGTGCGCCATGATGACGCCCAGCAGATCCGCACCCTGAATGCGATTCTTCCTCAATTGGATGACCTACAGGCGGTGGCAGCGCGGGTCCTTGTGGCGACGGCGAATGTCCCTGGGATAAATCTTCTACAGGCACTCAAGTTGGCCGTTGGTCGGGGCCTGATGACCAATGAGGATGCCGCCATGTTCCAGGCGATTGCGGGGCCGTTGGGCCTCCAGTTGACTAAGATGCATCAGGGTTCCCGTGCTTCGGATATGGACCTCAAGCAGGCGATAAAAGGGGTTCCAGCAGAGACAGACACTTTTTCTCTAGCTGTGAGGAAACTCAACTTCCTCCGGCGACAGGGGTTCTACACGAAGCAGGCCCTTTTGGGTATCTCGTACACCCCATTTACGCGGGCCGCGATCCTCAAAGAATTTCCTGACTTAGCAAACGAATTTGCCCCCGGGCCACCCCCCGGAGAACCCAGGACAATCCCCGGCCTCCCTGGCACCTTCACCCCAAAGCGAGGCGACTAACCCATGCCACCGCGTTCTGTGGATGTGATGGTCAATGGTGAGCATCAGGTCTGGAGTAATCCCGAGGGCTGGGATGATGCCAAGATTGATAAGCACTTCAAGTTTCTGCGGGAGAAGGCCCCCCTCGCCCCCCAAGAGGGACAGACCGTCTCTCGTATCAAGTCATGGGGCGAGCATGCGACTGAATTGGTTGTGCCACAGTCTCCGGTCGGGTGGGGAGTGCTGCTGGGGGCCACGGCGGCCACGCTTCCTCTTGGAGGATGGGGCGGCCTGGCGACCCGAGCCGGAGCCACTGCGGGGACATCATTGGTCAACCGTGCCCTCTTGACGGGTGGGGCACGAGTTGCGGCGCGTGTCGCGGCTCCCGTGGCCGGAGGATTGGCTGGGGCTGGGGTGGAACATTTGGGTGAGGAACCTGAGGTTGCAACCTCGTACTCCAAGGCTGCCCTGGAAGGGCTGTTCGCTGGGTTGGCGGGTGAGGGTGGGACGGCCCTCCTCAACACGATCAGTAAGGTTTCTCTGGGGCGCATTGTCAGTCATTCTCGTGATCCCCGAGCCTTGACAGAGTTCATGGAAAAGTTGGCCCCTGAACTCCAGCAAACCGCCTCGGGGACTCTTCCCAAGAGTGCCCGGGGGTATGCCTATATCTTCGAGGGGGACTTGGAACGGGCCGCCCATCAACGGATGTCTCAAGCAGCGACAGAGGCGGTCTCGCTTTCCAAAGCACAGGCACTTCACCTGCCCGAGTTGCGGAGATTTCTGGATGACTTGAAATCACCAAGATTCCCGAGTCCCGGGCCGGGTCCTGCACGGGCCGTCTTTACCCCTGGGGAAGCCTTGGATGCTTACAGTGTCCTCTCCCAGGCCAAGGCCACGGATTTTGCCGCGATGGGTGGGCGAATCCCCAAGAGTCAGATGGTCTTGGAACATCTCCGAGGAAAGGTCTTGGAGGATATCCAGACTCAGATGGGACCCAAAGCCACCACGGCCCTCCGCAAAGGGATGGACTCGTATGCCACATTCAACGAGGTCAAGCGGGTTCTAGCCGATGACCCCACCAAGATTTTCCCACCTGGGGGTGGGATGAACATGGCAGAGTTGCAGGCCCGAGTCACGGATCGGTTCATGGCGAACCCTAAGGCGCGGGGTCTGATGAAGGACTCGATGGACGACCTGATCCACTTGGCCTGGCGGGGCGGCAAGCCTCCCCTTGGAGCTGGAGATGTGCCCGGTGCCCTCCCCTTCATGCGAGTGTCTGGTGGAGGTCAAGCGACGGTTGGAGCCCATGGGTTCGGTTTCAGGCTCCCCTCTCGGGCTGGTGGACCCTTCCAGTTGCCGGGAGGTTTTATGTCCCCAGCCGCAGCGGCAGCCGTGCAGAAGCTCGCTGAGGAATATGGGGTGCCCTCCACCGTAGAACGCTTCATCGGACCTGCCCAGTAATGGCTCAGACCGTCGGGGTCACTCAGACTCAAGAGAAAGTCCTTGTCACCTTCCCGGTGCCCTACAAGGGCGTCATGCGGAATGCCTCCGAGGTGGAGATTCCCCGTGACGCCCTCTGGACTGGGGAGAACCTGCACTTTGTTGAAGGGGAGCTTCGCCAGCGACCCTCGTGGAACCTGGCTCGGAACGCAACCGTGGCCGCTCCCCCTGCCACGGCGCCCATCACCGGGGTCTGGTCAGCCAGGCGGGCAGGCACCCGGAACCAATTCCTCTTTGTCTCAGGGGTAGCCAATGTCTATGTCCTGGGATCAGGAGGCTGGATATTGGTTGGGAATTGGGGAGGCACTCGGGGCCGCTATCAGATGGTCCGGTCCACCGAAATTGCCATCGGTACCCCACTCGTAACCCATGTGTTCGTGGTCAATGGGGTGGACTTCCCGCTGGATATCACCATCCCAGCAGCAGCCAATCCCGCGCTGGCCTCAACCGTGTCTCAGACAAGTGCTCCGGCCTGGCGGGACATCTGCACTGCCAGCGACCGCATCGTGGGCATCACGGACACTGAGGTCCAGTGGGGGGAGACCCTTCGCTTGGATACGTGGCCCGCTTTGAATGTCAAAAGCTTGGCAGAGACCCTGGACCTGTGCGTGGCAATCCGCCCCCTCTCGACCCTCAACACCGGCATCTGGAAGGAGCGGAGCTTCTGGGTGGGGCAGGCCATGGGCGGGTCCTCGGCAGCCTACTTCCGGTGGAAACTCTTCAAATGGGTGGAGGGACCTGCCTCGGCCAGCGCCCTGACCCATGATAGTCGGGGCAACTGGTACTGGATGACGAAGACCGGGCGCATTGTCAAGATGGACACGGGCTACAACGTGACCTATCCCGGAGATGGGGTATGGCCTATCGTGCGCCGCCAGATGAGTCCGATCTACACGGAATACTCGGACTGCCATGCGGTTTATCGTCCCTTCTATGATGAGGTCTGGTTCTTCTACGGAGGGCTCCCCGACCAGGCAGGAACCTAGCGATGCCTGATGGCATCGTGGAGGAACTCTTCATTGCACCCCCGATTGGTGGGGGTGATCCCGAGGTCTGGTTCCGCAACTGGAGCGTCACTACCAACCTTGGACTGAGAGCTGCCGGAACGCTCACGGAAGACCCTGAGGCTGTAGCCTGGGGCCAGACCAAAGATAAGTTCGTCGTTCGCACGGGGACCACCGCCGCCACCCAGAAGTATTATCTTTTCCACATTCCTCGGACTACCTCGATCTTTGGGGCTGGGGTTATTCCAACCATCATCCATGACCGGACCGTCATACCCTATACCAGTACCCTTGTGCTCTGTAACTGGTCAGCCACGGTGAGTAATACATCGGGGCTTCCCGCCGGGCATCCACAGGGGGCAGGGTATGTCGTCCGAACATATACCCGAGCAGATTTGCCCACGGCAACTCCAGTGTTGTCATTAGGGGGTGGCCCATTCCGCCAACAAGTTGAGGAGGCTGGGACCATTTCTGGGACGGTGACACTTGCCGATATTTTGTCGAACGCTGATGCGCCGACCTATGGGCTGGACGATTCAGGGGCACTCGTTCTGCTAGTAGTTGGCTCGATTGGTACACTGACTGGCGCTGGCACAAAGTCTACCTTCGTCGCCACGGGAGCCTGTCAGACGCTCGCACTTGGTCAGACCGATACCTCAGTGACATTGACGGCCCCTAAGCGGACGGCTGAATTTCATTTATGGGTCGTGCGCTTGGCAGCAGGTGGGATCGAAACCGTCCTCTTCCGTTCCACGCCACTCAATGTGTCAACCAGTCAGACGAACTTTGCCACCGGGACGATTAGCGTATCTACCGATGATCGTGTATTGGAAACCCCACGACCTCCACCGCTGAACGACATCTGCGGCTCAACCGTTGGTGGAGCCTCTCCCTTTGATGCAGCCCTCACCATTGATCTCGGGACATTCGACGTTGGCTTTTCTGCACTCGATGATAGCTTCTGGGACAGCTCGCTCCCGTTCATTACCGAAGAAGACTATACCCCGACATCCGCGGATACCGGTTTGGGAACGGCGACCTTCACGACACGAGTTGGATTTTTCTGGGGGAGTGATTGGGAATATAAGCGGACTGGGACTACGAGGACATGGACACTCGATGACCCGTTTGATTATATCGTCCAAAGGGCATATCCCTTGCAACTCACCGCTCCAATCAATGTGCTGCTCGTTATCAGCCGAGAGACCAGTACGTCTACTCAAACGGGTCTCTTCCTGAAAACGGATGTAGGGTGGAAGACCATTCGGGACTTTATAGAGAATCCGGCTGGCTTCGTCACCCTCAAAGTATTGACGGCCAACGAGCGCCATGCCCTCTGGTATGTGGACGCCACGACCTCGACTGTGTACCTCACCGACTTGCGGAGCAACCGGACCAAGGCCGTCACGACGAACCTATCAGGGTTTCAGGCTCAACGTTTCCGGCTGATCCAAGGGGATGTGGCCACTCCGATGGACGTGCTCTGGCAGGGCGAGGAGCCAGCAGGCCAATTCATTGATGGATGGGAAACCGATGGAACGCCCACGCTCACGACGGAGACCGGAGCCTATCCGCTCTCACCCCTCGATCCCTACGCGAGGCTGGTGGCACTTCCCCCGGGCGTGACGCCCCCGGTTATTCCTTCAGGGTAATGACATGGCAGGCTATCCCGGTGATGTGCAAACCCTGTGGGACTCTCTCGGCCCCCTCCAGTGGGAATGGTGGCTGGAACTAGTCTGGGATGATGCAATGGGTGAGGGAGACTTTGACTGCAATCGAGCGGTCATCTTATGCCATCCCAATTCCACGGTGCATCCCCCGGCTGCATTTGTCGCTCGGTTTCCTGGGAGTTCTGGTGGAGCAGAAGTGGCGATGAAGATCACGGGGTCCGGGCGGGTCTCAGAGAACGTGTTCACCTCGGAGCCTGAGTGTTATGAGGACGAACCAGTCCTCTGCTATACCTTTGCAGGGGCCACAAAACTCATGCTTCCCCAAGAGTTGCAGTCCACAGGGGATGACCTCTTCGTCCCCCGGATGCGGACCGGGATTCAACCAGCTCCCGGGGAACCGGACAGTCACCGGCTGGAGGCCATTGAACTCTTTCTCCGCCGGGGGGCCGGGGTCCATCCTGGAACCCAGGAAATCACGGTGGCCCCCATCACGTCTGACATTCTTGACAAGCCCACTGGCCATAGTGGGATTGGGGTCTTAGTGCCAGGGCTCAATGACACTTCTCAGCCCGTCCGGGTGCCTGTTGGAGTCGTCCAACGAGCCCGCTTCTTGGGCCTCCAACTCTTTGGCCCCAATACGAACTGTGTCTTCCGCTACTTAGGTGCTATCCTACGAGGGAGGGACCTAGACCAAGATGGCAGTCGGGAGTGACCTGATCTCATCTACCGCTGCACAACGAGTCGCTGACCCAACCTTATTCCGGGTCCAGCGGGCCGTGGTCCTGTGTCGAGCGGAGCAGCCGCAACCAGCCTGCTTTGTGGCTCGGTTCCCTGGGTCTACGGGGACGCCCATTGACGTACTCGCTTCGGGGCAGATCACTGAAACGGTCTTCACGACTGAAGCCGCCGCAGACCAATACCTCGATGATCCCGTGCTCATCTTCGAGGTGGGGACTGCAGCCCCGGTACTCATGCTAGCCCGAGAAGCCCAGTCCACTGGGGAGGATGTGTTTACCTGCGTGGCCCAGCCTGGGCTCCAAGCGGCCCCGGGATCGGACACCCATCGGCTCTCCTCAGTAGAAATCATGGCCCGCCGTGGCGCGGGGGTGCATCCAGGCACCAAGACCCTCACCGTGACCCCTGTGACCTCCTACATCTTAGACACTCAAGGGGGTACGGATGGGACCGCCGTGGATGTCCCTGGCGACCTCAACGCCGCCTCCCAGCCCATCAAGGCCATCATCGGGGTCAATGTCACCGGGCGCTTCCTCGGGTTCCGCCTCTCTGGAGATAACCTCAACTCAGTCTTCAAGTACCTCGGAGCCCTCATCCGGGGCCATCGAGTCGCCTAATGCCTGAGCACGAAGACCAGCCTGCCCAGTCCCACGTCCCTGACCTAGAGACCTTCCTCCAGGAACTCTACGGCCAACAGTCCCGTGAGAATCGCCCCATGCTGGGCCTCTATGATGAGGACCCCATGGCCCTCATCTCCCCCATGTCTGCTGTCACCACTCCAAGCCTTCCCACGAGCCTCTACGCATTGGGCTTTGGGACGGAGATCGGGCTGACCTGGCAGTTTCAGAAGCTCGTAGGGGGCCGGGTGCAGGCTGTGGAGGTTCGCCGGGGCACCACCAGCCTGATGACCGATGCCGTGTCCCTGGGCGAGTTCCAGGGCAACTTCATGGTAGATGACAATAACCGCGTGAAGTTCGCGGCTCTGACCACCCGCTACTACCAAGTCCGGGCCATCGGGCGGGCCGGGGAAACGATCTACTTCTCCGCTTGGACCACAGCCGTTTCGGGAGTCACGTTGGCGGCTGGGTCTACCAATGCCACCCTCCAAGAACGGATGGACACCTTTGCCGCTGCCGTGCAGGGGCGGGCCATCACCCCTGGCGCAGTGGCGGCTAGTGTAGACCTTTCGGCCCTGTCTCAGGCTGTGAGTGTGTTAAGTCAGCAGCTCAGTGGGCTCAGTGTGATTCATGGAAATCTCCATATCAGCGGCATCTTGAGTGTCGAGGGTGACTTTTATGTGCCTGGGGCAGCCTTCATTCAAGACCTGCTCGTCTCGGCTTCACTGGATGTGCTTGGAACACTGTCTGCCCCTATCATTGACACCCTCAGTAATGCGATTTCAGTTCTGAGTCAACAAGTAAGCATTTTGAGTCAAGCCCATTCAGCCTTATCACAAGCCGTCTCGGCCCTGAGTCAAGCGGTCAGTGTCCTCTCTCAGGCACATTCTGCCCTCAGCCAGCAGGTCTCCACCCTCTCAGACAGCCACACATCCCTGGTGAACCGGGTCTCGGCCAACAGCGCCACAGGCGGGGCAGCATATGGGAAAGCCTTGATCTGGCTTGGGGTATAATAGGTAACGTATGGCTGGCACGTTTACCATCAAGAACCTCGCCAATGGGCAACTAGCACTTGCGGAAGGCGATGTGTACCTAGTCCCGGCGGCCACCACTGCCATTATCAAAACCATCACCTTGGTCAATACAGATACCGTGGCTCGAACTATGAACCTTTATATCAAGAAGTCTGGGGGCACCTCACGCCGGATCATTCCCAAGGACACGAGCCTTCCAGCAGGGTATTCCCTCGAAACAGATATGGAGTATACCTTGGGGGCAGCCGATGCCATCCGGGGAGATGCCAGCGCGGCCACGGTGGTTGACTTCACCGTGAATGGAGTTGAGGAAACCTAGTCCATGAAAGTCTTCGATACCACTGGTCAGCAGTTACTCGCCCTCGGGACCGACGCTGCTACCTCACAGACACTCTCGGTGCTGAGTCAAGCGGTCTCGGTCATTTCACAACAGGTTAGTGTGCTGTCACAAGCCGTGTCTGTGCTGAGTCAGGCCCATAGTGCCTTGTCCCAACAGGTCTCGGTGCTCTCCAGCCAGGTGAGCGTCGTGAGCGTAGCGGTGACCTCTGTGGATACCCGGGTAAACACCGTATCACAAGGAGTCTCCGTGGTCAGTCAGGCATTGAGTGTCCAGGCAGCAGCATTGTCCGTCCGGGTGGACACTCAGAGTCAGGCGATCTCGGTCATTAGCCAGCAGGTGAGCGTGCTCAGCCAAGCGGTCTCTGTCTTGTCTCAAAGCCTGAGTGCTCTCTCCCACCTCCATTCGGCCCTCAGTCAAACAGTCTCCGTACTCAGTAGCCTGGTCTCCGTCAATAGTGCGATTGGTGGCGGAAAGTATGCATGTGCTGTCCAAATGAGTACCGTGACGGCTATTGCCAACGGGGCCGTCGTGACTCTCGGGCTCTCGGCAGAGCGTTTTGACCCCTCAAACATGCATCTCAAATCGGTCACGCATGCCTTTATCTCGATTCCTGTTACCGGATATTATTACGTGTGTGGAGAAGCCGACTTCGCTGGTAATGCGACCGGAGAGCGGTATATCGCCTTAATTCTCAATGGGGCGGCATTTGCCAACAATCGCCAACCGAATAATGGACTCAATGTGCAATATATGAACGTCGCGGGACTCATTAGCGCTACGGCGACAGATAATGTAGGGCTCATCGTCTTCCAGAACAGTGGACTAGCGTTAAGCGTTGACAGTGGATTCTTGGCTGTGGCGCTGGTTGGGCGTTAAATGTACTTAACTGTCCCAACAGGATTACTTCCCTGATTCAAATTCCTCTGGCCACCCATCAATCTTGATACACATGAGACAGTCAGACGTTCGGAACGGGAGTGGATATGGGGAATATTTAGTATAGCGTTCGAGGGTCCAGAGGGGATGTTGGGTATGTCCGAGGGCGATGAATGTGGGGCGGCCCCGCTCGGCCTCCTGCTCCATGTAGGCCCGTTCCTCTGGGGTGAACCCCCGCCACTGAGCTCGCCAACACCGCTCCATCATGGGCCACGCATCCACGGCACGCCCTAGTTGTAGGGGGTCAGGATCAGGAACTTCTCCCCGGTCTCCAAGACAAACACGACGATGACGGAGTCCCGGCAGAGCCAACGTTGGATTTCCACGATCTGGAGATAAGGGTCACAGAGCTGCATTATATGTCCGTTTCTCCATTGGTATGCACCCACAATCAGTCTCAGTTCGCCACACATCCACCGTGAGTCTATTTGGATCACGCGGTTCACTGTATCGTCGATGACAGTACGTACAGGCGGCTTCTGTCTGGAGCCATAGCTTATATGCAGTCCACTCCATTTGGTCCTCCATTAGAGACTCGTCCTCCCCATCCAGTCCCCACTCTGACCTCGCTGGCGGCGGAACTGTCGGCTATCGAGGGGCACATGGTCAGACTCAGGTTCCTGATTGAGACCTGCAGACCGATACGCTGCAATCTCGACCTCTCGAAGATATTTCATGGCAGCGCCCGGAGGAGCCTTCCGTGCCCACTCCATGGCCCGCCAGAAGATGAACTCAATACAGGCATGGTCGTTGGGGAAGGGTGGGATGGTGCTGGCCGCGAGGACTGAAGGCATCGCGTAGTACCAGAGGGTATAGGCCCGATTCTGGGAGGGCGTGATGTCAAAGCGCACCGTCGTCCCTGTGAAGGCGTACAGGGAGGGGTCCCCAGTCACGGGGGAACCTCCTTGGTCATTCTTCATTTGATAGGCCATAATATCTGCGAAGTTGATTCGGGTCAGCCGCTTCAAGCTCCCACTGATGGTCAGGTACAGCCCATCCCGCACATCGAGAATGAAGTCGGTCAGGGCCAAATCCTGGTTCAGGGCTGTGATAGTCCCCGTGGTCTTCGTGATCTCACTGGCCCACGGGAACTCCTGGGCCATCGTATCGAGGCACCGCTGGAGCCATTGGATGGAAAAGGCGGTGCTCACAATCGTGGCCGAGGGCCGGTCATGCTGGTCCAGCTCAGGAAGGTCCGCGAGGTCCAGCGCCTCGATGAGGATTTGGTCCCGGGTTCTCCTATTGACCGGCACGGGTCATTCTCCTTCCACACCACTGGCAGCGTGGGGCGGATTGGGCCGTTCCAGTAACGGTGTAGCAGCACCGCCAGATGATCGTTTTGTCTGTTGGCACATTTGTTTCGCCGTAGATTCTATAATAAGCCCAATCTTCCGGCCATGTCCAACAATCAGCTCGGCCCCGACGTTGGCCACGGAACACTTGAGCCCCTTGGTGGCTGGGTCGAACCATAGGATAGCCAATGGCCAGAGGTCTTCGCTGGCCGGTTCAATCAACTTCTCGGCTACATAGCGGAAGGGATTGCTCATTTGTAAAACGAATGCCTCCCGATCTTGACCACTTTTCGTAGTCGATTGACCCATTTGGGTGGTCGTTCTAGATCATGATCGCTCAGGAAGTGAACGGCCCCAAAGGTTGGGTCTGCCTCTGTCCGGTCCATCACGACCCAGGCAGCCCATTTGCAATCCACCCAAGCGCGAGGGTCTAGGCGTTCCAGCCGCTCGGCGTGCCGCCACCCTCCAAACTGGTGAGGGGCCATGATGACTTGAGCAAGTGGCTGGCCCCACTGCTCGGAGCGGTTCACGGCGACATACGCCACTCCGACCTTGCCTTGTAATGGTTCCCCTTCGGCTTCGAGGCATACCATCATGGCGAGGAGGAAATAGACCATGGAGGAACTCATATGCCCCCCTGATCCCTCGGATAACATCGTTCACAGAGCTTGACATCCAACGTATTAGTCCGAAGGTGATAGCCATATTCAAA
>ERZ1292642.417-Hain-H14-01um-R1-417-length-25279-cov-5_pt1 | contig 25279 bp, 38 predicted proteins | sample MGYA00564403_ERZ1292642 | MGnify/ENA primary metagenome ERZ1292642 (study PRJEB36523, sample SAMEA6512643) | groundwater metagenome | collected 2019-01-09 | study: AquaDiva: Metagenomics assemblies of 32 groundwater samples
TTACCATCGCCCCGATGATATCCGGAGATCCCACGTCGGGAAAGTGCTCCTTAAGTAGTGCGGCCGCTCCGGCGACTACTTCGTTTGCCCGTTGCGCTAGCGCGTCTTCCTGTGTCTGTCCAGTCGTCTTCCGTGTTTTCTTTGCCATGTTCCTATCCCGTTTCGAACCTATCGCTACCGTTAGCCTACCCTCCGGGCCCGTCCTATGACCCGGAGTAGTGTGCTGGTGTTACGCCCGTTTGCGGGTCGCCGTCGCTTTGGCCTGCACCTTGACGGGCGGCTTGAGCACGGGTTTCGCCGCGAGAATGGGCGCGACCGGCGGCTTGAGACCCGTCACCATATGAACCGCTTTGGAGCGGTTCGCCAGATGAGCGGTCGCTTGAGCACGGGCCCGGTCGAACGATTCGTTAGCGGCCGCCTTCTCGATGAGCTTTGCCGCGTAAGCCGGGTTGGTTTGGGGGTGTGCCGCGACAATCGCGGCAAGACCCTTGACAACGACGTCAAGGGCCATGGTTTCCCGATCTGCAATCTTCTGTGTTTTCTTTTGAGCCATAAAAAACGAAACGGCCGACTCTCTTTCGAGAGACGGCCGTCTTTCCCGTACTGTGTGTTGTTTACTTACTTCTGTGACGCTCTTTCGAGCGCTTCGCGCGCCGTGTCGGATAACGGCTCGGTGTTACATGCCGCGCAAAGACCGTTGTCTGTAAGCAGACGGCGCTTACGGCATGCTAGGCACTTACCCCGTGCCATTAGTTCGGAGCAATCTCCGGAGCTTCGCCCGTCTCTTGCTTACCCTTGCGACCGCCCTTGCGGGTAGTGGCTTTGGGTTCGACCGGAGGCGGATTGAGCGCGTTGTCAAACGCGGCATGGGCCGCGTCGGCAATCGTCTTAATCTGCGACGCTTTGGCGCCTTCCTTTACGGAAACGCCAAGTGCCTTGAGATGATCGCCCCATTGGATCCCTTCCGCCGTTGCGATAAGCCCTTCCTTCTGGAGTCTTCCGAGGAATGCCGCGCCGCGAGCCGCCTTATCGGCGGCCAGCTGAACCCAGGCGTTGTCATCGCTTTCGCCGGAGGAACGCTTGAGTACCTTGTCATACTGTGCGTCTTGCTCCTCCGGCGTTTTCAGCTTGACAATGCTTTTCATCTCATTGACGGAAAGCTGAACCGGGCTGTTCCGCCACTTGACGGCAACGGCCGGGCCCTTCTCGATGATCCCGATGAGATCATTGATATAGCCCTGATGTTTGCCCATTCGACGGGCAATCTCCGCGTTACTCGGGGATTCCCCCATGCTCCGGCGCAATTGGAGCATTTTGAACGCCGCAAAACCCAGGTCGGGACCCTTGAGATTGTCCCGGGCCGTGTTTTCCGTCACGTGCTCATCGAACGCTTCAAGATCATTCAGATCCTTGACAACGACCTTGATGACGGGCCGCTTGATCTCGTTTTCCGAGGCAAGCGTTTCGATAGCACCGAAACGCCGGAAACCCTTGATCAACTGATACTTGAACTTGCTCTTGGCGTTTGGGTGCGGGCGGACCGTGACGGCGTCTTTGAGACCCACGTCCCGGATACTGTCCACTAGTTCCTTAAAGGAACTGGAGTGTTGAGCCTCGGAGATATCGGTATCCCCTTTGCCCCAGTCGCCGGAGCGTTGATTCTCGTAAGAATCCTTATCGATATCCGACAGCGGAGCCTCGATAATCTCGCCGATCTGACCGATGAGCCCCGTACCCTTCAATTCCACTTTCTTCCTGTTAGCCATGAAACTCTGTTTCCTTCTGTGTTGTTTCTGTTTGGACCGTTTTCAGTCGAGAGACCCTAACGCTACCGTTAGGCGGTCAAGTCGACTGGCGCTCCGGAGCGGACGGACTTCCCTGGTCAGTTTCGGGCAAAGTCCGTCGCTCGGAGCGACTTGCTAGGTTTTCAAAGACCGGCGGGGTTGCCCCGTGGCGCGCCCGCACAGTAAACCTAGCACTTTGCACGTTCCCAAACGGGAAACCGTTCCTAACCGACCCAAAAAAGCGCTTTGACACTACGTTTTTAGTCTCTAAAACGGTACGTTCGAACCGTTTTGACACGCTTCGGCCGAAGTGTCAAGGTGTTTCTGCGCGGTACGTTTTTAAACGAAACAACGAGGCTAACGCTAGCGTTAGTCTTCCGACTCACTCTCTTCTGAGCCTAACGCGGCTTCCAAGTCTTCCACGGTACGCGACACGAGTCCGCCCGCCGTCATCTCAAAGAATGAGCGGACGAATGCACGGCCATGCCTGTTTTTGAGTGTTTCAACACAACGGACGGGTTCCTCGCCGACGCGAATATCCTCGTCCGGCATCATGGTTAATAGACAATCGACGGCGTGTTGCTTCGCCATGAGTCCGCTAAAGTCCGCGTCTTTATTGACCTGGGAGACAACGAGGGCGGGTGCTTTTAGACCCACCGCATATTTCGTCATCACTTCCAAGCATTTAATTTCTTGCGCGGTATCATGCCCCATGAGTCCGTCTAGCGAATCGAGGATGATTGCGCCGGGCTTGTAGTGAAGCAATAACGCGCCAATATCGGCAATGCCACCTAACGCCGGAATGAAGCGCAAGCGCTTATTGGTGCGAATACCGAGACGGTCACCACGGGCCTTGATTGCCTCTAAGCCTTCCTCGGCAGCGATGTACATACAATCGCGAGCTGAGCGACAGAATAGCCCGGCAAGCTGTAATAGGAGCGTGCTTTTGCCAGCGCCGGGCAAGCCGCCGAGTAATACGACGGCATGATCGACCAGACCGCCTCCGAGGTTGTCGTCTAAGAGTCCCGTCGTAATGCGAGACTCCTCGGCGCTCTTGACGTCCTCGAATAAAACCGAGCCGTCATCGCCCGGTTTGAATGCGGTCTGGGTCCAATTCCACGTGCTGCATGTCGCGCACCGGAATCGGTTTGGTTTCATTAACGAGCCACAGAAGTAGCATTTAAGGTTTGCCATTTTTTGCCCCGTGTCATAGCGTCACAAGTGGCGTAGCGCCACAGACGCTAACGTCCCGGGGCAAGTGGTTAGATACGTACATTATCGCACACCGACGCGCATAAAACGAGATCGGTGTATAGCGAAGCATTGGATACACGGCTCGGTGACCTTGACACCGTGCGCACAATGCTTTGGTGGGCGACACCACTCGCATACGAAGTTACTTTGATAGATCTTACTCTCAAAGCGTCCTCTGCATTCACGGCAGACGGAGATAAACCCGGTCACTTTTTTTAGCATAATCGACCTAACGCTAGCGTTAGGCTCCTTTCATAGCAGAAAAAATAATGCTTGACAAGTGTTTAGTAGTATGGTATAGTACGGTTCCACCGTATCGGTGTTTGACGCCCTGTTGCGTCGGGACACCCGTACACATCACAATGGAATCGCAGGCCTAACGATAGCGTTAGTGTCCTGCTCAACGTGTTTATGGGAGTATCACACCTGCAAAAGAGACCTAACGCTAGCGTTAGCCCCCAAAAACAACCCGCTTGACAACCGGCCGGTTGTCTGGTATAATTCGCTTTCCCTTACACTTACACTATAATCGGGCGGCCAGCCCATACACAGAAACACAGAGAGGTTTATTACATCATGGCTAAGCATTCAAACCGGGACGTCAACCAGTACGCAGCCGAGCCGATCGAAAACAATCCGGTCTATCAAGAGAACTTGGGGGACTTCCTCAAGAACTTGGTTCCCGAAGGGCATGAGGAAGAGCAAGTCTCATTCCCACCCTATTGGAAGCCGGCAGCCTTGACGGGGTTTCGCGCGACGGTGCTCTATCGGGACGACCGTGATCCGAACTTTCAACGCTATGTCCTGCAATCGGCCACCAAGCTCGATTGTCGGATCGGCGAAGTGCGGGACGGCGAGATCGTCACGATTCAACCGGGCCAAAACTTCAGCATGGGCGTTTACGCGGCGCTTCCCTTGCATCTTTACTTTGGACTCGAAGTGACGGTGGCTTGCATGAATGAGCGTCCGTTGCGTCCTGATCCCGTGACGAACGATCCTCGTTCGATGTGGACGTTCCGCATGTTCCTGTCGCCGGAGGTTCGAAAGCTTCTGGCATCGACCCGGCAGGAAGATATCAAGGCGCTGCAACAGGCTCAAAAGTCAGCGCAACGAGAAATGTATAAGGAACTCGCGAAGGCCAGTGCGGCTCAATCGGCTTCTCGCGGTCCGCTCGCTCTCTGAGAGCGATATCCCTTCCCTAACGCCAGCGTTAGGGTCGTAAGCACATAAGAGAAAACCTCCGGCGCGCGTTTTAGGCCAGCACGCGCCGGAGGTTCGAGGTTTCATGGCTCAGATGAAAGACTCATGGCGACATTACCACGAAAGCGGAAGAATGTCAAGAGGAAAAAGAAGGTCGCTAAGAAAAAGTCAAGCGTAAAGCGCCCTTCTATTCCTAAGAAAAAAGTCAAAAAAAAGGCTGTTCGGAAGAAAGTTAAGTCTAAAGCGAAGGCCGTCAAGAAGATTGGCAAGCGCAAGACGAAGAAACGACAAGCCAAGCGAGCGCGCAAAAAGGGGGTGATGCGGCGGTCTGTAGAACAACTGTTGAGCGATCCACGGTCACAGTTACAGATCTTACAGCGCATGAATGAGAAGCTGGGGGCGAAAGTCTTCCTATCCAATTGGGAAGAGACAGACGAATCCCTCATGATTCAGCGTCTCATTAAGGCGGAGCAATTGGGGACGTTTGACAACGAAGCCAAGAAACTCGCCGGCGACTTCGATTGGGATCTTCGGTCGGTTTACGAACTTTGGAATAGTCCGGATGTGTATTTCTAACCCAACGCACCAAACTCTAATGGCGCCGCTCGCCGTGCCGGGCTCCGGGCTCCCCGAGCGAGGGGCGCCGCAATTAGAGGTTAGAGAATGGCGATCATGGCCCCCTAACACCAGCCTTTTGCTGGTGTTGGTGGCCGCGGTCCGGCAAACACTACACCCTAACGCTAGCGTTAGGTAAGCAGGAGAGAACGACAATGGACATGGCTCAACTCATTCAGTCGGTGAACGGACTCACGGATGCGGTCAAAGATGCCGGCGAGAAGGTAACGACTCGTCTCGAAGAATTGGATCATACTCTCGCGCTCATCGCCGCGCGTGCAACGCCCGGAGCACCCGCTGATCTCAAAGAAGTGCTCTCGCGGGTGTCCAGCGCGGCGGGCAACATCGTACTGGACGCGGTGAAGGACTGGGAAAAGCGGAGCGGTATCAATGGGTAACTACAAGCGCACCGTCCACTATCCGGGTAAGCCGGATATTGCCGTTCGTGAGTGGCGAACGACCTGGCTACAGCCGGACGATGAGTCCCGTGTACCGGTGCAAGTTCGTATCTATGACACCGATGCGGGTTGGGTGGGCTACTACGTACGCGATCAAGCTCGATTGCGTATTACGTGGATGAAACCCATCTGGAAAGAAGTCCCCTCACCGCTGGGCGAACTCGGCAACTTGAAACCCGTCAATGATGACGATGACGAAGAAACACTAGAGGAGATTGATTATGGGCAAGAAAAGATGCGGGGTTGAGGGGTGTTATAACACTCCGGCGGTGACGTTCATCATCCAACGAGAGGACGGCCGAGCGGAATTACCGGCGTGTTATCAGCACTTTGCGATTGCGCGGACGGGCGCTCGACAGATGGGTGATGGTGGAGCGTGGGACGCTATATATAACGCAGGCTTTGGACAAGGCGACAGTGTGTTGTCGTGTTTACATGTCGGGTGTGGGCAAGCACGAGAAGAACACACCCCGCCACGCTTCAACGGACCGCGATGGGTGCACACTCGAGTGGATATCGATGAAAGCGTGAATCCGGATATCGTGGATGATATCCGGACCCTCGTTAAGGTCGAGGATGCGTCCTATGACGCCGTCTTTTCGAGTCACAACATTGAACACTTGCATTCGTATGAAGTAATCAATTGCCTGCGATCCTTTTATCGGGTGCTCAAACCCGGCGGCGCTCTCATCGTGCATGTTCCAGACTTCGGATTGGCGTGCCGACTCATTGGCGCAGGGAAAGGATGGGAGAAACTGTACGATTCTCCTGTCGGCCCCATCTTCCCGATCGATCTCGTGTACGGACACCGCGGTCTGTCCGCGGAGAACCCGTATATGGAGCATCGAACCGGCTTCACGAAGGCGGTTCTCACCGAACTACTGTTTGATACGTGGTTCAGTGACATTCAAGTCATGGAACGTAATTGCGAGCTTCAAGCGTTCGCACGGAAGGGCTAACGGTAGCGTTAGGTGGCACAGAAACGTAAGAGTTCGCTCAATAAACGCACGGTCCACTATCCGGGTAAGGTGGACCTAACGAACTTCGGGAAAGGTCCAGTCAAGTGGCTGACGATTCAGCAGCGCGGGACACGCGAGATTGTGATGTTCTTTGGGTATGAGACGCCGACCCGCTTTATCGGTATCCGTCCGGCTGATATGGTGCGCGCGCCGTGCACACATTGCGGCCAAACGCCGTTTGCTACGTATACCGCCAAGTCACAGGAGCGTCCCCACGTCTGTCCGGGATTTATTGGCCGTGATTCAGTCGGTTATGAAGTTCCCTGTGCTAATGGTACGGAAGCACACGTTTGCACCGGGCAACCGTCTATGTCGTGGCACGGCGTATCACACTGGCTCCGACCAGAATGGGAGATCCTGAACTATGAGCAGTATCATACTCGAAATGATTAACGACGGTTTCCAAGCGCAAGCGACGAAGGCGTTTAACGATTGGCTCGGCAACAATCCGGATATGGATCCGATTGTTGCCGAACGCATGAAGCCGGTTTTCGTGTCCGGCTTCATTGCGGCGCAACACATGCAACCGACGGCAAACGAGGGAAACGTCCAGGTCATTCCCCTGACTCCGCCTGCGACGTATGAACTGCATCGGCTGTTTATGCGTTACGTCATGGTGGTCGGTAAGGCGGGGCATATTGCCCCAAACGATATGATGGCGGCGCTCCTCATGTGTATTGTGACGATTGGACGGGCGCTGCACCCCAGCATGTCCAATCGTAAGGTGTTTGAGATCTTCGCATCGGAATCGGGGTATGTACTCGAATACCTCGATAAGCTTCAGTCGAGCGAGGGACATGTCCGACATTGATGATGCACGAGTCTTAGAGTTTCTCGATAAGTCGGTCACTATGTTCGTTCGACTACAAGCCGAAAGTCGGAGATATCGACGGTGGGCCGTCTTTTGGTGGATCTGCTGGGTGCTCGGTATCATTGAGCAGTACATACGGAACGCGAGCTAACGCTAGCGTTAGGTTAGGTTTGGACACAGATGACAACAATTGAAAAGATTATCGATCACGGCGGTTATAAGGAAGTCCGTTATGAGGGACGGACGGTTAAGTTGGTGTTTTATGTCAATACTCCGGAGGATCCGTTAGAGCTGTCGATCCGTGTTGGGGATGCGATTAAGGCAATGCAGCCGTTCTGTCCGATGACGGTTGGAACGGGGATAAATTGTCCGCAAGAAGAAGCAAACGATATTTGGCAGTGGGTCCTTAAAAAGGTTGCAGATCCCAAGACTGACGAGACGAAAAGCTAACGCTAGCGTTAGGTACTGTTTTATGGCGAGAGTCGATCACATTCCCCAAGGGGATCCTTATTGTTCGTGTGGCGAGCGTTCCTCGAAACACCGCATCGACCATGCTTTTCATCAATCACCGGAGACGTCGGAGGATACGTGTTTTGAGTGCGGGTGGCCTGCCGTCATGCACCGTTCACGTAAACGCAAGAGTGTTACTCCCAAGAATCCCAAACCGCGGATCAGCCTGTATAAGAAAGTGTACGTTGGCATCGACGGCGAAGGTCAGGGCCGCGATGATCACAAGTATGTATTGCTAGCTATCAATGATGAGGACGACCAGCGCCGTGCCTATATCGACAACTTCAACGGTCTTTCCACGGACGAATGTCTGCGTTTCATCTTCAACCTCCCCGAGCATTACAGTCTGTTTTCCTTCTCGTTCAATTACGATCTGACGAAGATACTTTGGGAGTTGCCGAACTCGGCGCTGTATCGCCTCTTTCGTCCGGAGCTTCGCCAACGGCTTGGACGTGAAGCATACAAGGGGCCGCACCCGGTGCGCTGGAATGACTGGGTGCTCAATCTACAGGGCAGTAAGTTCAGCGTGGCATGGGTTCCGAAAGGCGAGAAAAAGATCAACGTCAAGAGCCATGTGATCTGGGACGTCTTCAAGTTCTATCAGAAGAAATTCACTGGCGCGCTACTCGACTGGAAAGTCGGCAATAAGGCGGCGGTGGAAGCCATGCAACGCATGAAGGATAAGCGACACGAGTTCGATCAGGAGTCGCGCGAAAAGGTTCGGGAATACTGTTTCAATGAATGTCGTTACATGGCGACGCTGGCGCGTAAGCTGGATGAGGCGCACGCGAAGGCGGGACTCAAACTCAAAAACTACTTTGGCGCTGGTTCGAGTGCATCCGCGATGCTCAATAAGATCGGTATCAAAGAATATATGACGAAGCCGCCGGAGGAATTGACACAGATCCTTGCCGCGGCGTTCTTTGGGGGGCGCTTCGATCATTCAATGATTGGCGGTTACGGGAAAGAGATCCATAGCTATGACATATCGAGCGCCTATCCGTATCAATGCGTGCTCCTCCCCTGCCTCACTCACGGTCAGTGGCTGTATACCAATCAGCGCCGAGACATTGATTCCGCCCGCCTCGCTTGTATTCACTATGGACTCGGAGATCGGACGCCCCGTCAAGTGGATGATATGGGATGGGGGCCCTTTCCCTATCGAACTAAAGACGGGTCAATCTGTTACCCTGCAACCAGTGGCGGGGGATGGGTCTGGAAAGATGAATATCTAGCGGCGGAACGGTATTACGGCCACGTCTACTTTAAAGAGGCGTGGGTCTATCACACCGATTGTGATTGCCAACCGTTCAAAGACGTTCCGCAATTCTATCTCGAACGCCTCGCCATTGGAAAAGAGGGTGCCGGGATCATTCTCAAACTGGCGATGAATAGTCTGTATGGGAAGACCGCTCAAAGCGTCGGCAACGGTCCGTTCAATAATTGGGTGTGGGCCGGTAATATTACGAGCGGCACCCGAGCCCAGATTATCGATATGCTGGCTCAGCTTCGCGACCCGTGGGATATGCTCATGGTAGCAACGGACGGGATTCATTCTACAGTGCCCCTAACGCCAGCGTTACCCTGTGACACGAACACGGATGTTTTGGTAACGGACGTATCGACGGGCGAAACTGCGCGCAAGCCGCTCGGTGGCTGGGAATGGAAGCCGGTCAAGAAAGGCGTCTTTTATGCACGGCCAGGCGTTTATTTTCCCATGAATCCGACAGAGGAAGAGAAAGAGAAGATTCGCGGCCGTGGCGTTGGACGCGGCGTCATTCTCGAAAACTGGCGGATGATTGTGAGCACTTGGGAAGACTGGATCGCGGGGTATATCCCTTCATTCTTGGAACCGACGTGGCCCACCATTCACGTTAAGAATGTGACTCGGTTCTGTGGCGCTAAGACGTGTATTAGTCGCTCACAAGGTCCAGACGGAAAGTATGTATACACTCGTGCGAATGGTAATCACCTTAAGGCCGAGGTTAGTTACGGCCAGTGGATTGATCGCCAAGTGGCCATGTCGTTTGACCCCAGTCCGAAGCGTGCGGGTTTGCACGAGGATAAGCGTCGCACACGATTACGTTACACAGATGGCATCGATGAGCTATCCGATGAGAGCACCCCCTATAAGAAGGCGCTTCTCAGTCCGGAAGCAAAGGAATGGATTGCCGCGGCGGCGGAGATGATCGAGCAACCGGACGCTGACTTTTCAGAGTACGATTGTTATTCGGCAGAGAGCTAACGCTAGCGTTAGGTAGGAGAAATTAAAAATGGCTGCGAAGAGGAAAAACGCGGATACGATTGATCCTAAGACGGAAGGAACCTTTGAGGTCCGATACAAGCAAGGTAAGGAATGGATTCATTCTTCCACCCGATACCGATACGGTCTAGCACAACTCGATGCAGAAGACTTAGAGGCGGACGGAAAGCACGTCCAGATAGTCAAAACATCGGATAAGGGCGCTTACGATCTCGATGATTAGTAAAAACGAAAGCTAACGCTAGCGTTAGGTAGGAGGAAACATGTGTCAAGGCTGGTGTAAACGGGCAGAAACCAGTGAGATTCTATTCATTCTCAAAGATGGTTTCAAAACAATAGAAAACCCCCTCGAAGCGGTCGAGGTTTCGCTGGCAGGAATGCCGGTCAGTCTCGATGAGCTAGCAGACTGCATGGATGAGATTGTGATAGAAACGAGTGATCTCACCGTCAGAGATACGATGACGCAAATTGGATTGCATGGAATTGCGCGTGCTACATGCATCTGTCAAGTGGTTACGATTGCAGCAGCAATGTGGCCGCTGCTGGTCTATCCCGAGTCCAAAGAGCACGCGCTCGAGCGACTGAAACATGAACGGCGTAGAATGCATCAATACAACACCGATGGCACTTCACTAGCAGGCTAACGCTAGCGTTAGGTCTACTTTATGGCTCACTTCAAAAGACTCTCAAACGGTATCAGCGCGCTGATTGCCGGTGGTGTCGGACTGGTTGTGTTTCTGTGGCCACGGAAAACGACGAAACTGGACTACATCACCACCCAGCAACGTGATCAGTGGTACGGACCCATCCGTTATGTTCCGGATCCCAAACCGGACAATCTGGAAGGGATCTATATCATGAACAATTTTGAACCGCTCAATATCGTGAGGGAAGAGTTTCCTCTCATCGGTCGAGCGGCGATTCACCGAGTGGCCGCTCCTTCACTGCGAAAAGCGCTCACGGAGATTCAACGTGCAGGACTCGGACATTACATCAAAAGCTATGCCGGCGGTTTTTACCCACGTTTCGTACGCGGTAGCCAATCCAATCTTTCGAGTCATAGCTATGGGACCAGCATTGACATTAACGCAGGAACCAATCCGCAAGGTCAAGCGCCGACGGCGGAGCAAACGGCGCTAGCGCCTTACTTCGAACGTAACGGATGGTATTGGGGCGACCGCTTCACATCCAAGCGTGACCCGATGCATTTCGAGTTCGTTTTACCACCGAAAGGCATCGCATGAATCCTGTAGACGGTACGAATCGACAGAATCAATACATCATGGTTCTAGTCGACTATGCGGCATATGTCGTCCGACGTCCGCCCGTCAGTATCATGGTCATCTGGCGTTTTGATACCAAGCGTGTTGAGGCACTTTACTTTAGGCCTGCTCCGGACATGCGTGTGACGGAGCTCACAGATCCTCTGATACTAGAACCGTTTCAGGGTCTCATTAAACCGACCCTCGAAGCCGATCCGGAGTTATGGCCACGTTTGACCGAATTACTGGAGCGGACGGAACGTCATCGTGTCGCCAGTTGACTTGTTCAAACGTCCGAAAGTGCCGCGTGTATGTGGTAATGCTTACTCTCATTCGGTACGCTGGATCATTATCCCAAAAGACGATATTTCCGCTGCTCCCTATTCATTCATCTATAGCGACGGGAAGACAGCGTTTACCGCCGCGGCGAAGGTCGGTTTAGTACTAGGAGACTTAGCCGCTATCTATCCTGTAGAACCGCCCTAACGCTAGCGTTAGGTTAGGCGCTCATATGTGACCCGGCCCGTCCTTTCATGGACGCGGCCGGGTTTTTCATGTCTGAGGTTTTCATAAATATATATTCGCGCGTCCACCTATTTTTAAGGCTTGCGACATGCGATAATATGTGCATGAAAGCACAGGACCTGGCCCTCTACGATTCTCTGGAAGGAAACACGATCCCATCGAAGCAAGAGCGCAGCATCATGCGGCGCTGGTTCGAGTCGGCGATCACCGGAGCGCGCGTCAATCCAGCCCCCTATGTGAAGGGTGGTTTGAGCACATTCCGGAAGACAACGGAAGCGATATCGACGGGCGCAGCGCTGGCCGCCATTCACGTCGAAACCAACGGCGGTCTCGATAAGTTTGGGTATCCCCTGGACGGTATCGGCGGCGCGTTGCTCGCGATCGGTAGTACCTTCTGGCCGAATACCGAGGTGTCCAATGATGCACGAGATATCGGCGCAGATGCACTGACCGTGTATTCGTTTCGCAAGACGACCGACTTTCTAGTCGAACGCCGTATGAACAACGGCAAGAGCATTCCGCAACACTTGTCGCCGGCTCATCGGTTGACGCGGGATGAAAAGAGCAACGTTGCCGGAGAAGATCCGATCGTCAACGCGGCCAAAGCGCTCTGAGGATACAGGCTAACGCTAGCGTTAGCCCTTATCCTTTTGGAGAACACACAACAGAAAGGTAAACAGTATGCGTCCTAATGCACGTCAGCTCGCGATGCGAGATCCGGCAACGGCGGCTCTCATGGGTGCCATTGCACCGGAAGGGGCCGACTTCGGCGCCGAGTTTGGTTCGGACTTCGGAGATGATTGGGGTTCGGAGTTTTCGCCCATGGGCGCAGATTTCGGTGATGACGATATCGGCGCGGACTTCGGTGCCGCCGTTGCCGCCGGTGCACTGGCCAAGCCGTCTGCTCAACAGCTGGCCGGGCTGTATCTCAAGGGTGTCCAGAAGGCCAAGAAGACCGAGAAGCGCAAGAATCTCTTGGAGCCGAACGCGGGTTCGTCGGCCAAGGTCGAGCGTTATTCGTTCGCTCTGAGCCAGGCCATTACGATCGGTACGACCGTCGCTCTGAACATCACGGGTTCGCCCGATGTGGACATTCGTCCTCAGCGCGTGGTCACGAACGCTCCCGCCCCCATGTATGCCTTCCTTTCGCTGATCAAGGTGGCGAACGTGACGGTCACTGTGGGCCCGGGTGTCGAGGATGCGTATGATTACTCGGCTCAGGCCGTGGGAACCATGCTCGACCTGCCGACCCTCACGCCGGCAAACCGTGCGACGATTCAGGGCACGTATACCGGCTTCGTCCCGCCGGGTTACGTGGCCACGACGTCCTCGTTCTTCGTGACCAGCTTCAAAGGCTGGGCTTCGATCGTCGCGTGAATGTGAACCGGTCCACCATTAGCGTCCAGTGAGTTTCAACAGTTAGGCCTGAGAAACTAGGCTAACGCTAGCGTTAGGTTCCACCCATGCTCATCCGTTATAACCTCCCGCATGTCTACTACCCGGGCTCGGATAAGACGCTCAACGCGACTACGTTGCGAGTTCTAGTGGATACGCTGGTGAATCTGAACCTTGTTTATCTCAAACACGAGAAAAGTCATGGGCGCACCGTCCCTCTGCTCTACCAGAGCGGTGTGTATTATGACCGTACCTTGTGGTGGGAGCCGATTCCGGCGCTGTATCAGCGCCGGTTCGGTGATTGCAAGTCTCTTTCGGCCGCGCTCATTGCCGAGCGCTGGTTTTACGAACAGAAGCGTTCGATTCCAACCTTTCGTTGGGTGGAGAACATTGACGGATCGGTGGACTATCACATTCTCGTGCAGGTCGGCAACGGGTTTGAAGACCCATCCAAGGTACTCGGCATGGGAGCCGATGAGAACAGAAGGTTTTATGGCAACGGCTCCTCTGCTTAACTCTCGATCAAAGGAAAGCGATTATGTTCGGCGGTAATGCGAATATTCTGCGTGGTTCCGTGACGGTCAGTCACGGCGCCAGCATCGCCGGTACGGCACGAACCGACTTCACCGCGGCGTTTGCGAACGCTTCGGTGGGTGATCGGGTTATTGCCAATCCGGCAGTAGTCAACCCCAACCCGTCGGTGATTCAGGTTGAATCTCCGGTGGTGACAACGGCAGGTCTCATCACGGTATCTCTGGGCAACCTGGGATCTGTGACGACTACGGCGGGAACGGCCGTGGTCTACAATGTGACCGTCATCAAGAACACTGGCGAGGATAACGTCCCGTAGTCCTGTCCAGTCCGATTGCCGGGTGCGGTGACTGTGCACCGCACCCCGCGGTCCCTAACCCTAGCGTTAGGTATATCAGGAAACTAAGATCCCTAACGGTAGCGTTAACCCCATTTAGGAGAACTCAATGCCCATCATCTGGCCGCTCGCAATCGTCGGAATCGCTGCTTTCGGATACGTCGTCTGGAAGAGCAAGAAGTAACACGCAGTAAACTCAAAAGGGACACGGGACAATGACTCGCACAGTAATTCTGAAACCAACGTACGGCGCCGAGGACCGCGATCATGGACGCTGCAAGCGCGCTTTGGAAGCGCTGGGCATTAACATTATCGAACTCGAAGATTGCCCGTATATCGATATGGCTCGTGCCTATCTGGTCGATCGGGCCTTGGACGAATTTGCCGACGCTGATGTGCTGGTCTTCATTGACCACGATATCATCTTCAAAGCGTCCGACGTGCCGATGCTCGCCGAGCATTGTCGCACATCGAAATACGACATTTTGGGCGTTCTGTATTCCATGCGGCGCCCCCGATTCACTACCATCGGTCGTCCCGAAGGCACCCCAACGGTGGACTTTTATGTCCCCGGATTGATTGACGGCGACTTTACCGGACTCGGTATGACCGCGATCAAGAGGTATGTCTTTGAACGTATGCGTCAAGACTTGAAGCGTCTTGAATGTCCAACCGTCGGACGTGCCGTGCATCCTTACTTTCGACACCTGATCGATGACTCTTCCTATCTCGGCGAAGATATCTCTTTTTGCTATCGCGCCAAAGAACTTGGATTCACGATTGGGATCGATACCGAACCGCGCATCTTCCACCGCGGTCGGTATGACTATGCGTTGGAAGACACCGGGCTTGCGGTCCCGGATTATCAACCCCTCACTATACGGTTCACCCAAGGAACCAAGATAGAGATACCGGCCGCTGAGTGATTCCACTGATTATTCCCGCGTCTGTCGTCATTCTGACGGGCGTTGTCTGCTTCAAGAAACGCAAGCTAACGCCAGCGTTAAGCACGGAGCAATCTCGAATCTACAACTCCGCCATTAACGGCGCGTTGAAAGATCCGGTCAAGCTTCGAAGACTGTCCGATGTATTCGCAGGTGAAGGACACTTGACGGAAGCGAAGCTATTACGGCAACGCGCGGCATTGCGTGAGCTTCCGCCGACGATCAAGATTCAACGGCAGAACGTCTTTCGACGGGCCATGAATAGCAAGAATAAGACAGGCGTCTTGCATGTGGCCGACGCTTACGACCGGGAGGGTTGTACCGGAGCCGCCAAACGGCTTCGTGATTACGCATCGGGGTTACCATGAGTTATGTCAAAGACGCGGCTCGCGATGTGGTGGAGCGATCTCGTGCAGGTGATCAGGTGGCTATGGCAATCATCGCCATCGTACGCGACAACGCCCGTAAGGGTTCGAAGAAAGCGAAAAAGTCGGTACAGCTCATGCAACGGTACATTGATTCGCATCCGGTTAGTTCCATGGGGTACGAAGCCGGGCATACGAATCATGCTGCTAAAGCCCTATGGGAAAATCCGACCGCTGAAACCATCACCCTAACGCTACCGTTAGCTGGGTTTTGGACAGGTGTTTGCGCGCTGGTGCATGGTCCAGATCTCACTCGTGAGCGCGCAATAGAGATCGGCTCGGTACTCCCCGAGACGGATCAGCCGGCATTCAATGCAGCGTGTTTAGACGAAAAACTAGACGGCTCCCGACGCGGCTGGTTTATCGGACATGTCGTCCTCATTGCACGGCGTATCCAACGCATTCGGAATCCCAACGTTCCTATCGCGACATTCTGTCCGATCGTCGCGTGGGAATTGGGGGAAAGCTAACGCTAGCGTTAGGTGGTTTATGCAGACTATCGAAGCTGGCGACACGGTATTGACAGAAACGTCCACGGTTCGCATGCGCGCGGACGTTCTGCAAAGTCTTGCGCAACAATCGAAGATAGGTAACCCGCATGCCGAACGACCTGAGCCTGACAACGGAACTCGCCAAGTATGGCGTACTCGTGTTGGTGCTTGGTTACGCCAGCGTTTCACTCTGGCGGAGAAACCATGCATTGACCGAGCTCTTAATCGAAAGGGAAAAAGAGCATTCAGTAACTGTCTTGAAGATCACCAGCGAAAGTTATCAAGAGCGCGAGAAGCTGGTGAAAGATCACTCCAAGCTGCTCTTGCAGACGCAAGAGAATCACATGCTGCAACAGCACAGCACTGCGACACAAGTCATGCGTTCGTTCTTCAGCGCCTCGTTAGCGACGCCCAGGGACTTGGTCAAATCGTCAATCGAAAGCTCCGAGAAGGGCGGCTGAGCCACACTGAATCCACCTTGGTGGATGACGAATACTTCGTGCCCGATGACTTTATGAAATGGATTGAGTTTCAATAGCCTAACGCTAGCGTTAGGGTAAGGAGAAAACCATGTTCAAGTTCATTCAAGACAACTGGGATAGCATTGTTCTGATCGGTTCGCTGGTACTGAACCTGTTGGGTGTCTCCGGTAAGGTGGCGCCGATTGGCACCCCCAAGGGATTCGCCAAGCTCGAATCGTGGGATCAGAAAGACGGTTTGCCGCCCACGAAGCGGAATCGCTGAATCATGACGAGTCTGCTGAATGTCCCTGGCATCGAACGGCTGACGGCATCCGACCGTTCGGCATTGATTGACGCGGCTACTCGCCTCAACATCAATCCGGATTGGTTGGCGACCGTCATTAGTTTTGAGACCGCTGGCACGTTCAGCCCCACGATTCTCAATCGCGCCGGTTCGGGTGCATTCGGTCTGATTCAGTTTATGCCGCGCACGGCGCAAAACATCCTCAAAACTGCTACCACGGATCAAGCGGTCGCCATAGGACGGGCGATGACGTTCCGTGAGCAGTTGGATCGGATGGTGGTGCCTTACTTTAGCGGGCGTAAGATGAATAACTTAGAAGACGTTTACCTCGCCGTCTTCTATCCTGCCGCCATGGCCAAATCGAATGATTGGGTGATTGGCATTGCCCCCAGCGCTGTGTACACGCAAAACAAGGGGTTTGATGCGACGGATAAAGGCTACATCACGCGCGGCGATGTGACGCGCAAAATCCGTAGCCTGTTTGAGTCCTCGGGTGGACGTATCAGCGTCCCGACGATCGCCGTCGCACAAGTTCTATTCGGTGGCGCACTTGGTGTCGCTATCATCGGTTATCTCTCGAAGCGTTTTAAGCTGGTCTAACGCTAGCGTTAGGGTGTGTTTATGGATTGGCAAAGTCATTTCAAGCAGCGCAACCAAGAAACCTCACGCTTCGGCGCTGCGATTGTGCAGGCGGAGGATATCGAGGCAATTAATCGCTATATCGTCAACGGCTCCGCCAAGACGAAAGAGGCGATCAAAATCCGTGACGAATGGATTCGTTGGCATGACAACCTCGGATTCTTCGCTAAGAACTTTGACGGCGGGACCTATGACCAGGCCCGAAACATCCGGAATCGTTACAACATCGCCAATGCAACGACGAAGGATGAAAAAGAGTTCGTTCAACAAGTCCAGCAACAGGGCTTGTCGAGTGAGGAGATGCAGGGTGGAACCAAGCGCGTTCTGTCCAGTGGACAGTATGAGACGCCCGATGCACCCCTCGTACCAACATCATTCAAGCTCGGTGTCGGCGTGACACTCGGGACCTTAGCGGCAGGCTATATCGCATGGAAGCTGTATGTGCCTGACATTCGTGGACTACTGAGGAAGGTGTAACAATGTCTCAAGCGGAAGATCTCAAGGCCATACATGATATGTTCGTTCGCACGACGCCAAAAAACAGTGCGTCGGCAGCGATCAAAAACAGTTGGATGACGTGGTATTCGAAGCTAACCAACTACGACAAGTCCAGCAGTCCTGCCACGTATACGGAAGCGAAAAAGCGTCGTGATGCGTTCTTCAAGGCAGACGTTGCACCCGCCGTCAAACCAACGGCACCCAAGCCCACGGCGGCCAATACACCGATCGTCGCCAGCGGCCCACGACCCACGTTGCGCAGCGGGATTCATAAAACGAATCCCGCTTACAAGCCATACATTGTCGAAGTGCAATCGGTCGTGGGCGTGACACCGGACGGATTGTTTGGGCCCGGCACGCAAGCAGCCGTTATCAAATATCAGAAAGCGAACGGACTTTCAGCGGACGGTGTGGTGGGTCCCGCCACATGGGCAAAGATTCAGCTCAATTCCAACCGAGCCTTGTCAACCCCAGCCAGTGTGACAGACGCGGCGCATGCTGCCGCCGCACACGTGGCCGCCGTCACACAACAGGCGGTCCAGGCCGCTGCCGTCAAGCCCAATAAGCCGGTACAAGCGGCAACACAAGCCGCCGCACAAGCGCAAGTTTCCGCCGCACAACATGCAGCGCAAGCGGCGACAACCCCAAAACCTTCCGCGCCGTCATTGCCCGAATCCGCCACACAGGCAATTCAGAGCATCCAAGCCAGCGCAAAAGCGTTGCCGGTATGGGTGCGGGCCATGGCGGCGGTCGGCGGTGTCTTCGGCGGGCTCATCGCATTTAAGGCCGTCTTTCGCAAGTAAGAGCAGCTAACGCTAGCGTTAGGGTTCACAACCTAACGCTAGCGTTAGGGGTACTAAACCAGATAGAAACGGGACAATTAGAACTATGACCACTGGACGACAGACTCTCGATGCTTGGATTCGTGAAGCGCTCTTGGATACACAGACCAAAGGGCCATGCACGGCACTTTCTCTCGTGCATATGCAATCGGGTGCCGAGAAGGAAGTACACACCCTAGAACTCGGCTCCAAACAATGGGAGCCGCTCGACTTGGCTAAGTCGTTCCGTGGTCGCGCTGAGAGTTACGCCGCGGAAACGATGGGAGCGCAGACGTTCAATCTACTCGCGTTCTACTCGGGGCGAACGGAAGCGCAAGCGCGTAAGCCATTCATTATCAGCGGACAGACCGAGTTCGCCGGCATGACGGAGCCGCCCACGAAAGAGGGGCAAACCATGCAAGGCATGCGGCATCTGGAAGTGACACTTCAGATGGCATTACGCCAAACACAATTCCTGTTTGAGACAACCAGTCAAACGATGAATCTCATGGTTCGCCAGAATCAACAGCTGATTAGCGAAAACCAAGAAGCCTTCAACATGATGAAAGAACTCATGGTGAAGCAGATTGAGAGCAACCATAACCGGGAAATGGAACGTCTCTCATTCGAGCGAAGCACGGCAGAGCGAACCAAGTGGCTCGGCATGGCTCCGGCGCTCGTTAATACCTTGCTCGGTAAAGAGATATTCCCGCAAGGCACGGCAGATACAGCGCTGATCGATAACATCATTGACGGCTTAGATGATGAGGCGATCATGTTCCTGCAAGCCAAGGTCAAGCCGGAACTCTGGGGCTCAATCATGCAGCGGTTTTCGCAGCGTGTTCGCCAACGTCAATCCGGTTCGGAGGTAACGCCCCATGCAAACGGTGTTGGACATGGCTGACCTATTCAAGTGCGACAAGTGCCACCAGATCCATAAGCTGGATAAAAAGTCGGGACGACTCATCATTCAAGAGCTAGGTCCAGACTTTCTGCCGCATCCGTCGCTCTACAATCGGCGCGTGGAACTCTGTCGGACTTGTTTCGACAACTTCTGTCATCTCACGCAGCAATCGGTTGAGCCGCGAATCACTTTTGAAGAAGCTAACGCTATCGTTAAGGAGTCTCGGACGTGATCTATCTGGACGGCGGTCGACAAGTCATCTTTTGCAGACACTGCAAACAGCCGGTGCATGCCTTGTACCGCCGTCAACACTTGCGCGAATGTCGCGCGCACGGCCGACGGCGTAAGCTCGGACGAATGGCGTTCGAAAAGAACGGACGGCAACTGTATGCAGTGGCAACGCTTCGTTACAACGGTACAACCTGGGTTCCTCAAATGCAGTACACGCATGCGAATAACCCCGCCCACGCTCGAAATTCCATTCGCTTTAGTGAATCCGATCCGAGTCGTCTCGTTATCGTGGACGCAGGACTCGCTATCGGAATGTTCGCTCTCGATGAGGCCGGCACGCAATTGGTGGCGGATTAATATGCCGTGCCCCGCTCATCTTCCCTGGATTCAATCCGTCCTCTTGACGGGTTTTCTCGCTTCCGTCTCATACATCGTATTTTTGATGTTTAACCCGGAGAAATACAACAATGGCAAAAGCACGCAAACGGCGAAAGAAGAAGGCTGGCAAGGGACTTGCTCAGGAATTGAGCAAGGCCATCAGTGCCATCCGCCGCGCCAAGTCGGCAATCAAAAAGTGAGGCGATGAGAATGGCAAAGCGCCGTCCTCGCCGCAAGGTCAAGTCATTGGCCACGCGCGTTGCTGCTTTGGAAAAGCTGGTGCTTCCCAAGCGTGCACGAGCATCCAAGTCCAAACAAGCAACCTCTGAGGGTCAATACCTCGGAGCCTACCGGGTCAGCTAACGCTAGCGTTAGCCTTCCCAGAAAGTCAAAAGAACGAACATGGCACGTCGCCGACGCAAGGGTAAGAAGACCCCCACGAATGCACTGAAGTCCATTCGTAAGGTCACCACCAAGAAAGACAATGTCTGGGAAATCCAGAAGTTCCTTCGCGGGAAGGGATACTTTGCGCGCGCGGTTCGCAAAGACTTGGTGATCACTACGGCGCCAACGAACGTCATCGGTTCCGCGCGCTAGTATCTCCACCATCTTTGACCCGCCCCCTACGTGCGGCGCTCCGGGCTCCCAGCGCGGCGTGCGGGGCGGGTCGAGACCCCTACTAGAGGATTGAGGATTCATGGCTCATGTTGAATATCCGCAAGCCGTCATCCAAGCCGCGAAAGAGCTTGGGGTGCAACTCGGCACCGGCGAAGATTACGATCCGAGTGAAGCGTTAGAAACGCTCGGTGATGAAGTTCAGCTCGCCGCGCGCGAGGCTGGTATTCACGGAGACGTGAATGAGCTTCGTTTCGCGGGTGATTCGGACTTCGGCGGATTCAGCTTTAAGAAGCTGGGCCGCGGTATCGGTAAGATTGCAAAGAAAACCGTCAAGGTCGCTGGCAAAGTCGTTGATAATCCCGTTCTGCAAGTCGTTGCACCAGGGATTAGCAATATGGTGGGCAAGGGGCCCATGGTCGAGCTTGGTAAGAAGTTCGCCCCGCCACAGATATCCAAAGCAATGTCTGTCGGACAGAAAGCCATTAGCGGCGGACTCAAGACGGTTGGCAAGGTCACCAAACTTGCCCCAACACAAGTCAAGTCCGCCGTTGCCAAAACCGTGACGGCAAAAGGCGTTACATCGTTTGGCGTGACGGCTAACGGTAGCGTTAAGGCCGCCATGTCAGCCGCTGATCGACTTCTCGGAGATGGGAAGATCAATAACTCGGCGCTAGTCGTCCGTAACACCAAAGCGCTCGCTGCATTGGGCGATCCGGCAGCCAAACGCGGACTCGCGGTATTGAACGCCGTTGCGACCATTCGCACCGTCAAGAAAGCGCCGCCGGGTAAGGCCGTCGTTCCGCCCGTCAAGGCAAAGACGCCGGTCGTTCAAAAAACATCGGTCGCCAAGGTCCAAACATTGGCAAAGACCACGGCAGCCAAGAAAGCAGCCGATAAGAAAAACCAAACCTGGGTGCAAAAAGTGCTCGGATGGTTTGGATTGGAGAAAAAATCATGAGCGTCCTCAAACTCGGTCAAAGCACGGTGAATACCGTCAAAACCAAGACGGCGCCCGCCGTCGCCAAAGTCAAGAGCTTGACCCTCGGGGATTGGGGCTCGCTCGCCTCAATCGGGGGTTTGCTTTATGTCGGATACGAACTGTTTAAGAAAAAGCGTTAGCTAACGCTAGCGTTAGGGAGCCCAAACCATGTTTACCATTCGCCTCGTTCCTCCGCCCGGTGTTGCATTCACTCAGTGGCCCGATGGGTCCATTCAGCTGACTTACAGCACTGATCACGTCATGCCGCTTCGAAAGATGCTGATTGACAACGTGAAGCTTCTCAAAGATCAAGCCATCGCGCATCTGGAGAAGGAACGGCAAGCTGAAATCGACAAGCAGCGTATGCCGCTGACTCGCCTGGAACGAATCTCGAAAGAGATGAATCAACTCAAAGCCAATACCGTGGACGATGACTTTGATCTGACCGACATTCGTGCGGAGATTGAAGCAAAGATCACGGTCGCCACGTCAGAAGACGACGAAGGCTTGCAACACTGAATCAAGGGGCCCCCGGATGCACGTCATCCGGGGGCTAACGGTAGCGTTAGGTTTATGGCGAATAATGCGTATATCTTTGATGGGGCTCTGTGTGGTGCAGCCGGAGGCGTTCACGAACGCTGGATCACGGACACCAATCCTGATAACTATCTCGCGGTGCGAAACGCCGTCGTTGCGTTCGCCAATACCGTTGACTCACTGATACCCCCTAACGCTAGCGTTACCGCCTCCGATGGGGAACTCATCGCGAGTATCTGCGGCACCGTGCTAGCGGGGCGATATCTCGACCCGACCGGTAGCAGCGCAAGTCTTGCACAAGCGATCGTTGCTCTGTATAACGCCGTCAAGGGACAATTGATTCCAGTGCTCACTCCTGCAGTAACGGGGGATGGGATTGGGATGTATGTCAATCGTCTGACTACTTTGCCCACGGCATTGCAAAACGGTAGCAGCGTTTCGCCGTTTGCGACCATTGCACAAGCCATTGCGGCACTACCGACCGGCGGCGTGATTATGATCATGCCGGGCGACTACTCGGCAGAGCCAGCACTAAATCTCGGCGCATCCAACTGGACAATCGAATCAATCGACGTTCACGTTAACTATGTGTACGGCGGTCCAGGCATCAATCAAACGATTGTGCCCGCGATAACCGGCACTGGCAACGTCAACCTGATCAGTATTCGCGTTGCCGGAAGTGTTACCGGGTTTGCGCGTATCTGCGGCGATGCGTGTTGGTTTACGGGGGCCCTGACAGCATCCGCCCACGACTACTTTGATTGCCGCTTCACCAATACGGTGGGCACTATCACCGTCGTTCTCGGAATGGGCTTCACCGATTGCGAACTCGATTCGGTAACATTCTTTTCGTTGGCAGCTAACCCCGTTACACGTCTCATCAATTGTCTACTCGCTACAACGTTCACCATCAATTATACCGGTCCGACCGCGCCCGTATTGTTTGATGGGTATACGAACTGGCACGCCATATTCATTGCAGCAGGATTCAGTATCACGGGTGCAGTCCTCACCGTAATTGATACATCGGGACCCAACGTTAGTGCTCCGACTCCCATCGTTGCGACCGGTGCGCTTGGCGTCATCAATATCGCAACGTTGCAGAGCGGCGGGACTGTCATCCTGCAACCGTCGGCAAACTACAACATCGACGGCTTTACCGCCAAAGGTAACGGCTTCTGGTTCGATCTATTCGTCGATTCAACCAACGACTTCATAGGCACCATCAATCATGACGTAGGCGGTACGACAACCAGCATTCGGTGCCCCGGCTCCGCTCCAATCCAGATCGTCCGCGGCTTCATGATCCGTTTCCGCTGGCAGCTCAATCGCTGGCGGACAGAGTCCTATCCACTCATCGGGCAAATCACCCGTGCACTCAATCAAGGTGGAACCACGGGCGCGCTCGGTGTCGTGGATGTGTCCCAAGTTCCGTGCGGCGGTTCACTGTTTTATGCGTTGACCGGCAACGCCAATATCGACGGGTTCACAGCACGGCCTGAAGGCTTCTGGTTTGATCTCATTATCGATGGGACCGTGGTTGGTAACACGATGACGCTCAACCAAGAGATAGGAGTGACGACAACAAGTATTCGAAACCCGGCAGGAGCGGCAACCGTCATGCAAGTCGGAAAGTGCGTCCGGATGCGTTACCAAACATTACGCTGGCGCGTGGTGGACTGAGGCTAACGCTAGCGTTAGGGTAAAGTCCAAACCATGGCAAACAACAACTTCATTTTCAATGGTGCATTGCAAGGGGCCACGGGGGGCGTACACGAACGCTGGATAACGGATATCGATTCGAACGACTACCTTTTGATACGTAACGCGGTCGTTAGTTTCGCAACGACGGTGGACGCTTTAATACCGGCCGATCCAACAATCGTCGCAAGTGATTCGGCACTCATCCAAAGTATCTGTGGTATGGTACTCGCCGGGCGATACCTAGATCCAGGGAAAGACAATACCAACATCGCACGTGCTATAGCCGCGCTCTATCAAACCATGCGCGGCAGCTTGCTACCGGAGGCGAGTATCATCGGAAGCGATGACGTTCTGAATGATTCGTTAGTCCCGGGAACGACCCTGACTGACGTTCTCAATACTCTGTCACAGGGCTATCTATTCGAGGACTTCAACGGCGGACTATCGACGTGGACCGGCGCGCAAGACGGGCGAATCGGTAACCTTGCCTGGTCATCCAATCTCAGCGGAGGAACGATAAGCGGCGGTAAAACTGCCAGTGCCACCACTCAAGGCAACGTCAACATTTCCATTAGCAATGGTGGAAACCGTGGTGCAGTTTTTCTTGGATCCGCGCTTGCAAACACCGGCGGCATTTTCAATACCCGAGCAAATTTTTGGCAGTGGCGTGCGCAACCGAATAGCTCCGGTGCATTTACTGGCGGAGCGACCCGCATCGGATTCGCTCGCGATCCAGTGTCAGCGACCTTCGGCACAGACGGTATCTGGTTCGATGCGGAACCGTTCGTGCAAATCAACTGGCGCGTACTCGCACGGAGAGGGAATGCAGCGACGCAAACCGTCATCACAACGCTTCCATGCGGCTTCGGAGGCGGCTTGGACGGACAGATGACACAACTCAATGCTCTAAAACTCTCGAACGGTGATTGGGAAATGTCGATCAACGGAACCGTTGTCGCAACGCTTCTAGCCGCAAACGCCCCCATCAATCAGCTGTATCCCTGTATCCAATGTCAGAGTGCAGGCGGTGCAGTCGGCTCTTGCTTCGCGGACTCATTCCTCATCGGTTATAATCGATTCTGATATGGTTCAATTCCTCATCCCGTACTGGCCTGTCGCTGCATTCGCACTCCTTTCGTTTGGAATTGCGTTTGCATGCGGTAAGTGGCTAGACGATGGGGTAGACGACGATAACGATCACCCCTAACGCTAGCGTTAGGTTAGGAGAACTAAGGTCAATGAAAGTCTTTAAGTCTGGCTGGTCTGCAAGTGACGTCCTCCGCATCCCGTCGGACTTCACACCCGCACGCAATGAAGTGGTTCACTTGCAAGTCGACTTTGGGGAGCCACGTGCCGAGTATTATACACTGGAATTCAGTCT
>ERZ1292642.386-Hain-H14-01um-R1-386-length-26635-cov-7_pt1 | contig 25265 bp, 32 predicted proteins | sample MGYA00564403_ERZ1292642 | MGnify/ENA primary metagenome ERZ1292642 (study PRJEB36523, sample SAMEA6512643) | groundwater metagenome | collected 2019-01-09 | study: AquaDiva: Metagenomics assemblies of 32 groundwater samples
GCGGACTGCTTCTGGGCGTCCAGCTTGGCCTGGGTGTCCTGGGCGGCCTTCCCGAACAGGCCCATCGACTGCGCGGCCAACTCCTGCTCGAATGCGGCGTCGGCCAGCGCCGCCTTGTAGTCGTCCAGGTTGCTGCGGAGTTTGCTGGTGTCCTTGCCCTGCGCATCGAGCTTCTTGATGGTGTTGGTGAGGGCTGCGGCGGCCAGCTCGGCGTTTCCGCTGGAGACCAGGCTGGCGAGCGCCTGGTCGAATGCGTCGATGTTCTCCTTGGCGTCCTTGATGGGCGTGGAGTCCGCGCCGAAGTAAGACACGATGGACTGCTGGACCTGGTCCAGGCCCTTCGGGTCGGTCACCTTCTCAAGGCTGTCCGCGAGCCCGGACAGATCCTTCCCGTACGCACGCGCCGCTTCCCCGCTGACCTTCCCGGTCTGCCCCAGGGTGCGCAGCGAGGTGGTCAGCTTGTCGACGTCCGGGGGCGCCTTCTTGCTCATGTTCGACAGTTCCGACAGCACCACCAGCAGGATGCCGACACCGGAAGCGATCAGCGTGGCCCGGGCGGCGAGTCCCAGAGACAGGAACGCGGCCCGGAGTCCGGCCAGACCGCCGCCCGCAGCCGCAGACACCGCAGCCAGGGCCGTGATGGCGTTGCGTACGCGGGTGATGCCGCCCGCGACGGCGGCCATTCCGGCCCCGGTCAGCTGTAGCAGCTTCAACGCGGTGGCGACCTGGAGGATGATGCCGACGAGCTCCGGGGGCAGCGCGGCCACCAGCTGCGCGGCCGCGGTGACTACGGTGAGCATGCCCGGTCCGGCCTCAGAGGCCCCCCGCAGGAGGGTCACCAGCGCGTCGGAGATGGCGCTGATGGCTTCCCTGGCCTCGGGCCCGTGATCCTTGGCGTAGGCCATGAACTCGGCGATCGGACCGCTGGTGACGGTCCCGCCTTCGGTGAGGATCCGCAGGAAATGGATGACCTTGTCGGTCATCTCGTCCAGCTGCTGGTCGGTGAAATCGGAGAACCGGTCGGCCATCGCGTCGAACCCGGGGGTTTGCACCGCCCCGCCGGCCACGGTGACGAGCCGGTCCAGCTGTGTGGAGGCGGTCGCGACGTGCGGGGACAGTCGCGGGATCAGCGTGTCCAGGACGGTGATGGCCTTGGTGACCGGGGTCATGGTGAAGCCGGCCATGTCGTCGGACCAGGAGGAGAAGTCGCTCTTCAGGCCGGACAGGGCCACGGACGCCTTCTGCGCGTCCGGCGGCAGCGCCGTCAGGGCCCTCTGGTAGGCGAGTTGAGCTTGCAGGGCCTCGGCGGACGCCTTGCCGTGCTGGCGTACCGCGTCCTGGTACTTTTTCTCCGCGTCGACGACCTCGGACAGTGGTCCGATCTGTCCGGCCAGGGCGATCCCGAACGCGGCGGCCGGCGCGACAGCGGCGGCGAATTGACCGGGCAGCGGGGCCACGCTGGTGCTCAGTCCGGCGATGAGGGGGATCGCGGCCGGGGCCAGGAGGAGCAACCCGCGCAGGGCGCCGTCCATACCGCCGCTACTACCCCTCGAACCGCCGCCCGTGTTCAGGGTGTTGGTCAAGCCGTTGAGGGCGCCGGTGTCGGGGGTGACGCGGACGGTGATGGTCTGGTTCATCGACGCCCAGCGCACCGACGCACTCACGTCGCGCCGCAGCTGCATCGCATCCGTCAAGCCGATGGGGATCTGGATGCGGTGACCCCAGGCAGCCCAGCGGACGGCGTTGCTGACGTCGCGCCGGAGCTGACCTGCGTTGGCCAGGGTCAGGTTTACGTTCAGGCCCTGTCCGGTGTCCGCGTCGGCCAGGGCGGTGCGGACGTCGTTGCGGAGGTGGTCGGCGTCCACCCGCACCCGGAGTCGGATGTCGTTGCTGGCCTCGTCGCGCAGCCGGGCGATGTCGGCGCGCAGCGTGTTGACGTCGCGGGAGGCGGCGCGGGCGTCGCGGCCGGTATCCCGCAGGGTGCGTCTCAGGTCGGAGCCCTGGCCGGTCAGGCGTACGGACAGATTCCACTCCGACACGGGCTGGCTCCTTTCTGGTCTAGTGCTGGTGATTCACGAGTTGCAGTGCGGCGTGCACGCTGGTCGGGATCAGCAGGACCTTGACGCCGTGTCCCTCGTCTCCCTGTGGGACGGTTGTCTGCTTGTCGGCCAGTAGCTGGCAGCCGATGCAGCGGTGGGTGATGGACCGGTAGGCGTCCTCGTCGCCGCCCGCCTGCTCGTCCCATTCATCGGCGCGGGTGCCGCAGGACGGGCACACGGTTTTGAGGTAGTCGGCGTAGGCGATGGCTTTGCGCCGGTCCAGGTCGGACCAGGTGCCGTCGCCGTGCCCGCGGAACTTGCTGTGGGGGATGCCCCACTGGTGGCACAGCTCCATCTGGGCGCGGAAGGCGGCATCGTCGATCAGCCTTTTCCCAGGTCGGTCCGCTTGCGGCGCTGCACCGACCAGGCGGCGTTCCACAGGTCGTCGGAGTCGGACAGTGACCACGTCTGCATGGCCTGGATGGCGTACTCCAGGGGCATGCCGTCCAGGGACGCGGCGGCGATGACCTCGGGGGCGAAGGTCTCGTAGTGGAAGTCGGTGCCGCGGGCCTCGTCTTCCTCGGTCGCCGGGTGCTTGGCCTGGAGGGCCTCCAGCGCGCTGCGTTCCAGGGCGGCGAAGCGCAGCGTGATGGTGGCGGTGTCGTATGCCTTCTGTGCGGCAGCCAGTTCCGCCTTGGCGTCCTTGTGCTGCTGTTCAACCAGCGCACGGGCGTCTTCGGCAACGTCCTTGGGCAGGGCCTTGAGGTGCCTTTCGGCCTGCTCGAAGGCATGCTTGGCGCTCAGATACCGGTCCCGGACTTCCGGCTCTTCGCACAGTTTGAGAGTGCGGACGGGCTTGGGGACGCTGTCGAGGCGTTTCTGAAGGGCGTCCCAGCCGCTGGCGGTGGTCGTCATTTTTCTCTCCGAGGGGAAGGCCCGGCCGGGCGCACGCGGCGCCCTTCCCGAGTACGCAGCGGGCCCGGCCGGGGGTTTGAGGGATGGTTGGTCGGGTTATCCGCCGGGGGTCGTCGTGGTGACGGCGACGGCCGGGGTAGTGCCACCGGTCAGGCTGGCTGCCGAGGCGGTCATCTGCGGGACGTCGGCGCCGTCGTAGGCGCCACCGAAGGTGACCGTGACCGCCGTGCCCGGGTGCGGCCCACCGGCACAGACGACGTCCCCGGGGGCGATGTTCGACAGGGCCTCCAGGGCGGACTGCACCTGGGACGAGGTGGCGTTGTAGACGATCCCGGCGGTGGTCTGTCCGGAGAAGGTGAGCGTGTAAGTGCCGCCGGTGGGCGTTCCGGTGACGGTGACCGTCTGGACCTCGTCCACGCCTTCCGCCGGCACGGTCTGGTTGAACGCCGGACGGGCTGTGATCGTGAACTGGACGGTGATCTTGGCGGCCTCGTTGTCCGTGGTGTAGGCCTTGCTGTTGCTGACCACGGTGACCGGGAAAACGTCCAGGCCCTTGGCGGCGGCGATGTCTCCCTTGGAGAAGATCGCGACGTAGCCGACGGTGCCCTTGGCGAGGTCGGACTCGATGTCATCGAGGGTCTTGTCCTCGTAGAACGTCAGCGAACTGTCGGCTGCCGCATCGTCGCCACCGATCTTGGCCACAAATGTGCTGTCCATGTCGGGGGTGTCGATCGGGGAGTTGGCCAGCGACCAGCCGTCGATGGCGTTGATCTGCCCGGTGTAGTCGGTACCGGCGGTGATCTCGGCGCGCGTGGGCAGCAGCGCCGTGGATGCGATCGTCGGAATGAACTTGATCTTGGTGGTGCCCTTGCGGTTGAACCTCATGGTGGCCCCTCGCGGATAGGGGCCGAAGAGGGGGCCCCTGCTACACGTGTTGGTGTGGCGGCCACCTGTCGTGGTGGCGTCCGCGTGGGGTCCCGCCGCGGTGCGGTGCCTGCCCTCAGAAGGGTCAGGCGGTGGCGTCTTCTGCGAGGAAGAGCCGGTAACGGATCACACTGGTGATGATTGCATCGTTCGCCTCGGACGTTCCCCCGGCCTCCCGGGCCTCCCGGTGCCAGCAGTCGATCCCGTCCGGCAGAGTGAGGGGATGGGTGTAGCCGGTACTGCCGTCGGTGGGTCGTTCGACCACCCTGCGGCCTCGGTCGGCGAGCAGTTGCGACTGGTCGTCTCCGCCGCGGCTGTCCGGCACTCCGGGGACGGGCCCGGACACGAAGGTGGCCTGGTAGCCGGAGATGGCGGCGCTGCCGGTGTCGGCGAGGGTGCCGTCGTCGTCGGGATGGTCCAGCGGGTCCAAGACGGTGTACGGCGGGGGGACGGGCAGGCCGGTGGCCTCGTCGAGGGGCACGGTGCGCACGCCGACGGGGAACCCGGTCAGGTCGGCGAGCAGGGCCTTGAAGGCCAGGGTGACGGGCAGCCTGTCGATCATCGTCAGCTCCCGAAGATGCGGTCCAGGGCGTCCGTGAACGCGCGCTCGTACTCGGGGGACAGTTCGTTCACTGCGGGCTCCACGTGCGGGAACGGGGGCTGGCGGTAGTAGCGGCCCAGGCTGTCGTACCTGTCGAAGAACCCGTACTCCAGACGTCGTCCCTGCGGTTCGTCGGTACCGACCTCTACTCCCCCTCCGTCCGGGACGTCGAACGGAACGGGCCGCCAGGAACCGCGGTAGTCGCCGCTGATGACGTTCGGTCCGGGCCGGCCGGAGGCGTTCTCCTTGATGAGGGCGCGCAGGAGGCGTCCCTGCTGCTGCACCGTCCGGTTCACCTCGGGGGCCACGCGGTCCGCAGACCTTTCCAACCGGTCGGCGAGGTCGTCCAGATGCATCAGGGCACCTCGCGGGTCTGCTGCACCTGGTCCAGGCCCGTGATGCGCAGGACGCCGATGGTTCCAGCTACGGACGGGTCCTGTGCCCGCCACTGCCGTCCGATCAGCTCGGTGTCCCCGCCAGCGTGGACGGCGACCACGGTGATCAGCATGCCGCGTTCGGCGATCGGCGCCGCCAGTGGGGTCAGGGCGCGGTACCGGGAGCGGGTCTCATCCACCCACGGCAGGCTCGCGACAGGCGGCGACGTCACGCCGTCCGACGTACCGGCCGCCTGCACCGCGCCCGGCCCCTCGTACACGGTCTCCCCCTCGGGGTAGGCGTACTGGCCGGTGGTGGTGTTCAGGACCTGCTTGCCGGGCGCGGGCCGGGTGATACGGACCGTGTCCAGGAGGATGAATCCCTCCAGGAAGGTGGCGACGGACGACAGATCCAGGCCGGGCATCAGTTTCCTCCCGTGGTGCCGCGCGCCCATTCGGTGAGGGTGGCCAGCATGGCGCGGGCGGTGGCGCCCTCACCGCCCCCGTAGTCGGACCGGTTGAGCGCCTCCTGATCCAGGAGGACCGGGTCCACCTCGGCAAGGAACTCGGCGACCAGGTCACCCGGGGACTTGGACACGCCGACCGCGACCCGGGCCAGGCCCTCGAACGCAACCCCTTCGGGGTGCCGGGTGTGCAGAACAACCAGGGGCAGCATTCCCCCAGCGATGGAGTGCTCCAGCACGTATCCCGTCAACTGGTCCATCGGGATGATGGCGCCGTTCAGGGCGATGACGGCGCTACCGGGCTGCGCGTCGATGCGTACGCCGTGCGCCTGCGGCTCTGCTGGTTGTTCACTCATCGTCTTCGTCCTCCACGGGGGCTGGTTCAGGGGCGCGTTCGGTGTCGGAGGACAGGGAGAACCCGAAAGGCCGGTCCTCGTCCGGAGACGTGGACGCCTTCGGGATGGCCAGGAACAGGCGCAGTGCGGTGTTCTCGGCAGCCCGCAGGGACACCGCCTCGCCTGGGTCGGTACGCAGGTCGACGGTGGTCTCGCCGGAGGTCAGGGTGAGGCGCATCAGGGTGCCCGGCCGTCATCTTGGCGCCGGTCTCCTGCGTCCGTGGCCTGCGCGGTCGGGAAGGGAACGGTGAGGGGCACCGTGCGTTGGAAGGCGACCGGCTTGCGGGACAGCAGGTCCAGTTCGCGGGCGCCGTCGGGGCCGACGTACATCTGGTGGAACACGATGATCTGGATCAGCCAGGGTGTGCCGTCGTCGGCCGGCGGCCGGTAGGGCACGGTCAGCACGGTGATGACATGGTCGGCGGACACCTGGTCAGCGTCGATGCCGTGGGCGGCCAGCCATCCCACGACCAACTGTTGTTGCGGGATGGGCAGAGTGCTGTGCCCGTCGTGGACCGTCAGGGCGATGGGGGCGTCGGTCACAGGGGGGCTCCGGAGAGGATGTTGGTGCGCCCGGCCAGATCCAGGCGGGGCAGCAACTCGCGTTGGCAGTGCGGATGCGCGGATGGGTGGGCGAGGGCGTCCTGCACGGTGCGCACGGTCCGGTTGGCCCGGTCAGGATCCTGGTGGTTCAGCCAGCCGCAGTCGGCGCCGTCACGGATCTCCACGAACTCCGTGCCGAGCTCGTCGAGGGCGGTGCGGGCGGCAGCGGTGTTGGCGGTGGTGACGGTCTGCCAGGCGATGGCGGCGCTGGCCCATCCGTCGACGGGGTGGCGGGCGTTGTTGGCGTAGACGACCGTGTCCAGCGGGTGCTCGCGGCGCAGGAGGGCGGTGTCGAAGCGGCTGGTGGTGGCGCGGGCGGCGTCCTGGGCTGCCCGGAGGAAGGCGCGGGCACGCCGGACGGATTCCTGGATCCGTGAGATGAGGTCGGCGTAGTACTGGGCGCAGATCCCGGTGATGGTGGCGCGGTGGCGTTCGGTCCAGGTGAAGGCATCCTGCCGTCGGTCGGCGTTCTCCAGCATCGTCCAGGCGCCCTGCCGGTAGATCAGGGGGAGGTCCGTGGCAGCCCACCGTTCGGCGAAGGCCATGGCGGCCCGATTGAACGCGGCCAGGCTGGTGTTGAAGGCGGCCACCGCGGCGCGCAGACGGGCGCCGGAGCCGCGGCCGGGCCGGATGAGGGCGAGCGCGTTCAGGAGGCGGGTCTGGGCGATGGTCAGGATGTCCCAGGCGCGGGTGAGGCGGCTGGTGGCGTCGGTGATGTAGGCCAGGAGGCGGGAGCGGAGGGTGCGGCCGCGCCGTACGGGGGTGGTCATCGGCGGGGCCGTTCGCGCAGGAAGACCATCCCGAGGGTGGTGTCGGTGTCGCCTGTGCTGGTGCCCGGGTCGTCGGGGGCGGCCGGGATTCCGTCCTCCAGGTTGGCGATTTTCCGTTCCAGGCCCTTGATGTTTTCGCCGAATCCGACGCCGACGACGGAGGACACGTTGACGGTGGCGGGCTGCTGGAGGAACGCGGCGAGCCGGCCGCGCAGTACTTCGAGGGCGACCGCGCGCGCGGTCCCGAGCCGGGCGTAGCGGGTTTCCAGGTCGGCTACGGCCGTGCTCTCCCCCACCTGGGCGAGGATCCATGCCTTCACTGCGGCGTCCATGCGCGGGAACCTCCAGTGGCGTTGGGAAGGTGGGACGGGGTGCGGGCCCGCCGGGATGGCGCCCCCACCAGGGGCGGGCCCGCACTCCGCTATTCGCCGCTGTCGCCCTCGCCAGCGGCGGCCCGGCCCCGAGCCGGCCCGGCGGCCGCCTTCTTCGCGGCCGTCTTCTTGGCCGCCGGAGCGGCCTGCTTGGTGGTGTCCTTGCCGGCGGCTCCGGTGTCGCCACCGTCCCCGCCCGGCTCGGACGGTTCCTCAGCGCCGGGCAGCCTCCCGTCTTCCCAGCAGTCCGGGTTGGTCACCAGGGCTGCAAGGCGTGGCTCCGGCTCCTCTCCGGGAAGCAGGAGGATGGTGCGGTGGCGTTCCGGGTCGCGGACGTGCACGGCCTTGATCAGCTTGGCCATGGCGTGTCACGCCCCGAGGACGGTTGCCGAGATGTGGATGTCCGGCACGTACAGCACGGGCATGCCGATCGCGGCGCCGCGGGTGTAGATCTGCACGGGGTTGTCGTCGACGTGCGTGACGACGACGATGCCGGGGGCTTCCTGCCGGGTGAGGGCCGGGTTGGTGCCGGAGGTGAACTGGGCGGCCTCGCGGGTGACCCCGTACTGGGTCTGCGCCCACTCCGACGCCGGGACGTCCGGGATGAGGATCCACTTGTTGTCCGGCAGGACCCGCTGGTACACGTCGTCGTTCCACACCTGGACGTCGTAGATGACGATCGGGGGGAGACCGAAGCGGGCGCGGACGGCGTCGACCTCAAGCGGCGACAGCGTGGTACCCGGGTTGTTGGCGGCGTTCTGCCCGTAGTAGGCCATCTGGTATTCGGCGTTGGAGGCCAGCATGGAGCGGGCACGGCGGGAGGTGAGGACCTCCCGGGGTGCGGGGGCGCCGGAGTCGATCAGGTAGTCGATCCAGGCGCGCTCGTCCGACAGCGGGGTGGCGGTGGGCTGGTCCCACAGGACCGCCGCGGTCGGCATGTTCTCCGAGGGGACGTTCCAGTTGACGTCCAGGCCGAGGCCCGGCAGTTCGACCTCGCCGGTGGCCAGGAGCTGCCCGGCGGCCAGCTCCTGCGCGGTCTGGATGGACTCCACGTGCCGCTCGACATCCGAGTAGAGCAGTTCGATGTACCGGTCGGTGTCGGAGCCGTGGCCGACGTCCAGGAGGATCTGGTCCATCTCGGAGACGGCCAGGGTCTGTCCGAGGGCGGGCAGCATGCCCTCGTTGACGACTCGTTCGGCCTGCCGCTTGGCCATCGCGGTCGGCGCGTCGTAGGCGCGGAACTTCGCGGCGTTGACGCGGCGCTTCGCCGAGGTGGTGCGGAACTTGACGCCCTGGATCTGCGTCTCGGGCAGCACCTCGCGGGTCAGCCGATAGTTCGCCGGGGTGTACATCTGGCGGGCGAAGACCGTCAGATCGGCTGCGTTGGTGTCTTGCAGAAGGAGCTCAAGGGCTTCCATGGTCTGCTCCTCCTCTTAGCGGTAGTGGATGTTGACGCCGGGCGCGGTAGCGGCGACGTCGGTGGGGTCGAACGGGACCGGGCACTTGTCGGCGAAGACCTCGCCGTGCCACAGCAGGGCGCCGGACGCCTTGGTGGAGGTCGGGTTGAAGCTGATCTCCGAGACGAGGAATCCGGCGAGGATCTGGCTGCCGTCGGAGGCCGTGGCGGCGCCGCCCGCGGTGGTGGTGGCGATGGTGATGTCGGGGCTGGTGCCACCGGTGAAGGACTCGGTCGTCGTGGGTGCGGCGACGTCCTCGCCGAGCTGGGTGCCGCCCCAGGTGAGCGTCCAGGGCCCGCCAGCCGATCCGGTGACGACGACGTCCCCGGGGGCGATGTTCGACAGCGCCTCCAGGGCGGCCTGCACGGCCGCGGCGGTGGCGTTGTAGGCGATCGCTGCGGTGGTCTGCCCGGACCAGGTGATGGTGTAGGTGCCGCCGGTGGGTGCGCCGGTGACGGTGAGGGTCTGGACCTCGTTGGTGGGTCCGCCGTATGGGGCGTACAGGCCGGATGCGGTGACCTTGCCCAGCGGGATCCCGGACTTCATGACGTTGCGGCCCTGGAGGACCGGGTTCGCGGACACCGCGTAGTGGGTGCCCTGCGTGAACTTCGTCAGGTCGAGGGTGATGGTGTTGGTTTCCTGGACTCCTACCAGGGACGCGAGCCACGGCCGGTCGGCAGTGACGCTGTCCGTGTAGGAGTACGGCTGGAAGTCGTTCACGGCCTTCTCCTGGTGACATGCGGCGTGCGGTGACAGCTGCACCGGTGGGTGCGCGTCCACGAGGAGAAGGGCGTGGTCCCGTGTCCTGGCCCCCGGTGTAGGGGGCCGGGGGGTCTAGGTGGTGACGCGCAGATGGCCGCGCAGGCGGGCCATTTCGCGTCCTCGGTCGCCGGGCTTGCCGGTGGCGGCCTGCCGGGAGGGCGGTCCGCCAGCGGGGGCGCCTCCAGGTGCGGGCGGCAGCTGGTTGGCGTTGGGGTCCGGGTCGGGGGTGACGCCGAAGAGTTCGGGGCGGCGCTGCTTCAGCTTGCTGGCGGCGTCGGCGATGGCGGCGTCGTCGGCGTCGTCGGGGACGCGCAGGAGGGCGGCGGCGTCCTCAAGGTCGTCTCCGATGGCGCCGAGCCCCACGAGGGCGGCGCGCCGGTTGGCGTCGCGTTCGCGGGCACTGGCGGCCTGCTCGCGGGCTGCGGCGGCGGCCTCGCGGTCGGCGACGGCCTTCTCCCGCTTCTCGTGCTCGGACAGGGCATCCTCTTGGGCCTTGCGGGCGGTCTCTATGAACTGCTCGGCGTCTTCGATGCTGTTGAAGCCGTGCTTCTCGGCGAACTCCTTGGCCGCGGACCGCTTGCCCTGGGCCTTTTCCTTCGCGGCGAGCGCTTCGACTTCGGCCTGGGTGAACGTCCGCTGGGCGGGCGGGGTCGGCCTGGGAGGATCTGCGGTCGGCGCCGGCGGGGTCACGGGCGGGACGGTCGGGTCGCCGCCGTCGTTGTAGAACACGGCGGCCGCGAGCGGGCCGGTGTAAGGGTGGACCCAGCCGGGGCGGGCGGTTGGACCGAGGTGGTGCTGCGCGGGGCGACGCATGTGTACAAGTCCTCCCAGACTCGTTCCAGGCCCCGCGCCTAGGATCAAGGACACCACAGATGTCACGGCGCGTTCCCCCCGCCTGGCTGCCCGCCGCCCGCCGCCGGGTCGGTCGCCGGATCAGTGCTGGTGTCGTCGGGCAGCTGCACGGCGGGTACGTCCGTCTCGGCAGGTGCCTGCCTGCCGAGGAATGCGGCGACCTCGTCGGTGTTGCCGAGGGCGTCGGCGAGGTCGCGGGCGGCGGCGAACTGCCGGGACTGGATCCGGTCGATCTCTTCGGCGGCGTCGTCGATGGGGAACCCCGCCTCGATCATCATCTTGACGGCGGTCTCCAGGGAGATGACACCCCCTGCGACGCCGGCGGTGACCTGTTCGAGGACGGCGGACTTGTCGGTCGGCGTGTACGGGCCGAACACCAGCTTCGCGGGGAGAACCTGCACGCCGGCCCAGTCGGGGTGCTGGCCGGCCAGGTTCAGGCGCTGCACCATCTTCAGCAGCAGGGCGTACTTGTGGTCGCGGGCCAGGCGCATGCCGTCGATGAGGGAGTCCAGCGGGCCCAGGGACAGTTGCATGGCGTACCCGGAGGGCACCTTCGACGGATCGAGCGTGCCCAGGGCCACGGCGGGCAGGCGGGCGATTTTCGCGGCCCGTTCGGCCAGGTCGTGGCGGTGCTCACGCAACTCGCGCAGAGCCGGGCTGGTGTCCACCGTGAACAGGCGGCCGTCCTGGCCCAGCCTGAGGACGGCGCCCGGACCGATGGAGTACTCGGCGCGGTCCGTTCCCACTCCGGCGATGCCGACCATGGGCAGCCCGGTGGTGGCCGATGCGCGGGAGGAGTCGGTGTCGGATCCCTGCAACTCGTCGAAGACTTGCAGCACCTTCGCCAGGGACGACTGCCCCCAGTGCTCTTCCGCCGGGGGCACCGTGTTGGGCACGTGCAGCACCGGAATGAAGTCGATGAGCAGATCGAGGTGGTCGAGGACTTCGCCGTCGCCGCGGGTCGCGAACGTCGCCGACCCGAGGGGCAGCGTATCGACGTCGTAATCGCCCTTGAGGTCGCCGATGTTCCAGGTGGCGTCGGTCAGGTAGCAGGTGACGGCGGACGGCTGGTCGTTCCACGGGTACTGGCGGGTGATGGCGCCGCTGGCCGGGTCGATGGCATCGCCGCGGCCGATCGCCGGAACGAGTTCGCCCTCGGGTCCTTCCACGGTGACGGGAGCGCGGACGGCGCGGCGCCCGGATTCGTCGACGCCGGTGGCGGTGGCCGGGCCGATCGGGGCGAGTTCGTAGGTGATGCGTCGCAGGCGGGGCTTCAGGCCGCGCTTGGGGTCCTCCGGCAACTCCCACGCGAAGTGGATCCGGTCGGGGTATTCGCCGCCGTCGTCGTCCTCGCCGATGATCGGGAAGTAGAAGCCGGGATCGGTGACGCGGAGGGTGACGCGCTGCTTGCCGGGGTCCCAGGCGAGGCGGTACACGCCGTCCCCGAGGGAGACGGCCTTGCGTTCGGCCTGCTGCATCCGCATGGGGAGGAGTTCGGCTTCGGCCCAGTCCCGCAGGAGGTCCTGGACGCGTTCCGCGGCCTGGGTCTGGGTGTCGGGTTCTGCGTCGCCGTCGTGCTCGGCGCCGTCGACGGTGATGTGCTGCTCACGGCCCAGGACGTGGGCCAGGAGGGTTTCGATGAACATCGACGGGTCGCCGAACTCGCGCCGTTCCGCAGCGTCCGGGCCGTCCACGACGGAGGCGATCTCGGCGGCCTGGTTGTTGTCGTAGGCGGCGAGCAGCTTGTACGCGGCGAGCCGTCGGGCGTCCTGGTCGGGTACCCACATGGCTTGTGCTTCGGGGAAGACGCGCCGGTTGGGCATACCCTGCGGGTCGCTGAAGACGGGCTTGTAGTTCAGCCACGACCAGCCGTCGATGACGATCTGCCTGGCGGTCGCGATGAGGCCCACGACATTCCCTCCGTGTCCAGGCCCCGCGCCTGGTGATCAGGGTACGGGTGTGGTGGCGTCGGGTTCCCCCGGCTACCGGCGCCCGCGGAGCCGGTTGTCCTGGTAGGTGGTGCTGCCCAGTCCTTCTCTGGCCGGGTCGGCGAGCTCGGTCAAGGCGTGGACGGCGGCGTCCATACGGTCCGGGGAGTCCATGCCAGGTATCCAGGTGACCATCTGGCCTTCAAGTCGCGGGAACTCGCCGACATGGTGGATCTGTCACTGTGAGTAGACCTGCGCGATTGGTTCGGCGCGCAGCCGCTTGCCCTTCTTCGCGTGGACTTCGATGATCGAGGGCATCAGCATGCCCTGGGTTTCACCCTGTTCGGCGAGCTCCTTCCACGCCTGCCGGATGATCTGTCGGGCCATGTCGCCGCCGAAGTTGTCTTCAACGATGATCGCGTCCGCTTGCAGTTCGATGGCGAGACGGCACGTTTCATGGCCCCAGGTGTCGGCGCCCATGCGGCCGGATCGGTCGGCGATGACGTACATCTGGCCTTGACTGTCGCAGCCCGCAGCACACAGGCCAACTTCGTCGTTGGCTTCGCTTTCTCCGCCCGCGTGGTCGACGGATACGACGGTTCGGGTGAGGTCGACGCCGCGGAATGCCATGGGGGTGATGCGGTTGTCGGTGATCCACGGCCACTTCCACACGCCGCCCTCAAGGGGGCGAGGCTTTTGCATGAACAGCGACCACCAGACCCGCTCCCCGACCGCGCGGCGGATCTTGTGAAGGGCCTTGCGTCCGTAGCGCAGCGGCCACAGGGCTTGGCCGACCTTCCGGTCGAGGGGGTCGTCATCGCTGTCGCAGATCGCAGGCAGGTCGATGCAGGTCCAATCGCCCGCGTCCTCGCCTTGGAGGATCTTCCCGGCCAGGTCCTGCTCGTGCCATCTGGTCTGGATGACGATGATCGATCCGCCGGGCTCGATGCGGGTGTTGAGGACGGATGTCCACCACTCCCACAGGCGGCGGCGCATCGTCGGCGACTCGGCGTCCGCGGCGTCCTTGATCGGGTCGTCGACGATGGCCAGGTGAGCGCCCTTGCCGGTAAGTCCGCCGCCGACGCCCGCGGTGACCAGACCTCCTTCGAGTCGTTCGCCGGTCTCGGGGTCGGCGAGGTCGAAGCGGTTGGCGGCCTTGGACCCGGCGTGTAGTGCGAGGCCGATCTGCGGTCCGTAGGAGACGATCGCGTCGCGGATCCACCGGCCGTGGTCGTCGGCCAGGTCGGCGGAATATGAGGCGATCATGACGCGGTGGTCGGGGTGCCGGGACAGGTACCACAGGGGCGCCCACCTGGCGGCACGGCGGGACTTGCCGTGCCGGGGCGGCATGGTGATGAGGACCTTCCGGGCGTGGCCGCGGGCGATGTCCCTGAATACCTGGTCGATCAGGTCCAGGTGGCGGGCCTGCTTCTCCCTGCCGTCGGTGAGGATCGCCGCCATCGCCCCGGGCGACCGCTTCAGCGCCATGTCGCGCTCTACGCCGGCCAGGACCTTGCGGAGCTCGGGGCTGGCGGACACGGCGATACGGCGGCGCTGGGCCCGGTTCAGGCGCCGGTACTGGGCGACGACCTGGAGGAGTTCCTCGGCTTCCCGTACGACGTCGCTGTCGTCCTGCGAGGGATGGAACTCAGGCGTCGTTGCCGTCGTCATCCGGGTCGCCGTCGTCAAGGTCGTCGGGCGTTTCGGAACGGTCGTCGTCCTGGTCGGGGTCGCCCGCGGTGTTGATGAGACCGCGGAGTTCGCTGAGAGTTCCGGTGGTGACGCGGATGGCGGCGCCGTCAGGACCGGACAGTTCTGCCTTGACGGGCATGTCGAGGCCGTTGAGTTTGGCCCGTCGGTCCATGAGTTTGAGAACGGTGTCGACAGCCCGCATGTCTAGGACGTGGTCGATGACCTCGCCCTCTTTGTCGAAGACGGGGGACGGTGTGGTGGCTCGGGGCCACGCGGACTCCAGGAGGGCATCCAGCCGCTCGTTCTCCTGCTGCCGGTAGACGCTGACTTCGGCGGCTTCCTCGGCACGGTGGACTTCGAGGGCGCGCAGCAGGTCCTTGCGGGCTGCGGCGGGGCTCGCATATCCGAGGTCTTCGACGCGTTGGTCGTCGTAGCGGACGCCTTGACGCCGGAGTTTCAGCAGTTCGGTACGACGCACGGTGACTTCGTCGAGCTTGAGTTTGGACCAGGCCATAGCGGTGGGGCTCCCGCTCTTGTGTGGTTGTGAGGCCCCGCGCCTGATCGAATGATCGCCGATATTCGGATGCGGGTTCCCCCGGGTGGTGCGGGCATGGGTCGGCCCCGCCACCGGAGGGGGTTGCCGGTGGCGGGGCCTGGGGGTGCTCGGGTGCCGGGGGGAGGGCGTGTTTCCCCGAGCTGGTTGTGCACGGCCCGGTTGTGGGGTGGAAGGGCGCGGGGACACCGGTTCCGTCCGACGCTCGGGCCGTGCATGTCTGATGGTGGCGTACGAAAAGCGGTTTGTCTGAGACGCATCCCCCGGGCGCCTGTCGGTGCTGGTTACCAGGGTGCTTGGCCGGTGGTGGCCCAGTGTTGGAGGGCGGGTCCGTCGATGAGGCGGATGGGCTGGGGGAGCATGGCGTTGGTGTCGTAGGCGGCGCGGGTGTAGCCGGCGGTGGTGACGATGACTGCGGCGTGGCATCCGTGGATGTCTCGGTAGGTGCCGTTGGTTTTCTGTACGTCTTCGGAGCCGACGTTGTTGCCGTTGCGGTAGCGCTTGCACTGGATCATCACGCGGCCGCCGTCGCTGAATTGGACGATCACGTCGGCGCCTCGGTCGTTGGTTTGTCCGACGGCTTGGGCGGAGTGCACTCGCGGGTCTTCGAGGGCGAGTTCGGCGATGGCGTGCTCGAAGTGGCCGGGGGTCATGCGTTGGAAGGTGTCGATGGTGCGGTGGTGGGCGTTGACAGGGAGGGCGCGTCGGTGTTCGGCGGCTCGGTCGAGGAGGTGCCAGAGGCGGGCGAGGCGGGCTGGTCGTATCGCGCGGAGGATCAGACCGGCGGCGAGCAGGACGACGGCGAGGCCGGTCCAGTAGGGGTGGTTCTTGGCGATGACGGCGGCTATGAGGGCGACCACCAGCCACCACCAGCCGAGGCGCGGTAAGCGGCGCTGGTAGTGGGTTCGTGGGCTGGTCTTGCGGGTTCGGCGGGCTGCGGGGTGGGTGGCGGTCATGGTGGGTGTCCGTTCAGTCGGTGGGGTCGGCCAGTGCAGCGAGTTCGGCGAGTTCGGCGAGCTCGATGGGGTCGCGGTAGCGGTCCGGAAGGTAGGGGTCGTTGAGGGCGTCGTCGACGACGTTGCTGAGGTCGCTGTTGCGCGGGGTCTGTTCGTGGATTCCGGCGCGTGCGCATCGCCTGGTGTCGGCGGCCAGTCGGGCGTCGGCGATCCATAGGCGGAGGATGGCGCGGGCGGTCTTGGTGAGGTGCATGGCGGGGGTCTCCGGGGCTAGTTGCGGACGTCGGTATTGCCGAACCACTTCTGGGTTACGTGGGTGTGGTGCTCGTTGTGGATGCGCTGGCCGCCTCTTCCGCCGGAGATCGCGGGCATCTTGCAGGCGAGGGTGATGACGGCGAGCCAGAAGAGGGCGGCTCCGCTGGCTGCTGCGGCTGCGCTGATGACCTGGGCAGCGCCCCAGCCGACGCCGGCGGCGAGTGCTCCGCCGCCTATGCCGCCGCCCATCATGCGGGAGGCGATGGGGTCGATGAGCGGGAGCGGGGTGAGGTCGCGGGCGGGGGTTGGCTGCATGACCTGCACGTAGCGCCGTTCGACGGCGACCATCAGGCTGGGGTTGTCGGCGGAGGGGATGTAGACGACGGGCTGGCGTTCGTCGTACAGCTCGACGGGTCCGCCGATGGCGTGGGGGGCGGGCAGGTGGGGGGTGGTCTGCCCGGCCGGTGTGGCGTAGGGCTGGTACCGCTCGGGCAGGTTGCTCACGGCTGGGGGTCTCCTGTTGTGGGTGGGGGCTAGTTGGCGAGTTCGTAGATGCCGCGGCCGCCGGCGGGCCGGACGTGTCCGGCTTCCTTGAGTTCGTTCATGGCGTTGTTGACGCTGCCGGGGGCGACGTCGGGCATCTTGTGGCGGACGTCCTTCAATGCGAGGGGTCCGTCGGTAAGGAGGTCGAGGATGCGGTGCTTGATGGTGGAGGCGGGGATGGCGTCTTCGTCGTCGAGGGGGTCGACGGCGCGCGGGTCGTACTCGTAGCCGCCGCCTTCGCCGCCTTCTGTGTCTTCGCCGAGCAGGAGGAGCTCGGCGTGGTCGAGCCAGCGGGCGTAGGACTCCTGGAAGACCGCGTCTTCTTCGGGGGTGAGGTTCGGGATGGGTGCGGACTCCATGAGGTCGATGAGGTGCGGGTAGGTCTTGTTCTCCTTGCGGGCCAGCCAGGTGCGGTTGGTGAAGAGACTGCCGCCGTTGATGATGTTGGCCATGCCTGCGGTGATCGGGCCGTGCTTGACTTCTTTGCCTTCGAACGCGGCGTCGATGGCGTTGTTGCCGCCGGTGCCGAAGTAGCGGGGGATGGGGGCGAGTTCGACGCCGGGGGGGAGGACGCCGTCGCGGGCCATGTGCTGGGTGGTGCTGCTGTTGGTGCGGCCGAGCCAGACGGTTCCGTTCTTGGCGTTGGCGCGGATGCGGTCCTTGTCGCCGAGGTCGGCGAGGTGAATGCTCTGGGCGGCGAAGCGGATGCCGAGTCCGAGTTTGCGGCCGGTGGACTGGGTGTCGCCGACGAGGCCGGTGACCCACTTGCGGAAGGGGCGGGGGACGACGGCGTCGGCGGACAGGATGCGGTTGAGTTCGTCGAGGGTGACGTTGACCAGCGGCCAGGGGTTGCCGATCTCGAAGGAGCCCCATCCGTTGGCGGCGCTGATCTGCTCCCGGTATTTGCCGAGGTCGTTGGCGGCGGCGAGGGTGGCGGCGGTGGCGGCGACGCCCTTGCCGAAGTGGTAGACGCGGGCGTCGACCTCGGGCAGGGACATGCCGTCCTGGGCGTCGGCGACGATGGAGACGATGCCGGAGAGGCGTTCGGCGGCGATGACGTGGAGCAGGGTGACGGACTTCCCGGCGCCTGGGGCGCCGACGTACAGGTCGGTGATGGCACCCATTTGCGGGTCGTAGAGGGGGACGCGGCCGGTGCGGCCGTCGGGCTGCTGGCCCAGTCCGATGGTTCCGTCGGGCGCCATGGTGAGGTCTCCGCGGGTGGCTTCGCGGACGTTGATCAACGGGTGCTCCTTGTAGAGGGAGATGAGGCCGTCGCCGAGGCTGTCGGTTTCGACCATGACGAGGGTGGTGTCCTTGTAGCCGAAGCCGCGGGCGATGAGTTTCTGGTTGAGCTGGATGAGCTGGTCTTCGGGGGCTTCGACTCGGAGGGCGATGCGGTTGGGCTCGGCGCGGTAGTCGGTGAGGAGCATGCCGGGGGCGCCCCCGCCGGGGGCGGAGATTTTCTGGTCCCAGATCTGGTGGACGGGGTCGCTGTTCTGGTCGGCTTGGGCGGCGTGCTGGGTGGGACGGGCGGTGAGGAGTTTGCGGCCGGGTCCGGAGCCGTCGATGGGGTGGAGATGGACGGTGCCCACGGGCATGTCGAAGGCAGCTGCAAGCGCGATGTCGGTGGCGGTGGGAACGGCTTTCCCGGTCTGGGCGACGACGATGGCGTCGAAGTCGGGGAGGGGCTGGCCGTGGTCGTCGCCGTACTGGCGGATGTTCGTGAGCTGGGTGTCGCGGCCGGCGTCGGACACGGACCACTGGAGGGCCCGGTGCTCGGCGAACGTGGCCGGCTGGGCGGCGGGGGTGGCAGCCTCCAGCGCGGGGACCTGCGGGTCGGGTATCGGAACGAGGGCAAGCAGGTTCGCGGCGTGGGTGAGGGGGGTGGTGTAGCCCATGAGGAGGGCCCAGGCGGCGGGGAGGGCGTACTCCCACATGTCGGCGCCGGGGCGCATCAGGTTCGCGACGTAGAGGGCGGCGCCGGTGAGGACGGGGACGCCCTTCTGGCAGGCCTTGAGGAGGCTGGCGCCGAAGTCGCTGTCGTCGAACTTGCCGTACAGCCAGGCGACGGAGCCGAGGGCGAGGCCTGCGGCTCCGACGTGGGCGGGCCACAGGGAGTCGTAGTGGGGGGCGATGGTGATACCGAGGGCGGCGGCGCCGTAGGTGAGGCGTTCGAGGCGGGCTCGGCGGCGGATGGAGCGGGCGGGTACGAGGCGGGGGCCGTCGGGTGCGGCGAGTGCGGGCGTCGTGTCGGTGACGGCCATCGGGTGTCCTCCTTCAGCAGGGGTTGAGGCGGGGGTTAGCGGACGCGGTTGAAGCCGGGCTTGGGCTGCGCGTACGGGGAGGCCTGGCGGACTTCGTAGATGCCGCCGTATTCGGCCTGGTGGGCGTCCTTGACCATCTGGGCGTTCATCTCCATCTGGTCGGCGGCGTTGGCGACTTCCCCGGAGGCTTCTGCGACCCGGTCGAAGGCGGCGGATACCTCGATGGCCTGGGCCTGGAAGCGGGCGTCTGCGCCGGCCTGGCGAAGGTTTTCGGACTGTCGGCGTCCGCGGGCGGCGAGGCGGTGCATGAGCGCCTTCAGCAGGTGCAGCTGCTCCTTCAGGAGGGCGGCCGCAGCGGCGAGGGCCAGGACGCGCAGGGCGACGGTGACGAAGTTGAGGATGCCGAAGATGGATTCCGCCCAGCCGGTCCGGGCGGGGGCGTTGTCTCCGGTGGGGGCGGGCAAGTTGTCGCTCATGGAGGCGCTCCTCAGGTCTCGTTGTGGACGGGCGCGGACGGGGTGGACAGGCCGGCGTCGGCGGTGGCGGTGTTGTAGGGCCGGTAGGCGTCGTCCAGGTCGTTGCTTGCCGCCTCTGCCATCTCGGCGGCCTCCAGGGAGGAGATCTGCATCTCGTCGGCCATGCGGGCCAGGAGGTCCATCGATTCGGACAGGCGGGCCATCGCCGTGGTGAACAGGGCGCCGATCAGGTTGTGCTTGGTGGACAGCTCCAGGGCGAACAGGGCGAGGGTGTCGCGCAGCTGCCGGGCTCGTCCGGCGAGCTTGAAGCACTTGTCGTGGGTTTTGAAGGCGGCGTCCTTGAAGGCGCTGTATTCGTCGAGGGCGCCATCGAGGGTGATCTCTGTTTCGTGCTGGGCGTCCATGTGCCGGGCTTGTGCGGTGACGAGGTGTCCGGTGCGGGCGGCCTGCTTGCGGGCTTTGACGAGGCGGGGGTCTTGGCGGGCGGGTGCGGGGGGCATGGGGATGGCCTCCTTGGGGCGGCTGGTTCCGGGGCGCCGGGTGTGCGGGGTGGGTGCGGTGTCGAGGGCGGCGGGGCCGGTGGAGGGCAGCGCGGGCGCGCCTTGGGTGATCGCGTCGGGCTCCCACCGTTTGGCCTGGGCCCCGGGGTAGTCGTCGCGTTCCACGGTGTGGGTGGCGCCTGCATGCGCGGCGGCCTGGCCGGCGTTCTGGAAGGGCGACTTGCGGGCGCCCTGGCCGTAGCCCATACGCCGCTTGTGCTCGGCGCGCAGGTAGTAGTTGTAGTCGTCCCAACTGGCCCATCCGGGGGGCGGGTTGTTGTCGCCGCTGTGCCCGTTCGGCGGTGGTGTGTGGCCTGCTGCTTTCTTCCGGGCGTAGGCGCGCGCCCTGGTCCACCGGCCCTGGCCGTTGCGCTGGTTCGCGGATCCGGAGCCCGGTGTGGTTCCTGCGCTTGCCGGCTTCTTCTTGGTCTTCTTCGTGGGGTTGGTCTTGGGGGTTGCGGTGCCGCAGGCACCCCCCTGCCCAGCAGTTCCGGGCTGCTTCGGGCTTTGCGGGGTGGCCGACTGGGTACCGGGCTGACCGGCTGCGGCCTGCACGTTGGTGTTGCCCTGCGCAGCCCAGATGGGCGGGGTCATGTTGCGGCGGCGCTGCTTGAGCCGCTTGCGGGCCGCCTTCTGGGCGTTCTTCTTCAGGGCAGTAGCCAGTTTGGTCCTGCCGCCGGAAGCGGTCGGGGACTTCGGGGGGGTGTTCTTCCCCTTGCCGACGGCGCTCAAGATGGGCGGCGAAAGGTTCTTGCGCCGCTTCTTCAGCCGCTTCCTGACCGCCTTGCCTGCGGCGTCGGCCAGCGTGGTGCGGCCCGCGTCGACGGCGGCCGTCTGCTGATTCTTCTGCCGCTTCGCGTCGGCCCGGGCCTTCCGCAACTGCTGCCTGGCCTGGAAGCGGCCGTCACGGACCTGCTGCTTGCGGTCGCCGCCGGCCCGGATGCGGCCGTCTCGTACCTTGTCACGGGCCGCCCGCCGGTTGTCCCTGGAGGTGTTGCGGCGGTCGCGGCCGCGCTCCAGGGCGGTCATGGGGCTCTTCGGGGTCCTGGTGCCGGACGGCGACTTCGGCCCCGTCCTCGGGTCCCGGTTCTTGTTGCCCTTCCCAGATCCTGATCCCGAGCCGGTGCCCCTGCCGGACCCGCCGCCGAGCCCGTTGTTCTTGCGGCCGGGCCCGTTGTGGCGCTTGCCGGAGGAGTTGGGCCCGTGCTTGGACGACCCGGAACCGCTACCCGGCCCGCGGCGTCCTCCCGATCCGCTGGACGGCGTGGATCCCTTCGAACCGCCGGAGCCCGACTTGCCGCCGCCGAGGGTCTTGCTGCCCCACTCGTGGCTGGAGGGGACCCGCTTGGTGCGCTGCTGCGTGGCTTTGTCGCTGATGCCCTGCATGGCCAGGGAGTGTTTGGCGGCGGCCTGCTGGCTGTCGAGGCGGTGCTTGAGGCGGGCCTCGCGCAGGGGGGCGTTCTCGGCGGCTCGGTCCAGGCGGCGCTGGCGCAAGTCAGTGAGGACGGTGGCGGTGCCGCGCAGGGCGGCCACGGCGACGGCGAGGATCGCGGCCAGCGACAGGGCGCCCAGGCGGGGGCCGGTGTGGTCGCCTACGGGTTCGCTGCGGAAGGTGTCCGGGAGCATCCCGGGTACGGGGGCCGGGGTGTAGGGGATGAGGGGGGTGGTGAGGGCGGGGTCGGACAGGGCGTTCAGGGCGTCCAGCGGGCTGCGCCGGGCGGTCCTGGGGGCCGGGATGGTGGCCGTCAGGTCGGGGGCCGGCGCGGGCGGCATCTCCGGGGTGGGGAGGGTGGTGGTCGGGGTGAGGGTGAACCCGATCCTGGGGAACGGGAAGACGTTGCCGCCCTGCCTGCTGCCGTCGTCGTTGCTGGTCATGTCCGCTCCTTTCGGGGTTGACAGGCTGTAGTCGGATCGGTGATCCTCGCGCGTGCGCGTTGCGCATGCGCATAGGGGCCTTCATCACCTCGTTTTCGGGGGGTGATGATGATGACGATCGTCACGGCGTGTGACGCTTGAAGAAGTCGTGGCAGTGGGACGCGAAGGCTTCGGCGACACTCGGGTCGCCGTTCTCCAGCGCGTCCTTGGCGAGCTTGCGGATGACGTTCACCCAGAACGTGACCAGGTGCAGCGGTCCCTGCTGTGCCGCCTTGGCCTGCGCCGTGTTGTAGTGCTCCGCCTGGTTCGCGAGCCGGGTCTGCTGGGCTTTCTGGGGTGTGGTCACAGGGCCGTCCCGAGGTCGGGGAAGTGGTCGGCGATGTTGCCGAGGGGTGCTTGTGCGGGCGGCGTCGGGTAGGCGTAGGGCGAGTGGCCGGGGACTGGGTTGTGGTACTGGGGGGCCTGGTTCAGGGGTGTCACCTGCGGGTTTGTGGGCCCCGGGATGCCATGGAGGGTGTTGACGCTGGCGTTGAGGGAGCCCGCGATGTGTTCCTGGGCTCCGGAGGCGGCGATCCCGAGACGCTGACGGCGCAGGGCCTTGCGCTCGGCGTCTTTGACCCTTCTTTCGGGGAGTTCCAGCACGTCACGGACGTACACGGCGTTGAAGGCCTCCATCTCGGCGGCGGCCTTCTCCAGCTGCCGGGCGACCTTCACGAGGCGGCGGACGACCTTCCGGGCACGGCGGGTGGCAGTGCCGGCGCTGTCGCCCTCGATGTAGGTGTGGGCGAGGCGGGCCAGGATGATCTGGGTCATCTGGCGGATGTCGCCGGCGTCGTTGGTGTAGGTCTCGCGCTGGTCGTCGGTCCACGTCCGCATCCCCTGCTGCGTCATCAGGGCGTCCATGTCCATCGGTGTTCGTCTCCCTCTCGGTCTCAGGCGGTCTTCGTCGACTTCGGGTTCTGCACTTCCGCGTACAGCCGCTGGGCGAGGGCGAGCCGGTCGTAGGCGGTCGTCTGGGTCAATCCGAAGTCGGCCATCACTTCGGAAAGGGGGTAGGACTTCGGGTCGGCTGCCTCGATCAGGCGGGCGAGGACCGCTTCGACTTCGGCTTGCTTCTTCGCACCGCGGCCGCCGATCGCGGAAACCGAACCCGAAGCGGAAACCGAAGTGGCGTTGCGCTTCGGGTTGGGATCCGAAGCGCTGTCGGAATCGGAAGCCGAAGCGGTCGCGCGGGCGGCGATGCGCTGGGCGCGCTCGCGGGCCTCCTGCTCGCGCTGCTGGCGGGCCTCCGCGTCCGTCTGGTCCTGGGCGTCACGTGCGGCTTGGGCCTGTAGGCGGGCCTGTTCGGCGGCGCGGCGCTGCCGGTTCAGTTCGGCTTCGGCTTCGGCGTCCTGTTCGGTGCGGGCGATGGCGGCGAGCTTCGCTTCGGTTTCGGCTACGAGGATCCGGGCCGCTTCGGCTTCGGCTCGCCGGTTCGCTTCGACTTCGAGTCGAAGTGCTTCGGCTGCCGCTTCGGTTCGGGACCGTGCTTCGGCTTCGGCTGCTTCGGCTTCGGCGATTTCGGATCGGCGCTTCGCTTCGACTTCGGCGTTTCGGAGTTCGGCTTGGTGTTTCGCTTCGGCTTCGGCTTCGGTCTTGGCGCGGGTTTCGGCGGCGCGCTTGTCCTCCGCCTCGGCGAGCTTGGCGGCCTCGCGCTTCGGGAGGTCGATGGCGTCCTGGATGCTCATGCCGTCGCCGGCCAGGGAGAGGACGAGCATCTGTGCGGCGGACGCCTTCCGGCGCCAGGTCCAGCGGCTGTACTGGGTGCGGAGTTGGCCGATGTAGATGCGGCGTTCCCGCTCCAGTTCGAGGACGGTGGACCACTTGCGGATGTCCCACAGGCGCTGGCGCCGCCACAGGACGAACGTGCCGGCCGGGTTGAGGATCCACCGGGCAAGGGGCGGGCTCTCCATGTACTTGTCGGCGGTGATGTCCGCGATCCGGCCGACTGCGTGGCGGGCTGCTTCGACGGCCACGATGAACAGGATCGGGATGACGCCGTGCATGGCGGCGCCGAGCGGGTCGGGCCACAGGATGCTGGCGTTGAAGACGATGGTGGCGCCGGTGAGGAGCCATGCCCCGTGGCGCAGAACGGGGTAGGGCATGCGCAGCCAGGTCAGCAGGAGGTCGATGGCGAGGAAGACGCCGATGCCGATGTCGATGCCGAGGGTGAAAACGCGGGAGAAGCTGCCGAAGCCCTTGCTGTAGGCGAGGGCGGTGACGGCGTGGTAGGAGCCGACGAAGCCGATGCCGGCGATGGCGATCCCGCCGGCCAGGGCGAGGGCGACGAGCAACTTCTGCGGGGTGCTGAGCTTGATCGGGGTTTTGGTGGGCGTCCCCGGCGCGTTGGGCGCGAGGGGTCCGCCGTCGGGGCGGTTCGGCTCGGAGCCGGTGGCCGGGGTGAGGGTCATCGGGATCGGTGTCCTTCCTGGGGGTTCGGGGTGGCGGTCAGGCGGTGGGCTTGGGCATGGCCCGGCAGTCGGTGGCATGCGTGTTGGCCTTGCTGCGGGCGTCCCAGTCGTAGCGGGCGACGGCCCGGTTGCGGTCTGTGTCGCCGCATCCGAGGCACTTCCAGCGGCAGCCCTCTGCCCCGTAGCTGCCGGAGCCGGTGACGTGGACCTCGGCGCCGCCCTGGGTGAGGAACCGCATGAGGACGTTGTCCTGGTCCTGTGCAGCGGCAGGGGTCGCCGTATCGGCTGCCGTGGTGTCCGGCGTCGACGCATTGTGGCGGCGGGTGAGGAAGGCGAGCATCGGTGGCGGTTCCTTTCCGGGTCTTAGGCGGTGGTGGGCTTGGGGAGGGCGCTGCACAGGTCGGCGTGGTACTGCGCCTTGTCGAGGACCTTGTTGCGGTCGGCGTAGGCGTCCTCCTGCCAGCCGCAGGGCTGGCAGTGGGCCTTGTAGGTGGTGGCGATGCCGGTGCGGGGGTGTTCGGTGATGTCGACGGTGGCGTTCGGGTTGTTGAGGCGGAGGCCCATGCGGGTGACGATGCGGGCTGTGACGCCTTCCAGCCACGGTGTCTGGGTGGCGAGGCCGGTGGTCTGGGTGGGGATGGCCATGGGGTGCGTCCTTCCTTTCAGGCGGCGGGTGCCGGCTCGGTCTGCTGGGGGTGGGTGGTCTGGTAGTCGTCGATTTCGGCGAGGTTGAGTTGGGTGTCGAAGGCGACGTCGGTCCAGGTGCTGGAGTCGCCGTGGGCGGTGGCGAATTCGGGCCCGGTCATCACACGCTCGGGGCCGGTCATCACGCGTCCACCTCGTCGGTGTCTTCCGCGTCGTCGTCGGCGTACGTGTCCGTGGTGTTGGTGTGCAGGCGGGCACGGAGTCCGGGGAAACGGTCGGTGAGGGCGCCGTGGGTGAGGCTGGTGGCGATCGCCGCGCCCACGAACTGGCCCAGGACGGCGATCGGCGCGTCGGTGTGCCCGAACAGGGCACCCAGGCCGATCGCGGTGCCGAAGAAGACGAGGGCCAGGGCGGCGCCATAGGCGTGTTGGAGGGCGGTGGCCTTGAGCTGGTTCTTACTCATCGGCTGGGGTCCTTTCCGGTGCGGGCGGGTGGTGGGTGCTGGTCTTGCTGAGGGCTGCACCGCCTTCAGGGGGGTTTCGGGCGGGGCAGCCTCCGGCAG
>ERZ1292642.372-Hain-H14-01um-R1-372-length-27534-cov-39_pt2 | contig 25251 bp, 39 predicted proteins | sample MGYA00564403_ERZ1292642 | MGnify/ENA primary metagenome ERZ1292642 (study PRJEB36523, sample SAMEA6512643) | groundwater metagenome | collected 2019-01-09 | study: AquaDiva: Metagenomics assemblies of 32 groundwater samples
GCCGCCTGAATTCCTCGGTGGTGATACCACAGCAGGCACACTTAACCATTTGTTCTCTCCCTCCGCGCCGCTTTCTTCTTGCCTCCCGTAAAGTCGAGCGTGAGCCGATAGTTATATTTGCGCGGAGGCCGCGCCTCGATTCGCACGTTCCCCACGACGAGTACAGCCCACTGCTTCGTGGCTAAAAATGCTGCCACTGCCTTGGCGAACCGATTGAAGGTCTGTCGGTCGTTCTTCATGGAACCTTCCGCGCCGCCACGACGAGGGGGTGGGCGAGCAGCGGTGCAACGCAATCAAGAATGGCCTTCGCCCCCCGGCGTTCACCAAACCACGGGTCATCATCATCTAGCCCTGCTGCCAAGCCAGCAACCCGAGTTAGCATGTCCGCCAACTCCCGCATTACGGCCCGGTGGGCGGCGAGGTCGGCTTTAGCATAGAGCCAATCTTGGTGATACTTATCCCGCGAAGCGCGCTGCCCCTCCACTTCCTCCCGCAGTCGCCGAATCTCATCAAGAAGGTCGCATATACGACAGGACATGGCATAGTCGGGATTCAATTTCTTGCCGCAATTGTGATTCTGCTCCCACTCGGTTAGCGTGGCGTCGTCAATCATGGCATCCCTTTCATCGCCCGGATCGTGGCGGCATGACTTTTGAGGACATTATGTAGGTATTCGCTCTGCGCGAGATAGGACGCGCATCACGGAACTTTCCACATCTTCCGCAGCGCTTTCGCAGCAACCTCTGGGAGATAGTCGAGAACGACTGGATTTCGACTTGACCACGGAGACCCAACTGGTGCGACTTTGTTGCTCAGATGGATACCCGTCCAAGCGACTCCAGTAGCACCATTGGGGTAGATGACAGGAACGGGAGTCGGTGACAAGATGAGACCTAGAGTTTTCAGCGAGCAAAGGGCCAAGGCGTACTGTTTAGGTTCCATGTGTTTTCTCCTCCCGCAGCGCGGCAATCTCGGCAAGAATAGCACTTCCCATGCCGTTCGCCTGGAGGGACGCCCTGCTGGATGTATCGGTAGATTGTCCCCATCATACGTTCAGGAATGTAAAACTCTCGATACATGCGGACGCCCATGTTACCGCACTTTCCGAATACTCGTGACACGATTGGATGCGCGGTAGCCCTTGCGAAACAGTTCTGTACGCTCCTCTGGCGTGTGAGCACTCAGCCAACGCCGCTTGGGGTCCACTTCCTGCTCACCCACGTCAAACGTTTCCTTGACGTACACTTCGACTGGATACAGCTTGGTCATGTCCAGCACATCACCGTCAGACTTCCCTTGAGCATCCAGCGCGGCAATGAGATGGGTCCAGAGCAACGCAGGGCCATCCATCTTCCCATTCTTCTGCCGCCACGGGTCCACCTCAGTAGACGTATCCACAAAGATACGCCCCAACACATTCTTTTCACGCTCAATCGTCCCATTCAGGCTATACAGGACACGCCCAGGATACTTGAAGTGGTCATTGGGCGCTTTGCGGGCTTCATATCGTTCAGTTTTGAAGATATAGGTATTGGTGGGAACGGTACTCTTGGCGGTGCCTTCTTTGACCTGTTCAGTGGGAGTGAATTGGTTATAGAGGTCTTGTGCGTTGATGGGTTCGTAACTATCCATGTTTATAGGCCCTCCTCGGTGAAATATAGCTTCAAATGTTCCGCCACCAGCCACCAATATTCTTTTTCAGTCATTGGCGGGTCCGCAAGGTAACAATGTGCTTCATAACTAATTAGTTCAGTATGGTCCCACACCTCCCCATAATTCACTTCTTCACCTCCTGGGTCAGGGGTTCATACGCCTTCTGGAGCGCATTGTAGAGTAAGGTCCACCCACCCCGCCCCACAGGGAGATCAATAGACGGGGAGAGTGCGCGTGGAGATCTGGCACGAATGACCGTCTTGAGGATGGGTTGAAGGAAGAGAGTGCGTTTCAGTGAGGCGGGTCCCGTAATGGTGGTTTCCATGTAGAACACAAAATCAAAGAGTCCCGCAATCCCCGCCGCCATCCGTCCAGGGAAGTCGGGAGTGCGCTTGGTCTCCCCTGTGATTTGATCCATGGAGAGGTCCGTGAGCGCGGTCATAACTACTACGGGTGCGACGTAGTGGAGATCGGTGAGGAGTTGGGTTCCTTTGAAGTGGATTTCTCCCCACTCGTTTGAGTTACCTCCAACACGAGGGAGACGATCCCCGGCGATTGACTGCATGATATGGCGATAGAAAACAGGTCCTCCGTCAATTCCAAGGGCGGCAAGTCCTTCCTTTTTGTACTCACCAATAGCCTCCTCAAAGTCCTTGATGTTCTCTACCGTTTCCGCAATCTCGCCCAACCCCATTCCCGCAATGGTCGCGTACCCATCCTCTCCTTTGATGTTCAAGAAGCGAACCTTTTGTCCTCCTTCCTTATAGGTTGCGAGCATGTCACCCACTAGGTGGGTTTTGCCTACGCTCGGACCGCCGTGTACGAGCAGGGTAAACCGATCAAGACTGGCAAGGTCAAGGTTGAGTTTGTGACGCACTGGTACGCTCCTTTAGGTTGATATAGTCATTGAAATACAGTGACTCATCCCGTTTAAGGTCAAAGCACGCCCGCTCAAACTCACAGCGCCCATATTTACTCTCATGCTCGGGGTTTTCCCAGAGAGGAAGTTCCCCTGCGCGGTGTTCAAACATCATCCCCCACATGGCGCGTGCTCCATGTTCCCACGCTTGGAGGATTTGAGGATGTACGGAGAATGACCCCAATTTGATTGTGAACACTGGTTCAAGGATCACAATGAGCATATGGTAGCGTTCTACAATGGCTTGCTTGTATTGACCATACGCCCAGGCGTAATGTAACATCTTGAAATCATTGATGTATCTATTTACTTCCTTATCGTGATACCGAGCCTGGAGGGAGAGTTTAAGTTTATAATCAGCCACCGCCAAACCCTGCCCATCATGGAGCCCTAAGTCGATGCGGGCATTCCCGTGGTCTGGGAGAGTGAGTTCCACATCCAAAATCTCCCACGTAGTGGGGATGGGGTTTAGTTGAACGGTCTTTGCAAGGGCGTTCAACACTTTCGTTTTGGCAATATCTGGCTCAGCATCCTCAAAGAATGCGCCCGCACTTTGGTACTTATGGAACTCACGCTCCACACTCCCCATTGCTTGAATCCTGGCATCCTCAATGTTAAAGCCCATATGATGTGCCGCCATCCCCGCTGCAAACCCCGTACCCGCGATACCGGCAAGCTCCTTCTTGCCTAATCGCTTGGGAGTCCACCCACGCTGGCGGAACTCCCAATAATACGGACAGAACCCCCAATCCTTTGTTTGGGAGGGGCTGTACACTTTGTTGGTCATATGGGTTCCTTCCGCACACACGAACCGACCCCGAGTAACTTTGCGCCCTCATCAGGTGTTACCTCCAATATCTGCCGCCTGATAATTTCACACACCATCTGACTTGGGGTCTCATAGACAATCCGTAATGGGATGTCTTGAGTCGGCCCAACCAGCATGAGCACAATGAGGGTCCACATATTATGCCGCCAACCAGCACGGGGCGGGACGGTCATGACACATCCCCAGTCTCGCGGCTGGCACGCGTCCAGGCGTATCCCAACCCCGCTGGCGGTGCCAATGAACAGGCGGGGAGATGCGCCCTCCAGGAGTCGCTACAACCCGCCCCCGACTGTAGCCTGGATTCTGAGAAGGTTCAGGGGTGACTTTACTCACTCTGAACGTCACGCTGGCACGGTGTAAACTGTCCATTGGCACTTTGATACACGGCTTGGAAACAATAAATGTATCATTATTTCTTGCGAACCCGTGTATCAGGTAGCATGAACCATCCTTTTGTCATCGTGGCATGATCCCGCCCGCTCCTAATTCCTGGATCGAGACCCCTATCACCCCCGGCCCACCCGATCTCATTCCAGGTCTCCTCAAGCGACATGGGTGCTTGCTCATTGTGGGGGAACATGAGATTGGAAAGACCGCCCTCGCTTTAGAGGTATGCCATAGTGTCATCACGGGTGCGCCATTGTGGGGGAAACTCTACCCCACCCAAACCATTCCTCGTGTGACATTTATACTTGGGGAGCATAATGAGGATAACCTGCGGGAGCAGTGGATACTCATGGGTTATAAAGTGCCTGAGCGAACCATACGGGTCATCGGTCCCACAGAGCGTAAGATACTCGTGAGCAGTGGAGGGGCAAATATGGGCAATCGTGCCCTCTATACTGAATGGTGTAAAGGATCAAATATGATAGTGTTTGACCCCCTCAATGCGTTCATAACCGGCGTCAAGGTGGAGGACGATAACGTACAAATGCGGGCGTTGATCAACATTATGGAGGACATCGCCACAGCCAACGGTGCTGCCCTCGTGATCCTACACCACATGGGCAAGCCACACTTTGAACCCCAAAGCGGAGAGTATAAACATAGGGAGAAATATGCCGCTAGGGGGGCCAGCGGGATTGAGGATGCGGTGATGGCATGTTTCTATTTTGAACAGCAAGGTGGGGCACATACAGGAAACCCCGACATGTTCACACTCAGGCGGGTTAAGTATAAGGGGCAAGCTCCAGGATACTTCCACTTGAAACGGGATGGGGGGGTTCCACGGCACACCCTTATCAAAAAGGGCTTAACCCCAGTTGAGTATATGGCAACACGGGTGACGGATGGATTGATTTCAGGGCCACACTAAAGTTATCTTGACTCTTATATACCTACACATCCAGCCCAAAATGATCGGAGAAATCAATAACTTAGCTTTTCAAATGATCGGAGGAAGACCGGAGAATGCCATTTGGCATGTCAATGATTTTATATAGATAGCTTTCCCCCATACTAACTGAGGTAGTATGGGTAGGGAAATTAAGTGTTAGTGTCAGTCTGGCACACAGCTGAGTTGCCTCTTATTTGGGCATCCATCTCGTCAATGCACTTGTCGCAATATCCACCCCTCCCAATGTTCCGTTCGCACCCATAGCACCGGAAGTCCTCTGATTGACGGTCCTCTGCACGTTCCCTTTCCTCTAGCTGGGTATAGTATTCATCCCATGCGTCGTCGGGTTCCATAGTAATCTCCTTATCCATTAGGTGATTATTAGTTTATTCCCATAGTCGGTACTCGTCCACCATGTTGTCATTCACATCCAGACACTCCCCCTCGCCGTGTCCTTTTTCCATGGTATATCCTCCTATGGATTATCATATATAAACCGATGCCCATTTTCGCAGATTCGCCATTCTGGGCTCAAACGGCGGCTGGGTGCCCCACAGCTACAAAGTATTGTGGAATCAAATCGCTTCCCAGTCATAGGATATACTTCAGAGGAAGCAAGTCAGCACACGCTGCCTCGGCGATTTGGATCAAGTCCACCGCCGTCCTCACCCTCGCCGCCCTCGCCGCCCTCGCCGCCCACGTCGCCGCCCACGCCGCCTCCGCCGCCACCATCGCCGTCTTCTCCGCCACCATCGCCCTCGCCGCCCACGTCGCCACCATCGCCGCCATCACTGAGCGATCTTCGCCGCTCAGCCACTTTTCGGCCCATGTCACAAAGGAGGGCTCGCTATACACGGCGAGCGCACACAGAATCGCAAAGTGAACGCGGTGGTTTGTTGTCACAGCAGGAACTGGCAACTCTTTAGTCAACATCAGCACCGAGCAGCCAACTTTTAACCCATGATCGGTCAGCATCGCGCCGACTGTTCCACGCGGGATAGAATGGGCACATCGTGGGCAGTCGTCCCCACGATCATCTTCAGCCAACCCTCGACAATCGGGGCAAACGAGCTGATTTAACGCCTCAAACAACCGATAGCGTATCAGGCCCGCATGGAGCGGATTCAACAATACGGCAAGGAGTGGGTGTGTGTAGGCATGCGCCCACCCAGGACCGCACAGTTCACCAGTCCCTGGAAACGTGCACGTCTTTCCAAGTACCCACTGGTAGCCGCCGTAGGTCCGCATATCGGGATCAGTCAGCTTATACACAGTTGTCATGGTATTCCCCTCACCGTCTCTTTCATGGCGTGTCGTAATCGCATAAGCGCATAACACCGACTCCCCCGCTGACCTTTATAGACGGGCTCAATCCCACAAATTGAGCAGAGCCCATTGGCGAGCTTTTCCTGCTGCCAGCGGTATTGTTTACTGTACTCTTGGGGATACTCCATGGGTAGACTCATCGTGCCCACCAGTAGAGCCACGCAAGCAGGCCCCATAACGGAATACTCAAGAGTACCCCCCAGACAATTCCCATCGCGGTATCGAGATCATCGGGTTTCATGTTTGTCCTCTTCTGAACATGTTGACAGTGGTTCACCCATCCAACCCTCAAACCACCCACGCAAGTAGTGAAAAGCTCCCTCCCTTCCCATGCGTTCCGCTTCAATAAAGGCCCACCGGATATGCCTTTTTTGCTCTAGCGAAAGATTATGCCAGTGATCCATTTACCTTATCCTCCCCATTGGTTGACCACATATCCTACACCTGGGGGTACCTTGGAGTGTCCCCGTCACCCATACTCCACAGTGGGTATAGATACTATACATAAGTACTATATATAGTGTTTAAGGCATGGTACATTATAGTATCTTACCATCAACATAGGCGGTTTACTCCTCTGGAACAAGTATCCTGCTCAACCGCTCCACTGCCCGCGCCAGCCATCGTCGAATGGTCAACCGATGTACGCCATACTCGGTACTCATTTCCCGTAGCGTCAGCCCTAATCCATAGCGAGATTGGAGTAGGTGTTTATCCGCAGATGAGAGTGCGTCCAAGCCATGCCGGGCTTCCCACCCATTGTGTTGAACAGTGCCCGAGAGTGTGAGCAGGGTATGTATCCCCTCAGATACCACCTTCTGATGCTGGGTGTACGCATAGAGAATATAGAGGCACTTCCTCAGAATGAACGTAAACAAACTCGCCGCCCCATACGGGGTGAAGGTTTCTAATCGCCCCGTCGCAATCATATAGAGAAGGGCATCCTGGACAATATCCTCTGCGTGGTCCTTCGCAACCCCCATCTTACATAACCCACGGATGAGCCGGGGAGTGATATGTTCCAACTCCTGAGCAATTATGCCGTCCATTAGAAACACGTATCACAACTACAATGGGCACGCCTTCCCGATTGGCAGCGAATACTTGCTTGATGCCGTGGGGCAAACGTATCACGAGGGTCAGGAGTCTCATAGAATTCCCGACAAGTCAAACAGGTAGGCACTAAGTCTCCGGTTGCTTCCATACGAGCAATAATCTGTGGCCGATCCATCGGCACATTGGCTCCAGGAATGGCCAAGTACAGGTGTTTGCTTACCCTCTCTCGGTTTGGGGATTTCAACGCTGGCCCTCCCAGACGTAGATGTGACAATGCCCAGGACCGCTTGGGGGTCGATAGTTACCCATGACCACCCGGACCCGCTTGGCATCAGTCCTGGCCTGTACCCATCCCATCACGGTAGCCAGCTCCCCATCCTGGAATGCCCACCCAGCATAGGAGGGACCATCTTGCGTCTTGCCCCACCCGGAGAGGCACCTATCCGTCATCATCACAATCAGGTTATGGGTCGAGTGCTGTTCCGGTGTACGATCATCTTGGAGGATCATCATTTCCCTCCCCATGGCCGTGATATTGTGGAGTGACGTGGTGGGATTGAACCACCCTCCTCGGAATCACAGTCCGATGGCTCGCCACTAGCCTTACGCCACACGTAGTAACTGGGGTCATGGGGTAATCTCAGTGAGTGGACGTGGCTTCCACCCAAGGTCGCGTTCGATGGGCAACCCAAACCGCCCACGATAGTCCACCAGTTCCTTCATGCTGAAATATCCGAGTTCGGCCTCTTGAATGTGGGCAAGTCCAAAGGCAGTCCGCGTGATGGGATCATACTCCGCGATGTACCATGTCCCTACTCCTGTTGGGTTGAAGAGTTTGATTATTGCTATCGTGCCATTTTCAGTCGGTACATGGTCTGAGGCTCGGATGTACCGATAGGCGGGACGATGCTGGAACGTGCTAGCTTCCAAGTCACGTTTCACAGTGAGTAGTGTGGTGATGACTGTCATGATTTCCCTCCCCATGGAATCTGTCCCGTACCCGCGCACCGAGAACACCTGGCCGTGGGTAGGTCGGGATGGGTACCGAGTCCACCACACTTGTCACAGGCGACGGTCAGACGAGTCGGTCTCATTACTTTGCCCCCTCAATCTCCCGTAGCAGGGTGCGGATTTGATCCTGTACGTCAACAGGGCAATAGCAACCTATTCGGAGCAGATAATCATACATCTCTGGTGCCTTGGTGTGATAGCAGAGTGGGCAGACTGGGTGGCTCCTGACTCGATCTTCGGTGGTGATAATGTTGTTCATGCCATCTCATCAAGCAACCCACATGCCACACTCAGAATCTAATCAAATCAATCACTTGCAATTTGACATGTCTCATTTCAGACACACTCGTTTCAGCAGATTCTCATACAATACTAATATATCAAGTATTTACAAGTGCGGTAATTACACCGCACGGTGTCTCATTTTTAACTGGTGTATCAACGGCGCAAATCTTGCATGTTACATTTTATCTATCTCACCCGTGTATCAGAGTGAATATGCTCCCAACCTACACTACTACCCAATCTGAGCTTTTAGTTGATCTACAGAACCTATTGGGTACACTCCTGGCCAATCTCACATACTGGGAAGAGAAAGTCATCACAGCTCATGCTCAACTGTCCAGAGTGCTTCAAGAACGCTCAAGTGGTGGAATTGATAATCAAAAGTGTTCCTGATGCCCGGAGTGTTACAGAGCATAACACTTTCACCTGTCCTCGGTGTGGCTGGTCTTGCACCGTGAGCATGTAAAGTAATCTCCAATACTTGCTCATATTGCACAAGTACGGAGAATGATTACAAGTGGATACGTTGTAATACCATATCTGCCTAATAAACAGGCAATCATCAGTGTGTGTGCCAATATGACATAGAGTGTACGGTTATGGTACACATGGGCATAATGTCCCATCCGCCCATTTACCATGACATTTTGTCCGTATACGTGCCAATGTTACATTTTAGGTGTCTGAACCGTGTAACAGGTAGTATAGTACTTGTATTATAGTGTAGTGTACTCAGTGTAGTACACTCAGCGCTATGGGTGATCTCCCAATGGTCAAGTCGCATAGACTATATATTGTGATTGTTTGACAAGGACGAACATCCGGCACGGACCATGTATTAGCAACCTGCATGCCAATACTCACGTAAGCAAGTATCGTGCCACACTGAGTGCCACACTGACATGGCACAGGTATTGCATGCGGTGCCACACTGACACCCCGGGGGCCAGGCCAGTAGGAGTGGGGGCCGGGTTTGGGGCTATATCCCCATCCCACCCTTTCATGGGTCGGGGAAGGACCCACGCTTGTGAAACAAAAAGTGGGTAGGATTTGTTTCAAAACGGGAGAGTCACAAATCGCTACAGAATGTGCGACTATGTGTGACCATGGGAGAGTATCATATTGGGGAGACCGTAAGTAAATGAGCTGGGTATTCCTTCTTCTCTTCATCATGCCATCATTTGGAGGGGAGGTAAGGGTGCAATTCGAGTTTACATCCCTGGATGGGTGCCAGCGCCTCCAGAAGGTGGTCACGCGGGAACTCGCCACCTATAGTATGAATAAGTATGACCTGGTGGAGTGCTATGAAGTGCAGTAGGAAGTATAAACCCAAGAAGCGCCCCACCACACGAACTATGCTGGATAAGATGGTCACGAAACTCAAAGCGCACATACAAAGCTCGGGAGCCGCTTTACCGAAAGGGTTTCTCTCCCGAACATGAATAGACCTGTGGGTTCCGGGTCGCCTTCCCAGTGTCAGGGTGAGCAGGATCATTATGTGGTCGTTCTTTCCCCTACACTCGATCAGGAACCCACAGGACTCCTCTGGGAGCGTAGAATTAAGTCCTGGGGTGGACCCGGACCTGTACGCTTGAACTGTGGACAATGGAAACCGAAGAGGTAAGAGACCCCGAGGGAGCTGTTGGGGAACCAATCCCCATAGACCCACAAAGTGTGCCCCTGGGGGGCACGAATGGCGCTCCCAGTGCGCCGAATACCTCCACTATTCTACGCACCCGCAAACCCCGTGGTCCTGATCTTCAGCCCCGCAAGAAGCGCCCTAAATATGGCCCCAACGCTCGGGCTGATCTCGGGATGGGCCAAGACATGCTCGTGGGACAGATGAAAGCCTTGGGAGTGGGCAATAAGAAGATCGCTGAGATGCTGAGAATGAGCACCACAAGCGTCCAAACGATCATCGCCCGCCCGCATGTCCAAGAGTTCATCACTCAGACCCGCGAGGCTATCCGCCATGTCACCCTGGCACAGATTCAACAAGCTCAAGAGGGCGTGGGGGACTGGCTCAAAGACCTCATCCAAGCCAAGGATGCGAAATCCTTTGACAGCGTGGCACGGGGTGTGTTAGCCTTGGAGAAGACCTCTGCCAGCGCCAGTGGTGAGAACCGACCTGTGGGTACGCAGATCGCTATTGTCACCGGGGAATCCCAGCGTGAGCAGATGGGTGGGATGCTCAAGGAACTCCTTGGACACTATGAGACCATAGACATTGCCCCACCTAGTAAGTAACCCGAGTGAGGCACTAGAGAGGTTTGATAAACTCTCATCATCTGAACAGAAAGCCACCTACCGCGCCCTTCAAGATGAAGTGCTGAGGCGGTGTACCCACGATGGGTTATTCTTCCTACGGTTTGTGAAGACCCGCGATGAAGTAGACCCGGATAACACGGTCAAACCATTCCCCATCCAGTATGACTATCTCCGGACGCTCTGGCGGGAGATAGAAACGCACCAGAAGGTTATTATCGCCAAGAGCCGCCAGGTGTTGGTGTCCTGGTTGGCGTGTGCGTTTGCCGTCTGGTGGGCTCGGCGGAGACCCAACCAGTACGTGGTGATCCAGACCCAAGTGTGGGACGATGCAACGAAGCTTGTCTGTATGGCTGGGGGGGACCGGGACGCAACCTATCTTGGGCGCTGTCAGTTCATTGAGCGCCATATGCCGCCCTTCATGCGTGTCAAGATAAAGGAATCTGAGGGTCAAATTGCCTACGAGAATGGGTCCATGATTGAGGCTCTTCCGGGCGGGGCTGATAAGGTGAGAGGGAAAGTTCCATCCCTCGTTATTGAAGATGAATTCGCCTATCAATCCGAAGCACGCGGGGTGTGGACGGCCCTTGCTCCATTGGTTCAGAAGGGAATGAAGTTGGTCATTGTGAGTACTCCTTGTGGGGCAGAGGGGTCAACCTTTTTTCATCTTTACCATGGCACCCCCATCCAGACCCCCACAAGCGGATGAGTGGACTCACCCTCTCAGACAATGCATTTGGCTTTAGAGTAGCTAGGGTCCACTATTCCTGTCTCCCTGATCGTGACCCATTCAACCCAGATGAGAAGATCGCTCAACAGGCCCGCGAATGGCTGGCGGGACAGAAGCGCCAATGGCCTGATCCCAATGACTTCGAGCGCGAGTTTGAAATCAGCTTCTATTCTGGTCAAGGGGCGCGGGTGTACCCACAGTTCACGACCAACTATCATATTGCTCCACTCAAGTTTAACAAGTATAAGGTCGTGTATCGAGCGTGGGACTTCGGGTGGCATGCTCCGGTGTGCTTATTTGCACAGATTGATACAAAGGACAGGCTGTGTATCCTACAAGAAATTGTAGGTTCTCAACAGACCACCTCCGAGTTTGCCAAGAAAGTGATCCACCGGTCAGCCGAGTGGTTCCCCAACCACGTACCTGGGTATGAAGACTATTGTGACCCTGCTGGGCAGCAGGTCAAGTCTGTCGAGAGTGAGATGAGTGAGCGCAGGGATATTGAGGTTCTGAGTGGGTTGGGCATATACCCAAAGTACCAATGGGGATGGTCTCGGAAGGATGGACGGTCCCTCATCCATCAATTACTCAACATACGCTCAGATACTACCCCCTCCCTCTATGTGGATGATCGGGGATGTTCGCTCCTGGCCCAAGCGTTCCTTGGGCGGTATATTTATCTCACCCATACTGATGGGACGATCAATGAGCACCCTGATGACAAGTCCCACCCGTGGGCAGACCTCATGGCTGCACTCAGGTATTTAGTGATTGGGCTCCATCCCCGCTTGGGAGTGAGCCGCTTCCAACTTGGGAAAGTGACTAACTTTGTGGGCCCAACGACTACGACGCATGGGTACGGCTCCCCGAGACGGAAGAAGTGATGGACCTCAGCCGGGTGATGGTGGGAGTCCCCACACGGGGCCGAATCAACTATAACACCGCCCAACGACTCCTGGAATTACAAGAACGCTATCCGCAGGTGACATACGGTGTGGAAGCGAGCGGAATCAGTTCCGCCCACACACGCCATATGCTCATTCGAAGATTTCTCCAGACTGAGTGTGATGTGCTCATCCAGGTGGATGATGATGTCATTCCACCCATGACAGTGTTTAACCTTGCCGAGTCCATCTATGATCTGACTGGGGGTGTGTACCTCATTATCATGGCCAATTTTAACATCCCCTTTCCTGGTGCGTTCAAGTGGGTGGGCACGTCCTACGCCCCCCTCGATCACATCTTCGGGCGCACAGGCCGCATCCCTGTGGATGGGGTGGCCTCGGGGTGTTTAGCTGTCAAACGGCATGTGTATGAAACCATCAAAGCACCCTTCACCATTCCTTACTCTGAAGATGGCGTGGCTACGGGATCAGATGACCTTGCCTTCTGTAGCAAAGCACGGGAGGCTGGGTTCACGATTGCTGCGGACTTTGGGGTCTGGTGTGACCACTTACCCGACGGAGCCAGTTTGAATCGCGCGCAAGAACAGTATTTTGATGCCTTTGTCAAAGCCCGCGCTATTGAAAAGGATAGGTTAATCGTTAGTGGCTGACCCTGAGATTATCCCGCTAGAAGTACCAGAGGAGCTTCCCGTTGATGAACTCATCGAGGAGTTACTTCCCATCCCCGATGAGGAGACTCAGCAAGAACTCGTCACACTCATCCTGAGTGACCACGATGCCGCGATCCTTGACCGTGCAGACTGGGAGAAGAACCTCTCTGTCTGGGAAGATCAGTACTTAGGGAACCTCCCCGAGAAGACTGACCCATGGGTGGGGTGCGCCAACTTCAATGTGCCACTGACTATGCTGGGCGTGGAAACCCTCAAGCCACGCCTCGTGGAGAGTGTGCTTGGCTCAGACCCAATCGTGTACGCCATTCCCACTGAGGGAGCCGTCGAGAAGCGAGCGGATACAACCCAGCTCTTCTTGAATTGGCAGGTTCGCACGGAACTTCACATTGAACCCCAAGTAGAAGAGAGCGCCCACCTGTTCCTCACCCCTGGAATGGTGGTGGGGAAGGTGCTGTGGCGGAAGGATATTCGGCACGTCAAAGCCATCCGGCGCTTCCCTGCTGGGACCAGTCTGGATGCGATCTTTCGTGACCTCTTTGGGCTGGACCTGCCCAAAGAATGGAAAGATGCGGGGAAGAAAACCTGGGAAGGTCACTTCCTTGATCCTGACGGGGCGAAGCGTAAGGTCCGTGCTCGGTTCCAGTTTAGTGAGGACGAGATTCACGTGCTCCTCGATAAGGAGCAAGTGATCTTTGATGCGCCGCGTGTGGATTTGCTGAACGCGGAGGACTTTGTGGTGCCCTTCCATGGCGGGGGGGATGTCCAGAGGCTCCCTTGGTGCCACCAGAAACTCTCCTATAGCGAGGATGAGCTTCGCCAGAAGGTCGCACAGAAGAGATTCTATAAGGATGCGGTGGAATTACTGATTGGGGGAGAGCCTGGCCCAGAGAACTCTCCCCAGTCTGATACCAGCATCCAAGACACTCGTGATCGCTCTGAGGGTGTGACCCCTGATCCCGCCACCAGTGTGAAAGCGAACGAGTACCCTGTCATTGAATCCTATCGTCAATATGATATTGATGAGGATGGAATGACGGAGGAGATAATCGTCTGGGTGTCTCCCAACCTTCCTGAGAAGATACTCGGGTGGGACTACCTGGACAATGTGTTCGCCCACGGGAAGAGGCCCTATATCGTGGGACGGTATCTGAGCCTTCCGGGACGGTTCTATGGGTTGTCCTTCCCGGAAGTCATCAGTGATGTGCAGGATGAGATTAACACCATCCACAATCAACGGGTGGATAGTGGAACCATCCAGAATACGCCTGGTGGCTTCTTCCGCGCCAGCATGACCATGGCTCCAGGGACTCAGTATGTGAAGCCGGGACAATGGGTGCCCGTGGATAACCCACAAACCGATGTGCGCGAGTACAAATGGAATGGGACTCCCACGTGGGGTCAGAATGAGGAAGCTCTCCTCTATCAATACTTTGAGCGGTTGACTGGTCTCACTGATCTTGCGCTGGGGCGACAACCCAATCGGGTCGGAGCCACACGCACCGCCAGTGGAACCGCAGCGCTCTTGAGCGAGGCGGGGTTGCGTTTTAAGAATTCCATGGAGTCGTTCCAACGGTTCTGGCTAGAAATCTTTGATCACATCCTCGCCCTGGACCAACAGTACCTTCCACGTGGTAAGGAATTTAAGGTCACGGGGCGGCTCCCAGAAGTGATCCATATTGAATCGCGTGAAGACATTGCCGGGAAATATAAGCTCCGGCTCGCGGTGACCAGTGAAACCCTCAATCGCCAAGTGATGCGTGAGGACGCCACGGTCAAGCTGAATGCGGCCCTCCAGAGCCCATTCCCAATCCAGCTAGGGATTATTGGCGTGAAGGGTCTGCGGAAATTGTATAAAGACTTCTTCCGCTCCTATGGAGAAGCCGACCCGGATATGATCGTTGAGCCTGAGCGTGAGCAGGTCGTGCACACTCCAGAACAGGAACTCGCAATCTGGTCCGCTGGGGATGATGTGCAGCCTTCCATGTTGGAGAATATCCCCGTCCACTTGGACGCCCACATGCAACAGCTACAATCCCCTGAATTGCGGGCATACCCAGAAGTCCTCGCCAAGATTCGGGCTCACCTCTCCCAGACCATGCAGAATGCTCAAATGCAATCCATGGTGAACCAGATGCAACAGGGAGGTGGGAAGGGTGCACAGGGTGGGGGTCAGGCTCCCGTGGCGGGCGATCAAACCATGAACGCCATGACTGGGCGCATGGCCCCACAGAACCCATCAGGTTTCGGGGGTGGAGGCCCACAAGAATGAGTGATGTTCAGCTTGCCTACGATGCGGCGCAGATGGGTGAGGGGATACAAGGCCCATTCTGGGGGGTTCTCAAGCGCCGGTTGGAAGTGATGCGGGATCAAGCTCTGACCCGTACCATGAACCCTCAAGAGACTGATCAATTCACCCATCACTGGCGGGGAGTTTATGCGGTCATTACAGACTTGCTCCTCTTGCCGGAGCGGATCATTGAAGCCAATAAAGCTGCCCAAAAAGATTAACCATCTCATGGAGCTTCCCATTGTGGAAGTGCGATGGCGGGATGCATGTACGGACAGTGGATGGAATGACTATGCTGAGTTAAAGAATCATACCCCACTTGATTGCCGCACGGTGGGGCGATTAGCCCGCATGGATAAGTCACAGATTACACTCCTTCCCACCATTTGTTCCAATGGGAAGAGTTCCGTCCCATGGGCTATCCCGAGAGATTGGGTTCAGAATGTGACCGTATTAAGAAAGGGTAAGAAACATGCCCGCGGAAGCTGAGGCACAGAGGCGCTATATGATGGGGTGGGCGCATAATCCTGAGAAAATGAAGGGGAAGCGACCCAAGATGTCAAAGGAAGAAATGGGAAAGTTCTCCAAGATGAAGTCCTATGGGTCCATGATACGCAATGTCGCGTGGGGGGATATTGGTGTCAAGCGCCAGGCGGAATCGGTTAAAGTGGGTGGCTTCAAAGCTGGCAAACCTGTTCACTGTTAAGGAGTGTATATGAAGAAACTGAGTATGCCCGGTGGAATGAACATTGGCGAGTCCCGTGTGCGTGAGGGAGATACACACAAGGGGTTCAAGAAAGCTGGAAAGGGTGCATCCAAGATTACGCCCTCTGGGAAGGCTCGGAAGGGGAAGGCGTGATGTCGCAGGGTGGGGAATATGACACCTTTACCGGTTACTCAAGCACAGGTACATATTTTCCCTTGTACCTCACTAACGTGAACACCTGTCCCACGTGTGGGCGGTGCCCTACGTGTGGAGCATCTTATCCTCCACCCATGCCTCCATCCAACACTTACCCTTACACTAATACTTAATTATTTATCCTATTATATCGACTTTACCCGTACGGTATAAATAGCTCGTGTGGCTCACGTTAATCGCCAAGGAGAATCCACCATGTCAGAAGACGTAAATCCCGGCACTTCGTCTGTGCCTCCCACACCCCCGGAACCCACAGTCCCGGACCCGGAGCCCGTCAGCCCCGCGCAGCCTGTGGAACCCGATAGGCCGTGGCAGAACTTCATAGCCGAATCCAACCGTAAAATAGGAAAGGTTGAGTCACGGCTGGACGAGTTGATCTCTCTAATTGCTCAACAGTCCGCAAAACCCAATGCTCCCGCTCAGCCTTTGGCTCAGTATTCCGATGAGCAATTGGCTGAGTTATACCGAGCGGGGTCGGCTGAGGCGGGGGTTGCCCTGAACGAGCGCGTCACGGCTCGCCAGATTGCGACCCAATCCAATGCCGACAAAAAGGCCCAGCGTATCCAGCAAGAGATGCTGGTCTTGGCTACGAAGTACCCTCAGTTGAGGGACTCGAATAGCCCCCTTCGGCAAGCGGCGGTGGATGCGCGGGCCGTATTGATCAATCAGGGCCACCAACCTGGTCCCGAGACTGATCTCGAAGCGGTGAAGTACGCGATCTTGGATAATCCACAGATTGCCACTCCCACGTCAGTCGCACCCATGCCCAATGCTCCCGCGTCAACGACCATTGATGGCTCCAAACCACGAAGGGCGGTCGCCCCCACGGTGACGGCCAAGATGGACCCGAAAGCGCGTGAGATTGCCAAGCGTATGGGTGTCAAAGACCCAGAGAAATCCTTGGAGCGGTTTTGGAAGCGCCAAGAATCTGGGAAGTCAGCGGTCTCTCCGCTGATTCAAACGATTGTGAAGGAGGAGTAATTATGGGTGTTCCAATTATCAATCGCCGTCCTGGTCAGGCCGAGACAAGTTCAGCCGGAGAATTAACCGAAGCCCCGCAGGAGAAATCGCTGGGCTCAATCGACCTTAACACCATCACTCGCCGGGTGCCATCATTTGATGAGGACGGTCCCCCGCCGTGGGAAATTGACAAGGGTTGGCTCAAGCACAATACCGATGCTAGGAGATTTGTAAGTGCGCCTGATGCGTGGGAATTGCGCTGGCTCAACCCAAAGATGATTGACCGCTCGGGGTTCCGTGATTGGCAAACGGTGTCCGCAAGTGATCCACGAGTCACGCTCAAGGTTCCCTCCATGCGCGATCCCTCGAATCTGATTCGGCGGGGTGGGCAAAATGGGGACATTCTCTGCTACATGCCGAAACACTGGGTTGAATCTCGGAACCTGTTAAAGGCCGAGCGTGCTAATAAAGCACTCCAATCCTCTGTAGCGCGGCAGCAGCAGTTTACTGAGGAAGTGAACCGTGGTCACTTCGGCCCGCATACTCACATGGATGCCGCCAAGCATCCTACCCATACGATGGCTGAAGGTAAGTCGATGGAGAAAGAAGTTAGCTAATCATGCCGTACTTGAGAGCCACAACGGACGCGCCATTCGGGTTCATGCCCCATGGCCCTGTCCTGAGCATTGGAACATATTTTAAGGATGCCTCCGCAGCCGCCATTTATCCCGGCGATGCAGTTATTCTAGAGAGTGATGGCGGGCTGGCCGTGGCGGGTGCGTCATCCACAGATATTGTTGGTGCCGCCGCAGAGTATTCTGCCGCCTCGACCCTCAAGCGGGATTTTCTCGTCTATGACCACCCGCTTCAGAAGTACACCGTCCAGGACGATAACGACACCACGATCATGGCAGAGACTGAGCTTGGGACGAATGTGGATTTGGTCGTCACTACAGGTGACACCACCACGCTTCGGAGTCTCCATGAGATTGACTCCTCAAGCGCCACGACCACCGCCGGTCTCGCAGCCAAGGTGATCGCCCTCCACCCGATTGAGGGTGTGAATGGGTACTCTGGGACATACACGACCACTGGCGCACAGGCGCGCAAATGGATCGTGATGTTCAACATTGATTCTCACCATTTCAATACCGCTGCTGGCGTGTAGGAGCGATAGACTATGGCGACGCTTAGAACTGCGCTGCCAGACCTATACCTCAGTAGGCTGGCGTTTCTGGAAGATGTCCTCTTTGACGAAATCGACATTGAGGATGGTATTGTGGAGCGCATCTGCCGGGTGAAGGATATGGGGTCTAAGCCCTTTGTCCGCACCACCACGGTGGCCTCCTTTGGGTCCGTGCCGACCAAGGCTGAGGGCGCGGATGTGTCCTACGATGAACTGGCCGCAGGGTTTGACAAGACGTATACCGCCGACACCTATGAACTCGCATTCAGGACTTCCAAGGAAGCTCTGGATGATGAACAAGAGGAAGTCGTCAGCGATGCGGCTCGTGCCCTCGGCGTGAGCATGACCTACACGTATAATGTGGATCATGCAAACCTGTATAACAATGGATTTACCACCACCACAGGCTCTCCTGATGGGCTGGTGCTCTTTGCGACGAACCATACCCTCGTGGGTGGTGGAACGGAGCAGAATCGCTTGACCACACAGGCGGACTTGAGCGTGAGTTCACTCCGCGATGCGCTCAATGACATCGCGGACACGACTGACGATGCCGGGAAGCTGCTCCACTGGCGTCCACGGTATCTCTTGGTAGGGTATGAGAACCAGTGGTTGGCGAGTGAAATGGTTGGCTCACCGGGGAACCCCGAGAACGCCAACAATGCCCTCAACGCCTTCAAAGAGCGCCCCGATGGGCGTCTGGAAGTGATTGCGTGGCCGTATCTCACTGATGCGGATGCGTGGTTCCTCTTGGCTGAACCCTCGCGGCATAATGTGCGCTCCTACTGGCGTGAGCGCCCCAATGTGATGCACGATTGGGACTTCGAAAGCAGTTCCATGAAGGTAAAAGCCAGAGCCCGCTGGATTAGGGGCTGGTCAGACTTTCGTGGGGTGTATGGCTCAGCGGGAGCTTGAAGTAAACATACCGGGGTAAGTTTAGGTTCGATTCCTAAAGGCGGGCGGTGTGGGGCTGGGCGAAAGCCACCTCCACCGTCCCGTTCCTGATAAGAGGATAACATGGCGTTAACGAACTTTCCAAATGGTATTTCGTCTTTTGGTATTCCCCTCATTGGGAGTGGTCCAATCCTGACGACTGGGAATGTGTTCTTTGTAAGTTCCGTCACTGGCTCTAACGGGAACGATGGGCTCTCAGCGGGGAGACCATGGGCCACAGTAGACTATGCTGTGGGTCGGTGTGCGGCCAACAATGGCGATCATGTAATCGTGATGCCCAACCATGCCGAGACTTCCACCAACACGGCTGGATATTGGGCCTTCGACGTGGCAGGAATAACCTTTGTTGGGATTGGCGCGGCGAAGCAGAAGCCCCGGCTCCTTCTGGACGCTGGCACGGCTGCCACCGTGACCGTCTCAGCAGCCGACGTAACCATTAAGAACTTTGAGTTTTCCGCCGGTACAGCGGATGTCGTGCGGTGTCTGAACGTCACGGGTGCAGGACTCTGGCTGGACGAGATTGAATTCAATGACAACGCGGCGAGTGAAAACTTCCTCATTGCCATTGACTTCACCAGCACCACAGACGAGAACTCAAGCGGCTTCGTGGTGTCTCGGTGTCGGGCGGTGTCACCTTCTGTGATGACCAACTTTATCAGTCTCGCAGCAGATAGCTCCAACTCGCGTATCCTTGATAACGTGATGATTTCTGAGAGTACTTCAGTCCCCATCTTGTGTGCAGCGGGTAAGGACTTGAAACAGGTGTACATTATGAACAACTATATGTCACACAAGATGACGGGGGGCAACCTCTTTATTACCAATGACACCGCATCACCCAATAACAGCGGTGTCATTGCCTTCAACTTCTATGGTCATGCAGACGTGTCCACCACACACACCATGGGTGCCGTGGGCGGATGCAGGTTCCATGAAAACTACAGCGTGTCAACGGATGCGTTGTCAGGGTTCATTCTACCTGCCAGAGACGTGGATTCATAAGCAGTACGTGAGGGTGGGTAGCTCATCCAGAGTGGGTGGGCTACCCCCAACACACGATGTCGGATGATCAACCCATCCCACAAAAGGATATCGAGACGATTCAAGAATGGGAGCGTGTGGGGTGGAGGAATCGTACTTCACACAAGGGGAAGAGCCATCAGAGGTATGGTAATAAGCGGTTCCGCACACACTATGACCACATAGACTGGGGAGGTCAATATGGTAGAGATGGGAGCGAGAGGGGAGCCCTTTATCCATCCCACCGCGATTGTGCATGAGTCCGCACACATAGGTCGAGGAACCGCCATATGGGCATATTCCGTAGTGGAAATGGGTGTCAGGCTCGGTGAGAATTGTGTAGTTGGGACTCATACGTACATTGGTAATTACGCCTTTCTCGGAGATCGGACCCGCATCATGGGTCAGTGTTACATTCCCACATGGATACATATTGGGAAGGATGTCTTCATTGGCCCACAAGTATCCTTTGTGGGTGATAAGTACCCTCAAGTGAATAAGCCTAACCACACAGAGAACCCTGTCACCATTGAGGATAATGTGAGTGTGGGAGCCAATAGTGTGATCCTTCCTGGGGTCACATTGGGTCAAGGGTGCCGGATTGGGGCTGGATCGGTAGTTACCAAGGATGTGCTCCCATGGTTCACGGTGGCAGGGAACCCCGCACGCGCCATGAAGCGTGTGACGAGTTGGGCAGATACCAATACTGAAGAAGATGGGCTTCGTGGACTCTAAGTATCCACCTGGGATCGTGATGCTCCCCGTGGGGGCCAATACACGCTTCACGGCATTCTGGATTTGCTTGTTTGGGCTCAAGGTGCCACCTGGAACACGTATTGCGATGACCCAGGGGAATAGTACCGCTGAGAACCAAAATATCGCCGTGCGCCAGATGCTCAGTGACCCCACGCCACAGTGGGCGTGGATCATTGGTGATGACCACACCTTCCAACCAGATATTATTTACAAACTGTTGGATCGTGAGCTTGACTTTGTGAGCCCACTATGCGCGATGCGTCACCCTCCCTATGGACCCTCGGTGTTCAAACATGGGGATGGCGGTGTTGGCGCACCGATCACATGGGATGAGATACCACAATACGCAGTCACAGAAGTAGACGGCACGGGATTAGCGGGTGCGTTAGTCCGCCGTTCAGTATTCGAGAAGATCAGCGATCCGTGGTTTGAAGTGGGGCAACTCCCTGGAGAGTCAGTCCGCTCTGGTGAGGATATCTACTTCTGTAAGAAAGCCCGCCAAGCGGGTGTGAAGATTTGGCTTGACCCGACCATTCAAGTGGGTCATATGACCACAATCGTACTCGACCCCATTCAAACGGCGAGTGGGTGGGGGATTGGTTTAGACCTTGGTTCAATGGTTCGCTTGACCGTGAAGTTTGATGACTCCACACAGAATATTCACATTTCGGACCGGGGGCCACAGCGCCCGCCCTCGGACCCTTATCTACATGGCGCTCAGGGACTCGATCAAGCGTCCCTCAAACGGTTACTTGAAGGAGTATGGTAATGGCAAAGAGTTCACTCGACAAAATTCCCGTCCCCCTCGTTCGCAACTTTGACGATCTCTTGTCCGCGAACTGGGAGGGCAAACTGTTCCACGTCAATAACCCCACGATTGGGACCGGGGTGACGGGACAGACATCCTATGCAGCGACACTTTCCACGTTTACATTCAGGAACGTGTCGAGTAACAAGATCATGGTCCCTATGTATGCGAGGCTCTATCAAACTGGCACCGTGGGTGGGAGTATTATCACCATCCATGTGAGCACGCTTGAGACGGGTCAGTTCACCTCAGGGACGGCCCTGACGGTATACAACTCCAACCAGAATAAGCAGGATGCTCCAGCCGTGTTGGCGTATCACACGGCGACACTTCCGACCTTCACCACAGGCAACCAGCGCCTCGTGCAAACCGAGACCATCTTCCAGACCGTCACGGCTGCCAATAGCTTGCCGGTGGTGTTCCCCTCGCCTGGATTTGTGCAGGTTCGCCCAGGTGGGCAGCTTGATATTTATACCCTTGCCACCACGACCGGCCCGACGTGGTTCTTCAACGTGTCGTGGGCTGAGTTGGAGGTGTAACGATGGCCCGCCAAACGAGTGATAAGATTCCTCTTCCGCTGATCCGCAATATGGATTCCATCAACACCTTGGTGGAGGAAGGGAAGGTGTTCGGGATCGCCAATACCGCCGTGGGGACGGCGGTGACTGGCCCCACGGGTGCATATGTGGCGACCACCCCAACCTTCACCTTCCGAAACACGGGGTCAAAGGTTATGATACCCCTCTTTGCCAAGATGCACCAGACGGGGGTGGTGGCAGATATTCGCATTAAGATTCACGTGAGTACCTTGGATACCGGGCAGTTTACGAGTGGCACGGCAATTACCGCTTTCAACCGGAACCAGTGGTCCTCCAATGCCTCTACCGTGATGGCGTTCAGTAGCGCCACGCTTCCCGCCTTCACGACTGGCAATCAAAAGCTCGTTCACACGATGGATATGTTCCAAACCGTCACTGCGGCCAATGCAGACACCGATGGGTTCCCTGAACCGGGGTTCACCATGATACGTCCGGGTGGGCAGTTGGATATTTACACCGTGGGTTCAACCTCCGCCCCCTCGTGGTTCTTTAACATCGAGTGGGCAGAATTGGAGGTCTAACCATGGCGGGTATCTTTCTGAATGACACCGGGAGTAACCCATGGATCATCGCGGAGGCGGGGGAGGTGTTTACCCAGAACGTCCAGATTGCCTCCTTCACCTACTGTGAGGCTGACTCCCCAGCCCATGTGGTAGACATTGCGGATGTGAATGGGAGATATATTCTCCAGCTCAATGACCAGCAGCGGAATATCCGATTTGACGGGTGGGTGCATGGGTTGACCATCCCCAAACTTGAGTCGGGATATGTCGTTGTGGCCCTGAAAACAGAGTAGGGGGTAGAGGGATGACTGTTCTTGAAGTTCTTGAACTCGCTACACAAGCGGCAGTGGCAGCGTACAAAGCCTATGAGCGTTCTCTTGCCGCCGCACACGACGTTGATAACGCCATAGCCTTACACAGGGAAGCCGCGTCTCGCGTGGAGGTCGTGACGGCAGAGCGCACAGCAGCTGCTGTGGCTGTGAAAGACGCCTATAGTAAACTCTCTCAGCAAGTGAAAGCCCTATCCCTTGCGAGCCCCTCTGGTGTAGCTGCGGCTGAGACCAATCTCGAAAGTCAGCGGGCCACTCTGGACTCAGCAGTAACTATAGTTGGCACAGCGCGCGAAAGTTCGAAGGAGGCCCGAGCCCGTGTGGATCGGGCGGTGGCGCTTGCCAACCATGCGGCGAGCATTCGGAATGCCATCGTTGCCGCGTCCGATGTCACCAACGCCAGCGCCAACTTCGGTGGCACCAAGGAAGCCGCATTTACACACAATAAACTCTTGGAAGCTCGCGCTGCTGCCTACCAAGCGGCCAATGATGCTGCGCTACAAGCCTCAATCGTTTCCAAAGAAGCAGACATGGTAGATGCGATAACCATGGCGGCAGAGATCAAGGCGGACACTGCGCGGCTGGCCGTCACGACAGCGGAGACGGCCCTCTCCATGGCGCATTCCGCACATGCTGCCGTTCAGACCGTCCTAAGTACACTTAACAAATCCGCTGATGAGTAATCCATGCCTGCCGGTCCATCTTGGAATGATGATGTTCTAAATATAGGGTTTCCTACGGATGCGGCGGTCATTGGCGATGGAAGCCTCATCGCCATCACCAAGCAGTTGCGGGTGCTTCTCACGGCGGCACTCACGGCCAATGCAGCGACCTCCTATGGGAAGACGATCACGTTCGTGTCCGTAGCACAAGGTGCGGCTGGAACCACCGCTCTTGCGGCAGCCTCTGTTGGGAATAACCACAAGCTCATGGGAGCCATTTTGACGATGAGTGCGTCTGGCACGCTCCAGTTCACGGATGGAACCGCGAACCTTTCTGGGGCCATGGATATCGCTGCGAACGGCGGGTTTGTCATGCCTACAAGTATTATGCCCTATACCCAAACCGCAGCCACCAATCGCCCGCTCAACCTCGTGACGGTCACGGGAGCGGCGAAGGGGATGGTCGCCATTTTGACGGAAGCGTAAATGCTCCTATGGGTAATGAATCTCGGGTTCGCAGGGGGCGGTGCAGTCGCTGCCGCCGTTCCACTTCGCATGCTCATGGGCGTAGGAACCTAGTGAAAGGATTGCATGGCTGACAATACAGTCCTGAACGCAGGAACGGGCGGAGACACGATTGCCACCGATGACGTGGCAGGTGTCAAGTACCAGATTGTCAAGCTCGCGGATGGGACCGATCAAGGTACAGGTCTAATCGCTGGAGACGCCGCCAACGGGCTAGATGTCGATGTCACCAGATTACCCGCCCTTGTCGCTGGGACCGCTAACATCGGGGACGTAGATGTCTTGACCCTCCCTGCCCTCGTGGCCGGGACTGCGAATATTGGGGACGTGGACGTCCTCACGATTGCAGCTGGGGACAACAACATTGGGAACGTGGATGTGCTCACGCTGCCGAACGTCACCTTAGCCGCTGGAACCAACACCAACGAGGTAGTGGGTGATGTCGCCCATGACGCTGGCGCGGCAGGAAACCCCGTGCTTATCTGTGGCGTGGCACAGAACGTAGATGATACGGCTCCGCCCAATCGGATCAGTACGGAGAATGACGCCACACGTCTGGCGACGGACTTTGATGGGACGGTGTTTGCCCACCCCCACGGTCCTCAAATTTGGAGTTACCATGAGAATAGTTCAAGCGCGCTGACAGATACTTCGGTCCATGTGTTGCCGGGTGCGGGGCTTTCGCTGTATGTGACGGATATTGTGTGCTCCACGGGTGCTGCGACCGCTATGAATATCTTTTTTGAGGAGGGTG
>ERZ1292642.420-Hain-H14-01um-R1-420-length-25097-cov-8_pt1 | contig 25097 bp, 33 predicted proteins | sample MGYA00564403_ERZ1292642 | MGnify/ENA primary metagenome ERZ1292642 (study PRJEB36523, sample SAMEA6512643) | groundwater metagenome | collected 2019-01-09 | study: AquaDiva: Metagenomics assemblies of 32 groundwater samples
TAAGAAACCATAATGTTTCAGATGTAGAATTTATCCAAAATGTTCTTACCTGATAATAAATATCATATTGCGTAGGATTACGAGTTTCATAAATAATTTGAGAGGTCGGAGTATTTCCTGAATTTGCAGTATAGGCATTTTGTGAGTTGTCTCTATAAACCATAAACCCTTAAAAATATTCTATTATAATTATTTGACCTGCTCCGCCTTTTCCTCCAGTTCCGGATGTATTGGTAGATAAATTTCCCGCACCGCCACCACCACCACCACTGGGAGCTGCACCTTTTCCTCCATTACCAGCTGCTAAAGTAGTACCATTCATCCCGCCACCACCACCGCCAGTTCCACCTACCATATAAACTAAACCTGAAGGAGAGTTACCATCTCCACCCATACCACCTGTATTTGCTCCTGCGGTACCACCTGCTACTAATATATTTTGAGCTGTATCGATTATATTACCACCTACACCACCTGTATTTGCTGTAACTGCTTGATATCCAGCTCCTCCACCTCCGCCTGTGTCCCATCCTAGAAATAAATTAGTAGCACTCCCACCAACCGCACCTGCGCCACTTCCACCAACTGAAGCTAATGTCAAACTACTAGAAAAACCATAAACGGGAACATAAAATCCTTGACCACCTACATTACCACTAGTCATTCCACCTAAGCCACCAGTTCCACCAGATGAAACTATTACAGTTCCTATCGCTGAATTTCCGCCAGGATTTCCAGGATTTCCATTAGTTGTAGTTGCAGTTATACCTAAACCGCCAGTTCCACCATCACCAACTGTAACTGTATAAGGACTACCCGAAGTTAAAGCAGATGCAAACAACTTCACATATGTTAAACATCCACCTCCACCTCCACTTCCTCCAGCTGCTGCTAATGAAGCCCCACATCTACCACCGCCGCCTCCTCCGCCACCACCCCAAACAAAAAATTCTACGATTACAGATCGAGGATTGATGGTCCAAGTAGAGGTACCAGCTCCCGTAAATGTAGTTTGAATAATTGTAGGGCCTAAAACTTGTGAAACAAAATTAGTTCCATTGGAAGTTATTACATTACCTGACGTTCCAGACACAGCAGGATAACTAGCCGTTGAAAAAGCAGGATCAGCAGAAGAACCCCCACTTTGAAGAACCTGACCTGCGGTTGCTGTTGGCCCAACCTTAGTTATAGTTTCTGTCCCTGCCCCCACCAACAATGCATGGCTTGTCAATCCTGTGAGCTGAACAGTTTCTGTATTGGCTGTCCCTGCAACAGTAATGCTACCTGTTCCCAGTATATTAAAATTTCCAGCCGAAGGGACTTCTGGTCCACCACTATTTCCTGTAATTGTCTCAATTGGAGCTGATCCTCCAACTACATCTAATGTAATATTGGGAGAAGAATAGCCAATAGTAACTGTATTGTTAGGTGAGGTAAGAATACCTACATTTATGTGTGTACCACCAGCATTAGCAGAAGTTGTACCAATAAGCAGTTGTGCATTTGTAGTCATTGTAGGAGCAGGAACAGTTTGTCCACTAAAGTCAACATTACCTGCAAAGCATGTGTTATTATGAAAACCCGGCATTATATCACCTGCACATAAGTTAATGTTCCTGACCAATCAATTGTTTTTCCTGCTATACCTGTCACTTCAACAATGGCAGTATTTCCAGAAATAATAATATCGATACTTGAAGTATTCATCGCTGCTTCTTCAATTACTGTTTCATCATTCACACCTAATAAAGAAGTAGCTGCACCTGTTGTGCGTACACCAGAAATAATTAAATAACTTCCACCTGCTGTATCTGTATGGTCAAAAGCAGCAACTCTTGCTTCGAAATTATAGATAGTTGGTACTACACCTGCTGTAAATGTAATAAGAGCAGTAGGTGTAGCATCTATAGTAGTAACTGATCCACTAAGACGATTAGTTAATTGAATTGTAAGGGTATTGCTTCCAGAACTACCATCTGTTCTAATGCCATCTACTGTATTAGCTGAAGTTTCTCCACCGATTACATTAAGAACGTTTGCTATAGGTATAGCGGGTGAATTGACATCAGTGACATAACTAGTAGCTACAGCAGGAGGAACAGGTCCTGTAGTAGTATTGATAATCCCTGCTTGGCTCATGATTCACCTAGTTTTGTACAATAAATTGAGAAACCAAATAAATTAATCCAATTCCAGCCGAGGCAGATTTCACAAATATTTGTGTACCCTGTGGAATAGCTGGAACTGTTACAGAAGGAAACTGAGCTTGAGATTCATCATAAAGCCAGAAAGCATTACCAGGGCAAACATCAATATCACTTGTACCGTTCCTAGAAACAGTTACCAATACATTACTGTTATTTACCATTTTCAATTTATAAGAAGGATGCAAAAGAGGGCCACCTACAGCATAGTAAGTGGAACTACTTGACATCGTAGAAGTATCAAGAGATCTAAGAGCTTCCCAATCGACATTACAAGTATAACCCATATTATTCCTTAATTTAATACTATAAAGTTTAAAGTAATATCGGCTGTAGATGTTGTTGCACCTGTTGCGTTTGTAACAGTGATTACAGATTGTGAAGCTGTATTAGCTACACTCTTAATAGTTAATGAACCACCTGTCGTACAACCTTGCAATTGATAAAGTATAACAGTTCCAGATCCCGTAACTGCTGTATTTGCCATTGTAAGAACTGTGTCAGCTCCTCCAGCTGTCGAAGGGCTTGTGAATGTGCAAGCACCAACACGGCCATTACATGTAACACTTCCAGAAGCTGCTCCAGAACCTAATGTTACAGGTAGAGTTAAACCATCTCCAGCTGTAGTTACAACAAATCCTGTAGCTGCTGTCATATTTCCTGTTACTGAAGGAGATGCAGTAAATGCGGGATCTGCGCTTGTAGCTCCTGCTAGAAGTGTTCCTGTTGCTCCTGCCGCTGTTGCTGCGAATGCACTTGTACCTTCAGCGATAAGAACTCCATGAGCGGTTAGACCTGACTTGGTTCCGATAGCATCAAATGTGGGATCTGCTGAGGTATTTCCAGTAAGAACTTGGCCATCTGTTCCAGGTGTAGTTGCAACAATAGAAGAAGTACCTTCACCGATTAAAACACCATGTGCTGTATAAGTAGCAGGTGTATATGGGCCAATAAGTGAAATCGTTTCTGTATTAGTTGTTCCAGTTACTAGGACCTGATTCGCGGTTCCTTTAATATTAAAATTACCATTCAAACCAGACTCTGCACCACCTGTATCACCTGTAATAGTAATGATGGTACCATTACCATTCGCAAGTTGAATCCAAGTCGCAGAAGTTGTTCCTCCTGCTGTAGAAATATTATTTAGTTCCCATATACCATTACCAGGCCATACCCACCATTTTCCTAAAGGATAATTTATAAAATCAGTTGTAGTCGGTGCTCTAACATCATAGTGAGGTACTTCAATATTCTCTGGTCTCATACCGACATTAGCAGCGTAAAGATTGGCGCCTGGCTGGAACATAAAAAATCTCCTTGTTTAAATTTGAATTTTAAACTTTATGGAGATATGAAGAAAGCTCAATTTAAGAAAAGATTCGGACTGATCAAGTATCAGGGAATATGTTATAGTGAAAGAAAAAGAGGTGATTATGAAAAAGATTTTAGAACATGCTGATGCTATTGGTGTAGGTCTAGCAATTATTTCTTCAGTTATTATTTCAATGGTATGGTTAAATTCTCAATTTAATTATACAAATGAACGATTTGCTGCTATGGAATATCGTTTTGAATCACGGTTTTCTGCGATCGAAAAGGATATTGCGATCATTAAAACCGTCCTCATCATGAAGGAAATTATGCCAAATGAATTAGCAAAACAGGAAAAATAGATGGGATATTATATTGCTTTCATGTTTTTTATGTTGAGCATTGTATTATTTTTTTGTTCTTGTAGTGATGATCCAAATTTAGAAGATGCAAAACATTGCAATGGAATGGTTAGCAAATTGGAATACAAAAATCATAGTTATGTAATTTGGTCGAGAGGTGGAATGGTTCATGATCCAGATTGCAAATGTTTGAAAAATATCGAAGTGAAATAAATATGATAATTTTTTTTGTGATTTTTATATCTTGTACAGTGTTGCAAAGTTTTTTTTCTAAAAAAGAAGAAAATATTAACCCTTATTCTTGAATTTAGCTTTAAACTCTTCAAGAGTAGGCTTTTTATTTTTCTCTTCTTCTTTTTCTTCTTTTAACATTTCTTTATCAAACTTAGCTAGACTTTTGACCATTTCAGGAGTATTTCCAATCATTGAATATCGAATAGTATCATGATAGTATCTTGCCAATGTGGGACTATTTCCTATGCGATAAAGAACTTTACCAGTTTGATAAATTGGCGCTCCTATACCTGCTGCAACACCTAATTTAGGAAGTGCCAAAGATCCTCCTGCTAATGCTGGAAATGCCACTTTAGCACCCATACTGGCTAATTTTCTTCCATAATTTCTTTCTAAATAATTTGAAATGAAATTACTTTCATGTGTTACTGCCGCTGCTTCATATCCAGTACGATAAAGTTCTCCTGCTTCAGGAAAACGATTAGTCATATTTTCATTTATAGTATCTATAATTTGTCTCTTTAAATCATTTAGATTTCTTACTGAAGCATCACGTGTATTTCTAGGAACATCCCAGCCACCTGCTTCTGAAATCCATTCATTAATATGATCTCGAGCTTCCATTAAACTTCTTAAATTCATCCTTCCATTTTGAACTTGATTTGCTAAATCTTCCATTCCTTGAAGTGTTCTAGATTTAGAAGGAACTCGTAAACCTCTTTGAAGTCGTGTATATAATGGCATTAATCTTTGAGCTAAAGGCGCAGCATTTACAGTAGCTGTTTCAGGAATCATCTGTTTTGCTTGTCCAATTCTTTGTGAAGCAAATTGACCTGGTTGAGATTGGTTGGCTATTGTTGTCATTAACATAACCCCGAGTTTTGCTTTTTCAGCATTTTCTTCACTAGTACCTAAATATTTAGAACCTTCCTTAACTAGATTTCCAGCAATTGGAGCACCTAATTTAGTGGACAGTCTTAAACCTCTTGTACCAGGTAGAAAAAAAGAAGTTATATCCTGATTCAATTCACCTGCAACTTTTTCATATTCATTTTTTGGTTCAAGATAATTTTCTTCTCCAAATATTTTCTTAGATAAAGGTTTTGTTCCTTTTTCTCTGACATCTTGGGACGTTGGAGGATTATATAACTTTTCTTCTAATGATCCTTTTGTAGGTTCAAAATAGTCTGGTTTTTTTAATTTCATTTCTTCAGGTAAAAATGATTGTAAAAATTCAGAAGTTTGTTTAGCTGCTTTTTTTAAATTTCCTGGATATCCCAAAACTGTTTCTATAGTTCTAGCTGTTTGTTGACCTAAATTTCTTCCTGAAAATTCTGATATATTTTCTTGTGACAATTGTTTTTTATCACCGGAAATTCTATTTAATTTTTCTTTTACTGATGATTCTTTATTATTCTGTAGAGTATCCATCATCCCTCATCATTTTTTCAGCTTTATCAGTATTTTCATCTGCTAAATAAAAATATTTTTCAATCACATTATCATCTGGAATAGTACCCTCTCTCACTTTATAACGACCATTTCTTTGTTTAAATTTATCGTACGCTTCTTCCAATTGTGGTTTAATATCTTTTAAAATTCTTCCTCTTAAATTATGTGGAAGTGGCTGGCCTGTTCTTTCTTGTCTATCCAAATAAAATTGTAATCTCTCTTCTTTTAATCTTGATGGCAGCATCATTGCTTTAATATTTTCAGAAATTTGTTTTCTACCTTCTGGTGTTTGAATAAGAGTAGGAATTCTTTGTTGAGAAACTTTAAATTCTGATTGCAAAACTCTACTTCCATAATCTGCTTGAAGAGTTCCTCCTCCCAATAAGTCTAAAGATAATTTAGAATATTCTTCATTAGAGGGGTTTTTTAACCATTCAGATTTCATTCCAAGTGATTCTAATAAATTTATTGTTCCAGAATCTGAAAGATCACCCGATTTATTTAGTTGATCCATTCTATCCAAAATGGATTCTCTCCTTTGAGAATCTTCATATTGATCATATGTTTTTGTAATAAATGGAGCATTTTCTTTATAAGATTCACTAACTTGTTCTGTTCCTAATTTTTTTTCTTGAAAACCTCTTTCAGCTTCTTTCCCAGCTATAATAGAAAGATCCTTCTCTCCTGCTAAAGCATATTTTTTAGCTTTAGCAAATGGATCTTCTTTAGAATTTTTTCTAGTTGTAAGAATATCTTCCGAATTTATTTCATTAGATTTATTTTTATTATCATTTTGATTTTGATCAAATTGTTGTTGTCCTGTAGATGTTTCTCCACCTTCAACTTCTCTAATAAGATTTTTTCTACGCTTTTCTTTATCAGTTTCTAATTGTGATTCTCTTTGCCCTGTTAATTTCTGTTTAACAAACTCTCTACGCTGTTCAGGATCACTTATCCCTGTAAGATCAATGCCCAATTGCTGTTTAATCTGTTCATTCTCCCCAGCAAGTTGTTGAGCTCTTTGACGAGATGCTAATCCTTGTTCTATACCTTCTCCTGCACCTTTTCCTAAAGCACGGCCGATATTTTCACCAAATGAAGGACGTCTTTCAATAATCTGTACCATAACTATTTACCCCAATGATAATCGTTAGACTTCTGTCCACCACCGCCAAAGAATCCGCTTAAATTACCTAACTCGCTTGCTCCACCAGTTAAATAAGCTGATCCGGCCCGTACAGCACCTTCACCTAATCCACTAGCAAACTCCTGCCACCATGGTTTAGCCTTCTCTGATAACTGCTGATCATATTGACGATTACCTAATAGATCTTGACTCATGCTGTGTAGATCACGAATGGCCCCTGTACGCATTTCGTGGCGCTTTGCTTGTAATCTCTGTGCAAAGTCACTAGATGCTTCATTCATTGTATTTTGAAAGCCTGAGGAGCGTCTACCTCCTAATCCTTGACCACTAAAACGAGAAGCTATATTTCCTTGTAGGCCTGAAAATTGTCTAAGCGCGGGTCGTTCTGTTTCTTCAAAGGCGCTTTGATCACCTTGTGCTAGTCGTGAGGTATAACTATCAGGACCTACATTAGCAAATGATTGACTGGATAATTGTTCTTGCTCAGGTGTGTATTGATTAATTCGGCTTAAATTCATCCCTTTAGGAATCATGTTGCCTCTTGTCGATGGACCCATAGAAAACCTCACTGTTTTCTTTTAGAATAACATATATAGAATTTCTTATAAAAGAATTACGGTTGAGCGATCCATTCTAAGACAACGAAACCGGAAGTAAGAACGGGTGATGCACCTGCGCCTTCTGTGATGACTATATTAGTAGGTGTTATAACGATATTAATTTGCCTATTAGCATTAACAACATCCACATAAGGAAGAGGATACCAGTTTGTACCGTCTGTAAACGTTCCATATATCCTCGTAAATCCATATATTTGACTAAAGTTTATTCCATGAGGAAAAGTAAGAGCAGCAGATGTAAAAGTGAACATCTTTCTTGAACCTTGCTGCCTTCTTTGATTTCCTGAAATAAACCATTGTTCGCCATTCACTACCGATACATTTGTTGTGAAAAGAGAGATAGTACGTGTGTTTACTGCGCTAGCAATATCTACATATGTTTTATTTACTTGCTGAGCTAATAGTTTTATTTCATCAGGAAACTCTCTAGAAGTACGCAAAAAGGCTGAATTATTAATATTATTCATGATAATAACCTTGATGGGTATGTATCAATGATCATTCCATGGAATTCAATCTCAGAGAATTGATTATTAAATGATGGATCTCTCATTTGATCTTCTGACATTGTTAAAGCTATTTGAATCGTATCACCTATTAGTGATGTATTCATACGATGCCAAATTTGGGCTTGTGGTGTTGTTGCATTCGTTCCCATACTATTAATGATAGAATTCATCATCAGATTAGAATTAAATGGTGTAAGGCCTAGATTGCAGCTTTCAACGCATGTATAGAGAGTTGATCCATAGACTAAACTATTATTATAAACTTCATTGTTGTTAGGAACTACATTGCCTAAATTATAAGCACCACTTGCATTTTGACTTAAGTAAATGAGTAGTTGAATCTTTCCTAAAGGAGTGGCAGTAAGAAGATATTGTTGCACTCCTATACGTGTCTTTCTGCCATCTCCCCATGATGTAGGAAATTGCTTAGATTGTATGAAAGGAACATACATTCTAGTAATCAACCCACCACCTGTATATGTTCCACCAACAATATTAGGATTTAATGTAAATGTGTTTGTAGTGACATTGAAAACACTAAATATCAATCCATTTACTTGTGTTGCTACTGTTCCTTGTGCTCCACTTATAGTAATGAAATCACCCTCATTCAAACAATGATTAGGACATGTGACAACACTTCCTACTATGTTTTGAATAGTAAGTGAGACTGATTCGTTAGTTGTTCCTTCTCTAAAAACAACAAAACCTTGTTGATTACCAGCGATAACTTGTTGCTGTAATAATGTTGATGAACCTGCATTCCAAGGTACATTCCAATTATCCCATGTTCCAACTTTTAAAGTGGCCCATGTTTGACCATCTTGTCGTCGAAATGATCCGTATGTCGTATAGTTTTCATAAAATATAGCCCAGGAATCATCTCTGTAGTTGTATTGTAGAGTTTGGTTAGGATATACAACATTGATTTGATTACTAGGATACGTGAAATAAATCCATTCACTAATGAAATCCCGAGAAGAAGTAAATCTTTCAGCTCCATGATTATTTAAATTAATCTCAAAAACTTGATCAGGTATATCTATATCTATACGTCCGCAAGCTGTTTGACTAGTTAGAATATATCCCCTAGTCCCTCTAGTAATAACTCCAGCATCCATATTAATAACTGAAAATGTGCTACCTGATCCTAACTCGTTATTAATGATGTAGAACTCAAAAGGATCGACGTCATTTCCAGTGTAAATAAACCTAGTTTGGAAATATTGAAAACCTACTACAAGAGCATCTTCATTTGTAGAACATGTTACTATCTGTTGGGTTGTCCCTGCTGATTTAAAACCTCCGAATCCTATTGTGTCTTCGAAATAAGCGGCAGCAGATGCAGATTGATTATCAGGTGTAAGAATAGGATGAAAAACAGTTGTAGATAATGTAGGATCTCCAGTGAATGAGGCAGTATAATAAGGTGTTCCATTCTGACTATAGATTACAGTATCTTGTAGATAAACTTGGCTATTAGCTGCTGATGTTTGAACAACTGGACCAAAGAATAATAAACGATCTTTAAAGGCGATAATCATTCTAGCGCCAACTAGATAATATTGACCTGGAGGAAGATCAGCGATAGAGAAATTAGGAAATAAAGAGGGTATATTTAAAGGCGGAGCAAAGTTAACCCATCCATTATTAGTAGTAGTTGGATCTCCGTCATACCATCTTAAAGAATCTTTTGTTACATCTGAACGATTAGTAAGATATTGAGCAATGCCACCAGTTCCATTTGTTGCTATTGTAGCGTTAGGAAATTCTACAGTTACATTATTAGCATTTACAACAGCAATGACATAACCAGTTTGATAGTTTATCCCTGTTGTAGTCACCACTTCATTTACAAAAACAAAATCACCAACAACTAATCCATGACTCGTTATTTGCAAATTAACAATTGCAGGAGGTCCCCCAGACGATACGGTAACTGCGACAATAGGTTTGTACTGCATTCCTATATTTGTCTTAGTAAATGGGGAAGTAACCCCATTCGTGGCCCACAATGCACCTTGATAGTTTACTGTCCAAAATTGCTGATAATCCTGACCGTTCCATGTTGTAGGGGTATCAGGAGATTTTTGAACATAACTAGGATATGTGGCGCTTGGAGGATTCTTATAGAAACTGACATCGTAAATGGAATAAGGAAATGTATGTAAAATATTATAAGAGTAAGTGGTATCAAATGCTAAAGTTCCTGGGTAACTATTAGGAGTTAATTGTAAGACTTCTAAACCCATTACAGGAAGAGATGGAAAGTAAATAACTGCTGTCGTTATATTAGATCCTGAAATCGTTAAAACCCCTGTAGATCTAACTAATGTAGCTGTTCCTGGTCCATTTGTAGTTAATGTTTGAGTTCCTACAAGGATTGTACCTGGATCAGTAAATATATTTGTTCCCACTGTAAATGAAGCAATTCCTATTCCAGGATTAGGAAGAATAGTAATTGTCGCATTACCTGAACCGTCTGTCGTTCCTATATTACGATTTAACCTTCCTAATAGAGATGTACCACGTTTACGTTTGATGCGTCCTCTCCACTGATAAGCATTTTGCAATACTGGAAAAGAATCGTTATCAATATTAAAAGGCGTTACATTAGTTTTTAGACCTTTTGAGATAGGGCCTACTATCAATTTGTCGCCCATAATACCTCAAATTTGAATGACTGCAAAACAAAATGCTGTTGGAGTAGTACCTGTTCCGTTAAATCCAACAAAATTTAATTGGAATGTAGTTGCTGAAAGGATAGTGAAACCAGGTGTCGAACCTACATTCAAACCAAAATTAATTAGAGTGCTTACAAATACGCCGTAATTAATTCCTGTTAAAATACCCGCAGGTAATGTAACCAAAACATTACCCTTAGCATAACCACCAGGTTGTGTAACGCTTATCACATTAAAACTATTGGCTAAAGTACAAACTACAGGCGGATTTCCTCCTGGAGTAGTCACATATGCATAAGCTCTAACGGCACTTAGAGGAAATGTACCAATAGGATTTTGATAGAAGTATTGTGCGTGGGCTGTATCTGCTGTTCCGGCTGAAGGATAAGCAACAGAAGCAAGAGGAGTGGCAGCAGGAAGCGTAGGAGTAGCAACACCTACAAATGTTGTTTGAACATGTGTTCCACCATCATTCAATCCAAATGTAATATGATCTACACCGATTAATCCTTGAGTAGATGAATTATTTTCTAACATTAAAGGTTGATCGTTAGAAGGATTATTATTTGCTGCTGGTATTGTCTGAGTAAAAGGAAATAGTGAAAATGTTGTCATATACCTAAGCCTCCACCATTACCATAACCATTCATGCCCATAGGATTACCCTGACTATAAAGTGTTTGTGTACGAGTAGAAGTAAATTGACGTTGTGAACGCTTCCAAACTAACATTTCTTGCTCTCTAAAGAATTGCTCTTGAAACTGAAATTGCTCAACATCGCCAGTATCAGCTAATAACTTTCTAGCTGCTCCTCTTGCCAAATATTCAGTCATGTAGGCAAATGGAATTGCAGAAGCGCTGCTAAAGAATGCGCAAGGAGACAGATAGGCATCAAGTTCGACAAGATATTGTTGAGCAGGAGGACTACGTAGAGTGATAGTATTGTTGTAATAAAGCACTGCTCTTGGTAGACCTGTTTGGAAGAAATAACATTGAGCATTAATGTTCATCCCTAATGGAATTATTCCTGGTATTGTCACATTAGCGATACCTGTTAAATAATTCACTGTGTTTGAAGTATCTGAATATCCACCTGGCAATGCTGTATTTCCAAATGGAGCTGGCCCCGTATTCATTAAGAGACCACTATTTGCATTAGTAGGTAGAAATTGACCACTATCAGAAATAACAACATTATTTCCATTATCATCAATTGAAGTGATATAAACGCCTGCTAGAATACTTGTAGTTGGTATGGCAAGATTAATCGTTGTTCCTTGTGGAGGATCTTGATTAACTCCTGTCGACATAATCCCAGTAAGATCGACATGACCACGTAAAATAGCACTATAAGGAGGATTAGGAGGAACGGCACCATTAGGTTGTACAGGCATCACAATTTGGTAGGTTTGATTTGTCCCACCGTTACCTATTGCACTAGCCTGTAAATTTTGAACATAATTAAACCAATAACCAAAGAAATTCTCTCTACGTGTTTCAAAAGATACAGGGACGCCATTAATAAGAGCATTTCCAGTGAAACCCTGATAAACAGGATACATTCCTATGTTAACAGTGCTATTATTTGGAACGCCTGGGGCAGTTTGAACACTATAGAGAGGCATATTGTATTGATCGACACCTGGCATTGTCTGAAACTGATATTTTGTTTTCAGATCAAACAATTGAATCCTGGCATCTACATCAGATATGTAGAACCTATTAATATAATCGATGATCAAAGCATCACTTAACTCTTCGTTAGTGTTTGTTTTGACTATACGACGAAAATAGGTTATGCAATCTGATAGATAGTTCATTAGAACCCACTAGCTCCTAAAAATATCGATTTACGGCTAGATACAGGCATAGCATCTAAACGTTGTATAGTATGATCTACACACATCTGACCTTGATAGGTACCAAATGCATCTGATCCAATAACGCCTTTAGATTCTTCCATTCTGATACGATGGTAAGAACATTTCTTAATACGTTCTGCTACATATCTGGGTGCCCATACTGGCTTATTGCAAGGCACTTTCCACTCTTCAGCAGGTATCCCGCGATATGGTTTAGTCCAGAAATCTAACGTTTCACCAATTACTTCTTTATTTTCTGCAATAAAATGAACATATTCTTTGTCAAAGTTCCAGGAAGCTCTAAAGTTTTCGTTAAATACTTCTTTAGCGCCTGCTATAGACCTTATAGGTTTCAGATAAATATCTTTAGAATTTGCAATTTGATTTTGCGAAAGTTTAGTCTGAGGTTCTGTCTCAAGTTTTGGAGCTTGATTCATCCGATCTAAAGTCATTTGTTCGACTTGATCAGTAAAAGTATCAAGTTGTTTTTCAGCTTTATCCATCTCTTTGGCAGCAAGTGAATTTTGTGCTTTAGGTCTGCCGCGTGCTTGTGCTTCTTCGCTCATGTACTCTAACCTTATGTTGTAAATTCAAACTTGAACTTACTGTAACATTAAAATTAAAATATAGGACACAGAATTTCTTTATTCTGGAGAAATGTTTATGAAACTTCCAGGGATGAAAGTGCCGACATTCTTAGGACCATTTGCGTTAATCTGACCGCTATTCACATCTCCAATAGGTATAATCTGCGGTAAATTTCTATATGGTGTGGTTACAAATGGATCTGATTTAGTGGAATTGATGTTAACTACTACTTGATTAGGATTAGGAATCGAGATTACATCGCCAGTTTGTTCGTTAAGCTGTCTACAACCGCTTCCATATGGAATAATTAACCTAATCTCCTGTCCTATCACATATTCATGATTTGTGATCGTGGTGACCGTTGTATTGATTCCTAATGCTATCGCTGTAATTGTTAATCGTGATGGTGAATAGAATTGTGGTTCTATAACAGGATTTGAGAACGGTGGTATTGGACCTGTGATTAATGGCGGGCTAAACATATTACACCAATGAGGGAGTTTTTTATGCTCCCTCATCATCCAATCTAAAGGAAATACTTACAAGTCAAATTAAACTATTTATTAAACAGAATAATCCGCCAAGTGGGCTCTCCAATAAATCACATCAGATGCTGTACCTGCAATAGCAGATCCAATTAAGAATCCTTGCCAAGTATTATTGAAGTAAGCTCCAGCAATACCAGGGCCATTGATTGTACTTACTGCTGTCAATCCAAAACCATCAAATACTGTTGGAGAAGGATAAAGAGCACCACCTGTATAAGGAAATCCACCGCTATTGACATCACCTGTAGCCAATACCTGAGCAAATTTCAATCCTGGGAATGAAAGAAATGCAGGATTTGCTACTGAGAATGTAGATAGAGGACCACTATAATTAAATGTGAAACTTGTTGCTGTTGGTACAGAAGCCACATAATAATAAATAGGAGATCCAGGAATAATAACATCAGGCAAACTATTGAGTTCAGTTCCGCCATAAATGGAAGGAATTCTAAACGCAATTTCTTGTCCAGTAACGAAATTATGTGGAGCAGTTGTATTAACAGTTACAACACCTGCTGATTGGGTAATCGTCCAAGGAAATGCAATACCAGGTGCATAAAGCACAGGGTAAAGAATTTTCTTAAATGATGCCAAAGTATTCAAACCGCCAGTTGTAATAGCAGTTAGATTTGCAGCATTACCTACCCAACCAATTGTAAAGGTTGTTGTAGAACCTGTAGTCAATACTTCAAAAGGAATGCCGGCAAGAGTCTGCATACCTGTTGTAGATGTTTGATACAAGTTTTGAAAAATAACCCAATTACCTGGAACAAGGCCATGCACTGCTGTTGTTGTCACAGTCAAAACAGTAGAAGATGTTTTAGCAATACCACCTGATCCACCTAAAAGGAAAGTTGGACCATATTGTAAAGATAAACCAGCTTGAACAGTTTGAAAACCTGTACCAGCTACTTGTGCAGGATTAGTAGTGCTTCCACTTCCACCCGTTGCATCAATAAATGTAGTTAAATCAGAAGTGCCGTTTGTTGTAGTTGTCAAAAAGGCAGCACCTTGACCCATATCAGCTTCCCACCAAGCTTTACATACACCTGAATTAGTTCCAGATAATCTAGTCTTGTTGGAAATCTCAATAAAATCAGGAATAAAAGGTAATCTAACAGCAGTTTGACCACCATTAGAAACGATTTGTCCTGTTGCTAATCTTGAATATTCAGCCATATAGAAATCTCCTTATTATGCAGCCATCGATAGGCGAGTTGATAATAGATTCCTAATAGCTGTATCCTGTGTAATCGCTTGAGATTGCCAGAACTTAACAGCAAGAGTAGCATTTTGAGCCAACATACCGGAATAATATGGATCTCTATAGATTAGAGACATACTTCCGCCATCTTGGTTGATATGCGTAATAGCTTGTTTGCCTGCTGCAGTATTGTAGTAGACGTCTTGACCATTTGCTGATGCTCCACGTGCTACAGGTGCTTCAGAACTGGTTAAAATCCTCAAATTATATACAGAACCCCATTCCTGTGGTAATGCACTTGTATTATTTGGATAATTCCAGTTATTGAATACGCCTTGACCTGTTAATGAGTCAAAGTCTGTCTGTAGTTCAGTTGAAGAAAGCATGAAATAGGACGAACGAATTGGGCCCGACCCGAAGCGATCTTCGCCTAAAATACCTGACATAAACTTGTAGGCATTATTAGTATCAAGTGTTGTAGCAACTAAACTAAAGTCAGACAAACCAAGATTAGTAGGATTATCGCCATTTGAACCACCTCCGGCATTCAATTCAGAAGCAGCAGAAATAACATAATCACGAAGGATTAAATCTTCAGCTTGACGCATAGCAACTGCTAGACGCTCAGAAACCCAAGCCAATACACCTTCTTGGTCTTGTAAAATAACTTGCTCATTGATCAAACAGCCAGTTCCAAATACAGCCATCTGTGCATCGATTATGTCCCTTTGCGGAATTTGCGCTGGGGGATCGATTCCAGAATTACCCAATTGGATTGTAGGTGGTTGTAAAGATCTAGCTCTCATGAAACGCATAGTTGTTCCACCATGTGCAGGCATAGAAACCTTATCGCAAATGGTGATGTAATTCATAGCAGGAGTAGGCACATATAACATTGCAGGCGCAAGCGATTGCAAGATCATTGGACCTAGATTGCTAGTAGTAGTCATCTGTGACATAATACCCTCAAAATAGAGGTTATTGATGATATGAAGATAGGTAACCCGAACCTTAACAAACGGTATTTTCTATCATATCTATGGAGTAGCGATTCTCTCCTACGCTGATGCGGATTGCGATGGCCGCTAACGCGATGTCATTTAACGATTGACTATCGAATCTTTATTTTACAGGACTTTCAATAAATGACAATATTAAATTTTCATATTCTATTTCTGTTTCATGATCAGGAAAGATGAATTCATAACATTCATCTTCCTTTTGATCTTGCCATAGTTTAGCGATTCGATTATGAAAATCAGATTTATTTTTGAAAGTAATTTTGATGATTTTTCTATCCAATTTTTAATCTCGCTTTCAATTCTTGCATCTTGTCATATGCATTCTTCTGACCTGTCGCACTAAAATCTCCACCTGAACTTGCATAACCAGGTGATCCAATATTAGTAGGTTGATAGAAATTACCACGCTGATTCTGATCAATCTTTTGTTGAATAGAAGATTCTTTGACTACTGGTTTATCTACACCTAATTTCTTCATTGTTTCAAAAACTAATACTTTACGTTCAAAATTATCTGGCATTGCATGTAATGATCTAGCTAGAGAAGGATGAGTGTTAGCAAATTTCTCTACGTTATTTTCTAGATAATCGAAGAAGTCAGGATTATTTTCTAAAAAAGCTTCTTGTTTTGTCTGTGCGATAGCTTGGTTTACAGCTTTTTGAATATCTCTTTCAGTTTCTTGTTTAGACTGCTGACCGAATTTCTTAAGTTTTTTATCAAGACGTTTATCATCAATATAAGGCTCATCGGATTTATCCTCTTCGTCATCATGTTGATTTTGTCTGCTTAATACTTCTTTAAGTTGTCTCTCAACATCTTCACGACGTCTCGATTCCTCATTTAAACGCCTTTCATATGCCATTTCCTGCTTTCTGAAGTTGATTTCTGCGTTTGAAGGTGATGCGGTAACTTGATCTTGAATAGGTGCAGTCATCTCTGTTTACCTTAAATTTGAATTTGACTATGAATGTATATTTAATCGAAATTTGAATTTACAGGCTATATGAAAATAAATAAACTAGATGCTCACGATAGACTTACACATTTAACCAAACAGAATTTTAGTATTGGTGAATGCTGTCAGAATTTAATAGATCAACGCCCTTTTGGATCACATGCTTTTTATATATATGCTCACGCTCGCACTGATGACGATGGCGTTACGAAGCGACTCATTTGGCAGCCAAGATTAACTAAACCTAAAGCATCATCTAATACAATGCTATTTAAGGGATATCCTGGAAGTGATAACCTTAAAGTAATTTGGATGTTGCCCGCTCCTGAATTATGGGAACAATATGATAAAGGATTATTGACTGAAAATAAGACTGTGACTGAAAGTATCTATAATTTTAGGAATCATCGTGCTCTATTAGAAGCCAAGGAAGCAGATGATCTATCGGATTGGATAATTGATAAAATCTATCTCGAAATAGCTGAAAATAATAAGAGAAAAAAATCTAAGCAAGTGCTTTTGGTTTCTTCTTCAAAGTAGATTTACCCATAGACTTCATACCCATCACATCGCGTGCTTTACCTTCAGGATTCTTCACACCTGTTCCGTAATGATCACCCATGCCTACTTGCGATTTGGATGTGTTGCGTTGTTTAATACCTTTAATCGGACTTTTAGCATTTTTCATTATTCTCCAACAGGACAGGCCACTCAATGTTTTCTAATATCCAAATAAGCACATTTTTCATCTTCTCGATTGCTTTTGGATCATTTTCTTGAAGATCATATAACGAAAATAAATGTGATTTTGCTTCACAATCTATACAGGTTATTTCTTTCGATTCTAATGCGGTCATAAATCTAACATTAAAAGATGACCCAAATTCTGATTCAACCTCTCTCATCTGATTCCATAGTTGAATGTCTTTTCATTGGCATAGCAGGAACAAATTGTTTTGGATCGCCTTTATGACCTACAGGCTGATTAACACCAACACCGTAATGAGTACCAGCATTAAGGAAATTGCTAGAACGCTGATCATATTGAGGACAACGGAAATCCCATGGGCTATTTACACCATTTTCAGGTTCACATTCTTGAATCTGATCTTTGATCTTTAGAGGATCAGAAAAATGAGATTTATCGCTGATCGGGTTTTTTACATTCTTAGTTTTCATGATACCTCGTAAAGTGGTTAGGGATACGGGTTAGATTTACATCTTATTATAAGAATACAGCCATACTATCCCTAACCAAAACTATTAATTTCTATGCAATGGCTTTTGTGGATGTGCTTTAGCCTTACGAATACCCATTTCTTGCTGAGCCTTAATCTTCTCAGTTGTATCCTCGTAATCCATTTCGCTGCCTGCGCCTTCTGCGCTAGATTCCATCTTAGTATGAACGCCTTTAGGAAATGGTGATTCGGCATTACCTTTGCCCGCCCAAAATCCATGATCATCAATTTTTTGACCACCTGATGCGCCACGACCCATCTTTTGACTGTCTGCCATATATACCCCTTGATAAGCCTTTATGGCTCATTGTTATTTAAAATCTAATTATTACATTTGACCCATATTTTGTGAAGCACCTTGTTGAGCCATCATATCTTCCTCGCCCATTTGCTCATTAGTTATAGGTTTCATTACATTTCCTAGGATTTCTTGCACAAATTTGTTAGCTTCCGTTCGAGCTTGTACATCTCGTTTCTCTATTTCTTCAGATTGTCTAATACGATGATCTTCAATATCTAATTGTAATTGTTCATGTTCAGTTTCAATCTTACCGAATTTCTCAATGTTTTCTAGCATTGAAGTAAGAGCTGCTTGTTTCTCTTTCATACTCATTGCTCTATTACGTTCTATCATGCTCAAACGCTCTTCGTATAAACCTAAGTTCGATTCGCTACGCGAATGATCCTCTCTAGCCCTAGCCAGATTCGCAACAGCTTTACTATATAGCTCTTTGAGTTTAGCATCTTCAACAGCATGTTGAACGTGTTCCATCTCTTCTTGTTTATGAGCTGATTGCTGTTCTTGCTGCTCAAGAAACTTAATAATCTCTGCTTTACCTGTTAGATTCATCTTAGGAATAATCATTGAAGCAGGGAATACTTCACGTTGGAATGTTGTGTTAATATCTAACATTTGTTGAGCCTGCATATTACCTTGTGTAGGTGTAAGCAGTCCTTCTTCAACAACTGTTTGATACTTTGCAAATATACGGCTATAGAAATGTGGTGAAGGCTCTTCGCTAATCATTAACTGAACTTTCTTATCGCTCCAATTATTTGTTGCGATTTGTAACAATCGTTCACCTAATAATTTAAGAGCATGGTCCCACTGATCAAAGTATTTCTGAAATACCATCAAGTTTGTAGCCTGTTTAAGTAGCATTGTAAGACTGCTTATCTGCTTATCATTCTGACCTGACCAATTTTCTAGATCTATTCCTGCCACTTTATAGATTAGGTCACCCATTTGAGTCGCTAAAGCCAGATCACTTTCTGGTACGGCTGAAGGAATGATCTTCTCTACATCTGTCATATCGTAACCATCATTTATGATTACATCCCATCCTTGCCCCGATTTCTTAAGATTATCCTCATTAGCTACAGCACCGATCTTGCGCTTCCAACCTGCGTTAATTGTAGCAGCTGCGATATCGTTATTCTGAATAATTTTGTAGTTGAATAAGAACTGTGGTGATCTCATAGCAAATATTAGAGATCTAGAACGTAAATCAGGATAATTAATATGTGGGTCATAGTTCCAGAAATTAGGAATAAAAGGACATTCTGGACCATCCCATAGAGGATTATCACCTACATACATCATCTGATCGTTAAGAACACAAGCAACTTTCCAGCATGTTGAATCCACCGTAACCATTTCCATATCGGGAACATGATATAGAATTTCTTCTTGATTCGCATGCTTAGAGAAGTCAAAGAATTGATTTAATGATTTACTATATAGGCGTTTACGTTTCTTTTTCCACTTATACCAGATATAAGAGAGCACCATTAAATCATTACGAGCCATGTTATGATTCTCAGGCAAGAAATAGAATGTGCCGTATCTTTGTGGAGTTCCTGCCATTGGTGCGATATGATTAGCCCGACCAGGGAAACGTGATTCAGCTTCGTGTTTAGAGATATACTCTTGACACCATACAAAGTTAGCATCGGACATATCAGGTTGTCTAAAATAGGGATCGACTAGAAAGCTATTATATTCCCATATTTTAACTTTAAGTTGCCCTTGCGCTGGATCGTCACCAGTAAAATCTAGATAAGGCTGCATCAAATTCATTCCAGCAACAGCCGCTAACTCACATGATTTACTATAGGATTCATGAATGCCTTCTTTCTGGGCATTATTCATGATTAATCTGGTATATTGGTCTGTTGTGTGAGGATCAGCTCCATCAGCAGCTTGGTAAAGAAAAGACTTTCTATGTTGTCTCTGAAATCCTGTAACCATGTTAACCGGTTGCTGACAAAGATTAAAATAGTACTGCTGATAGCTGACACCAGGGCTAAAATTAAAATGACGATTAACAAATGATTGCTCTCCTGCGTAGAATAAAGTATCTATATTTGATTGATTCCATCGCGCTTGTTCTAGTGGCATGAACTTAGAATAGAGATTATCCATCCACTGTCTGATATTGCCTTGATTAGGCTCTAGATTATTTTCCCATGCAGGGTAATAGAGTGACAATGTAACCTCACATTTAAAGTAAATATGAGGATACAACTAAAGATTTTATTACGCAATAGAGAGAGGATGTAAAGCGCTTTACATTTGATTATCTGAATGGTGAGAATCTATTTTGATTGTATTGCCTGGGATCATGATTCGGGGGTGATGAAGGCGGATTAACTATATTTAATCCGACCGATAGAGTGCGGAAAGCATCAGCCCCGTGAGAAGCCCAATTATGAAGGGGATTGGATCGCCAGCAAGCATGTTTATCATCCCATTCTTTTTTATAGCCATCTAAACATTTGATACCAGCCGAACATTTAGCTTCATCGAACCAACATCTTGATAGAATAGCTCTAACCTGATCAATACCGTTGATTATTTCTGTTTTGTTAACAGGTATTAACTTATAGCCTAATTTTGCTGCTGTTAATTGTCTAGTCGATCCGGTGCTATATTCGTGAACCATGACGTCATGCGGTGCGAGATGTTTACCGTACGTATATTCTTTCTTACTCAATTGACCTAACCAATAAGCCAATGACTCTCCACTACCTTCCATGTAGTCGATCACTCTAATTTCTTTATTATAAATTTGAAAGAACCATATAGCAGTGCTGTCATTGTAACCTAAATCCCAAGCAGTATGTACAGGTAATTGCTCATCATAGGGAACATAACCGATTCGTTTAGATGACCTGATTGCAGTCATCTGTTTAGCGTAATATAATCCCTCATTGGATACTTCCCAGGCCTCTTCAGGTGTTGAAGGATATTCACGTCTCATATTATCTTGCTGAGTTGCTTCTCTGGCTGCATACCAGGCCATCTGCTCTTGATCTAGCTGAATACCTAATGATTTAAGACCTTCAAAATATTTAATCATCTCATCATTATTTGGTATTGAGTTACCAATACGATATGATGGTTCACCATACCAGGGATAGAAATGAAATTTGAAATCTAATTTGTTTAGTTGAATCTTTTGCTTTTGTTGATCTTGTGCTCTCTTACAAATATCATAGAAATAACCATCTCGACCTTCTGCCGTGGACTCAATGAAAACATACTGACCCGGCGCCACCGTATTAAGTGAGCCAGTAATGATTTCTTGCGCCTTATCCGGATACTTGGCACAGATTTTCCCAAATTCTGAGATATGAAGATATTGAAAAGTTGACGAGCGCAAAGAAGTGCCGACCCGAATTGAACTTCCATTGGAGAATTTGAGCATATTCGCCGAATCAGTCTCAGCCGTGACCATATTTTTAATTTGTTCCGGTAAGTTATCGTAGGCAAATTTAACCCTTTTAAACATTTGTTGAGCATCTTCTAGAGTGTGAGCAACGATACCAGCAGAAAGATTATTGTTCCATACACACCTATCAAGAAATAAAAGGCACGTAAACGTGCTTATTCCTAGCTGCCTTGCCTTCAAAATGATATTGCAGTACCACATATCATCATAAAGACGATCTTGCGCCCAATTCAATTTAAAGCATCGCTTGCGCCCTTGCTTGTCTACTATCTGGTAAAGATTGTTGATGCGCCATTTTGGATCATTGAATTTAGCGAATATTTCTTGTTCACTTATCATTTCGCTCATTCACTAAATCCTTCGAGTTATCTGTTACATTATTCATTAATTTTTGATAGGGATCGATGTTGTTATTCACTATCGTTGTGTTGCCCTCTTTAGACCAGCCGTGAGAATGCGCCAATACTCTAGCACAAGCAGCATCGTGAAATGTGCGTTTAAGGCTGCCATTAACTAGTCTAGTTTGTTGCATTTCTTTTGCATATTCATAAGCTGCTTTAAACCTATCATTCTTATGAGCCCATAAAGCTAATACATTTGGATGTAAATACTTTTCTAAAGCAAAATCTTTGAACCAAACATTATAAGGATTGTGCCACCATTTCGTAAATTCATCAGCAAGTTCGTTTAATTTTTCTTCTGTCCATAATTCAGGTGCCCCACCTTCGCCATTTTTGTTATATGGTTCATGTCCTTTCGGTGCTGGCATAATAATACTCAATGGTTTAAATAATTTATCTTATCTTAACGAAAATGGAAAATATGACAATGAAATATTTTTATGACTGCAAGACGAAAGAGGAAGCTAAGTTAAAATATCATGATTTATGTAAGCGCAATCACCCCGATGTTGGCGGCAGTAATGAGGTGATGAAAGATATAAATCGACAATATGATGATTGGAATAAATATGCGGCTGAACAAGATTTAAAAGCAAATAGAGAGCAATCATTTTATACAAGATATTCGCAAAGTGATAAATATGCTAGTCAAGGCCATCAATTTTACGGTGCAGGGTTCGAGCAATCCAATAAATATACCGATACGCAAGGGCGCGAATATGCTAGTCGATTTGAGAGGCAAACGAATCATGACATATTTAATAATATACCTAGTGATCATCCCATTAGAAATTATTGCAAGATGCAGGAAGAGCGTATCAAAAATCTCCATAAATATAACGATCATCTGCAACAAGAATCAAAAACCCATAGCTATAATAGTGGACAAGCTGAACATAATTTAAAATTATCTAAATTTTATGAAAATGAGAGAAATAAAATTAAGAGTAAATACGACAGGTTAAAAGAAAAATATAATAAATTACGCGACTCTAAAGTTGAGAAAAAAATTAGACCAGCTAAAAAGACAAGGAAAAAGAAATGCGCAACAGAGCCAAATGTAGAAAATGTAATTGCATTATAGAGAGCAAAGAAGCAAATGATTGGGTATATTGTGAATGTAGTGAGATTGGTTTGTCAGGTGGTAATGATAATTATCGTTGCTACGCTGTGGATTTTAGCAATTTTTTACGTGTGGATGATGAAAACAATGAAATCGTCGTTACAATCAAACAGTCTAGTGATTCATCTAACGATTCTACTAGCGTTCTTCCTTTGTCTAAAAGTGATTTACTTAATATGCTCGATGAGATGATTAAGAATATTGAGAATCTTCCTGAACATGCTAAATTGACAAGCATCAATCATTATGATTATAGCTCATTGCTGTATCTATTATCTGCAATATTTCGCTCTAAATAATTACGCCGAATTGCGCCAAATAACGCCAAAATGTTAATTGTTGATTTCATGACATGTTAATTGTTGTAAAGCGCTTTACAAGTTTTGGATATATTATGAAGGCATATTTGTTAATTGTTGAGTGATTGATTTGCAAATGTGAATGTCAATTATTTCTTTTTATTTCTTTTTTCTTGCGTTAATCTAACCTATCATGCTATATTGCTATCTATCAAAGCGAGATGATCGCTCAACACAAAAACTTAGGACGGATCAAATGGAAAAATTTAGAGTGATGATAAAAATGAATGGTTATTTAACTGAAACTATAATCGAAGCTGAAAATGAATCTGATGCACAAAGAAGGATAGAAAGTAAAAAAGCTGGAGACGAAAACTTTATCAAAGTGACAAGTGTAATGAAATATACAAGACATTTATAGATCGAAACGGCTTAGGCCGTCTAGCATTGTATGATGCTACTGATGAGATCAACACAAAAACTTAGGTGAGATATGAATATTTTACAAAAAGTTGTTTTAGAATTGAGAGATGAAAAAGACAAGTCTGAATGGGAAATTTACAAAAAAAGAAACTGTAAATATTCTCAAATAGGATTTATAGGAAACTTTGCATATTCTTGCATGAGTGATCCGGGTGTAGGAAGATATAATTTAACTTATTGTCAATCTTCAGAAATAGTAGACTTTTTGAATAGATTTATTGAAGGTGATTTTATTGATGACGAAAGTGGGGTAGATTACTATGAAACAGAATTTAAATTTTTAGGATGCTCAATAAAATGAAACCTGACACAACGCAATTAGTAATACGATTGCCTACAGAAATGCGGATTGATTTTCGCACTTTGTGCAGCGCATTGAATAAGACGCAGCAGGAAATATTAATTTATTTGATAAGTGATTTTATCGAAGATCATATTGACAAAATTGTTAAGTCAAAATAGTCTGTTCGCCTTATGGAACAAGCTAGACACGAAGAAACAGATAAAGTATATTTCCAGCCAGCCCTTTTCTCCGATCGTTCAGAATTCTGCTCATTACGCGATAATCAATCGTCTCTATTAGCTAAGCTGAATAATTTGAGGAAAGGTGTTTTCGCTCGCCTTGATGCTATTGTTAAATTGATTAAAGAACTAATATTGCGTCAAGATGACCATGACGCAGAAATAGCGCGATTGACCGCTAGAATTGAGAAGTTAGAATCACGGTTTAATTAAATTCTCTTTGTTCCCATTTTCCATTGTTTAACCATACCATGATAAATTTGTAAGGATGCATACCATTTGCCGCTGCTTTGATTTTTACGAGGGCATCATCTTCGCAATGAGGCTTAACTTCACCTGGCTTACCTTTCACTTTCCACGCAGCTTTTACCTCATGAAATTCGATTGTACCACCACTTATTAGTTCTATATCTGGGTGTTGTAAAAGAAGTTTCATTTTTGAATCTATTTCTTTATCATTTCTGATCACTCTAAAGTCAGGAGTATAGTGACAATTATCGCCTATCCTTAATTTCTCAGGTTCAAAAGCGAAGTCCTCGATCTCTCCTGCTGCTTTTAATAGAGCCAGGTGATTGGCATAGGATTTCTCTAGCT